>JGI1652J44930_10000248_pt1 | contig 21767 bp, 23 predicted proteins | sample NewIslsDNAsample_FD_44930 | JGI IMG/M metagenome (IMG submission 44930)
AACGATGACCTCTCTCCCTTGCGATAAGTCAACAACAGCTCGTACCTCGCTGTGTTTCCTTTATCTCAGTTCAGGAGTGTCTCCCGTTCGTTCGCCACTAGGCGCTCGCCTCCGCTTTTCTTATGTCAATGGGGGGATGTAGCGGTTCATTCGCAAGATTCCTATTAGATGTTGGTAGTATAGTTCTTTTTCATGGAAAAATGTTGAAGGTTTCACATCTAATTCAATAATTGGTTTATTTAATTGTTCGGATAAATTGACAAACATATCATAGCGTTTATTTTTTGTTATATGTGGATATGGAATTCCTTCTCGGCAAATGTAAATCGGTTGAAATTTCCCTTCTCCGCTAGGGGCTAATACGATTGCCAATGATGTAGCAGGTTTTCCTTTTACTTCAGTATGAAAAGCCATTAAGTGCATCACTCGGTCTTTATTTCTTAGTCCAATTTCTATTAATTCATATATATCCGAGTAACCTTCTCCTAATTCAATAAATTTTTGAATCATCTTCTCACCCCTATCCTCAAGTGTTCCATCCCTACTTTAACATGAATGATCTCATTTGTCTTGTCCGTAAATGTCGAATTTTCCGTGAACTATCTGTAAAATTGTAAAACTTTCTGTTATTGTTTAAGTAATAACATTTACTCAACAAATGAGGAGTATTGCTTATGAATAATCGTTTAGGTGGAGCATTAATAACATTACTTTCGTTTACGATTTTCGGTATATTAATTTGGCAATGGAATGTTTATGAAAAACAAGCGGCAAGAAATTTAAAACAAGAACATGTATTTCAACATTTTACGATTCATCATAACGAAAAAAGCATCTATGTTTCTCAAACGATAAGCGAATTAAAAGGAGAAAAATACACTTTGCATATACCGGAAGGAATAACAAAAGTTAGTTGTATGGATCAGAAAAAAGGGTCCGAATGTTTAAATGTAAAACCTGAAAATGGACAAATTCATATTCGCTACAATCTCCCTAAACAACATGATACATATGTTTTCTTAAATCATTGGTATATAACGTTAGAAAAAGTGGATGTTCAACATACTACAATTGATATTATTGAGTCAAGTGCCAATAGAGGTATATGGGTTTCAAACATGAATTTACTATCTCAAAATTCCGAAAAATTAATAGATTACTATTTTTTTGAATATGATGGACAACCTACGAATCTTTATTGGCAAAAATCTCCTTTGAACAGGTATCAGTGGAAAAATGGGACGGTCATCTATTCAGAAACTGCTATCAAAGAGAAAGAATTATTTCTAGAGAATGATTTTACATTCACTCGCCATCCAGCATTAGTTTTAACAAAGTTAAATAGCTTCATACAGTCTGATTCTATTATTGTTTTTCCACTTCAAGACGATTTGGAAAAGGTTAAGTTTGATATATTAAGTTCTATGGTATGGGCTGAGTTTTTATATAAAGAACATGATGCTCAAAAACATGCCCAAGTTATTGCAGCGTTAATGATTGAAACGATGCCTACCGATCCTCATGCGAAACGAATGTATCAAGAATTAACGAAACAATTAGATGAAAAAACAAGAATGGAATTTTTAAATCAATTATTTTCAAAAGAAAACTTGGACGGAAAGGTAGGAAACCTAGATGATTTATTGGGAAGGATTATGGGATTAAAGACGTCCTTTTTTACAGATAATAGGGGAAAAAGTTTCATCCCATTAATGTTTTATAAAGAATTTGACATACATATCGGTCAAGAAAAATTAAAAAATGAAAAAATTTATTATGATGGCAATAATTCTTACTTTTCATTTCAAAAGGTTATGAAATCGCTAGGGTATAAATTTGAAAAAATGAGTGATACAGATCTCTATATCTCCAATTCGTATAAATCATACCGATTTTATCTAGATCAGAACATATTTATCTTAAATGAAGAAGAATACGGATTATATGAAAATCCATTTAAAGTAATTAACGACGATATATATATTAGGGAGGATTGGCTTAAAAAAATTTTCCGATTGCAAATTATTGAAGATGAAGCTCGTGTAAAAATATTATAAAAAAATAACCCTGCAACGAACATGTGCAGGGTCCTTCTAACTCCAATAAGGAGTGAAGGCAAAGGGAGAGGAGAAACCGGAGGAAGAACTTATGGGGAAACGTAAGTCTTCTCCGCGGTTGGCAACAACATCACCGTAATGGATGTTGTCATTTACATTATGACCATTTGATTCTCTCTTATACATTTTTTTAATTTTTTTCTTTCCATTTTGACAAAAGTAGAGGAAATAAAAGAGATATGTTAGGATATTTGTGAACGCTTTAATCCTAATATTGTGGTGATTTGATGAGAGTAATTTCAGGTATAAGAAAAGGGAAGCAGTTAAAAGCTGTTCCTGGATTTAATACAAGACCTACAACAGATAAAGTAAAAGAAGCGATTTTTAATATGATTGGTCCTTATTTTGACGGTGGAATGGGACTCGACTTATTTGCCGGAAGTGGTGGTCTAGGTATTGAAGGCTTAAGCAGAGGTTTGGATAAGGTAATTTTTATCGATCAGGATGCTAAAGCCATTCATACTGTTCGGACAAATTTAGAAATATGTTCTTTTTTAGAACAAGCGGAAATTTATAAAAATGACTCTATTCGTGCATTGCAAATTTTAGGTAAAAGGGAATTAAAATTTGATGTGATCTGGATGGATCCACCATATAAAAAGAAACTATTAGATAATCTATTGGTAACAGTTCAAAACAAAGGCTTACTGAAAGAAGATGGGGTCATTGTTTATGAACATGATGCAAATGATGAAATACCGGAATATGTAGGGGATTTGCATCGAGTAAAACAAAATCATTATGGCATCATCGGTATTTCCATTTTTTCTTATGACCTAAATAAGGAGGATTAATATGCAAAAAATTGCTGTATGCCCAGGAAGTTTTGACCCCATAACTAATGGTCATTTAGACATTATTTCACGCGGTGCGAAAGTGTTTGACCTAGTGCATGTTGTAGTGCTTAATAATTCTTCGAAAAAACCTTTATTTTCAGTCGAAGAAAGAAAAGAACTTATAGAAAAAGTGACCTCACATATCCCAAATGTGAAAGTTGATGCCTATCAAGGACTGTTAGTTGACTATGCGAAAAGTGTCAATGCAAAAGCGATTATTCGGGGATTACGAGCGGTTAGTGATTTTGAATATGAAATGCAAATTACATCGATGAACCGAATTTTAAATGAAGAGATTGAAACATTTTTTATCATGACAAATAATCAATATTCATTCTTAAGTTCTAGCATTGTTAAGGAAGTTGCAAAATATAATGGAGACATTAAAGATTTAGTACCTAAAGATGTAGAGATTGCATTGAAAGAAAAATTTTTACAAAAAAAATTTTAACTAAAAGAGGCTCTTTTGAAGTTTGCAAAGAGCCTCTAAATTTGTATATTTGATTTTTATCTATATATTTTATTTCCATATATGAATCGATCTCTTCACATAAATAAGGATGTATAAATAAAGAGAAATAATGGTAAATAGTGGGCCGTATTCAAGAATTATATCCATAGCACTTTGATGATTGATTAAATTAAATACAGGAGATGAATCGGAAAAACTTCCTTTTATTCGGTCTTCGTATAGTGGAACCCATAACAAATAGGTGAGAAACATGGCTATGAAGCCGTGAATAATTCTTGCAACTATAAAAGGTTGAAAGCGAATGTCTGTCGGTGCTATGATACTTGCAACTTGTGCATGAATACTAAATCCTCCAAAAGCTAAAATGAAGCTTACAATCATTGCTTGCTGTAAAAGAGATGCTTGATGAATTTCACTAATCAATTGACTTCCTAACGTAATTTCAAATAGTCCGGAAATAAACGGGACTGTTAATTCAATCGGTAAAGAAAATAAAGTGAAAATGACACCGATGATCGATGCAAGAAATTGAGTAATATTTAACAAATACAATATTTTATTAAGGACAGAAAATAATATGATAAAGCCTCCAATCATTAATAATGTTTGAATAGAGTTTATAATCGCATCTCCTAATAGTTTTCCTATTGGTCTTTTGTCATTCAATCTTGTCTTATGTAAAGCAATTAATGCTGCTTTAATGGATAATCGAGACCGTTCTTCCCTTTCTAATCTTTCATTTCTTCTTCCATAAAAACGCATCAATAATCCAACAAAAAAATTTCCTCCGTAATGGGCGACTGCTAAAATGAGACCTAATTCGATATTGTGAAAAAAACCTACAGACACTGCGCTTACGATAAAGAGAGGATTTGAACCACTTGTGAAAGAAATTAATCGTTCTGCTTCTATTCGTGAGACATTCCCTTCTTCCCGCATCCTAGCAGTAAGTTTTGCACCAGCAGGATTTCCTGATGCCATAGCCATTGCCCAAACAAATCCCCCTATTCCAGGAACTTTAAAGATCGGTCGCATAAATGGCTCTAATAACACACCGATAAATTTAACAACACCAAATCCAATTAATAATTCTGTTATGATAAAAAAAGGAAGTAATGTTGGAAAAACAATTCCCCACCAAAGTTCCAATCCTCTTGTTGAAGCATCTAATGATTCTTTTGGAAAAATAATGAGGGAAATGGCGATGAGTGTTACAGTCGTAGCTAAAAAAACGGTTTTTAATTTGGATCGCAATGTAGAATCCTCTCCTTTAGCAGGCAAGCAAAATCGGATCTTTATACTAATATGTTGATAAAGACAACCTTATGATAGACAGTTAAGCATTGTTTTCGTATTTTATAAAACCGACATTGAAAGGAAATACAGAAGTAACTATCAATAAAATAGCTTAAGTAAAATTCTCTTTTGTTGTGACTTGTCCTCCTATCAAACTATATACTCATATAATTTTTTTTAGACCATAAATTTTATATATATTTAATCAAAGAGGTGGCTAATTATGGAGAAGCCAAAAATCGGGTTGGCATTAGGTTCCGGAGGTGCAAGAGGATTTGCGCATTTAGGAATTTTAAAAGTATTAAATGATCATCATATCCCCGTTGACTATATTGCTGGCAGCAGTATGGGTGCATTAGTTGCCGCTTTATATGCAGCTGGACAAAGTGTAGAAGATTTGTACAGATTATCTATTGCATTTAGGAAAAAGTTTTTTTTAGATTTAACTGTTCCAAAACAGGGTTTCATCATTGGAAATCGAATTAAAGATTTTATAAGATTATTTACGTATAATAAAAATATTGAACAATTGAATATTCCAACAGCAATTGTAGCTACGGATTTAAAAACAGGTCAGAAGGTTGTATTTAAAGATGGACCTGTCAGTGATGCTGTCCGTGCAAGCATTTCAATTCCAGGGATATTTGTTCCCGTTACCTATAGAGGAAGATTATTAGTTGATGGGGGAGTTGTAGATCGAGTTCCTGTTTCTGTTGTAAGAGAAATGGGAGCGGATATCATTATCGCTTCTGATGTATCAACATTTAAAGAGAATAATGAAATATCCTCTATTTTTGATGTAATCTTACAAAGTCTTGATATTATGCAAGCAGAATTGATGGAGAGTCGAAAACTTAATCCAGACATATTATTGACACCCAATGTTTCTATGTACAGCTCTCGTGCTTTTACAAACATTGAAGAAATTATAAAAGCTGGAGAAGAAGAGGCAAAAAGGAACGTAAATAAATTAATAGAACTGATTGCAAATTGGAAGGGGCAAGCAATGTGATAAAGAGAAAATCAACCATTATCCTATTAATTTTTGCGCTGATTGTATGTTTTTCTTCGTTTTATACATTACCATATTACGTTTCAAGACCGGGAATGGCGAAAGAACTTGATGAATTAATTGACGTTCAAGATGGATACGACGAAGATGGAGCATTTATGTTAACAACCGTGCGCATGGGAAAGGCAAATATTATTTTTTATTTGCTTTCCAAATTCAATAAATATTACGAATTGCACCCGATTTCTGCAGTTAAAGCTGAGGATGAGACGGACGAAGAATATAATATTAGACAGCTGTACTATATGGAGAATTCACAAGAAAACGCTTTGCAAGTGGCATTTAAATATGCGAACAAGTCATATGACGTTAAAAATAACGGCATTTATGTATTAAATGTTATTGAAGGTTTACCAGCCGATGGAAAATTAAAACCGGGAGATCGAATTTTTAGAATTGATGATGAGACTTTAGAGAGATCGGAATCATTCATACAATATGTCCAAGGAAAATCGAAAGGGGATACGATAACCGTTCATTTTGAACGAGACGGTGTCAAACAGAAAACGGAAATCAAAATAGATATTTTACCTGAGACAGATAAACCAGGAATCGGTATCGCTTTAGTAGAAGATAAAGAAGTGGAAACCGACCCTAAAGTTACTATAAAAACCGATGAAATAGGTGGTCCGTCTGCCGGATTTATGTTCTCATTAGAAATATACAATCAATTAATTCNAGAAGATATTACAAANGGTTATAAAATTGCCGGAACAGGAACGATTTCTGAAGATGGTACGATTGGCCGAATTGGTGGAATTGAGCAAAAAGTAGTTGCTGCTCACAAAGCGGGTGCTGAAATATTTTTTGCCCCTAACGAAAATGGAAGTGCAGATTCGAATTATCGAGCAGCTGTTAAAACAGCGAAGGACATTAATACGAAAATGAAAATTGTTCCTGTCGATACATTTGAAGATGCTATTGAATATTTAAAAAATCTTAAAGCAAAATAGATNATGTTAATAGTTCTATCCTAAAAAAATGACCTNCATATTTGAAGCAATAAAGTTAAAAGACTTGAGTTTGATATTCTTTTAGACTCAAGTCTTTTTTGTATTCTTAACATAAGGATAATCAAATCATTATTGGCGGAGTCCGATACTCATCTAATAAATGTTTTTGACTTGAATGGGATGGTAGACCTAACGAATACACATTTGATGCTTTAATATCAAGATGGATGAGATCTTTATTGTAAGAAGATATTTTTGAGATGATTGGAATTGATACATCGTCTTTCACTTGATTTAAATATTTTCTACCTTTTTGGCTCATCCCTAACAATCGAATATATTCAGCCTTCATTCCCGCCTTTTTCATTTCCTCTTTTTTTGTGTTCGTAAGTATATGTAAGCATGCTCGCTGGAGTCTTGTCCACGTATATCTTTTCGTTTTCAATAGTTCCATAAACCCGTAAAACGTTTCACTTTCTTTTGCGCAGGAAATTAATCGATATTCTAACCCTTCTTCAACTTCATAAATATTCCTTAATTCTTCAGGAGAGCTATTTAATAACCGATATTTTAAAAATGGCCAAAAATTTTCCCAATAAACGAATGATTGATACTTTTGATAAAACTGTTTCAACTCTTCAGTCGTTGTATTAGGAACATATTGTTGTATTTTTGTTAGAGATTTTTCTTCAAACAATGCTTTGCGAATACTAGTTGCACTGGCTATCGTTGCTGACGAAAAATTTTCGTCGTGATAATTGGCATTTTTACGTTGAACTGTATAGGATTTCATTTGTAATTGTTGGTCTTGGATTGCTTTTAAATAGTGATAACCTAATATGTTATTTGGTTTGGAAAGGTCTATTGTTTGAGAAGGTGGTTTAAGTGCTTCAAAAGCTAACGATGTAGATTTTGGGTAGCTATAACCTTCTTTTATAAATTTTTTCACCTTATCATTAAATATTTCTTCATTTTCTAACATGAATTGAATGGTTTCTAAAAACGCATTTTCATCTCCTGATTCAGAACCAAAGCAAATAGATTCACACCCTAAAGCTCCTAGTATGGAAACGGCACCGTTTGAAAAAATTTCGGCTTTTTGAGTTGCATATGGATATGGAAGTTCGACAACTATATCAACACCAGCCAACAAAGCCATTTTTGTTCGACAAAACTTTGAAACAAGCGCTGGTTCTCCTCGTTGTAAAAAATTTCCGCTCATCACTGCTATTATGATATCTGCATTTGTTATTTCTTTAGTTTTTTGTAAATGATACGCATGTCCATTGTGGAATGGGTTATATTCTACAACGATCCCCGCACTTTTCATCCAATCACCTACTATATAAAAGATATATACGTCTCTTTCATGTATCAAATAATACAATTCCGTTGACAATGATAATAATACCACTTCTTTTGTGTAAAGAAAAAATATTGACAAAACTATACGTGAGGATATATAATTACCTTTGTTGCCTTGGGGTGATCTATTTTGAAATGGTCTATTGTTCAATTAAAAAAATTTCAGAACAAGGGTATTGAAATCGATGAAACGATTGATATGGAACAACTGAAAATGAGGGATCCTCAAATTCGTTCTATATCTCCGATTCATATAAAAGGTAGAGTTGATATCGGTTCCAATCGTGCCACATTTCACCTCCACATTACGGGTGAAATGATACTTCCTTGTTCGAGAACGTTAGAGGATGTAAAATATCCAATTGATATTCATACGAAAGAAACGTTTTTGTTTCAAGCATCGGATTATGAATTTGAATCAGAGGATGAAGAACTGCATCCTATTCAAGGAGATGTCATCGATTTAAAACCGATTATTGAAGAAATTGTCTTGCTTGAAATACCGATGCAAGTGTATAGTGAAGATGTACTTAACAAGCCAACAATGACCCAATCGGGAAAAGGTTGGGAACTTATTGAAGAAAAAGAAATAAACAAAGACAAAATCGATCCCCGATTGGCAGGTTTAGCTAACTTCTTTAATGAAGATAAAAAATAAACAATTTACTTGCCGTCACGCTGTAAGGAGGTGGGAACAATGGCTGTACCTTTCAGACGAACTTCTAAAATGAAAAAACGTCTACGTCGTACTCATTTCAAATTGCAAGTTCCAGGTATGGTAGAATGCCCAAATTGCGGCGAAATGAAACTCGCTCACCGTGTATGTAAATCATGCGGAACTTACAAAGGAAAAACTGTTGTTAACAAATAATCCTTTAATGCTCCCCTTAAAGTGGACAGATGAAATATCTGACTACTTTTAGGGGAGCATTTTCGTTTATGTCATAATCTTATATACTTAGTAGTAAAGTGATTAGACCAATAGAGGAGTGGACATGATTGACAGCTTCTATAAAAAAAATAGAAAAAGGAATTCTGCTATTTACAATTGAAAGAGAAGATGTAAGAAATGCAATTAACTTTGAAGTGATGAATAGACTCGAACAAGCAATCGAACAAGCTAATGTGGAGGAAGATATTAAAGCGTTAGTCATTACAGGAAAAGGGACAAAAGCTTTTTGTTCTGGAGGAGATTTAGCTGAATTTCACCGTCTTCAAAAAGAAGATGAAGCATTTGAGATGTTAGAAAAAATGACGAATATATTATACAAGCTTCTTACTTGTAAAAAATTGACGGTGGCATTAATCAATGGAAAAGCAGTAGGAGGTGGATGTGAGATGGCTACTGCATGTGATTTCCGAATAGCTAATACATCCACTGAATTAGGCTTTATTCAAGGAAAGTTGGCGATCACTACTGGATGGGGCGGTGGATCTATTTTATTGGAAAAATTGCCACAAGAAAAAGCGATGCAATTATTGCTAAGTGCAAAACGATATAAAGCAAGCGAATTATTAAAGATCGGTTTTCTTCAAAAATTATTTGATCATGATCCAATCGAGGCTTGTATTTCTTTTATTCAGCCTTACATAGAGCTTTCTACAAATGTTATTTCATCATATAAACAATTGCTTATTGAAAAATGGGAACAAAATTCGTTGAAAGAAAGAATGATTAAAGAAGCAAAAAACTGCTCTAAACTTTGGGCAGAGGAAGAACATCTTCGAATCGTGAATCAATTTTTAAATAAAAGTTAGATGATTATTTTTTATGCAAGAAAACAAGCTTAATAGAATTAATCATAGTCTATCTTTTCTAGTAGCTGCATATATTGATGATAAAACGCACTAGGAGGGATAGTTATGTCCACGGTACGTCAAGATGCTTGGACAAAAGATGAAGATTTATTTCTGGCTGAAGTTGTATTAAGACATATTCGAGAAGGAAGTACACAACTATTAGCCTTTGAAGAAGTAGGAAAAAAATTAAATCGAACACCTGCTGCATGTGGATTTCGTTGGAATTCGTTTGTAAGAAAACAGTATAAATCAGGAATTGAGTTGGCGAAAAGACAACGAAAAGAATTGAAGAAAAGTCAATCATACCTTTTAGAATCATCTGTTAAAAAATCTTCATCTTCCAATCCATCGATTCAATCATTAACCGATTGCATCGAATTTTTACAAAACTATCAAAAAAATGAAGAGCAACTTATTCAGCAAAAAGTTGCAAAATTAAATGAGAAATTAGCAGAGTTGGAAAAAGAAAATAAAAAATTAAAGGAAGAAAATCATTCATTAAAAGAAGACTACCATGCATTACTTGCGATAATGGAAAAAGCTAGAAAAATGGCAATTATGGAAGAAGATCATTCAAAAGTAACGTTTCAAATGGATTCCAACGGAAATTTAGAAAAAGTAAGAAAATAGTGGGAAATCCCTGTTAGACTTGTCGCTTAATTTATGACATTTCTGACAGGGATCTTTTCCATTTTTGATGCTATGAAAAGATTATTAGGTTATTCAGAGCTTAATTGTTTGAGAATCCTAAAAAAATGTAACAAGACTTAGCTAGTTTATTCATTTGTTCGATTTAGCAAAATGGATACACTCTCTATATATGAAAATCNAAAATATAGAAAGCGTTTTCATTTTACAGAAGGAATTTTCCGAAAATAGTCGAAATAAATAATTTAGTCATTTTTTAGAATTTTGTCATTTATCTTCATTTTTTCTCCTAAGCTGTTAGGAAAGAAAGGAGCTAAACATGAAAAAAATACTGATTGCCAACAGAGGAGAAATAGCAAGGAGAATTATTCGAACTTGTCAAAAATTAAACATAGAAACGGTTGCTGTTTATTCCAAAGCAGATAAAGATTTACCTTATGTAAAAGAAGCTACCGTTGCTTACGAAATGGGAGATCCACCAGTCAGTAAATCTTACTTAAATATGGATAAAATTTTAGAAATTGCTAAAAAGGAACAAGTAGACGGAATTCACCCCGGATATGGGTTATTATCGGAAAACAGTGAATTTGCTAAAAAAGTTAAGGAATCTCAAATTATATTCATTGGTCCCAATCATGAAACTATCGCTTTAATGGGAGATAAAATTGCCGCTAGAAGAACAATGATGAAGGCGAATGTTCCGGTTGTACCTGGTGCAGAAATAGAGAGTAATGATGTTCGAGAAGCGATGAAAATCTCTAATGAAATTGGCTATCCGGTTATGTTGAAAGCCAGTTCTGGCGGTGGTGGAGTAGGTATGGCTCTTGTTCATAACGATGAAGAGCTGGAAACAGCTTTTACTTCTGTAAAGTCAAAAGCGAAAGCATATTTTGGTAATGATTCATTATTTATTGAGAAATACATAAAAAATGCCCGACATATTGAAGTGCAAATTTTTGGGGACCATCATGGGAATTGTATTCATTTATTTGAAAGAGATTGTTCCGTGCAACGTAGAAATCAAAAAGTAATTGAAGAAGCACAAAGCCCATTTTTAGGTGAGAAAACGAGAGAAAAAATGTATGAAGCAGCGATTAAAGCAGCTAATGCCGTGTCTTATGTGAATGCTGGGACCGTTGAATTTATATTAGATGAACACAATCATTTTTATTTCCTTGAGATGAATACACGCTTGCAGGTTGAACATCCAGTTACCGAGTGCATAACGGGATTAGATTTAGTCGAATGGCAAATAAACATTGCCAATGGACTACCTCTTCCAATTACGAACAGCGAACTAACGGCCAATGGTCATTCGATGGAGTTTCGGATTTATGCTGAAGACCCAAGCAATTTCTATCCTTCACCCGGGATTATTCAACAATTGAAATGGGGAAATGTAGATGGAATTCGAATTGATAGCGGTTATGATGAAGGGAATACTGTTACACCNTTTTATGATCCATTAATCGCTAAAATTATTGTCCATGGCAAAAACAGAAAGGAATGTTTACAAAAGGGAGAAAAATTTTTCAAAGAAACAGAAATTAGGGGAATCAAGACCAATATCCCATTATTTATTCAACTATTTCAAAATGATTCCTTCATTCAAGGAAACTATAATACAAATCTTTTAAAAATCATAAAAAAGTAGATAGGAATAGATACATTAAAGGAGGATTAAAACATGAAAGAAATCGTCTCATCAATGGCAGGAACAATTTTGAACGTTGTTGTGTCTGAAGGTGAAACAGTAGAAGCTGGAAAGGTAGTTGTCATGCTTGAATCAATGAAAATGGAAATCCCAATTGAAAGCCAAGTAAATGGGGTTGTAAAAGAAATTCGTGTTTCACCGGGAGAATTTGTAAATGAAGGGGATGTTTTAATAGTTTTAGAGTAATAGGGTGGAGCAATCCGCCTTTCTTCATTGAACAACTTTTAGATTGGAGGAGTGCACCTTGACGAATCTTAAAGATTTATCAAATACGTATGTAGAAAATAAAAATAAAGTATATAAAGGTGGTCATCAAAAATACCACGATAAGCTAGCATCTCAAAATAAATTGTTTGTACGAGACCGTTTAAAATTACTTTTTGATGATGGTATTTATCAAGAAGATGGATTATTTGCAAATTTTATGGCTGAAGATTTACCGGCAGATGGAGTTGTTACTGCGATTGGAAAAATTCATGGACGAACCGTTTGTGTAATGGCGAATGATTCAACGGTAAAAGCAGGCTCATGGGGAGCAAGGACAGTAGAAAAAATTATACGGATTCAAGAAACGGCTGAAAAGCTAAAAGTCCCAATCTTATACTTAGTAGATTCTGCTGGAGCTCGAATTACTGATCAATTAGAGATGTTCCCTAATCGACGTGGGGCAGGAAGAATTTTTTATAATCAAGTAAAGTTATCGGGAATGGTCCCACAAATTTGTTTATTGTTTGGGCCGTCGGCTGCTGGTGGTGCTTATATTCCAGCTTTTTGTGACATTGTTTTTATGGTAGAAGGCAATGCATCTATGTATTTAGGTTCTCCTCGAATGGCGGAAAAAGTCATTGGAGAAAAAGTAACACTTGAGGAAATGGGCGGTGCACGAATGCATTGCACAATTAGTGGGTGTGGAGATGTTCTCGTCAAAAGTGAAGAAGAAGCGATTGAAGGTGCGAGACGATATATCACTTATTTTCCTCAAAGCTTTAAAGAAAAACCAAAAATGGAAAAAAGTTTGCCTCCAGTTTCAACAAAGCCTCTAGAAGATATTATTCCAATCAATCAAAATGCACCTTTTGATATGTATGAGTGTATTAATGCCATTATTGATGAGGGAAGCTTTTTTGAAGTGAAAAAATTGTTTGCCCCAGAATTAATTACAGGGTTGGCAAGAATCGATGGACGTGTTGTAGGGATTATCGCCAATCAACCTAAAGTCAAAGGTGGAGTACTATTCGTTGATTCAGCAGATAAAGGGGCAAAATTTATCCAGCTTTGTGATGCTTTCCATATCCCATTACTTTTCTTAGCTGATGTTCCAGGCTTCATGATCGGAACAAAAGTGGAAAGAGAAGGAATTATTCGTCATGGAGCGAAACTAATTGCTGCCATGAGTTCGGCTACAGTTCCAAAAATTTCGGTCATTGTACGTAAAGCATATGGGGCAGGACTTTATGCAATGGCTGGCCCTGCATTTGAACCAGATTGTTGCATTGCGTTGCCAACAGCCCAAATTGCGGTTATGGGTCCTGAAGCTGCTGTAAATGCTGTGTACTCAAATAAAATTAATGAAATCAAAGATCCAAAGGAAAAATTGGCATTCATCATGGAAAAACAAAATGAATATAAGCAACATATTGACATTTATAAATTAGCGTCTGAACTAATTATAGATGATATTGTTCAACCATCAGAACTTCGCTCAGTTTTATCGGAACGATTGAAATTATATGAGTCTAAAGATATGATATTTAGCGTTCGAAAACATCCGGTTTATCCTGTTTAATCCCCGTTTATGGGGATTTTTTTTGGGAGATTCTTTATGAGACAAATAAGATCTCATGAGCAAATAAATAATAATCTTTTTTTACCGTTCTTCCATTTATCATATATGTTTTGAACATATGAAAATTTTGTTAATATATAAATAAAACGGTTGTTCGTTGGATAGAGGGGTCTTTTATGAAAATTGGAATTGTAGGTGGAGGGGCAATTGGGTTACTTTTTGCAGCCTATTTAGGAAAAAATCATGAAGTTACCGTTTATTGCAGGACGAAAAATCAGGCTGACTCCATTAACCTTCATCATATCACACTATTAAAAAATGAAATCTCGGAGCAGATTCGGGTTACTAGTGTTTCAAGCTCGCAATATTTGTACGAAGATCTCTTTATTTTTACAGTTAAACAATACCATCTTCCAGAAATGATTTCTTTCATTCAACAAAGTCCTGAAAATATCCCGCTATTATTTGTACAAAATGGAATGGGACATCTTTCTTATTTAGAATCATTACCTCATAAAAATATTTGGGTAGGCACTGTTGAACATGGGGCAATGAAACTTAATGATTATACTGTCAAACATACAGGGATTGGAGAAATAAAATTAGCGGTTTTCCGCGGAAAGGAAGAAGCCCTGCAAAAATTCTTACCGCACTTACAGACGGATTATTTTCCTTTCATTATTCATCCAAACTATCAAGAAATGTTATATCAAAAATTGGCCATCAATGTATCTATTAATCCTTTAACGACGGTAAAAGCTAAAAACGGAGAACTAATTGAAAATCCTTACTATTTTAAACTTCTAAAAAGCGTTATGAATGAAATATGTAACGTATTAGAATTCTCGAATCGAGATGAAATTATTGAACAAGTTATGAAGGTGTGTAACAATACGGGAGAAAATGTTTCGTCTATGTTAAAGGACGTTCAAGAAAATCGAAAAACAGAAATTGATGCCATCGTCGGATATTTACTACATGTAGCGAAACAGAAGCGAAAAGATACGCCTGTTTTACAGTTTTTATACCATGCTGTAAAAGGAATGGAAAAGAGTGGAGGGAACAATGTTGACTAAACTAATGACAGCCATTGTTTCCCTTTATATTGCCGTACCTCTCCTAGTTTATTTCACCATTTTTTTAATAATAAAAAAGACAACCGGTAATCATAAACGTTCCGTCCGGTGGTCGATTAATATTTCAACATTTTTCTTTATCCTTTCCGTCCATTTCCTCATCTTTACTATATGGGGGAAATCATCGTTACTTTTACTATTAACAATTTTAATCCTTATGGCAGGCGTATTTGGATGGTTATTTTGGAAAGAAACAGGCATTTTTGATTATAAAAAAGTTTTCAACGGATTTTGGAGGTTATGTTTTTTCGTTTTTTTTGCAGCCTATATCATTCTCATTGCTTACGGAATATTTAACAGGGGCATACAGTTTATTTTTTCTTAAAGGAATCAATCATTTTTCTTTTATTGTCAATGGGTGCTATACTCATATGAGATACTCCCTTTGGAAAGGAAGAACTTCTGATGGAAATTAATTGCATACCAATTCAGAGCGGTAATGAAATGGTCCGGGATTATATTAACGGACGAAATACGGCTTTTTATCATTACGATTTTCGTAAGAAGGAAGCTTTTATTCATCGGTTAGAGGATATTCAGAATAGAGAGTATCCTAGAAAGGAATTGGCTAATCATATATTAACCTATATGAGTCGTTTTCCTTTAACAGAGAATACGTACCGTTCTATTGAAAAATTAAAAAGAGAAGATAGTGTAGTTGTCATTAGTGGACAACAAGCCGGCCTGCTTACCGGACCACTATATACGATACATAAAATTATTTCTACTATTCAGTTGGCAATAGAAAAAGAGAAAGAATTGGGGGTTCCTGTTGTCCCAATTTTTTGGATTGCCGGAGAAGATCATGACTTACACGAAGTCAATCACGTTTATGTGCTTGAAAATGAAAAAGTGATGAAAAAATCTTTTAGACCTACTATTTTCACAGAGAAAAAGATGGTTTCAAAAATTAATCTTGAACAAGAAAAATTAATAGAATGGGTTGAATCTGTATTTGAGAGTTATGGAGAGACTAAATATACAAATAACGTCCTCCAGTTGTTAAAAAATAAAATTAATGAAAGTGAAACGTTTACTGATTTCTTTGCTCATATTATTCATTACTTTTTTGAAAAGTACGGTTTGCTCATGATTGATTCTGCCCACCCACAGTTAAGACAAATAGAAGAACCGTATTTTGCAGAGATATTTGAGAAAAGTATAACGATTACAGAAAAATTACTTTTAAGGCAAAAAGCTTTATCTTCAAAGGGATACCCAACAACAATTGAATCGGATCCAAGTAGTATTCAACTATTTTATGAACACTTAGATGAACGAGTATTACTACATTATGATGCAAAAAATGATATGTATATAGGCAAAGGGGTCTCTTTTACAAAAGAAGAAATATTAAAAGAGATCCACACTCATCCGGATAAATTCAGCAATAACGTTGTTACAAGACCAATCATGCAAGAGATGCTCTTTCCAACGTTAGCCTTTATTGCCGGACCTGGTGAAATGTCTTATTGGGCTGAGTTAAAAGATGCGTTTGAACTTTTTGGGATGAAAATACCGCCAGTCGTACCTAGAATCAATATTACCTTGCTTGAAAGAAATATTGAATCACTAATGAATGAAATTGGTCTTTCAGTGGAAGAGACATTAATAGAAGGAACGATGAAAAAGAAAAGTGAATTTTTCCAATCATTAAAAAGTGAAGAACTTGATATGTTTATCGAAAACAAACGTAAAGAAATGATCGATATTTATCAATCGATTGTGGAAGAAGTAAATTCCTTTGATCGAGGTTTAAATGGAGTTGTCCAAAAAAATTTAGAGTTTGTTACTAGCCAAATTGATTATTTAAAGAAAAAAGTGGAGGATTCCATTAAGTTGAAGAACAAAGTAGCTCTTCAACGATTTGATCGAATTCAACATTCAATTAAACCACTGAACTCATGGCAAGAACGTGTATGGAATGTCTTTTATTATATTAATAAATATGGTGAGTCAATTATTCACGATTTAATGATGATACCATTTGAATATAATGGCCATCACTATGTCGTAAAATTGTAAAATAAATTGGTTTTACTCCGTAATTGTTAAGTCTAACGATTACGGAGTTTTTTTATTTATTGATTAATTTTTTTTTAATTAATGAAGGGATTTTTTAATTTTTAAAGAAAATATAAAAAAAGATGTGGTAGAAAGTGGGGGAATGTGGTACATTTGTGATATGAAGTGGGGGTAATGGGCATGTTCATGGGGGAATACCATCATAACATTGATACAAAAGGACGTTTAATAGTACCTGCTAAGTTCCGAGAAGGACTTGGTGAGTCTTTTGTATTGACTCGTGGACTTGATCAATGTTTATTTGGTTACCCGATGGATGAATGGAAACAACTTGAAGAAAAATTAAAGGCCCTCCCATTAACTAAAAAAGATGCCCGTGCATTTACCCGTTTCTTCTTTTCAGGAGCGACGGAATGCGAATTAGATAAACAAGGAAGAATCAATATTCCCTCTACGCTTTTAGAGTATGGAAAGTTAGAAAAAGAATGTGTGATCGTCGGTGTATCAAACCGAATTGAAATATGGAGTAAGCCTTTATGGGAAGACTTCTTTGCACAATCTGAAGAATCATTTGCAGAAATTGCTGAAAATATGATTGGATTTGATATTTAATAGAAAAACTATTAAAGATATGTGGGGATATAATACCCATTTTGTATCAAATAAATACCGAAACAACTAGGAATCATTGAGAAGAAGGTGGATTTCCCCATGTTTAATCATAAAACTGTTTTATTAAAAGAAGCGGTTGATGGACTGAATATTAGACCAAATGGCATATATGTCGATTGTACGCTAGGGGGAGCTGGTCATAGCGAAGAAATTTTAAACCGTTTATCTGATAATGGGAAATTATTTGCCTTTGATCAAGATGACCAAGCGATTTTGTATGCAAAAGAAAAACTGGCCCGTTTTGGTAATCAATTAGAAATTATTAAAAGTAATTTTAGAAATATAAAAGAAGAATTGCATAAAAGAGGAGTTTACGAAGTTGACGGAATTTTATATGACCTTGGTGTATCTTCTCCGCAATTAGATGTCCCTGAAAGAGGCTTCAGTTACCACAATGACGCTCCTTTAGACATGAGGATGGATCGAGATTCCATGTTAAGTGCTTTCCACATTGTCAATGAATGGCCATACGAAAAATTGGTGAAAATCTTTTTCCAATATGGGGAAGAAAAGTTTTCCAAACAAATCGCAAGGGCCATTGAAAGAGAAAGAGAGAAAAAGAAAATTGAAACGACTGGAGAACTTGTGGAGATTATTAAAGAAGCAATCCCGGCACCTGCGAGACGTAAAGGTGGACATCCAGCTAAACGAATATTCCAAGCGATACGAATTGCCGTAAACGATGAATTAAGTGCGTTTGAACAATCCCTCCATCAAGCGATCGAATTGCTAAAGAAAGATGGAAGGGTTTCTGTCATAACGTTTCATTCTTTGGAAGATAGAATTTGTAAAAATATATTTAAAGAATATAGTGAGCTACCCGATTTACCACATGGGCTCCCTATTATTCCTGAACAATATGAACCGGTATTAAAACTAGTCAATCGAAAACCGATTGTGCCAAGTGAAGAAGAAATAGAGGAAAACAATCGTGCAAGATCAGCCAAATTAAGAATAGCAGAAAAGAGAAAGTAATAGGAGAGGAGGAATTGGATGATGAGTAATTTAGCTAGAAAACTTCAACAAGAACAACAAGGCTATCAACCAATACAACGTCCTGAAACACCATCCGTCAAAAGATATCGTATCTCACGTGGAGAAAAGGTGTTAGCAATTCTCTTCGTATTAATGGTTTCCATTTTATCGGTTAAAATCATATCTAATCAAGCAACGATTTATGATGTTAATAAAAACATTCATAATATGAAACAATCGATTGAAAATCAATCACGTGTCGTTACAGATTTAGAAGATCAAGTGGACGAATTAAGCACGTTCGAGCGTATTTATAAAAAGGCTTTAGAAAATGGGTTTACAATGAATGAAAATAACGTAAAGGTTGTGCACCCATGAAAATTAAAAAATCAAATATGAATGTAGGAGCGGCTATATTATTTTTCATATTTAGTCTGCTCTTTTTTATATTAACGTATCGATTTTTAACAATTCAAACTTCAGGTGAAATTAAAGGAGAAGTATTGGCAGCGAAAGCTGAACAAAAGTATACAAAAGAATCGAAAATTGAAGGGAAAAGAGGAACTATTTTTGACAGGAACGGGGAAGTGATCGCCGAAGATACGGATAGCTATAAATTAGTGGCGATTTTAAATCCAGAGGTGACAACTGACCCTAAAAAACCGAAACACGTCGTGGATCCTAAACTGACAGCTCAAAAATTATCGAAATATATTCAAATGAAAGAATCAGAGATTTTAAGCATCATAGAAAATGGAATAAAGGAAAATCTTTTTCAAGTAGAATTTCAATCGGCTGGTAGTAATATAACCCATCAAACAAAAAACGAAATTGAAAAATTGGAATTGCCAGGAATCACATTTATTCGTGAATCCAAACGATTTTACCCGAACGGTATTTTTGCTTCCCATTTAATCGGATTTGTAGATCATGAAGAAAATCCTGAAAATGGGTCATCATCAGTTGGAAAACTTGGGATAGAACAATTATTTGATCAATATTTAGCTGAAACGGATGGAAAAGTTGTGTATGAAAGTGATTTCTGGGGTTATTTACTTCCTGGAAAAGATGAAAAAGTTTATCCGCCAAAAAACGGAAACAATTTATATTTAACGATTGATAAAAAAATTCAAACATTTTTAGAAGATGCTGTTAGTAAAGTGGATGAAGCATATAAACCGAAAAAAATTATGGCACTGGTAGCAGATGCGAAAACCGGTGAAATATTAGCAATGACCCAACGTCCAACCTTTCATCCAAGTACAAGAGAAGGAATTGAGCAATCTTGGCATAATGAAGTTGTAGAAACTTCTTTTGAACCTGGATCTACCATGAAAGTTTTTACGCTTGCTGCGGCTATTGAGGAGGGAGTATTTAACCCAAATGCCACTTTTCAATCCGGAAAGTATACGGTATTAGGTCAAAGTATACACGATCATAACTACAGTGGATGGGGAGAAATTACATATTTAGAAGGTATTAAAAAATCTTCAAACGTTGCCGTAGCTTATTTATTAGAATTAATGGGGGCAGACACATTCAGAAAGTATTTAGATTCCTTTAAATTTGGGCAGAAAACAAATATAGGTTTACAAAATGAGGCAACTGGGGAGATAAAATATACTTGGCCAATTGAGAAGGTTACTACCAGTTTTGGACAAGGAACGACGGTTACTCCTTTACAATTAGTTCAAGCAATGACAGCAATAACAAATCAAGGAAAAATGATAAAACCACATGTTGTCGATCGGATTGAAGACAATGATGGAAATGTCGTTAAAAAATTTAAATCAGAAATCATAGGCCAACCGGTTTCTGCTGCTACAGCAAAAAAAGTATTAGACGTATTGGAAGAGACTGTTAAAGATGGGACAGGAATGAACTTTCAAATTAACGGATATTCTGTTGCTGGTAAAACAGGAACAGCGCAAATTCCTGACCCTAATCCGGGAAAAGCTTATTTAACAGGGCATGATAACTATATCTTCTCATTTCTAGGGACGGCGCCAAAAGAAGATCCAAAGCTAATTGTTTATGTTGCCGTTCAACAGCCTGACTTAGATGAGGAGAAATATGAAGGTGGATCTGTACCTGTTTCTCTTATCTTCAATCCGGTAATGGAAAATAGTTTAAAATATTTAAATATCGAACCGCAAAAAATAGAGACAATTAAATCACTACCAATTCCTGATTTACAAGGGAAAATGGTCGATGTAGCCCAACAAGAATTAGAAAAAATTGGATTAACCCCAATCGTCATTGGTAATGGAAACAAAGTGACTGAAACCTATCCAATGAAAGGAGAGGTTATTTTAGAAGGAGAAAAAGTTCTGATAAAAACTAATGGGGAATTAACTGCGCCTGATATGAGCGGATGGTCTCTACGTGATGTTATGAAATTTGTGGCAGTATCAGATTTGAACTTAACCGTAGAAGGATCCGGTTTTGTCAAAGCCCAGAGTATTTCTCCGAATAAAGCTGTGAAAAAAGGAGATGCTTTAACCGTAAAACTTGATACACCACAGTCGATTGTCAAAAAGAAAAAAGAAAAGAAAAATCAAAAAGAAAAGAAAAACGATTCTCCATAAATGTTTGTCATTATATAAAATGATTGGAATACATGGTGGCACATCCTTATGAAATAATCACAAGTAAAAAACGATTTTCATAATAAAATAGCCAGAGCATTAAAAGTATAGAATGAATGTGACTTTCCAATCTACTTTTTATCGAAATCATTATTTTCCTTTATGGGAAATAATGATTTTTTTATTTCCTATTCATAAATTTAAAATGGACTATTAAAGTCATTATCATTCTATGTCCAATATAAGTTCATTAGTCCATTGTCTATAGTTCTACTAGTTTGTGTACAAGCATATATTTGAACAAGCCGAAGA
>JGI1652J44930_10000249_pt1 | contig 21763 bp, 22 predicted proteins | sample NewIslsDNAsample_FD_44930 | JGI IMG/M metagenome (IMG submission 44930)
AATAAATTGCAAGGTACAATTGATGCGCTGCCTAAGATGATTAGTTTTCTCAAAAGTCAAGGTTATCAATTGGTGACGGTTGATCAGTTGTTGGATTCACCACCATATAAAATTGCTTCTCAACAGAAATAACATTTGTATGCAAGAAAACAAAAACGGTAGCCAATTGTAAATTGGGGAAACTACCGTCTATGCTTGCAGTCAAGTGTTATTTTTTTCGTTATATTTTTAATTGGAAGCGCTCGTAATGCTTTTTCTTTATGCTCTTCATCTTCAACTGAATTTCATAAGGGAGTGGAATTGATGACAAGAAGCAAGAGGGGTAATGCTGATAACACCAACATACTATTAAAAGTTTTAGATTTGTTGTTGCGTTTTCATCGTCATTTGGGACTGACGCATGAACAATATATTCTATTGCAAACTTGTATTCAGTATGATGATATGGAAACAATTGAGGACATTACCGGTTTTTCTGAGCAAAGAATTGTAACCATGTTAAAAGAGTTAATGGAAAAAAAATTAATTGTATATCATCCTGATGATGGCATTGAAATTGAACCATTGTATGAGAAACTATTGGCAGTAGAAAGGAGTACACTCCCCTTAAGAGAACTGTTAATGCGTGAATATAAAAATAAACAGGATGGTTCATATATTGGCAATGTGGAATTGATACCGATGAAAGAAGGCATTGGAGTAAGATGGAGCGATGGAAATATGTTAACATTAGAAAAAACAAAAGAATTAGTAGATGAACTAAATACATATATTAAATCAGCAGTGAAAGAAGAAATTCAACATACAAATCGGCGCCTTTTTGGGGAACCAAGACGAAAAGAAAGATTTACTTTAAATGATCGCGTAAAAAAAGTATCAAGAACGTAAATCATGGAGGAATTCAAAATTTATTTCTTATAATAGAAAATGTAAACTATANAAAATAGGTAAAATAATCCTCAAAATGTTAATCTTTATCCTTTAAAATTTTTTAATAATTGGAAGGAGGACCTGAGTGCGCATAATGGGAATTGATCCTGGACTTGCCATTGTAGGATTTGGCATTTTGGATCAGGAAGGAAACAATTTAGAACCTGTAGATTTTGGTTGTATTAAGACAGAGGCAAGTCTTAAGTTGTCGACACGTTTAAAACAGATATATGATGCCTGTTCATTTATTATTAATGAACATCGACCAGATGTGGTTGCTATCGAAAAAATATTTTTTAATCGAAATGTGTCAACGGCTTTTTCAGTTGGACAAGCAAGGGGTGTATTAATGTTGGCGGTAGAGGAGGCAGGTCTTCCCATTTCCGAATATACTCCTCTGCAGGTTAAAAATGCAGTTGTCGGTTATGGGCAAGCGGAGAAAAAACAGATACAAGAAATGGTAAAATTGTTATTGTCACTTCCGAGAATTCCACAACCTGATGATGTTGCGGATGCGCTTGCCATTGCCATTTGTGAAGCGCATACCGATTCGTTGAATCATTATGAATAAAAGTGAGGATCAATGATGATTGATTTTGTCCGAGGACAGGTTGTGTATCGGCAAGAAGATTCAGTAACAGTTGAAGTGAATGGAATTGGTTACCGCATTTTTGTCCCAACCAATCTCACTTGCCGTGAAGGAGAGGAGATTAAACTCTATACACATTTTGTTATTCGAGAAGATGCGCAAATTTTGTATGGCTTTTCTACAAAAGATGAACGCGACTTATTCCGATTGCTATTAGAGGTTTCAGGAGTTGGCCCGAAAGCGGGTTTGCTGATGCTTTCGACAGGGACCCCTGCACAGATTGTGACAGCGATCCGACTTGAAGATGTATCATTTCTAACAAAAATCCCAGGAATCGGGAAGAAAACGGCCCAACGCATTATTTTCGATCTAAAAGATAAGTGTAAGAAGTGGGCAATTGATCCTACACAAACAGAAGTACAAACGCAGCCGATTGCTGCGCGTTCAATGCCGATTGAAAAGGAGGCCGTTGAAGCATTAATAGGGCTTGGATATAATGAACATGAAGCGAATCAGGCGGTTCAATCGGCGTTGCAGAGCAGCAAGGAGCAAGAATTATCAACGGAAGAACTGATCAGAAGAGCACTCCAAGTTTCGGTAAGATGAAAAAAGGAGGGGGAGGCAAATGGAAGAGCGGATCATCTCCTCAAAGATGCAGATGGAAGATGAGATGGTCGAAGTCAGTTTGCGCCCTCGAAATTTTGATGAGTATATTGGTCAAGAAGTGGCCAAAGCCAACTTGAAAGTCTATATTGAAGCCGCCAAACTGCGCAAAGAAGCCTTGGACCATGTTTTGTTGTATGGTCCCCCTGGATTGGGAAAGACGACATTGTCGCATATTATTGCCAATGAACTTGGTGTCAGTATACATACTACGTCAGGGCCTGCGATTGAACGACCAGGTGATCTTGCTGCGATTTTAACCAATCTGAATCCTTTTGATATCCTGTTTATCGATGAAATTCATCGCTTACATCGATCAGTGGAAGAGGTATTGTATCCGGCGATGGAAGATTTTGCTTTGGATATTATGATTGGTAAAGGCCCAAGTGCTCGAGCCGTGCGCTTAGATTTACCTGCTTTTACCTTGATTGGTGCTACAACGCGGGCAGGCTCACTCTCCGCTCCTCTGCGGGATCGTTTTGGTGTTGTAAGCAAGTTGGACTATTATTCTGTTGAAGAATTAACCTTGATTCTATTGCGAACAGCTGAAAGACTAAAAACAAAGATTATGAAAGAGGCAGCAGTTGAGATTGCGAGTCGTTCCAGAGGTACGCCACGTATTGCCAATCGTTTGCTGAAGCGAGTTCGTGATTTTATTCAAGTTCAGGGAAATGACATGATTACAAAATCAGCAGCATTAGATGCATTGGAACGCATTCAAGTGGATAAAATAGGACTTGATCATGTTGATCATAAATTATTAAACACCATTATGAAAACGTTTCAAGGTGGCCCCGTTGGCTTGGAAACATTAGCAGCAGCGATTGGTGAAGATCCCAATACAATCGAGGATGTCTACGAACCCTTCTTAATGCAGATGGGCTTGTTAAAGCGGACGCCTCGTGGAAGAATGGTCACCCCTCGTTGTTATCAACATTTTGGAGTGGAGTTTTCGGAATGAATCCCATAGCCAAGATCTTGATTGTTGCTGGTGTTCTTCTGATCATTTTGGGACTTGTTTGGCAGTTTGGTGGACGATTTTTGCCGCTTGGTAAACTCCCCGGCGATCTCTTGATTAAGCAAGGAAATTTTACATTTTATTTTCCAGTGGTTACATGTATACTGATTAGTGTAATGATCTCTTTGCTTTTTTATCTTTTCCGCCTGTTTCGATGACAGGCGCTTTCTTTTTGGATTGGAGCGTGTGCCACATGGATGTTGCAGATTTTGATTATCCATTACCCAAGGAATGCATAGCGCAAACACCAGCAGAACGCAGAACACATTCTCGTTTAATGGTAATGGATCGTTTTACTGGGAAGACGATTCATTCCTATTTTTATCAACTGCGGCAATTTTTGCAGTCAGGTGATGTGTTGGTCTTAAATGATAGTAAGGTGCGACCGGCGCGTCTAATTGGCCGAAAAAAAGAGACGCATGCCAAGATTGAATTGCTTATACTAAAACCGATCGCTGAAGATGTTTGGGAAGCATTGGTTCGACCAGCAAAACGGATCAAAGTTGGTGTACAAGTCGAATTTGGTGAGGGAAAGTTAATTGCGATTGCCTTGCGAAAAAGCGATGTAGACGGAGGCTGGATTTTTAAATTTGAATACGAGCAAGAGAATATTGAACAGTTGTTTGCAGAATTGGGTACAATGCCGCTTCCACCGTATATTCAACAACAGTTGGATAATCCGGAGCGTTATCAGACCGTTTATGCCAAGAAACTCGGCTCAGCAGCTGCTCCAACGGCAGGACTTCATTTTTCAAAGAGTTTATTGACTGAGTTAAAGCAAGATGGAATTGAGATTGCGTTTCTGACTCTTCATGTTGGTTTAGGAACCTTTCGCCCGGTTCAGACGAAGCGGGTGGAAGATCACAAAATGCATGCTGAGTATTATGAGCTAACGGAAGCCGAAGCGGACAAGATTCGGCAGGTAAAGGAGAATGGAGGCCGAGTAATTGCTGTAGGGACCACATCTGTGCGGACCTTGGAGACAATTGCTTTACACAACAATGGCGAGATTCGGGCAGCTAAAGGCTGGGCAGATCTGTTTATTTACCCCGGTTTTTCGTTTCAAGCGATTGATGGTTTGCTAACCAATTTCCATTTACCGAAGTCAACGCTTTTAATGTTGGTTAGTGCTTTTAGCTCACGTCAGCATGTACTCGCTGCTTACCAAGAGGCGATTCAACGGGGATATCGATTTTTTAGCTTTGGCGATGCAATGTTGATCATATAACCAGCCAAAACAAACACAGGCAAAATAGAATTGTGAGAAAAAGGGAACTTTGCAAGGATGACGAATGAGAAAATAAAGGGTGGTATTCTTGGCGATCCAGTTTGAACTTTTAAAAATCTGTAAACAATCGGGTGCTCGCCTCGGCAGAATTCATACACGCCATGGAGTTATTGAAACACCCATCTTTATGCCAGTAGGAACGCAAGCAACAGTAAAAACATTAAGTCCAGAGGAATTAAAAGAGATCGGCAGTCAGATTATTTTAAGCAATACATATCACCTTTTTTTACGTCCAGGTCACGAGATTGTGCAAGAAGCGGGTGGTTTGCACTCGTTTATGAATTGGGATCGACCCATTTTAACGGATAGTGGTGGATTTCAGGTATTTAGCCTTAGTTCTTTGCGCGAGATTTCAGAAGAAGGTGTGACCTTTCGTTCACATCTCAGCGGGGAAAAGCTATTTATCAGCCCCGAAAAGTCGATAGAAATTCAAAATGCATTGGGTGCTGATATCATTATGGCGTTTGATGAATGTGTTCCCTATCCAGCAGAGCGCGATTATGTGAAAAAATCCATTCATCGTACCACACGCTGGGCAGAACGTTGTAAGAAAGCTCATCGGCGGCCAGAGGAGCAGGCTTTGTTTGGGATTGTGCAAGGTGGTATGTATGAAGAGCTGCGTGCGGAAAGTGCGAAACAATTGGTGGCGCTTGATTTTCCTGGATATGCGATTGGCGGGTTAAGTGTTGGCGAGCCAAAGGAATGCATGTACCACATTTTAAAAGAAACGACTACTCTATTACCAGCGGAAAAACCGCGCTATCTAATGGGAGTAGGTTCTCCTGATTCACTGGTGCGAGGCGCGATTTTTGGGGTGGATATGTTTGATTGTGTACTGCCAACCCGCATTGCGCGCAACGGAACTGCAATGACGAGCGAAGGCAGATTGGTTGTCAGAAACGCAAAGTATGCTCGTGATTTTACTCCGTTGGATCCAAACTGTGATTGTTATACTTGCCGATCCTATTCGAGGGCTTATTTGCGTCACCTTGTGAAAGCGAACGAAATGTTTGGGTTAAGATTAATCTCTTATCATAATCTTTATTTTCTTCTGCACTTGATGGAGAGAGTGCGGGAAGCAATACGGCAAGATCGATTGCTCGATTTTGCTGAGGAGTTTATTATGCAATATTATGGGACAACTGATATTTCGTTAACTTTTTAAAGGAGGTGAAACGATTGCGGCATTTGTCGTAATCGTCAGAAAATGCAACAACAACTTTTATCACTATTGCCGATCATCATTGTATTTGTTGTTTTCTATTTTATGTTGCTTCGTCCACAGCGGAAACGGGAAAAAGAGCGCATGATGATGCTGAATTCATTAAAACGTGGCGATAAAGTAATCACCATCGGGGGATTGCACGGAACGATTGTGGATCTAAATGAAAAACGTGTAACATTAAAAGTAAATGATCAATCGAGGCTAGTCTTCGAGCGTACAGCCATTAACCAAGTGATTAATAAAGATGAAAAGAGTAAGGAGAATCAGGACAAGAAAGAAAAGGAGAAGAAAAAGGATTAAGGGTATCTATGATTTGGGAGATGAATCATCTTCATCTCCCTTTTTGTTGATGTGAATGTTTCAGCATAGGAGCAATGCGATCGATCCGGTTGGTCCAGATGATACCCGCAAATTTGTTAGGCAGTTGTTTGATATCAGCGGGTGTGTCAAAACCACCTGAAAAACCGGAGTCGGTTCCTTTGACTAGTACAATGCGCGTATTGGCACTCTCCATCCGCTGTTGGAATTTATAAGGCCAGCCTCATAGAAATGGAGCGATTTGATGCGGGATATGTAATTGCGTGTGTTGACAAGCACTCGGGATAAAACCACTCCAACCAAGTGCTACGTATTGAAGCAAACACCGTTTTAGTGTTGCTTTGGACATTACACGCATTTGTGGTAAATGTTGTTTGAGAGTGTCAATTGGTTCATCTCCGCCATAGATGGTGAGATGATGTTGTTGTTTGGTTGAAAGTTTCTTTAAGTATTGGGCTAACAAAATACCTTCTTTTGGATCATTACTTTTAATATGGATGAGAAAAGAATGATTGGGAAAGGAAGTGAACACTTCGCTTAGTGAAGGCATTAAGCCAATTCCTTTGCCACGAAAGGGATAAGTTTTTCCTTGATCGGCTGTATAGCCAAAGCCGATATCGAGACGCTTTAATTCAGCCATGGTATAATTCCGAGTTACGCCTTTGCCATTTGTTCGGCAGTCCAGTGTCCAATCGTGAAAGACTGCAAATTGCTGATCTTTTGTCAATTGAACATCAAATTCAACAATATCCGCTCCTGCGTCAAAAGCAGCTTGGATCGACGGAAGGGTGTTTTCAAGGTATGGGTGTTGAGGTGGATTAATGCGCTTTGCTGTACACGTATCGTTGTCGATATTTTCCATCGAAAAGGTTTGGGCCAGTCCTCGATGTGCGAGCAGTTGTGGAGGCTTGTCCACTGGCTCGGTAAAAATAGAGGTATTGTTCACATAAAGGAATAAAAGAAAAATCGTAAGACCGATTACTATTTTTTTGTTAATCATTTGGTTGTTTTTGCGCATGTTATTGTCATCCTTGATGGAATGTTGGATTTCGGTGATGATGTTAATTATGTTTGATCGGTCTTGTCTTGACAAGTATTTTTGCTCTACTTGGCATGTTCACCGAAGATTCCACCAATACTACTTAGACCAAAGGCACAGATCATCAGTAAGAATGGATTGAATTGAATCATTTTGTCAAAGGCTAAAAAACTAATTAGCAACAGCAGCAGTGTATAAATGATACCTTGCAATCCACTGATGACCCATCCTTTTTGATCAGCAAATTTGCCAGTGAGGAAGCCGCCTCCCAGTAATGCGAGAGCATGAATCATATAGGCAGAATACGGCAAATACTCGGTTTGGAAGGAAGTAAAACGGATAAAGAGTGCAACAACAAATGAGCCGACAAACAAAAGTCCCCATATACTTAATTGTCCAATAAGCCAAGGCGAACGTGTTGGGCTCGAAATGGGCTCTTTTTTCATTCCCATCACCTCAAGAGATTGATAGTACATGGTATGAACTTGTCAAGATTTTTATTCCCTACCATATGTCCAATCGGTTATGCTTAAAAGGCAAAAAATTATTGCTTAAGCGCGATGGGAGAAGGGATTGGAACATGAAAACAATCAATCTTACCAATGAACAGTTGCCGTGGTTACAAGCGCGAACCATTTTGTTGGTTACGGCAGGAAGTTACTCTTATGGAACCAATACGGAAACGTCAGACCGAGACTATAAGGGGGTATGCATTCCACCGATTGACTATTATTTTGGGTTGCATTCGTTTCATGAATATCGCCAATCAACCGGAAAAAATTTTCAAGCAAGCGCTGGTGATGTTGAGGTCACCATCATGCACATTACAAAATTTGTGAATCAAGCTATGCAAGGTATTCCCAATAACATTGAGATGTTGTTTGTTCGCCCTGAGGACCGATTAAAAGTGACACCATTGGGTCAGATGTTAATTGATCATCGGCATCTCTTTTTATCCAAGCGCGTTTTCAAGCGATTTGGCGGATATGCGCGTTCTCAAATTCAAAAACTAAAGACCAAGCGCCAAAATAAGACAGGGCGACAAGATTTAGTCGAAAAGTATGGTTATGATACGAAGTTTTTTATGCATAGTATTCGATTGCTCACAAGTGCGATTGAAATTTTAGAAACGGGTGATTTTCAGACATATCGGCCGAATCGCCAGCTGTTGCTCGATTGTCGTAATGGTAAATACTCTTTTGAAGAGGCATTGGAAATGGTTGAAATGTATGATGAGCAACTAAGGCAAGCCTATGAGCGATCGCCGCTTCCAAGTAAGGTTGATTTTAAAAAGATAAATCAATTGCTGATTTCCATTCATCAGCAAGCTTTTGTGCAGGAGTTAACCTGAAGAGTGGAAAATAACAAACAATCCGAATGCCGAAACAATAAAAATTCCTTCTTTGGTGAAACTAACAGTAGTCATCACGAAAGAAGGAGTGTTGGTATGGCTTCGGAACTTTGGGGCATTTTTCTCCGAACCATTTTTATATATTTTTTTATCTTCGTTATGATGCGCTTGATGGGAAAACGCGAAGTGGGTAAGCTTTCAACATTTGATTTGGTTGTTTCCTTTATGATTGCCGATATTTCAGCCATTGCTTTGGAAGGATTGGATCGATCATTGCTTATGGGTATCGTGCCAATTATGACAATTGTGGGATTGCAAATTATTTTGTCTGCTGTATTTCTTAAATTTGGAAGTGTGCGTAGATGGGTAGAAGGGAAACCCAGTATTATTATCAATCGAGGAAAGCTTGATAAAGAGGTGATGGCCAAAACGCGTTACAATATTGACGATCTGAATATGCAATTACGCGAAAAAGGGATTACCGATATTCGAGATGTTGAATTTGCCATTTTGGAGAACTCTGGGAAACTGAGTGTTTTTCCGAAAAAGGAGAAAACTGCATTAACGTTGGAACATTTATCATCGTCAAGGGCGAAAGATCCGGTTCGTTTGCCAACCCCATTGATCATCGAGGGTAGAATTCAGGAAGAAGAGCTTAAGCGGCTTGGGAAGGATCATGACTGGTTAAAACGAGAGTTGCAAAAACAAGGTTTGGCAGATATCCGTGATATTTTTTATGCGAGTGTGGATCAATATGGAGAATTTTTTATTGATCGGTATTCAGCTGATTAACGCAAGCGTTTGGCGAGTATGGGAAACCGAAGCAAGTCTTCACGTTTGATCAAGTTGAACAGAAATAGCAGAATGGTGTAAATACTGAGGCTGCCGATGCATGCTGTAATCAATCGAGTGATCAGGTGAACTTGGCTTTGACTGATGATCAGATGGGCTACCAATCCAACCACACTTGCGGCAAAAAAGAGTTTGAGGATACTGCGAAAGTAGATGGTGACAGAGACGAGCTGCGAGATACTATAGAAATGTAGCAGCGTAACCATCACAATACCACAGTTAATAGCAAGTATCACACCATGAATACCGAGGTTGGGATTGGACCCCAATAGGAAAATCAGAATGGTTTTTAGAAACGCACCCATGATGGAATTGCGCATGGCGACATGCGCATGGTCCAATCCTTGTAGGATGGATGCGAGTGGACCTTGCAAGTACAATAATATACCAAATGGAGCCATCATCCGGATTAAATCTGCGACATCAGGATGATGATAGAGCAAAGTAGCGAGCGGTTCAGCGAGTACATAAATCAGCATCGCACTTGGAGCGCCAATGATACAGGAAAGGCGGATCGCTTGCGTCAGCCGATGTTCAACCAGGCGATGTTGGTTGCGCGCTGCCGCTTCGCTGATGGCAGGGACCAAAGATACGGAGAGTGCATATGTGATAAAAGATGGAAAAACAACTAGCGGCACCGCCATCCCTTCCAATTGACCATATAGGGCGGTGGAGGTTGCCGCTGCAATGCCGGCAATCGCTAGACTTTGTGCGACAACGATTGGTTCAATCGCATAGGCAAATGAGCCAACCATGCGACTTGCAGTCACTGGAATGGAAATGCGGATTAGTTCGCGAAATGTTTGGACAAAGTCTTGTTTGGTGGGGAGCTTTTTTCGCGTAAATCGAGGCCGTTTTGGATCTTTTTTAAATGCGTACAGCAAGAAGAACATGCCTAGTCCCTCACCCACAACCATACCTAGCATGGCCCCTGCGGCCGCATAGGCAATCCCGTATGGAAGCAAATACTTGGCCAGCAGAAGGACGGTAAAGATCCGAGATGTTTGTTCAATCAATTGCGATAAGGCGTAGGGGTTCATATTTTGTTTTCCTTGAAAATAGCCGCGAAATATCGTCGAGATACCAATAATTGGAATAATCGGCGCGATCGCGATTAAACAGATCATCGCGCGCTCATCGGTAAGTAACGTGTTTGCAATTATCGGTGCAAAGATTAAAATAAGAATTGTAACAATAATTGCTGAACCAGCGATCAGAGCGAAAGAAACAATCAAAATGGCTCGAATTCGATGTGGCTCGTTTTTGGCTTCTGCTTCTGAGACAAGCTTGGAAATGGCTACTGGCAAACCAGCTGTTGTAATCACAATCGCAAAGATTAGGATCGGAAAGGCCATCTGAAAGAGGCCCATACCTTCGTCACCAATAATACGTGAAAGTGCGATCCGATAGACAAACCCCAATATTTTGGTAATAAAACCAGCAGCAATTAGGACAAGCGTTCCGTATAAAAAACTTTGTTTGCTCATTGCGCTCTCCTTCCTTCATCACTCTCATGACAAAGGTATGCCTTGTCCGGTTCGTACATGACAAAATTCCAAATTGAGTAGGATTTGAGATAGCGAATCGCGAATATGTGCAAAGCTGAACGAAGTGAGGTGAACAAGTCCATCGTTTGTCCGTTGATGGCATAGGCATATGACATCTGGAAAATTGAAACCTGTTCGACGAATCTCATCGAGAAATGAAGTTGATCTGATGCGAGAAGAAGAGTTGATGCAGAGCATTGAGGAGTTGTGTAATAGCAAAGCAGAAGAGTTTCGTCTATATGGATATAATGATGTAACAGGCGAACAGATCTGGGCATGTGTATCAGAAAATTATCGCAACGGTTGGCCGCGGTTAAATCGATTGGTGAATGATATTTTGTCACTCAAAGCCAACCGCTTTATGAATTGGTTAATGTTAAGTGTCTATAAAAACAAAAAACCGAATTAGTATTGGCAAGCGCTGTTAGCGCGATTTCGTTTTTCGTTCAAAATGTTAGGAAGAGAAGCAAATGAATGTTTACGGTTGCAAAAGCTATTGGCCATAGCGCTGATAGCTTTTTTTAAATTGACAGACGTTTTTGGACTTGTGATAATAGTAAACATGACCTTTTTACTTAAGGGAGTATGGATTCAATGAGAGTTCGTAAAGGGAGACTTGTTTTATTTATTCTGCTAGTTGTCTTCATTTTGGCGATGCTGGGGACAACCCCCTTGGTGTGGAACAATGTTAACAAAGGGCTTGATTTAGTAGGAGGATTTGAGATTCTCTATCAGGCAGAAAAAGGACAAAAGGTGAATGCCAAAATTTTAAGCGATGCGGCGAGTGCCATTCGCAGTCGGATTGATATCATTGGGGTTTCAGAACCCGAGATCACGGTGGAACCACCCAATCGCATTCGTGTTCAATTGGCCGGTGTCAAGGATCCAAAAAAGGCCAGAGAAGTGATTGGAAAACCGGCACAGCTTACGTTTCGTGATCCATCAGGCAAAAAAATTTTGTTAAAGGGAAGTGAACTTAAGCCAAATGGTGCAAAGGTCGACTACAATCAACAAATGCAACCAGTGGTAGTCTTACAGTTAAAAGACGCCAAAAAATTTGAGCAAATTACGCGTAAATACTTGGGCAAGCCCATGCCTATTTTCCTGGATGAAACGATGCTAAGCGCCCCCATTATTCAGGAACCCATTCCAGGTGGGATTGCGACAATTGATGGTCAAAAATCAGTGGAAGAGGCTCAACAATTGGTGGATTTGCTCAATGCAGGCGCTCTTCCCATCAAGGTGAAAGAGGTACAGAGTTATGCGGTGGATGCGAGTCTTGGAAAAGATTCATTGCAAGCCAGTTTGGTAGCGGGGATTTATGCGATTGTGATGATTTTTATCTTTGTCATTGGTTATTATCGGTTGCCTGGTTTTGTGGCTGTATTAACCTTGCTTACATATTCATATTTATTGTTGCTGACTTTTGCGTTATTGCAAGTTACTCTCACGTTACCGGGTATTGCCGCCTTTATTTTAGGCATTGGGATGGCGGTCGATGCCAATATCATTATGAATGAACGGATTAAAGATGAATTGCGAAAAGGAAGAAAAGTTCGCTCTTCGGTACGAATGGGTTCCAAACGTTCTTTCTTAACCATTTTTGATGCAAACTTCACAACCATTATTGCGGGTGTTGTGCTGTTTATCTTTGGGACAGCTGGCGTCAAAGGATTTGCAGTGACATTGATTGCAGGAATTCTGATCAGCTTTTTAACAGCTGTTGCGCTGTCGCGGCTAATGATCAACCTGTTGGTCAGCTCCAACCTGTTACGTCATCCTAAGTGGTTTGGAGTGAAGGAGGATGAGATTCGTGACTTATAAATTTGACTTTGTGCGGCCAAGAAAGGTTTACTATCTCATCTCGTTGGTTCTGCTTGTGATCGGAGTGGTTTCGTTAATTGTTCAGCAGCTTAATTTGGGAATTGATTTTCAGAGCGGTTCACGCTTGGATATCGAGCTTGGGAAGAAGGTTGATCTCGCGAAGGGAAAAGAGGTTCTGCGCAAGCTTGGCTATGAGAATCCAAATGCGCGCGTAGGCGGNAAACAACAAGAAATTTTAATTTTCCGTACTGATCAAGTGATCAAACCAGCTCAAATCGAAAAAATCAAGCAAGCGTTTCAGAAAACATTTCAAACAACTGTGAATATCCAAGAACAAGTTGTTGATCCGATTATCGGGCGAGAGTTAGCGCGAAATGCGTTAATCTCCGTCGCGATCGCTTCAGTGGGGATGGTGATCTACGTCTCCATCCGCTTTGAATTTCGGTTTGCCGTTGCTGCTATCATCGCACTCCTTCATGATGTGCTCTTTACGATCGGGTTTTTTTCTATTTTTCAGATAGAAGTTGATGTTGTCTTTATTGCGGCACTCTTAACGATTGTTGGCTATTCCATTAATGATACGATTGTGATTTTTGATCGCATCCGTGAAAATCTGGATCAATTCACACAAAAGTTGACATGGGAGCGATTAGTAGAAATTGTCAATCGGAGTATTCATCAAACTCTGGTGCGCTCAATCAATACGGCTTTAACCGTTATCTTTGCCGCATTGGCATTGTACATATTTGGTGGCGAAAGTATCCGGAATTTTGCTTTAGCTTTGTTGCTTGGATTGCTTTCCGGTGCTTATTCATCCATTTTTATCGCGAGTCAGATTTGGGTCGATTGGAAGTGGCGCTCCATCCGGGGAGCAACTGCAACCAATGCGAAGTGACGAAAAATAGGGGAATTGGCTGTTGCTTTAGCTTCCGTCCGTTTGTTGATCAAGCGTGTGCTATAATAATGGGGCGTTCCTTGCGAGGTGAAGTGCAAAGTTGTTGCATGCTAGAACAAGATGGAAATCCACTGAGATCGATGAGAAAATACTTTTACAACTGAGTCAGCGTCTGGAGCTTCATCCCACTATTGCTCGCATGTTGATTCGCCGCGGAATCAAAGATGTGGTCGCAGCTCGGAAATTTTTAACCCCAAAGCTTGAGGATTTGCACGACCCGTTTCAGTTGGACGGAATGGAGCAGGCGGTAAAACGCATTCAGCAAGCATTGGCACAGAGAGAAAAAATTTTAATCTATGGCGATTATGATGTGGATGGGGTAAGTAGTGTTAGCCTGATGCTTCTATTGCTGAAGCAGATGGAGGCCAATGTGGACTATTACATCCCAAATCGTTTTCAGGAAGGTTATGGTCTCAACCGAGATGCGTTACGCTTGGCGAAAGAAAAGGGATTTCAATTAATTATTTCAGTTGATACCGGTATTAGTGCCAGTCAGGAGGCAGCTTATGCCAAAGAGTTAGAGCTCGATCTAATTATTACGGATCACCATGAACCGCCTGCTCAACTACCCGATGCAATTGTGATTAACCCCAAAAAGCCAGCTTGTGCTTATCCCTATAAGCAACTTGCAGGGGTTGGAGTGGCATTTAAATTAGCCACGGCTCTATGTAAACAACCCCCTGTTGAATTTCTTGATCTTGTTGCTTTGGGGACAATTGCTGATTTGGTTCCGCTGACAGGCGAAAATCGCGTTTTGGCTGCTCTCGGTCTTCAGCATATGAATCAAAGGCCAAGGGTTGGAATATCGGCTTTGGTCAAAAAAGCAGGGATTGAACAGGAGATCACCTCGAATCATATTGCTTATGCTTTGGGACCGCGATTAAATGCCGCGGGACGTTTGGAATCGGCTGATATTGCGGTGGAATTGTTAATTACGGATGACCAGAACAGAGCAGATTTAATCGCTGAACAGTGCAATCACCTCAATCAACAGCGACAACAAATGGTGCAGGATATTACTGAAGAAGCAGTCAATCGCATTGAAGCAGAACCTGAACGTTTTCGGCATGCAATCGTGCTTGCAGATCCAGCTTGGCATATTGGGGTGATTGGTATTGTCGCTTCACGATTGGTGGAACGATATTATCGGCCGGTTGTCATTTTAGGCATTGAACCAGAAAAAGGAATTGCTAAAGGTTCAGCGCGCAGTATTGACGGTTTTCATCTTTATGAAGCCTTAACCAAATGTAAAGAATATTTACTGAAATTTGGCGGACATCAAATGGCAGCGGGGCTGACGATGAATGTGAATCAACTCGATGGTTTGCAGCAGAAATTATCACAATTGGCAGCAGCATCAGTGAAACCCGAAGATTGGATTCCATCCACTGAGATTGATGATTACTTAACAATAAAAGAAGTAGATCTAAACTTTATCAAACAGCTGGAACAGTTAGCGCCGTTTGGGATTGGCAATCCAGTGCCGCAGTTTGTACTTAGCGCCAAAATTCAGCGGAAAGCTGTTGTGGGTGTACATAAGGATACATTAAAATTACAATTGACAGATCAAGGTCTGCAGCTGGAAGCGGTTGGCTTTCGCATGGGCGAATTGGCTAAGGAGATCACTCCGTTGGCCAAAGGGGAACTGTTGGGTGAATTGACGATTAATGAATGGAACGGTCAGCAAAGTCCGCAGTTGATTCTTCGCGATATAAAAATCTCCCATTTACAAATTTTTGATTGGCGCAGTAACAATCAATCCAAGTGGGAGCGAATCAAAGAACTTGATTCGGAAAAATGTATTTTTTTTACATTAAAAACATCCATTCCAATTGCCAAGACTGTATTGGTGTGGGATGATCTGTTGGATGAGCAACGGCTCGATTACAGTAAGCCCTATATTGTCTTTGTGGACCCACCGCCAACACTTGAACATTTTGAACAGGTTCTTGGCAAGTTGCAGCATGCGGAACGATTGTATTTTCTCTATGGTGATGCGGAATTCAATCATTTGCTGGTCAAGGTTCCGTCACGCGAGCAGTTTAAGCTGTTCTATCAAACGATTTATGGCAAAAAACCATTCTCCTTGCCACAGCACTTGGCTTCCCTGCAACGGAAAACAGGTCTCTCCAAGCGAATGCTAACCTTTATGATTCGCGTTTTTCAGGAGCTTGGTTTTATTCAAGTTGACAAGGGAAAGTTAATGTTAAAACAAAATCCCCCCAAAAAACCGCTCACCGAATCGTCCTATTATCAAGAACAGCTGGCGAAAGAACAAGTATTGCAGGTTTTGGTTTACTCATCCTATCAAGAATTATGTCGTTATATCTTTCAGCAGCAGGGAGGAGTTCGTGGTGGATTTCAAGCAGAAGATTCGCGTCATTCCCGACTACCCGAAGCCAGGAATACGGTTTAAAGATATTACCACCTTATTGAAAGATGGAGCTGCTTTTCAGCAAGCCATTGACCAACTGGCCAATCATCTCAAGGGGAAAGAGATTGATGTGATTGTTGGACCGGAGGCCAGAGGTTTTGTCATTGGTGCACCGCTTGCTTATGCTTTAGGGATCGGATTTGTACCAGTGCGTAAGCAAGGAAAGTTGCCGGCCAAGACCGTTGAAACTAGCTACCAATTAGAATACGGCGAAGATAAATTGGCAATCCATCAAGATGCCATTCAACCAGGACAAAAGGTTTTTATTGTTGATGATTTGTTAGCCACGGGCGGAACCATCTTGGCCACAATGGACTTAATTCAACAACTTCAAGGTGAGATCGTGGGAGCTGCTTTCCTGATCGAATTGGCTTATTTAAAGGGAAGGGATAAGCTGCAGCATCTGGATCTCTATTCTCTGGTTCGATATGAATAATTTGGCCAGAGAGCAGCATCCCAGGAAAGGGGGAGAGAGATGAAAACCATTCGTGTCTCACGAAGGTTCTTTGCCGCATATCGCAGCATCAGTCAGGCCATTATGGATGCTGAACCTGGGAGCCGGATTGAAGTTGAGCAAGGAGTCTATCGAGAAGATCTCTATATTGATAAATACATCGAAATTGTGGGTGTGGGCGAGCGAGAGAAGACCATTATTCAGGGAATCGAGCGACCAACGGTGCAGATGGCAACCGGATATGCAGTGATCAAAAATTTAACAATAAAACACCCAAGAAAACGAAATATGGATACAGTTTTTATTCCAGATGGTGCTTTAATCTTGGATGATTGTGATGTTGTAGCTCGTTCAGGCGCTGGGATCGTATTGATGGGCGATGAAGCCGAACCGATTCTTCGGCGTTGCTCAATCTATAGCGAGCGGAATGCTGCGCTTGAAATTCAGAATAAAGGAAAAGCGATTTTAGAAGATTGTCAGTTAAGAACTGGCAACTATGCGGCGCTCATCGTTCGCGAAGGAAATCCTACCATACGCCGTTGCACCATCACCGGCGATGAAGGTTATGGGATTTTTATTGAAGACCGCGGCCGTGGATATTTTGAAGAGTGCAATATTTTTGGCTTTGATTATAGTCCAGCGATTGGGATTTTACGTGGCAATCCCCATTTTGTTCGCTGTCGCATTCATGATGGGCGAGATAGCGGTGTAGTAATTGAAGAGGGAAGAGGCCGTTTTCAAGATTGCAAATTTTTTAGTTTTGAAAAAGATTTACCCGCTGTTCGCCTGTCCAAATCAGCGCAACCTCGTTTTGAACGCTGCCTTTTTCGCAGTTGCAAAGGGGGAGCATTTGTTTTTGAAGAAAATGCGAGTGGCTTGATCGAAGACTGTGAATGTTTTGGTTTTACCGATGCCCCGGCCGTTACAATTCGGTCCGAAGCACATCCACAATTGCTACGTTGTCGTATCCATGATGGGAATCGCGAGGGTGTGATCTGTTTAGATGGTGGCAGAGGATTGCTTGAAAGTTGTGAAATCTATAGCTTTAATGGAAATAATATTGCTGTTTTGGCTGGCAGCCAACTTGACATATTGCGTTGCAAAATCGAAAAAGGGAAGAGGCATGCTATTTTTATTGCGCAACGCTCCAAAGGAATCATTCAAGATACACAGATGGATCACTTTCCAAACTTGGCGGCAATTCATGTTGCACAAGCAGCGGACCCGAAAGTGATTCAGTGTACTTGTAGCAATAGTGTCCATGCGGTCCGAGTAACCGAAAATGGCCGTGGCACATTTGAACATTGTGTGTTTCGCGATATTAAGGAAGATGTGTGGAAAATCGAGCAGGGCAATCCTCAAATTTACCTCTGTCAGGAAGAAGGAAAAGAAGGGAGCGAAAAGCAGGATGGCACGCTGTCAAGTGTCCCCGTAAAATTGAGTGAGCCTTTGCAAGCATTGCTCTCACAACTGGATCGTATTTTGGGCCAACAGCAGGTCAAACAATCGTTACGAGAGTTGATTTTATATTTGGACTATCTACAAGATCGTAAGAAAATGGGCATTAAAACAACTGAACAGCCAGATCTTCATGCCGTTTTTGTGGGACCAAAGCATACAGGAAAACTGGAAGTGGCAACCCTTTATAGTAAGTTCTTAAAAGAGCTGGGTTATGTAGGCAAATCCGACCTCACCCCCCTTTCTGTCCAAGATGAATTGTTTATAAATGGGAAGATAGAGCAGACGATTTGGGAAGAAAAGATGCAGCAGGCGACAGAAGGTGTCATATATCTCTATCATTTCCCAGAATTAGAAGAGAGCCAGTTGATGGATGAGCAGTTATCTTTTTTGCGCTCCTTTTTGGATACTTCTAAAAATCTTGGTAGTGTGGTTGGTATTCTCTCGGTATCGGAGAAGCAGTGGAAGGAGTGGCTGAAAAGGGTCCCTGTATTTGCCGAACTTCGTCAATATCAGTTTCAGGATTATGACCCTGAGGAGATGCTGCAACTCTTCTATCGTCTGGCTGAACAGGAAGAGTATCAAGTTCATGTGCTGGCACGTGATCCACTCATCAAAGAAATGGTTCATCTTTGGGAACAAGAGCAGAAACAGGGGAACTACGAGCGTGTATTGGCTTATTTTCAACAGGTGAAAGAAGTGCATAGTATGCGGTGCTCCAAATTGCCAAAACAGCAACGCTCGAGAGAAGTGTTAACAACTATTATGCCGGAAGATTTGCAGGTTAGTGAAAAATATATTCGTCCTGATCATAAGGATTGGATAAAGTATCTTGAACATAATCAAAAATGAGAGAAAAAAGATAATGATTCGCATCCTTCCGAAGAAACAAGATTGGCTTAGTATTCAGATGTAAAGTGATATAGGAGATTAAGCTGCTTGATGTTTGCTGTAAATAACCGCTATTTAGCTAAATACTGATTTTTCCAGCGGAAGGATGCTACTTGACAATGAGATCAAATTTTTTATACTAAAAAAGAGTAAAACAATATGTATTATTTGTTTTATTCATTGTAATATTCATACTATAACGATCGTTTAAGGAGTATTTATCGATGACATTACTCAAAGAATTGAGTTCGATTCAAAAAATGCCTGTAACTGGAAAAACTGTTTTTGTATTGGCGCATCCTGACGATGAGACCGTTGTTGGAGCAGGTTATTTAGGAAAGCTTGGGATATTGTCGAAATTGAATGCAATTAACTTATTATCGAAAAGAGTTGGAATTTCTCAAATGCTAGGTCTTTCAATATTGTTATCAAGATTGAAAATGGTGAAAACGCCAACGATTTATTACGCAACGCTTGGCGAAAAGGGAAATACAAATTTTGTTTGTGGAAAAAAGGAATTAAAAAGCGTACGTAGATATGAATTGCAAGAAGTAACAAGGATCTTGGGGGCAGATGTAACAATTGGTCAAGATACGGATAGAAAACTGGTTGATGGAGGTTTAAAAAATCGGAAAAAAAAACTGATGAACAGTATTTTACGTTTTTTAGAAGAAGAGAAACCAGATCGCGTAGTTACCTTTCCTCCGTCGGGGATTACTCTCCATCAGGACCATATTGCTGTTTCAGAAGCAACAACAAAGGCTGTATTGGCGTATAATCAGCGTCACGCAGCGAAACCAATTGCATTGTTTTATCGAGTGATTGGTCGTCATGAGAAGGGGATTACAGGGCCATATATTTATCATGATGATCTGCCGATTACACACAGAAGTAAAGTTTCGCGGCTCTTATTCTCGAAGCGAAAAATAGCGGATGTGATTCGAGCGCATAGGACGCAGGTTCCGGAAATGGGGACGATTTATCCAGCTTTCTCAAGATATGCGAAAAAACCGCTAATACCACCGCGTTACAGAGCGGATATATCGTTAATATGGGATGAAGAAAATTTTCATCAAAGAATATAACAAATGTCTATTATGATTTTTCTTTTTAAAGAAAATAGTTTATGTATAATGATAGTAAGGAGATTTAGTTGTTTTTCTCCTTTTTGGGCCAATGGATTAGCAGAAAGGAGGGAGCATGATGGTTGCAACCATTGAAGCACCAAATCAACGGATATTGATGCAAGACTACCGATTCGGCCGAAGACGACCAGTTGCTTCTGCTGAGGAACTATATGAGCGATTATATCAACTGATCGAGGAAGGGAATTTCACCCATCCCACCAGATGGTCGGGAGAATTGATACAAANGGTCAGAGAGCTTCAACTATTAGCACCGCCACAATCGGAGAGACCTGATGTGCCACAAGAATTGGAAGATGATTTAGCCAGTACGGTCGAAGCATATGCCAATGATCCCCGAAATCACCAGCAAGATGCTGAGACAACTGCACAGGAAAAAGGAACAGGCGAAGTTTTATCGCAAGCATTGTTGGAAGATCTGTATCGAGAAGTAGAGAGGTATGCGGATCATGCTCGCGATCCTCAACATGTGGCGCAAAAAGTTACGCCAGCTGCAGAACAGCGTAAAGAGTTATCGCCTTTAACTTCTGCTTATATTCGTGGAAAGCTTCATCCATCCCTTCGGACGTTTGCGTCTGAGTATCTATTGGCAGATGAACGGGTACGGGACCAGACGAAAAAATTGGCATTAGACGAGCATGAGTTGCTGCGACGACAATATACAGTTGCAGAAGTAAATGAGATGCTCAAAATGTTTATCCGGTTGGATCGGTTGGCCTATTTGGATCGAGTGGTGGCCGAAGAACGAAGACGTGAAAATGCCAAGTTTCATAATAATCTAGCGGATGCAAGTTTATTGCGCCGACAGATGGAAAATTATGCGAAGCAATTGGCCAAAGACCAACAACGCTATAATGANATTCGTAATCGTCTACGACTGAGATTGCATCGTAATGAAGTGGATCGACATGAAGTTGATCGGAATAATGAAAAGAATACAAAAGTGGATTATTCCTACATGCGAACGTATTTAAAAGAGCAATTTGAACGTGCAGTGAAGGAAGTTAAAGAAAAAGGGGATTGGAATCAGCCAACATCATCTCCTGAGATGAAAAAACTTTTGAATAGTAAACAGACTCGTAAAATGGCTGAGCAGAAATTTGGAGTGAAAATTAGCGGAGAACAGAGCAGCCGATTAAATAAGATTGCAAAAATTACATTTAATCAATTGATGGAGAGATATGCAGATCAGCATTCCGTTCGACATCCCAAAACAGGTGAATATTATAATTTCGACCTCGTAACCTCGGAAAGGTATGCTGAGAGAGCAGCGAGAGTGTTTGAACAAGTAATGTAAGAAGAAAGGAGGGTTGAAGGTGAGTTTAGTGGGGTTTGTTAATAGTCCTGATTATAATCAGAAAAAGATAGACGAAGCATTTAATGCCATAGCGCAATTCAATAAGGCTTATGAAAAAAACAAAGCGAAAGAAAATGTAATTATGGATTATCTTACACCAGAGGCTGTAAATAGAATATTGAAAGAGATAGCGCCAAACAGTCGAGTTTCTGCAAGCGAAACCTTACGAGAAGCAATTGTAGCTATTCTCCCACCAGAAGCTGTAGACAGAATATTGAGCGAGATAGCGGCATTAAACAAGCGGGAATTTGTAAGCGAAGTCTTAATAAGAGAAATAGCAGCCAATCTTCCACCGGAAGCGGTAAATAAAATATTGGAAGAGATAGCACCAAACAATCGAGAATCTGCAAGCAAAGCTCCAACAAAAGACAAAGAAGAAACAGCAAGGAAAACAAAAGACAAAGAAGAAACAGCAAGGAAAGAAA
>JGI1652J44930_10000251_pt1 | contig 21680 bp, 19 predicted proteins | sample NewIslsDNAsample_FD_44930 | JGI IMG/M metagenome (IMG submission 44930)
CCCCCCATTCCCATAAATTACGTTAAACACCTTTTCCATCAAATAGTTTCGGCAATGATCACCCATGCTTTCAAGTCATAAGAGCCGTCCCTACAGCGGGGCGGCTCCTTTGGATTGCTTTAACATATTCGCGTAAATGCCATTCTTTTTAATCAATTCCTGCTGGGAACCGGCTTCCGCGATTCTCCCCTCCTTCAGCACCAGCACAAGATCCGCATGACGGACTGTGTTCAACCTATGCGCAATGACAAAACTTGTCCGGCCTTTCATCAGTTCTTCCAGAGCTTCCTGGATTTTCATTTCCGTCACCGTATCGATGCTGCTCGTCGCCTCATCCAATAATAAAATCGCCGGATTGGCGACAAATGCCCTTGCAATCGCCAATAATTGCTTCTGGCCCTGGGATATTTCACTTCCATCGGCTTTCAACACCGTATCATATCCATAGGGCAGCTTCATTATAAAATCATGGGCATTGGCCTTTTTCGCCGCTTCCACCACTTCTTCATCGGTCGCATCGAGCCTGCCGTAACGGATGTTTTCGCGGACAGTGGCCTCAAACAGGAAAGGATCCTGCAGCACGAATGCCATTTGCCTTCTCAGCGTTTCCCGTTTATAGTCCCGGATGTTGATGCCGTCAATCAGTACTTCCCCCTGATTTGCATCATAAAAGCGGGCAATCAGCATCATGGTCGTGGTCTTGCCCGCGCCCGTCGGTCCGACAAGCGCCACCGTCTGTCCTGGCTGTACATGGAAATTCAGATTCTGCACCGTATCGGTTTTATCTTCCGATTCATATTTGAAAGAAACGTTCCGAAACTCCACTTCTCCTCGGATTTGATAATTTGCGGGCAGCTCCCCTTCATCTTCTTCCACTTTCTCGTCCATGATGGCAAATACCCTCTCCGCTCCTGCAATGGCGGATAATACGGTATTGATTTGGTTGGCCAATTCGTTCAACGGACGGGTAAATTGGCGGGCATATTCCGCAAAAACCACAATGGTTCCGATTGTCACCCATCCCTGGTAGGCAAAAATGCCTCCGATTCCGGCGATAATGGCAAAGCTCACGTTGTTCAAAAAGTTGAAGACTTTCGGAATATAGCCGGAATAAACGAGCGCCCAAAATCCGACGTTGCGCAGCTGTCTGCTTTTTTCATAAAACTCCCGCTTCACATGTTCCTCCCGGGAAAAAGCTTTTACTATACTTTGACCGGAAATGGTTTCTTCAATCATTCCGTTCAAATCTCCGAGAACCGCCTGCTGCGCTTTGAACAGTTTTCCCGTTCGCTTCGTAATCCACCGCATCGCCGTAAACATGAGCGGGATGACGATCATCGTAATGAGTGTCAATATCGGGCTTAAATAAAGCATGACCATAATGGTGCCGGCCAGGGTCAATATACTTGAAAATACTTGAATAAACGACGAGTTCAGGGTCGTGCTCACCGTATCAATATCATTCGTCAACCGGCTCATGATTTGCCCGTGCTGNCTTTTATCAAAATAAGAAATCGGCAGTTTCAGCAAATGGCCGAATGCGCCCGTTCTCATTTTATAAACAACCGTTTGTGCGATGCCGACCATCCAGTAATTCTGCAAAAACAAGGTCACTGCATAGACGATGTAAACTCCGATCAGGAGGGCGATGAATGGCGGCATCCGTTGGAATTCTTTCGGAATCACAAATTCATCAATCATGCGGCCGATCAAAAAGGGACCCAACAGCCCTGCAACGGAACTGATGATGACCATCAAAAAAACGGTAATCAACAGTCCCCTTTGTTCATCCACCAATTGCCAAATGGAAAGAAGCGTCCTTTTCCAATCGCCCGCCCGGGGACCTTTCTTTTTTCCAGCGGTGCGCAAGTCTTCCTTTGTCAAAACCGGTTCGTATCCGAATGGTTTTTTAATGAATTCCATCACTCCTCACCTACCTTCTCCTCCTGGGTCCGGGCGATTTGCCTATAAAGACCGCTATTTTTCATCAGTTCTTCGTGGGTTCCCATTGCGGCCATCTTTCCTTCCTCCAACAACAAAATGCGGTCCGCCTCTTTGGCTGTATGGATTTTTTGCGTCACAACGAGCATTGTCGCATCCGTCCCCTTCAACGCATCCCACAGCGCCGCTTCCGTTTTTACATCCAGGGCGCTTGTACTGTCGTCCAAAATCAAAATTTGCGNTTTCCGGATCAATGCCCTTGCAATGGATAATCTTTGTTTTTGACCGCCGGATAAATTGACGCCCTTCTGCCCGACTTTCGTTTTATACTGTTCAGGAAACTGGACAATCGTGTCATGGATTTGCGCCATTTTCGCGGCAACAACCACTTCATCGTGCGCCGCATCCGGTTTTCCCCACTTCACATTGTCTTCGATCGAACCGGTAAACAAAAGCGACTTCTGGGGAACATAGCCGATCATGCCGCGCAATTCTTTCAACGGCCACTCCCGGATGTTCCTTCCGCCGACAAAAATCTCCCCTCGCGTCGGTTCATAAAAACGGGGAATCAAGCTGAGCAATGTCGATTTCCCCGAGCCGGTCGCCCCCATAATCGCCAGTTTTTCACCCTTTTTCACTTCAAATGAAATATCCTGAAGCACCGGCTTCGTTGTATTCGGATAAACAAATGAAACCTTTTCAAAACGCAATGCACCCTTGTCTTCCGGCATCGCTTCCGCCTTCCGGGACCGTGCGACATCCTTCTCCAGCCCCTCTTCCACCACCAGGATTTCGGCCATCCGTTCACTGGAAGCCTTGGCGCGGGAAAATCCGTTCAAAATAAAGGCAAACATTCCGAAATATCCTGTAATCCGCAGCGCATAGTTGACCACTGCCACCAATTCCCCTACCTGCGCCTGATTCATGCCCACCTCGCGCGCGCCATACCAGATGACAAACAGAAGGCTGACATTCAACACAAACGCCATGGAAGGCATCATCAGTTCCATGATTCGGAGGGCTTTCATTGTATCCATTTTCAAATCTTCCGCAACCCGATGAAACTTATCCATTTCATAGGAATTTCTCATAAAAGCCTTCACCAAATAAATCGCCTGCAAACTTTCCTGCAACGTTCGGTTCAGCCTGTCCAGACTGCTTTGCACTTGTCCAAAGAGCCGCGTCCCTTTCTTTACGATCAATAATAAAAGGGCGGCAAGGATTGGCGTCCCAATCAATAAAATCGTCGCCATCTTTGCATTGACGAAGAACGCCATCATAAGGCTCAATACCACCGACAACGGCGCCCTCAGCATAATGCGCAAACTCATGAACAATACGCTCTGGACTTGCTGCACATCGTTCGTAAGCCTTGTAATCAGTCCTGATGCCGGATATTTCAAAAACGTCGCCATGGAAAAAGATTGGATTTTGCTGAATAAGGCGTTGCGCAATTCAAAAGCGAAACTTTGCGCCGCATGGGATGAAAAATATGTATTGGCAATTCCGCTTGAAAAAGAGACCAGCGCAATCCCGATCAGTGCACATCCCCACGTGGAGATGACATGGAAATCTTTCGAAACGACTCCATTATCGATAATTTTTGCAATGATCAACGGCTGCACCAATTCTGCGGCAAGCTCCACCAGCATGAAGCCCAGCGCGATGATGGCAAACCATTTATATGGCTTCAAATAACTTAAAACGGCTTTCACAAACCCACCCCAATCTTTTACACTCTACTCCCTAAACGGATAAAATAATTAATATCTATAATATGTAGTCATTTCCCCTTTATTGTATTTTCCGCTTTTTCACTCGCCACGGAAATCCAGGTTACACTCGTCAACATCAAAACAATTCCGATGATTTGCCAAAAACCGAAGGAAGTGGAAAAAACCATCCATGAAATGACCATGGTCGTCAACGGCTCCATTGTCGACAAAACGCTCGTTAAAACGGGACTGATGTATTTCATGCTGCTTAAGAACAAAACAAAGGCTAAGGTACTGAAGAATATGATAGCGGCCATAATCAAAAATATTTTGAAATCCAAAAGCAGAAGCCATTCCTTGCTTTTCCAAATGAATGTGGCAATCCCCAATACAATGCCGCCGACCAACATTCCCCACCCGACGACAAGCAGCACTCCCCATTCGGCCATCAGCCGTGCGGGATACAAAGTATATATGGCAAAAGTAATCCCTAATATGAACCCCCAAAAGAGCGCTTCGCCGCCCACTAACAGCCCTTCAAATCTGGCATTTGTCAACAATAAAAACAGGCCCAGCAGCGTACCGATAATCCCCAGCACCTGGTATCCGGGAGGCCACATCCGGACTTTCAAGGACGTATAGGCAACGATAAATATCGGTCCCAAAAACTGCAATAACGTCGCAAACACCGCATTGCTCACATGGATTGTCGTCGTAAAAGAATATTGCAGCCCCAGCATGCCAAGTATGCTGTAAACCACAATCTGGCGGCTCCAATATTTCGTCTTCCAAAGATCGAATATCGGTTTTTTTGTCATTTGCAAAAAAGCCAAAATGGAAATCCCTGCTGCGAGCAGCCTTAAAGTGAGCAAAAAGCCCACCGTCATGCCCGTGGTTTTCAAAACCCATTCCGTCAATGGACCTGTCGTTCCCCAAAGCATTGCACCGAGAACGATGAAACTGATTCCCTTTAAATGTTTCATAACGTGGTACTTCCTTTTATTTAGACAAAATGTTTNAATGTAATTTTTTTCTATCAAAATAGGTAATTAGTAGTGTTATCGCATTTTTCTGTAAAAACGATGGACTTACTATGGTGACGATTTCCTTTAAATTATTTATAATGAACATGGTATAAAATAACGATTCGCAAGGAGAAGAAAATAGCATGAATGTTGATATATTGCAAAGTTATGAAGAAAATTTGCTTTTGAAGGCTCCTTTTCCATCTTTTGCATTAAATCAAGACGGTCAAGTTGCCATCTGGAATTCCATATGTGAACAGTATTTCGGTTATGCTATACAGGATTTTCAAACTCCGGGATCATTAAAGGAACAATTATTATCTACTTTATCCGAAAATACATGGAAGCGCATATTGGATGCTCAGGAATGTTTTCGAATCAATCATATACAATTAACGCACAAAAATGAAACACTTAGCAAAGCGGATTTAATCATCATCCCATGCATGATTAACAATGAACCATGCATCGCTTTTTATTGCCTTCCGGAAGAGCGATTTTCCATTCTTGGAGAATCGGAACAAGAACTGTACGATTTAAAAAACGGCCTTTTTTCAACTTTTATGATGATTACGTTGGACCATGAGGGCTTCATTATCAATTGCAATCCATTATTTTTAAAAACAAGCAAATGGACGCCAAAACGGGTATTAAGAAAAAATTTCTGGCAGATGTTTCCTGAGAACGAGGAAAGCCGGCAAATCGCCGATACGATTTGGAACTCCATAAACAATGGAAAAATTTGGCAGGGGGATGTCCAAAAAATAAAGAAGACCGGCGAAACCTATTGGGTGCATTTGACGGCCATCCCCACTTATTCCCACAATGAACAGCAGTATCGTTTTATTTTGATTGAGCAAGATATTACACATGAAAAAGAATTGCAACAAAAGCTGGAAAAAATCGCTTATGTCGATACAGAGACCGGTTTAATGAATGTCCACCGCCTAGAAGAAATTGTAAAAGAAATGATCGCCGAGCAGCAACATTTCTACTTCGTTTATTTAAGCATCGATAAATTCTATACATTGAAAGAACTTCATAACGTTGAAATTGAAAACAACTTTATTTTGGAATTTTCCAAGCGCTTAAAAATTTATTTCCAGGACAGTGTGCTTGCCCGCATCAACGAAAGCGATTTCGTTGTCATTACGCCTCTTGGCGAATGGTTTATCCAGGGATTTTTGACTTATTTAAAACAAAATCCGATCTACATCGGCAATCGGGCAATGCCGATTACAGTGAGCGGAGGAATCACCCGCTCCCCGCAAGACCAATCAAACTTCATCCAATTGATGAACGCTTCCCTTGAAACGATTGCCCAGGTCCGCAAAGCCGGCGGGGATAACATTTTATCCCTTTCGGAAGCCGACCATAAAAAATTGAACCGCAAATCGATTATTGAAAAGCGGTTGTTGACTGCCCTGGACCAGCATCATTTGAAAGTATTGTATCAACCGCAAGCGGATTTAAAAACCGGCAAAATTGATGCGGTGGAAGCGCTTGTCCGTTGGGATGACAAGGAGATCGGCGTGGTGAGTCCGGACGAGCTGATTCCAATCGCCGAAGAAACAGGATTAATTAACCAGATCGGTTCTTTTATCATTGAAGAAGCATGTCGCCAGGCGGTTGCGTGGCAGCAGCAAGGCATCGAAATGAAAGTGGGCATCAACTTATCGGTAAGGGAATTCAGGGATAAAAACATGGCGAAATTCATATTGGAAACATTGATGAAAACCGGCTGCCCTGCCCATCTCATCCAAATCGAAATTACGGAAAAATTTGCATTGGAAGCCGAAGCGGAAACATCAATCATTCAACAAATGCGTACATTGGAAGAGGAAGGCATCACCTTTGTTTTGGACGACTTCGGCACTGGATATGCATCTTTCCGGTACATGCAGCTTTTGCCGATTCAAACATTGAAAATCGACCAAATGTATATACGTTCCCTTACCCAATCGGAAAAAACCCAACGTTTAATCAACGGCATCGTCCATTTCGGAAAATCCATGAATTTGACAGTCATTGCGGAAGGCGTCGAAACGGAAGAACAAAAACAACTATTGAAACAGTATGGATGTGACGCCATCCAGGGATTTTTCATNAGCAAACCGGTCACGGCCGAAAAAATCCCTCAACTGATCTCCTCTTAAACCAAAAAAAGGCTGCTCACATTCTTGAGCAGCTTTTATAATCTTCTTTTGTTTCGAATAAATGATTGCATGGAAGTCCTTCCTTTCGTCATAAATTTTACAAATAATTGGAAGATGACTTCAGAAAATACAATTCCCATGGCAATGGCTCCGGAAATTAAAAACGCCCGGATTCCGGTTTCCAGTCCCAACGTATAATTCTGCTCCACAAAATAGCGCATCGTATTGTATGCCAGGCCTCCAGGGACTAAAGGAATGATGCCTGAAACAATAAACACAATCATCGGTGTTTTCAGCCTTCTTGCATACCCTTGGGCGCAAACTGCTACAAAAAAGGCTCCTAAAAAAGCGGCGATGACCTCCGCCAATTGCTCTTCCAAAGCGATATAATAGATCATCCATCCAGCCGCACCGACTAATCCGCAATAGGGAATGGCCTTAACGGGTGCGTTGAAAATGACACAAAGACTTGCCGTTGCGAGAAAACTAAAGACTAATTGAACCAAATATTCCATAATCATTTCTCCTTAATGAATTGCCACGACAATCGCTACGCCTGAACCAATGGCGAAGGCTGTTAAAAAGGCTTCCGTGCCTTTCGCAATACCGGCCGTCAAATGGCCGGCCATCAGATCGCGGACGGCATTGGTGATCAAAATTCCCGGAACAAGCGGCATCACACCGCTAATAATGATTTTATCAAGTTCATTCCCATAACCGGATGTTACGGCTAAAAATGCAACCAGGGCCACGACAAAAGAAGCGAAAAACTCGGAGAAAAATTTCACTTTCGTTAAATGTTGCATCAAAAGAAGCGCCAAGTAGCCCGCTCCGCCCGCCAAAAAAGCGGCAGGCATATCGGTCCAATTTCCTCTAAACAAAATTAAAAAACATGCGCTTGATACCGCGGACATAAAAATTTGTAACCAAATTGGCAAAAAATAATTAGTTTTTTGTATAAATCTCAGCTCGTCATAGGCTTCATCTAATGTTATTATTTTAAGTGTAAGTTTCCTCGAAACTTCATTTACCTTGGCAATTTTATACAAGTCTGTAATCCTGCTGGAAATAGAGATGATTTTGGTTTTTTGTTTTTCTCCTAAAGAAAGAATGATTCCCGTTGGCGTCACATAACTTTGGGCATCTAAATTTTGGGAGCGCGCCATTCTGAGCATCGTATCCTCGACACGGTATGTCTCAGCACCGCTTTCCATCATAATTTGTCCCGCGAGCAGCAGACAATCAAGCGCCAATTCATCCTTCTTTTCGTTTGTCATAGTCTCATTCTCCTTTTCTTCCTTGCCATCATACCGAACGGGATGGCAAATCTCAAGCTTTCTAATCGGCTGAAAAAACTTTTCAAGAAAGATGTCTACGAGAGGGGTTGCCAATTATGAAACGACGCCGCAAATCAAAACGTGGTGCATGGATAGATTCTCTTTTAATAGGCTCTATTATTACTTTAACAACAATGATTATCATAACAACTTTCATGACAGGACATTTTAAGTTTCAACAGCCGACCGTTTCGGCTACGACCAAATATCCTGTGGAAACTTCCTCTCTTATTGAAGAAAGAAGCACAGCGTTTGCTGATATTCCATTAATTTCGGAAACATCTGCAAATAAATTAATATCATATTCTTTGGAATATCCAAAAACACCTTTCAATCAGGTGAATGGAATAATTAATCAATACATAGAACAAGTTAAGAACGATTATATCAATACATTAGTTGAAATGCACAAAGCGGGCAACAATCATGCGAGCGGCGATTTAAACATTTCAACGGATATTTATGATTGGAACCGGCAATATTACTCAATCGTCTTGAAAAAACGATTATCATTGGATCAAGATTCCTCTCATGAATCCTTCAAAACGATCGTTTTTCATAAAGATACCGGGGACATCGTCGAATCCGGCGCATTGCTCAATCAGAATACTGAATATTTCCATTTGCTCGCAAACTATTTGCGTTCCGAACTGAAAAAAACTTACGGCAAAGATTTGTTGGAAGAAAAACTTGATGACGCATTATCCGATTGGGATGATTTAAACCGGTTTGCCATTATGAATGACTCCATCGCATTTTATTTTAACCAGGGGGAAGTTGCCCAGGAACTTGCGGGCTCGGCAGTAATCAACATCCCTACATCTTTCTTGAATCCGATATTGGCAACTGATTTCCAAAACGGGGAAGCAAGCAAAGTAACGATTTTGACTCCGAAAAAGAAAGTCGCGTTAACTTTTGATGACGGGCCACATCCGCAAGTAACAAAACAGATTCTGGATATACTCGAAAAACACAACGCAAAGGCTACGTTCTTCATGCTTGGAAAACAGGTGGAGAAAAACCGGGACATCGCGCTTGAAGTTCTGAACCGCGGACATGAAATTGGCAACCATTCATATAACCATCCCGTTTTAACTAAACAAACCACATCCCAGACAGCTTGGCAAATCGATCATACAAGCAAGGTGATACACGATGTAACCGGGGAATATCCGACGGTGTTCAGACCTCCTTATGGGGCAACGAACCGGATGGTGGAAAGTGTGGTTGAAATCCCTGTCGTTCTGTGGACTATCGATACGTACGACTGGAAATATCGTGACCCAAATAAATTATTGCCGTTTGTTCAAGCCAAACTGCATGACGGCGCCATCATCCTGATGCATGATATTCATCAGTCCACTGCTGACGGCCTCGAAAGTGTACTGACATATCTGGAGCAGGAAGGTTATGAATGTGTAACAGTAAGCGAAATATTGGCGAAAAATAACAGATAAAAAATGAATCCCCCTTGCCAATGGGAGCAGGGGGATTTTTATTTGCTCCGCTTTCTGGAAGCGCATTCGGTTTGTGCTGCGGAGATGCCTTTGTACTGATAGATCTCTTGCGCTTTTGGAACGCGCACTTGTGCGGATATAAACCCACACGCCTAATGGAGCGGCGCTTGTACAAAAAAACCCGGCTCAGGCTCTTATGTTTCCTTCTTGGACTCTTGCATTTCCTTCTTGGGCGGATGAAGCCTCAGCTCGGGCTCTTATGTTCCCTTCTTGGGCAGAATACACCCCATCTTGGGCGCTTGTGCTTCCTTCTTGGGCAAATGAAGCCCCAGCTCGGGCGCTTGTGCTTCCTTCTTGGGCAGATATCCCCTCAACTTGGGCGCTTATGCTCCATTCTTGGGCAGATTTCGCCTCAACTTGGGCACTTACGCTTCCTTCTTGGGTAGATATCCCCTCAACTTGGGCGCTTACGCTTCCTTCATCTCAGATGGAGCCCTCTTGTGCACTTGCACCTCTCCCCAGTGCAAATGGACCCCTTTTAATATATGTCCGATAACTGCCTTTCCGTTTAAAGAATAAAAAACGTGAAGTCTGACACTTCACGTTTTTGCATCGCGGCATCTCTCAAGCATCACCATTTCACAATGGATGAGCGGTGGGATGTTTCTTTAATTACAACGCCGCGTTTATTCATTTTTTCAATATATTCTTTCCCAGGAACAATCGTTTCCGGCGGATACACTCCTCGTTTTGAAATTGTACCATCGCCAATCATGATTGCCACGGAAGCCACGGTACCGGCAGTCGCTTTCGCCATCGCCGTGACATCCGAGTCTTCCTCCCGTTTTATAATCGTTTCGTATTCATAAGTGACTTGTTCTCCGGATTTTTCTCCGACAATGATTGCGCGAAGGACAACAGCGTCCTGTTTTTTGCCCAAGTATAATTTTTTCTTTAACGCTTCCCGGACGACATCGCGCACTTTCACTTTCACTCCGTCCACTTCGACCACATTATCCTGATCGAAGAATCCCAATTCCCTCAGAAGCCGGAATTGTTCCGCATGCCCTTTATAACGGACCGTCTTATATTCAAGGGTTTTGACATTCGGAAATGTTTTGTAGAGTGTGGAGGTTCCGCCGGAAGTATAGAATGCTTCCAGTGTTCCGAACTGCTCAAAATAAATCGGCTCTAATCCGGACAAAGAATCCACTTCCACCAATTGTCCATCCCTGATTATTTTTGAAGGCTGCGTATAATGATCGAAAACCCCTTCAAGCGAAAACACGCGCGTGTAATTCAAAGGAGGTTCCGGCTTGACAGGAATGCCTCCCACATACAGCTGGATGGAATCTACTTTATCCAATTTCGATGCACCGTAACCCACTAAAATATTAATCATTCCCGGGGCCAAACCTAAATCCGGGATAATCGTCACATTTTTTTCCTTTGCCTGTTCATGAAGTTTCAGCACGTTTTCCGTGATATTTCCGATATGTCCGCCTAAATCAACGGCATGTACGCCTACATCAATGGCCGCTTTTGCCACCTGTTCATTATATTTGTAAAACAGCGCATTTACGCACACATCGCCTTTGGCAATCACTTCGCGCAATTGCTCCTCGTTCTCCGCATCGCATTGCACCGCTTCCGTTTTTTGCAAATTTGCTTCCTGTATAAATTCAGTCGCAATTGCCAAATCCAAATCCGCCAAAAATACTTTTTCCACTTTATCGCTGTTGTCTAAATCCCGCGCTACTTCTTTCCCCATTAGTCCTGCACCTAACACTACTACTTTCATGCCAAACATCCCCTTTACTTAATAATCAGTTTGTATCAATTTGTGCCCGCTGAAGTTTGCCGCTGTAATCCACATATATACTTTTCCATTCGGTAAAAACATCCAACGATGCCTGGCCGGAATCCCGATGGCCGTTTCCTGTCCCCTTTGTTCCTCCGAACGGCAAGTGGATTTCAGCCCCTATCGTTCCTGCATTCACGTATACAATCCCCGTATCCAAATCCCGCTGCGCCTGGAATATCCGATTGACATCCTGCGAGAAAATGGAGCTGGATAATCCATACTTTACACTATTATTTACTTCGATTGCTTCTTCCAAACTTTCCACTTCGATGATGCTGAGCACCGGTCCAAAAATTTCCTCTTGGGCAATCACCATATCGGGCTTCACATCGGTAAAAATGGTAGGCTCGAAGTAGAAGCCCCGATCAAAAGGAGGGGTCGTAATGATTTCTCCACCCGTTAACAGCTTTGCTCCTTCCTTTTTGCCAACTTGGACATAGTGATAAATTTTTTCCAATGCCGCCCTGTTGATCACCGGCCCCACTTTCACATTTGGATCTAGGCCATTGCCGATTGTTAAATTGCTTACGGCAGCAACAAGCCTCTCCTCCAGCTCGCTTTTTACGTCTTTATGGACAATGACCCGGCTGCAAGCGGTGCATCTTTGGCCTGTCGTTCCAAAAGCGCTCCAAACAATTCCTTCCACCGCCAAATTTAAATCCGCATCATCCATGACAATGACGGCATTTTTTCCTCCCATTTCAAGGGAAACCTTTTTTAAATGCCGGCCGCCCAACTCTGCCACTTTGCGTCCCGTTTCATTGGAGCCTGTGAAAGAAATCACTTTTACATCCGGATGTTCAATGAGCGCCGTTCCAACAACCTGACCCGTTCCGAAAACAATATTAAAAACACCTTCCGGCAGCCCCACTTCTTCGATGATTTTTCCTAATTCGTATGCCATAAGAGGGGTTTCTACGGAAGGTTTCCACACCACTGCGTTGCCCGCAACGATGGCCGGAAACGACTTCCACGAAGCGATGGCAATGGGGAAATTCCACGGTGTAATGATGCCGACAACCCCTACAGGGCTTCTGACGCTCATGGCGAACTTATTCGGCAATTCGGAAGGTGTCGTTTCGCCAAATAACCGTCTGCCCTCTCCAGCCATATAAAAAGCCATATCAATGCCTTCCTGCACTTCGCCCCGCGCTTCTTCAATCACCTTTCCCATTTCTTTTGTGAGGATTTCAGCAAGATACTCTTTCTTTTCCTTCAGCTTATTGCCGATTTCATATAAATATTCCGCCCGTTTTGGAGCCGGAACGAGTGCCCATTTTTTCTGCGCCTGTTTTGCCGAACGTACCGCTTCGTCCACTTCATTTTCGGTTGAAAGAGGGACCTTTGCCAATTCCTCGCCGGTTGCAGGATTGATGACCGCCGCTTTTTCCAAATCCTGATCAATCCATCGGCCATTGATATAGTTTTTTAATTCCATAGCACCCTCCTTATATTATGAATGTATTATTGTTATACTTATTCAACATTTTCTCGTTAATTCCCTTTTTTTCTCGGGAATTCACAAAATAATAGAATTATAAAATGTTCACAAGGACATGCGTCGGCGGATGTCGTATATATTTAAGTAAATGCAAAAGGAGGAAACGACATGAATAATCACGAAATTGATTACAAACTTTACGGCGATGATATGCAGTACGTCGAGGTCGAACTGGATCCGAACGAAACGGTCATCGCAGAAGCGGGAAATTTAATGATGATGGATGATGGCATAAAGATGGAAACGATTTTCGGCGATGGATCCTCCAAAAGCAGCGGAGGACTCATGGGGAAATTGATGGGCGCCGGAAAACGTCTGCTTACCGGGGAAAGTTTGTTTATGACGACCTTTACCAATGTAGGAGCAGGAAAAAAACGGGTATATTTTGCTGCGCCTTACCCTGGAAAAATCATCCCTATGGATCTAAGCCAATATAATGGAAAAATCATCTGTCAAAAGGATGCCTTTTTGGCTGCCGCCAAAGGTGTTTCTGTCGGCGTAGAATTCCAGCGCAAAATATCCGTCGGGTTCTTCGGCGGAGAAGGATTCATCATGCAAAAACTTGAAGGAGATGGCATGGCGTTCATACATGCCGGGGGCGCCATTCACAAAAAAGACTTGTTGCCTGGCGAAGTCATTCGGGTAGATACAGGCTGCTTTGTCGCCATGACTTCGGAAGTGGACTATAGCATTGAAGCGGTTGGCGGCATCAAAACGGCGCTGTTTGGTGGAGAAGGTATCTTCTTCGCGACTTTAAGAGGTCCGGGCACTGTGTGGATTCAATCATTGCCATTCTCCCGTCTTGCAAGCCGCGTATTCGCAGCCGCCCCTGTTTCCAAAGGGGGAGGAGGCAGGGACACAGGTGAAGGCGGCATCGGAGGATTGTTCAATTTATTCAATGATTAAGTTGGAGGCAACCGGTTCTTTGCCTGTCGCACCCGGTTCCTTTACACAACATTTTTACAAAATTCCGCAATCGGCCGATTGTGGAATTTTTTTCCGAAAACAGGACGAAACATTCCGCCTGGGCAACACCGTTGCCTTACTATCCATTCTGTAAGCAGTAAATATTGACCGGCCATTTCCCCGGTGTTATTTATGTTCTGTGGCCAACGAGTATTTGAGGGGGTGTCACGTTGCTGATTGAGAAAAAACTGNCGGTTCAGGCTTATGATATCGATGCGATGGGCATTGTCAGCAATATCGTCTACGTCCGCTGGTTTGAAGATTTGCGGATGGAATTCCTGAATGCCACTTATCCGCTGAGAGAAATGATGAAATCGGATATTTCACCGATCTTAATGCACACCGAGGTTGATTATCTTTTGCCGCTGACGATTTTTGACCGGCCGATTGGACGATGCCGGCTGGAGAAGATGGGGAATTCCAGCTGGGAAATGGCGTTTGAAATCATTGTCGGGGACACGGTACATTGCAAAGGAAAACAGAGGGGCTGCTTTTTTGATTTAAAAAAGAAAAAAGTAGCGCGCATACCTGAGCAATTGCGTGCCGCCATCGCAGAGGAGAGGAAAAAATGAACACCTTTTTAGTCCAAACCGGAATTGTCAATGAGGCAGATCAATTAAATACAGCACAGGCGAATCTTCCCGAAAAAGGAAAAGGAGCAGCCGTTGGGGCAACTGCTCCTTTTTATTTGACTTAAGCGATTTGTAAATGCTGATGAAGGCCGTTATCAAAACACGAACAGCACAATCAGCAATACCGCCGCCAGCACCAACCGGTAAAGCGCAAACGGCACGAGCTTAATGCGTGAAATTAATTTCAGGAAGAATTTAATGGCAATTAACGCAAAGATAAAGGCGCTGATAAATCCTACAACGTAAAACCAAACATGATCCGGGTTGATTTGATCCCAGTTTTTCACCAAAGACAATCCGCTTGCACCCGCCATAATCGGTACGGCCATAATAAACGTAAAATCGGAGGCCGTTTTATGGTCAAGCCCCATGACCACCCCGCCGGCGATGGTCGCGCCGGAGCGGGAAAATCCCGGCCATAAGGATAGGCACTGGATCAATCCGATTTTGAAAGCTTTACCGTAAGATAGTTTGTCCAACGTTGTCACAGTCGGCCGTTTCGGTCCAAATTTGTCGGCAAAAATCATCCATAATGCCCCTACTACCAGCCCGAAGATTACCGTTTCCGTTCTGAACAAATGGTTATCGATATAATCTTCGAATAAAAATCCGAACACTCCGGCGGGAAGAATCCCTACAAATACATGAAGCAAATTAAACCTTTTCGAATATTCTTGTCCATCGATTTTGTATAAACCCACAAGGCTCAACATGCGTTTCCACATGACGACAACGACCGCCAAAATGGAACCGAGCTGAATCACCACTTTAAAAGTATTGGCGGATCCCTGCCCCAAAAACTCGGTCGTCTTTAACCACAAATCATCGACAATAATCATATGTCCTGTCGATGAAACCGGAGCAAATTCCGTCATCCCTTCGACAAAACCGAGGATGAGCGCTTTCAGCAAATCAATGAATTCCATACATATTTCCCCTTACACTCTTTTTCACTCAATTTACGATACACGATAGTTTCAAAATTGTCCATCACCTTCAAAACGTTTCATGGGCTTTTTGGTTTCAAAAATAATCTCTTGCACTCTATAAGCTATTTATTATTTTATGAAAGTATGCCATCCAAAAACAAAAAGGTTGCGGACAATCCTCCGCAACCCAGAATCATTCCGCTGCCACCGTCACAACGACTTTAAATAAATCTCCATCAACGCCGATTTCCAATTTTCCATGGTGCAGTTCCACGATCGATTGGGCGATGGCCAGCCCCAATCCCGAACCTTCCGTATGGCGCGACTCATCCGCGCGCTTGAACCGCTCCGTCAACTCCTCCACATTGTCTCCCAATTCATAGTTCGCTATGTTTTTCACCGTAAATTCCGCAGCGGAACCGGCTTTTTTCAATGACACATAGACCCTTGTGCCACTCAGCGAGTATTTCAGCGCATTGACGATTAAATTATCGATCATCCGCCACCACTTCTGGCCGTCCACATATGCGTAAAGCGGCTCATCCGGAAGGGTAACCCGAAGATCCAAATTCGCCTGTTCAAAATCTTCTTTGTGTTCCCCAACCGCCTGTTGCAACAATTGGGTCAAATCAATCCGCTCCCTTTTCAATTCCACATTTCCGCTGGACATCTTCGATACTTCAAACAAATCTTCGATGAGGGTTTTTAGGCGCTGCGATTTATTCTCCAATATGTCAATATACCGTTTCCGTTCTTCCTCCGTAATCTCAGGATTTTTCAATAAATCCGTATACGTAATGATGGAAGTGAGCGGCGTGCGCAAATCATGGCTGACATTGGTAATCAATTCCGTTTTCAGCCGCTCGCTTTTCGCCTGCTCCATCATAGATTTCCGGACACCTTCCTGCAGTTCGTTCAAATGCCGGGCATGTTTGGCCAATGGCGATTTTCCTTTCACCTCTACCTCCGCCGTCAAACGCCCTTCCGCCATCTCCTCCGTCTGCTTCATGATGCGGTTCAAATATCCCGCATTTTTCAAAAAGAGCGTAATGGCAGGCAATCCAATAAAAAGGAGCAACGGAGCATAAACCAAGATCAATGTCGGTTCCATAAAGAGGACCGCAAAACCGAACCCGGCAAGAAATACAATGGACAAAACCACGATGGCCTGTATGCCGATGGGCCGTTCCAGGAATAAGTCCTGTATGCCGTCGGATAAACGGTACAGAAAGGAATTTCTCCATTCTTCCTTCATCTTTTCTTCGGTGTTCGCGCTTTCCCAGGTCCAATAAGTGCCCAATATGCTTAAGCTTGTAAAAATAAAGATGAATAAAAATTTGAAAACCAGTTCAATTCCGTATTGCAGCCAACCAATATCCGCATAAAAAGGGAACGGGAAAATATTGCCGGCAGCATCAAACGATAACGACATGAACAGGATGGCCATCAATGTGGTCCCGATGCGAAGATCGATCGGCAGCTTCAAGAAGTATTCCTTCAGGCGGATTGGGCCGGAAAACGCCCCCAAAGAAGGCTTGGCGACCGTCAACAGCCCGGCCAAAGCGAAGATGGCGATGGCCCAAATAACATATAAAATCATTTTCGTAATATTAAAATTTTGAAAGTCTTCTTGAAAATAAGCATTATTCATCATCGTTTTCGGAATGGCAATTATTCCTTCGTAGCGGGATACTTGCCCCGGGATGCGGATTTCGGGATCCATTAATGTATGGTCATATTCAAACATACCATTGGCCTCATTCCCATCCGGATCGATCGTTCTTGCGCCGTTTACGACTAAATAGGTGCCCTTGTCACCAAAACTCTCCGTAAATACCGCTTCTGCATCCACATCGCCCGATTGGAACGTTTCGCCCGTCTCCACATTTTGCAGATGATAGGCGAAATAATTGAACTCTTCCAAAAAGGATTTTTCCCCTTCTTTTTCCAAAGCGGCATATTTGTCGATGATTTCTTCCTTTTGTTTGCGCACTTTTTCTTCGACGTGACGGTCATCGCTAAAATTTTTCCGGATGTCCTCAATTTTTTGGTCCCGTTCCTCAATCAAAAGTTTTTGCAGTTCCTCGTCGTTTGCGGCCCCGTCAATCCGTTCCTGATATTGGGATTTGATATCTTCAATCTGATCCGTCAAGGACCCGTAATAATAGCGGTGATGCTCGATTTCTTTCTGAGTGACAGAAATGTGCTTTTTCGCCTCTTCCGCATCAAAGGGTTCCAAAACGTAGCGTTCCAGCCCGTTTTTAAAGCGTTCCAGATTTTCTTCAAACCCCACGGAATCGAAATAAGACTTGCCTGCATATCGGGGACCGTAGGAAATCAGCAAATACAGCGAAAAAAGGATCCACGAAATAAGAAAAAGAGAGAGGAGGAGTTTCATTTTATTTTCCATGCGAATTCCCCCTTCTCAAAAGACTTTTACAAAAAATGTGATGATTGTATTCCATTCGCTTGCCAAAAAACGGATGGCGAAACGGATAATAAAAATCATGCCGATGATGGATGCGATGAAGCTGATTCCCATCAAACCGTTTTCCAGCTTATTTTTCAATTTTGTATCCAATTCCCCACACAACCTTTAAATATCTTGGATTTTTCGGATCCGCCTCAATTTTTTCGCGGATTTTCCGGATGTGCACCGGCACAATGTTTTCCGCATTGTACGCTTCTTCGTTCCAAACCCTCTCATAGATTTCTTGTATGGAGAAGACGCGTCCGGCATTCGTCAAGAGCAGTTCGGTGATTTTATATTCAATTGGCGTAAGCTTCACCGCTTCCCCGTTGACACGCACTTCTTTCGCTTCCCTGTCGATGGACAGGCCATTCACTTCAATTTTTGTATTTGAAGCCCCTCCATTGTATGTACCCAATTGCGTATATCGTCTGAGCTGAGATTTCACCCGGGCCATAAGCTCCAATGGGTGGAAAGGTTTTGTAATATAGTCATCCGCACCGATGGAAAGGCCATGTATTTTGTCTGTATCTTCCGCCTTCGCACTCAGCATGATGATGGGGATGTTCCGTTCCTCCCGGATTTTGAATGTCGCCTGGATGCCGTCCATATTCGGCATCATGATATCAAGAATAATCAAATGCACTTCATGTCTGGAAAGAAGATCGAGGGCTTCTTTTCCGTCCTTTGCCTTCAACACTTTGTATCCTTCATTTTTTAAATAGATTTCGATGCCGTCACGAATGTCCTGATCATCGTCTGTGACAAGCACGGTCAAATCCATTCGCACCACCTCATCTCTTTTCCTTACAGTTTTATCATAGTGGATGATTCTTACCAAATGGCGAAGGAAAATCTTAAGATTTTCTTAATAAGAATTGAAAACCGCTTAAAGTAAACATCCTGAGCAGCCTCATTCCAGCGAACTTGCCTTTTCCGTTTTCTTTGCCGCCTTCCCGCTTCCAAACGTCAACACGATGATGCCTCCGAGAAGCAGTATCACGCCAATCCAGCTAATCGGACTTAAATATTCCCCAACCAAAAAGACGCCCAAAAGCGCAGCCGTCAGAGGCTCTGCCAATGACAATGTCACCGCGGAAGAAGAGCTGATTTTTTCAAGACCCGTCAAATAAAATATGTATGCCATACTTGTCGAAACAATCCCCATAAAAAGCATTGGCCAAAAATTCTGCCCTTCAAACACCCAGGAAACCCCATCCCCGGAAAAAGGCAATAAGAACAGGGCGCATAACGTAAAGGTCATCGCCACGCTTGGCAATGTCTCCTCCCTTTCCGTCAATCGCTTGCTGAAATTGGTATAAAGAGCGAACATCATCCCCGCGCATAATGCAAGCAAGATTCCGAAAGGATGGACCTCCGTTTCCCCCCGGTTCGCAAACAGCAGTATGCATCCGATAATGGCAAGCAATGTCGCCATTCCCCAGACCCGGTCAGGACGGCGTTTGAAGATCACCCACTCCATTATTCCCGAAAACACCGGTGAACTTCCAATGGTGACGACCGTTCCGACGGCAACTCCCGCGAAACGGATGGACGTAAAAAATAAACATTGGAACAGGGCTATTGCCAAAGCCGCCAAAATCGTCCATCTCCACGACCATTTTTTGAAATGGATTCTTCTCATGACGAGGACCGCAATGAGCAATATACCTCCTCCGATTGCCGAACGGACACCCGCCACGGCAATCGGCGAGATGCCTTCCTGCAAAAATGTTTGGGTTGTCCCCGTCGTCCCCCACAAAATCCCTGCAAGCAACACAAATATATAAGGCAGCAGATTCATTGCAAATCCTCCCGTTAAAAATGCGATTACCGTAATGCTACCATAATTCCTCAAATCTGGCATCTTTTTGGATGGCGGTTAATACTCTCTTCTCTTCGTATCATAATAATGTAAAATTGAAAAGCGGGATGCCNCTGTCCTTCCTTTGCCGATTGCAGTAATACCACAAATCCTAAATGAAAGGCGGGTCATCAACATGTATAAAACAGTGAGCGAAACAGCAAAAGACATTTCCATGCCGGAAGAAATGGTCCTGCGCTACATTTATGAAGGGCGCATCAAAGCCGTTCATGATGGTGAACAATTCCTCATCAACAGCGCCCAATTCGACACTTACCACGAACAATTGAAACGGTTGAAGGAAGAAATGGAATATTGGCAAAATACCCCCATACCTGAAGACTTGGATGTGAAAGACGAAGACTAGAAGCCTTTTTCATTCCGCTGATGAAAAAATAAAAGCACTATGCCAATGACACATGGCGCCTTCATTGAATGCAGCCATGTACCTTGGCATAGCGCTTTCTTGCAATCTTCAAATCTTGATCGCTTTGGACAGGAACAACCTCATCCATTCNAGATCCGGGCCAATTCCATTATAGAAAAAACGCTTCTTGAAAACGGAAAAAGAAAGTCCTTCAAGAAGCACAAACGATTATATCGTTACGACAAAACCCGCACGTTTGCCGATAATTTCTGCATAGTCTTCCACCATCACACTGGCGGTCGGATACATTCCGGCACCCGGACCAACCAATGTCAATGTTCCGATATAGTTGGTTTCCATTGTCACCGCATTAAATACATCATCAATCGGATACAATGGATGTTCTTTGCTTACAAGCATTGGTCCAACTTGGGCAAAAATTGTGCCATCCGGCAATTTTTCCACTTCTGCCACGTGGCGATAACGAAGCCCCTTTTCTTTTGCCTTTCTCACTTGCTCAGGCGTAATATCCTCGATTCCGACCACTTTCACTTCATCCCAGTTCGGCTGCTCGCCAAACGCCAAAGCCGATAACACCATCAGCTTTTTGAAAGCGTCTTGGCCGGAAATATCCATATAAGGGTCCGCTTCTGCATATCCAAGCGCCTGCGCCTCTTTCAATGCTTCGTCGAAAGACCATCCTTCTGCGCGCATTTTCGTTAAAATGTAATTGCAAGTACCGTTTAATATCCCTTGAATTTTTGAAATATCGTTGACAAGTAATAGATTTTTCATTGTTTTGATTACCGGCACTCCGCCCGCAACAGTGGCTTCATATCCGACAAACACGCCATGTTGTTTCGCCAGCTCCTGCAGCTCAAGTCCGTATTTGGCAAACATCACTTTGTTTGCAGTGATGACATGGCATTTGTTCATAATCGCTTTTTTCAAATATGTGTATGCAGGCTCCTCGCCTACAATCGCTTCGAACACCACTTGCAATCCTTTTACCGACAAACAATCCTCAATATTATCCGTCAATAGATGCCGTGTTCCGGGAACGCGCTCTTTGGATGTATCACGGACCAATATTTTTGCAACTTCCAATTCAACGCCCAATTTTTTTCGCAAATCTTCTCTTTTTTCGTTTAATATATGGTAAATGCCTTGACCGACCGTGCCAAATCCTAAGATGGCCGCCTTGATTGTTGCCATTATCTTTTCGCCTCCATCTTTCTTTCAATCAAAATTTCGCTATTTTGGTCAGCGAGTGTATCGTACACAAACGCTCTTTTCAGCAGATGAAAAAATCAATAATTTTTGAAACATACAGAAATTTTAACGTATATTTCGTAGGAACACAAGGGAATTCTACCCAAGATGGACATTTGTTTTCTTCAGAAGGTCATGCAATTATAATAATATAGCAAAATTCATTATTTTTGTAATAAAAAAA
>JGI1652J44930_10000252_pt1 | contig 21669 bp, 21 predicted proteins | sample NewIslsDNAsample_FD_44930 | JGI IMG/M metagenome (IMG submission 44930)
TTGCGGTCTGCACAAATCAGGAACCAAAGCAAATTTCCCTTCTATATGAAAATTGCTTTATTCACGATCAAAAGTTGGAGCGGGTGATGGGAATCGAACCCACGCTTTCGGCTTGGAAGGCCGATGTTCTACCATTGAACTACACCCGCAAATTGAAGTCAGCTTGTGCTAACGCCATTTGGTCGGGGTGACAGGATTCGAACCTGCGACTTCCTCGTCCCGAACGAGGCGCTCTACCAAGCTGAGCCACACCCCGATTCAACGGGATAAACAAAATGGTGCGGTCGGCGAGACTCGAACTCGCACAGTCAAAAGACCACTACCCCCTCAAAGTAGCGCGTCTGCCAATTCCGCCACGACCGCATATTGAAATCATGGTGCGGGTGGAGGGACTTGAACCCCCACGCCAAAGGCACTAGATCCTAAGTCTAGCGCGTCTGCCAATTCCGCCACACCCGCATATTGCAATGGTGAGCCATGAAGGATTCGAACCTTCGACCCTCTGATTAAAAGTCAGATGCTCTACCAACTGAGCTAATGGCTCAAACATATGTGGGGCGACCGGTGGGAATCGAACCCACGAATGCCGGAGCCACAATCCGGTGCGTTAACCACTTCGCCACGGTCGCCATCAAACTGGCGGAGCTGACGGGATTCGAACCCGCGATCTCCTGCGTGACAGGCAGGCATGTTAGGCCTCTACACCACAGCTCCACATGAATGTGTTGACCAATGCTAATGGAAAAGTCTTAGGTTCTACCACCTCATAGCCCTTTCCAAACGAGACAACAATTACATCATAACATAAAATGAATGCAGTTGTAAACATCTTTTTTACACTTTTTTATCCTATGTTTTATTATTAATCAAAAAACAAAAATGTTCAACTGTAATATACCACTGGAAAATCTTATTTTTTAAATAAAATGTACAAACTATTTTCTTTACAAGTTATAATAAAAAAAGCATAATTCCCTTAAGGTTGCAGAGGAGGAGAAAAAAATTGAAAGATAACGACAACGGAGTAGATAACAACAAATTTGAAGAGAATCAACAATCCAATGAAGATCTCTCTTCCCAAAATGAAAATCATGAGGCAGAGNCAAGCGNCCAAAATGAATTTAAATTTGTCTCAATTCATGATTTGAACAAGGAAAAAACGGAAGCGGAAAGTGAATTTTCAGACTCAAATGATGAATCAGCACAATTCGGCAATACCGATGAAGTGAACAATCAACAGGATACTCAAGCTGTTGAAGCAGATGAAACGGAAGACCACGATGATAAAACAACAGAAGAGAAACCCAAAAATACAAACAATGTCATTGTTTCTCTCGATGAAAAACGTGAGAAAAACAATGTAGAAGAAGGAATTAAATGGTTGCATAAAGCGATTGCAGCTGGTGATATCGAGTCAATGAGCGAGATCGCGTATCTCTACTTAACAGGCACTGGTGTGCAAAAGAACATTGCAGAAGGAAGAAAATGGTTAGAACGTGCTGCAGAAGCAGGCGATAGTTGGGCCATGATGGAATTAGGATTTCGTCTTCTGGTTGGTGAAGACTTTGAACAAAACCGCGAACTTGGCGAAAAATGGCTTCGAAGATCTGCAGAATGTAACTATCCTGTCGCCATGAGGATTCTAGGTTATCGTTTGCTGGCCGGAGATGGCCTTGAGCAAAATATTGAAGAAGGCGAAAAATGGTTAAAAAAAGCAGCAGAAGCTGGCGAACGCATCGCAATGCGAGAATGGGGAAAGTATCTCATCTATGGACTCAGCCGCATTATAAAAAGTTAAAACACAGACACCTTTGGAACAAAGGTGTCTGTTTCAAACATTTTCCAATACATCCCTTTCGCTTACGAAATAGATACTTCTCTTTCCGACCCGTTAACTGAAATCGAATTAGGATAATCGCGAGCTTTTTTTAGCAAGCGTTTATCCTCTATTCTAATTTTATCAATTCGATTCTCTTTAACCGATTCAACTGTAAAATAAATTTGCTGATACTCAATCGTGACTTTATCCCTTTCATCTGGAATCATCCCAATTTGATCAAGCAAAAAGCCGGAGATGGTATCGACATTGGGAACAAAAATATTGGTTTGAAAGTGTTCATTAAAATGATCAATTGATAATGAACCTTTTGCCAGGTATACTTGTTCACTTAATTGCACTAACTCTTCTTCAATCTCATCATATTCATCCTCAATTTCACCTACAATCTCCTCCAACAAGTCTTCAATGGTTACAATCCCGGCAAAACCACCATACTCATCAATAATGATGGCCAAGTGGTTTTGCGTCATTTGCAATTCTCGTAGCAAGTCATTAATAAACTTTGTCTCTGGTACAAAATAAGGTTCTCGCAGCAGCGAGCGAACATCGACATGATCAAAGCCGACCTTACGGGCAGCCGCAAAATAATCCTTTATGTGAAGAATACCAATAATTCGATCGGAATCATCATCGTAAAAAGGGATCCGTGAATATTTCTCATTGAGAATTTGATCAGCTAATTGATTTGGCGGTGTATTGACATCAAGACGAAATACTTTCGTTCGCGGTGTCATGATTTCACGCGCAATTTTATTGTCAAGTTCAAATACACCATTGATCATCTCTAACTCTTTCGCATTAATGGTTCCATCTGCTTGCCCAGCTTGTGCTAAGAGACGGATTTCCTCACGTGAAACCTTCTTTTTCGCTCTCTTCTGATCGCCAAGCCCAGTCAGTTTTACAATCAAGTTCGTTGAAAACGATAACATTTTGACAAAAGGCAGGGCTATTTTGCAAATGAATAAGATCGGTCGCACAGATAAGAATGCGATTTGTTCTGCATTTTGGATCGCGATTCGTTTTGGAAACAATTCGCCTAATACAAGCGTAATAAAGGATAACAAAAAGGTAATGAAAATAATGGATATTTCTTTTGAATAGGGAATACCGACTAAAAAGTTCGAAAAATAAGAAGCCACGCCCGTAGCTGCCGAAGCACTTGAAAAGAAAGTAGCAAGAGTGATACCCACTTGAATGGCAGCCAAAAACTGACTTGGGTCCGCAATCAGTTTTTCCAATAATTGTGCAGATCGATTCCCTGCTAATGCCAATGATGAAATCCGATTCTTATTTAACGAAACCAGCGCAATCTCAGCTGCAGCAAAAAAACCATTAATGAAAATGAGAAAGATGATAAAAATAAGCTGAATCACTATAACCCCTTCCGGGTCATCTGAGTCACTCATTCGAGCATTCTCTCCCTTTTCATCGTTAATATCATTATACTACATTCCAGCAAAAAAAGCTTATCGAATCCTCGGACTTCTCCATACCATCATGTATATGTTATTCATTTGTCAGCATTCCGTTCTTACGTATCACAAAGAATAGACCCAGTCCTAGTCTTTCAGATCCAAATGCAAAAAAGCAGAAGAAGCCATCCTTCTTCTGAACTTAAGCAGAATGACTTCTCTCTTCGAACGATTTTTGCTTTTGTGCATNTAAATATTCCTTAATATAACCAAAACCCATTAACTTCTTCCGATCCTCATCCCAAATCCGATATGTGATGGACTTTAAGCTCGTCCACAGCGTGATCGGCTTAATCTCTTGGAACATTGGAACCTCTTCATGCGCTCGACGCAAATTGTAATTGGGAACGCGTGGACTCAAGTGATGAATATGATGATAGCCAATACTGCCTGTAAACCAATTGAGAACCCTTGGCAATTGATAAAATGAACTTCCTTTTAAGGCAGCATCGACATGGTTCCAATTTTCTCCCTTCTCAAAATAAGTCCCTTCAAATTGATGTTGTACGTAAAATAACCATACTCCTGCGGTTCCCGCAATGAGGAAAATCGGTCCATGTACAAGCAGAAACGATTTCCAACCAAGCCACCAACACAGGAGCGAAATCACGCCAACTAACAGAAGATTGGTCAGATAGGTATTATACCGTTCTTTTTTTCGAGCTCCTTTTCGATTAAAACGATAACTGATCAAGAAAAGATAAACTGCCCCAAAGCCAAACATGATCAAAGGATTACGATAGAGACGATAAGCCAATCGTTTGTACCATGGCAATGCTAGGTATTCCGTAACGGTCAAAGTCCAAATATCGCCAACGCCTCGATGATCCAAGTTGCCACTTGTGGCATGATGCCGGGAGTGGCTATAGCGCCATTGTTCAAATGGCGAAAAAACAAACAGGCCCGTTATCATCCCTATGATCGTATTTACTTTCCGATTCGGAAAAAAAGCTCCATGACAACAATCGTGGAAAATAATAAATATTCGAACCAATAATCCCGCAGCTGGCACAGCAAGCAGCAACGTGAACAAATATGAAATGGTTAGAGACTGATATGCCAAATACCAAAGTAAGAGAAAAGGCACAAAGGTATTGATCAACTGCCAAATACTACGGCCAACGTGTACTTTCTCGTAAGGAGCAATCAGTTTTCTCCAATTCTTCTTTTGGTTGTGGTTAGCCAACAAAATCACCCTTAAAATAAAATTTCAGTCCCAAAAACACGATACAACAACACCAACCTAATGTTCTGGATTCCGCTTTGGCTTCAGCAAACGCTGTTTTAAAAATCCGAAGTAATACATACTTAATGGCCACCATAGCAGCACAAAGATTGGAAAAATTGCCCAAGGAGTTTGTGGTGTGGTTACAACATTCAAAACGCCGAAAAAGAGAATGGAGAGCGCACTTCCTGCAACCGAAAACCCAAAGTAATTTTTCTTGCGAATAAAATAAAGGGTTATTGGCCACCACAAAACCAAAAAGCTTGGATAAATAGCCCAAGGATGCACTGGCGAAAAAACGATATTGAGTAACGAATAATAAAGAATCGTCGTGATCGCTACCAACCAAGCAAATGGAATCGACTTCGCCTTTTTCCCAATCGATACCGTGATCGGCCACCAGATCAGTGGATAAACAGCATAGAGAAACCAAGGATGTTCCGGGGAGTTCAAAATGTTCTCAAGGACGATATCAAAGATGAGTAAGCTGCTACAAAAATAAGCGTACAATGTATACTTTTTCCTTTGGATGAGAAACAGGCTGACTGGCCACAGAATAAAGAAAAAAGTGGGATAGAGAAACCAGAGATATGTGGGAGTTAACAAAACATTGACTGTGAGTACGATTAGGATGCCGATTGTACATCCAATGGCGATGACCAGAACATCGCGCCTTGTCATTTATGAGCCTCCTCGCTTGACCCTTAGCCAATAGTAAAACATCGCGAGTGGCCACCATAGCACGACAAATGTTGGGTAAACAAACCAAATGACATCTGGTGTGTAGTAAATGTTGATAAATATGACCAAAGCAATGATCAACACGCTACCCCAAATGGAAAAACCCAAATTGATTTTGGCTAAGTCCTTTTTCACCTGATGATTCTTATCAACAAGTTCGGCAATAATCTCCCTAACATCTCCAAATTCACGAATTGCCTGTTCAATTGCTTGCTCTTTGTCCACTCCCTGCTCGATCAATTCAAACGCTTTTTCTTGTAAACTTTGAACAATATCTTGCTTAATACTTTCTCTCTCCTCACTTTTCGGGACCTTCTTAAACCACTGATCAACCTGTTGTTGAATCCTCTTCAAGATGAATCCCCCTCTAACAATAAATCAATCACTTCCTTTGTCTCTTCCCATTCGCGAATCAATTCTTTTAAGTATGCTCGGCCCAGCGCCGTAATACGATAATATTTTCGTTTCCCACCATGTGATACATCCCCATAATAGGACTCAATCAGTTCTTTTTTCCGCAGACGTTGAAACACAGCATACAATGTTGCTTCTTTGATCCGAAATCGGTCATGTGTCCGTCGGCTAATCTCTTTGGAAATCTCATATCCATACTGATCTTTCTCAGAGATTAGATGTAAAATAATCACATCCAAGTGGCCACGTATAATATCACTTCGAATGCCTATCTCCTCCCGGTTTCAACCATCTATTCTATCAGGTAGAGTAATCATACCATATATTACTCTACCTGTCAAAGCAATTTCGATCTTTTTTATAAAAAATAAAACTTGTTTTTTTCAGATTCATTTGTACTAAAGAAAACTCAAAATGATACAAATAGCGCCTCTGGCATCCCTCAGGATGGTTGCCGAGGCGCTTTATTTTTAGTTATGGACTAGCTTCCATCAAGATGATTGCTCTGAAGCAGAGCGTTTTTTCATCATCAATTCATAGACAATCGGCACAATGACAAGGGTGAGAAGTGTTGAGCTGGTAAGACCACCAATAACGGTGACCGCCAACGCTTTGGAGATTAAACCACCACTTCCATTCTCGATTTCAAAGGCCAAGGGCAACAACGCACCGATTGTGGCAATCGCTGTCATTAAAATCGGACGTAACCGTGTCATTCCTGCTTCAATTAACGCTTGTCGAGTTGTATAACCATCTTTTTCTTTTCGAATCACTCGATCAATCAAAACTATTGCATTGGTGACAACAATTCCGATCAACATCAAAACCCCAATCATAGCTGAGACACTGATCGTCTCACCGCTAATAAACAACCCAATCAAACCACCTGTTACAATAAATGGCAGTGAGAAGAGAATCGCAAAAGGTGCTTTTCCTCCTCCAAAAGTGAGAATTAGGAGGACATAGACAATGGCCACAGCCGCCAAGATCGAGTAACCAAGCTGTTCAAAAGAGTCGTTAATCAGCTCAGATACACCGCCAAATTCGACTTTTACGCCATTTTCAAACTCGAGATCATCCACTTCTTTTTTGACTTTGTTAATCACACCGGATACATCTTTATCTTTAATCGTCGCGGTAACTTGGGCAAACAACTCATCGTTTCGTCTAAATATTTGATTGGAGGCCTTGCCATTGGATAGTTTCGCCACATCTTTCAAACGAACTTCCTGTCCAGTAGGGGTCATGATGGTCTGATTCAATAGTTCATTGACATTCTTATACTTTTCTTGATTGGTTGCTGCTCTTACATCCAACTCTTTCCCCTTATGTTGAACAGTGGTTACAATGGGTGCTTCCCCATTTACCGTTAAATATTGGGCAATCTGCTCAGTGGTTAGTCCATATTGCCTCAATTTTTGATGATCAACCGTCAATGTATATTGATCATATGCTTCGGAGATACTCGACTTGACCTCATCCAATTGGTCGTGATCTTTTAAAATATCAACAACTTTTGCAACAGCAGGTTGAATTTCTTTGAGATTATCTCCATATACAAAGATTCTCAACTGGTCATGTCCCTGCGTCACGCCCATCTCTTGAAAATTCCATGATCCCTTTGGCTCCATCGAGCGTAAATCACTCAATACTTTATCTTTTTTCTGTGAAAAGTCGAGCGTATCTTCTCGGTACTTGACGCTAAAGAGAATCTGATTTTTGGCTGTTGGATTCATTGGCTTTTCTCCGCCAACCGTATACTGAACTGATTCTACATCGCGCTTATCATCAAAATACCTTTCAACTCGTTCCGCTAATTTTTCTACCTTTTCAACAGGGTCGCTTGGAACAGGCGTATAGGAAATGGTTAAGGTCTTTTCTTCTTCAGCGGGAATAAAACTTACCCCAATTAAGGGGATTAAAAATAGACTTCCGCCTAATAAAAGCACGGCGATCCCTGAAGCGATCCATTTATGATCAAGCGCCCATGTCAACACATGCTTATACAGGATGGCCAACCGACTCGTAGCAGCTTTTTTCTGTTTTCTAGCAGATGGATCTTCAAGTTGTTTGCGAAATAATGAATACCCTAGCATGGGGACCAATGTGACGGCAACCAACAAAGAAGCGAGTAACGCAAAGACAACTGTTAAGGCAAAAGACATAAATAACTCACCAACAGGTCCCGTTACAAACCCCAAAGGCAGAAAGACTGCGATGGTCACGATGGTTGACGAGAAAATGGGAATAAACATCTGCCGCGTTGCGTCAATAATTAACTCTTTCCCTCTCAGTTTTTCATCGGGCAACGATAAGCGACGATAAATATTTTCAATGACAACAATAGAATCATCCACCACACGCCCAATCGCAACTGTCATTGCACCAAGCGTCATAATATTTAATGAGATATCCAACCAATACAAAATCAAAATCGCAATCAACAATGATAGCGGAATGGAGATGACAGCAATAAATGTCGAACGAACATCGCGCAAAAACAATAGAATTATGATAATCGCAAAGATCGCACCCAAGAATGCTTTATGCAACATCTGGGAGACGGAGTCCTCAATCGGTTTCCCCTGATCAAAACTTGTTGTCACATGATACCCATCATTGTTGTCCTCAAATTTTTGGATCTCCTCTTTGACTCGATTGACAACTTCAACCGTGTTTGCATCGGCCGATTTGATAATTTGGATTCCGACAGACTGTTTCCCATCTGTACGTGAAATGGACTTCGATTTCTTGACAATTGTAAGATCAGCCACATCTTGTAATGTTACATTTGGCAACGTTGGTGACTGTCTAGGAGGTGTACCAACCGTAGTTGGCTGAACCGAAATTGGCATTTTCTTTAAGTCATCGAGGGTGGTTCGTTTCCCATCGATAACAACAGTTCTCATTTTCTGATCAATGTGAAACAAACCAACTGGTGCTGAAAGGTTGTTTTTCTGTAAAGATTCCATGATGACATTTGGCGTAAGGCCATATCTTTTCAGTTGATCCTTTTTCCACTTTAACTCCACTTCTTCTACAATCTGACCCGCTAACTCAATGGAGAATACACCATTAATTCCTTCCAGCTTGGGGATCAAGCCTTCTTCAACCGCTGTAGTCAATTTCTCGATGGATTTGTTCTCACCCGAAACACTCAAACCCAAAATCGGGAGATCATTGATATCGATTTTCGAGATCTCTGGTTGCTCAATGTTTTCGGGCAACGAAAGTTTATCAATCTCCATCTTTAGGTCATTCACGGCTTGATCCATATCTTGATCAAAATCCTCATACTCCACTTGAATACTTGAAATATTTGCCGCTGATGTTGAAATGACATTCTTAATTCCTTCAATATTTTTAATACTTGACTCAATGGGTTCTGTAACCTTTTCCGCAACTTCCTGCGGTGATGCCCCTGGATAAATCGTTGTAATGGTCACCACTGGATAATTGAAATTCGGCAGCGTTTCCATCTTCATGTTAATGCCAGCATATAGACCCGCAACGACCACAATCAAGGTTAAAATCCAAATTGCTAACTTATTTTTAATGGAAAACTGGATAATTTTATTCAAGTCTCATCACCTTTCAGTTCGTCAGCCAATCCAAATTATACTTGTAGTCATTTTTTAATAGACTATAAGTCATCCGATGGATAAATACAATTGTTATTTTATGAACATTGTTAGGAGGAAATATTAGACAAAAGAAACGAAACACCTTGATATTGCTTATTTTATCAATAAAACAACCGTCTTTTTGAACCAAACAACCATGGTTTTCATTATTGACCAAACGTATAAACTAATTTATACTCACATTCAACATATGTATAGGACGATGGNGATATTCATTTTAGAGGAGTCTGNATAAAAACAATGAGAGATAAAATTATGCGAGTAGCAACAAAACTCTTTCAAGAAAAAGGCATTCTTACTACCTCGATTCAAGACATTGTGAATCAAAGTGGCATCTCCAAAGGATCGTTTTATAACTACTTTAAATCAAAAGAAGAACTCACTTTCTATATAATAAAACGAAAACGAGAGCAACTTTGGGAGACAATTTATGAAATCGAAAATAACCAACAATACACAGACCGTGAACGATTCACCGAACAAGCAAAGGCATATTTAAAACATCTCTATGATAACCGGGAGTTGCTGCGCATCACATTTCAAAACTGGGCAGGAAAGAAAAAACTTCAACACTATTTATCCAAGACACAGCATCAAGATTTGGAGTGGCTCAGCAAACAATTAATTCGTCTCTATGGAGAACAGGTNGCCGATTATGTTTATGATTGTGCTGCACTGCTAGGTGGGATCATGGTCTCATTCGCGATCTATTTCTTGATCAGCCAATCACAAGAAATCAATCTTGATGAGTTTGTCCAATATCTTTTACGCCGTATGGATGGCATTGTCAACAGTTTCGATCAAGAAGAAAAACCCATTTTTACTAAAGAAGTACTTGATCAATTTTTACAAATCGAACAGCGTGAAACGATTGACTATTATAGAAGAATTCGAGACTTAATCAATCTTTTGCGAACAAAACTTTATGAAACAAAACTATCCAAACGTGAGTTTGAAAAAATTGCAGCAAGCCTCGATCTACTCGAAAATGAATTTTTAACCCCTGATCAGAAACCTCGAGAACATGTCATTGAAGGAATGCTACTCTATCTCGAAAAACAAAAAATTCCTGGATTTGCTGAGACCTTGACGCAATTAACCAATTTGATTCAATCCGAAATATAAGCCGAGTCAACAAGCAGCTGTGCATTGCTACACAGCTGCTTGTTCCTTATGAATCCCTTATCTTGGTATTACAGAAACAGAACATCCTCGTAGCTGCTCTACGGATGCTCTCCCTGGAAGTTGTTCCTGTTTTAATAGCTGCGTAAGACACTTTGCACATGCAAGCGGGTCAATGTTACTTGTAAAGCGAGCAATATTCTGCCTCATCGCGGCAAACGCATGTGGATCCTCACACAATTTTTGTATCCAATCGTCAATTTGCGAGCAATCCCGAATCCAAATAGCCAAACGATTGGCAACCAAAAAATCACAATTTTTCTCTTCATGACCGGAAATCGGTTTGTAAATGCACAATGGAACTCCTTTTAGCAACGCTTCAAAACAAGTTAACCCGCCCGACTTTGTAACCAACAAATCCGCCACATCCATCCACTCGCTGATCTCGTCCACAAATCCAAGAATGCGAATGTGCGGATGATCAAATTGAGGATCGCTACATAATTCCTTTTTTAACTTAACATTGTTGCCGGTACAAATCACAATCTGTATGTCGCTTTTCCACTTTCGTATTGCGTAAGCAATTTCTTTCATTCCACCGATCCCCAAACCCCCGCCCATAATTAAAACGGTCGGCAGGTTTTTTAACTTGAATTTTGATCGGGCCGCTGCCTTGTCTTTCCTTGTCCAGAAATCGATTCGACTGGGGATCCCCGTCACCAATATCTTGTTTGCATCCACACCCATTTCGATCAATTCATCGGCAACATGCTGACTTGCCACCAAATAAAAATCTACTTCGGGATGAACCCAAACTCCATGAACATGAAAATCCGTGATCGCCACACACAGTATTGTTGAAAAACCGTCCTGTTTTAACTTCGCCATTGCTACACTGCTAAAGGAATGTGTACAGATCACCAATTGTGGTTGCTCACGAAGCAGCATTGACTCCATATTGCGATAGAATAAAAAATAGATCAGCTCTTTCTTCCACTTGGCTAATGGGCGATCTTGATGATACTGATAAATTTGTCGCCAGATTCCTGGAAAGAATTGAATCATTTTTAGATAAAACCGAACCATCATGTTCGTTGTAAATGGATGCAAGCAATCACTCGCTTCGATCATCTTCACTTTCACGTTCGGCATCAGTTGAGTGATTCCTTGCTCCAATGCCTTCGCTGCTTTCGTATGTCCATGCCCAATCGCTTCGGATAAGATCAACACTTTGTTGCCCATATTTTCACACACTCATCCTTCTACGTCTTCCTCATTTCTTATCGTTAACAAATCAGCAAATCTTACAATTCCATCTTGCTGGCAATTTGCGGCAACCTGAGTTAAACTTATTGGAGTGCTGTTAACTCAACTGCTTTTCGCTTCATACTGTGTTGGATTTTTCAACATACAAAAATGCCCTTCTACTGCGAAGGGCATTCTTTCACATCGATTCCTTCTCTACAGGCATTAAGTGGATTAAAGTCTTAAAAATCTCAATCATCTCGCTGAACCTTTATCCCTTCCGCCACTGCTTCTTTCTGATGATCATAAAGTACATCAATCGGCAAGGATTCCAACCCCAACTGGAACGGATCTTCTTCTACTTTACTTTGTTTGCTCCTTAACGCTTCAATCACTCTTCATGTACACAAGCAAATTTTCCAAATGCCTCTGCTGATACAAGCATGCGAGCAAGTGCATCAAAAACACTGGAATCTTGATCCGTTAAAATCATCATCAGTTCGAGCTTAAATTGATCAGCAAGCGGCTCAACCATTTTTTCAGCAGATGAATAAACCTTCAGGATCATCATAAAATGCATCTTCCGCGCCATTACCATGATGAACATCCCAATCAATAATCATCATTCGTTGTAAGTTATAAGTTTTTCGCAACATGTTGTAATCGCTTTCAAAGAGCTTGCCGCCTAATTTCTCCCCCCACTGATCGCTGAAATATTTTGTGGTGATTGCGATTTGACAGTGTTTTCTTCCGCAGCACTCCGTTTTGAAGCTGCAACCGCTCGCAAATTTGCCCACTCTCGGATCTCCTTGATCTGTTCGCCTTGTGTGACCGATAGCGGCACCGTATCCTGAATGGCTTGTACCAAATCGTTTATGGTAATCGACCTTTCTTCAGAGAAAGCTTCAAAAAGAGCGGATATGACCACTTCCTCGATCTCAGCTCCAATAAAACCTTCGGTTAATTCCGATAATATCTCAAGATTCTCCTCATTAATTTCAAAGTTTCCTCTCGCTTGTTCGGAAACCAATCTTTTTTCTAGATGAATGCGGAAGATGGTTTTTCTTTCTTCTTTCGTTGGCAAATCAACGAAAAAAATCTCATCAAAACGCCCTTTTCGCAATAACTCAGGAGGAAGTGTTTTGATCTGGTTGGCCGTTGCCACGACAAAGACTGGCTTTGTTTTTTCTTGCAACCAAGTTAAAAACGAAGCAAATACTCTTCTTGCTGTTCCACCATCGCCAGCGCCAACATGACTAAAGCCTTTTTCAATCTCATCAATCCATAAAATCGTTGGTGCGATCGCTTCCGCAGTTCTGATCACTTGTCGCATATTTTCCTCGCTGCTGCCAACAATCCCAGCAAAAACTTTCCCAATATCCAGTTTTAACAGTGGTAACTTCCACATGGCACTAATGGCTTTCGCAATCAAACTTTTTCCGCAACCTGGAACACCAGTAATCAAGATTCCTTTTGGAGCAGGCAAACCATACAATTTGGCAGATTCGTACCAAGCTTTATTTCGTTTACGCAGCCAATTCTTTAAATTGTCCAATCCACCAACATCATCAATGCCTATATCGGTTTGTATAAACTCTAAAATACCTGTTTTCTTGATAATCTGCTTTTTTTCTTCAATAATGGCATCAATGCTCATTCGATTCAGCGTTCCACCTTCTACAATGGCACGAGCAAATGCATTTTCAGCTTCTTGTAACGTTAATCCCAATGCAGCTTTAGCTAACTGTTCTTTTTCGGTTGGGTCTAGCTCAATTTGCAAACCGCTTTCCCGATTGATGCGAATCATTTCTTCCAAGAAATGACTCATTTCACTATAAGTCGGAAGTTCAAAATCAACAATGGTAATCTCTTTTTGTAATTCTTGTGGTATGGTCAATGTTGGGGAGACAAAAATGACATTCATCGGATAGGTTGCATTTCGGATCACTAGGGACAAATCGCGAACCTTTCGAACAATTTGCTCGTCTGCTTGTCGACCTGACGCACCAAAATAAATATGAAAATCTTTTAACACAAACAAAGTAGGGGATCGCGTCTTCTCAATAAGATCCAATACTTCCCAGGGAGATCTAGAATCTTTTGTTTTTCTGTAGGAACTGATGCCATCGGTAATACTCCAAGTGACCACTTTACGTGGAGTATTGATTAACTCCTCATTTTGCGCAATGAGATAAATGGTTTGAATCAAACGCTCTTCTTCCCATGTGGGGATATACAGGTAAGGGAACCTTGCTTTTAATAGATTGGATAGCATAATTTCAAACTTGCTCGCCATCGTTATTCACCTTTTTCGTGAAGTCTGCAATTTTATTATAACAATGATTTCTTTTCTATGGATTGCCTATTTTAGAAAATGAAATACTGCTTCAGCAAATGCGCAACTTTTGCATTAAAAAAGCTGCCTGAATACAGGCAGCTTTTTGATTTTACATCTTTTCAGTTTGGCGGAGAGGGAGGGATTCGAACCCTCGCGAGACCAAAGGCCTCCTAACGGTTTAGCAAACCGTCCTCTTCACCACTTGAGTACCTCTCCATCAAAGAAACATGTAAGGTACGAANCGAAAACGCAATTTTTATTCTATCTCAATTCATTTAAGAAGTCAAGGCAAATTGATAAAAATATCAAAAAAGCATATCCAAATCTGGATACGCTTTCTGCTTCATTAATCGTCACTACCGAAAATTCGTAAGAGATAGAAGAAGATATTGATAAAGTCAAGGTAAAGCATTAATGCACCGATAATGGCAAGNTTGGTGACTTCTTCTTCCCCATATTGAGAAGCATATTCATTCATGTTCTTGATTTTTTGTACATCATATGCAGTCAATGCACAGAAGACTACAACGCCAATATAAGAGATGATCATGGTAAGCGTATCATTGGCCAAAAAGATATTAACAATCGTAGCAATAATAATGCCGATCAAAGCCATCAACGCAATAGCGCCCAATTTCGACAGATCCATCTTGGTGACATAACCTAATACGGCACAGACACCAAACATTCCAGCTGCAACAAAGAAGGCCGTTGCAATCGTTCCTAATTCGAAAAAGGCTAAGATTAATGTAAAGGTAATACCATTTAACGCTGCATAGAAGAAAAAGGCAAAGGTTGCTAAAAAGGCATTGATCCGATTAATCAAGAAGGATAAACCTAATACGGTTAACAATTCAAGTCCAACTATGCCATAGAAGACAAGCGGATTGGCGGCCAAAAACTTGGGAACATTGGGATTAAGACTTAAAGCAAAAGCAATAATTGCCGTCATTGAAAGGCCCACAAACATCCAAGAAAAAACGCGTTGCAGCAATCGTTGGTTTGTCTGAGCTTGGGTTGACGTATACGGATATTGAGGTTCTCTCATGCTACACCCTCCAACAAATATTCTTAATAATAGGATTGTCTGAACAACAACAAACCATACCTACTGTAAATGAAACCCTTTTCCCTAATACTTCTTAAAAACAGTATATTATTTACCTTGAAAAAGATCAAGGGAGCCTTTTTCGTGGATGGATAAAAATGTTAATATAGGAATATGTTGGATTCGGCTTTTTATGCACAACATCTTCTTTCAACTCATACTCTACAATAAAACTTGGAAGGGGAGGGGAAAGCCTCTGATGCCCAATTGGCTCATCAAACAGCTGAAACAAGCTTTTCTATACAAAAATCGAAAAGAGATTCGTTGGCTGAACCAATGTTGGTTTTCCTACTATGAAAGGCAACAATCACAATCATAACCGGGTTGGAGCAATTAGCTCGTTGGTCACGATAACGCCGCCTCTCTCTCTTTCCCCCCGTCAATCATGCTCAAGCCAACACGGCCGCGTAGGGGATCTACATTGACAACCCATACATCGATGATATCCCCTACTGCTACTACCTCAAACGGATCACGGATATATTGCTCACTCATTTGTGATATATGAACAAGGCCATCATTTTTTAAGCCAATGTCAACAAACGCGCCAAAATCAACCACATTTCGAACGGTCCCTTTAAGGTGCATACCCGGCGATAAATCCTCAATCTTCAGCACATCTTCTCGCAGTAGAGGTGGAGGTAATTCTTCACGCGGATCTCTTCCTGGGCGCAATAACGACTCAACAATATCTGATAACGTTGGTACACCACAATGAAGCTTTTCTGCGTAATACTGGACATCTAACCCTTTTAGCTTTTGGCGAAAAGACTCACCCCCCCATTCCGACTCCGCCAAATCTAACTCCGCTAACAACCGCTGCACAACATCATACGATTCAGGATGAATNGGCGTTTGATCCAACGGATTATGCCCATTATGTATGCGCAAAAAACCAACACATTGTTCGTATGTTTTCGCACCCAAACGCGGCACTTCTCGCAATTCATCACGCGAATCAAACCGACCGATTTCCTCTCTTTTCTTGACAATGTTTTTGGCCACCGTTGCGTTAATTCCTGCAACATACGTCAGCAGTTCAGCTGAAGCGGTATTAAGATCCACGCCTACATAATTGACGGCTGATTCAACCACCGCTTGCAAACGATCATTTAGTTTCTTTGCCGACACATCATGCTGATATTGCCCCACTCCGATGGACTTTGGATCAATCTTTACCAGTTCAGCCAATGGATCTTGTAGACGCCTAGCGATAGAAACAGCACTGCGCTCCGCCACATCCAAGTCCGGAAACTCNTCTTGCGCNAGTTTGGAGGCAGAGTAAACACTTGCACCTGCTTCATTTACCATTACATAATAAACAGTTCGATCTACTTCCTGAATCGTTTCGGCAATAAAGGCTTCTGTCTCTCTTGAGGCCGTACCGTTGCCGATGGCAATAATATCAATCGCGTACTCTTCAAGATACTGTTTGACCTTTTGCTTGGCCTCCTCAATTCTTTGTTGCGGCGGNGTTGGATAGATCACATCAACATGCAATAGTTTTCCAGTCTGATCAACAATTGCTAATTTGCACCCTGTCCGATAAGCGGGATCAATGCCCAGCACGTTTTTTTCTAACACTGGCGGTTGAAGTAAAAGATTGCGCAAATTTTTCGAAAAAACACGAATCGCCTGCTCTTCCGCTTCTTCTTTTAACCGCGCTCGCGTTTCACGCTCAATAGCTGGCGCGAGAAAACGTTTATAAGCTTGTTGTAGAGCCTTCAGTAGATATGCATTGGGGTTAGGCGGCAAAACTTTTCGCATCCGTTCCAAAATCGGTTCTTCATCAACCGTAATTTGTACTTTTAATACTTTTTCTCGTTCCGCACGAAAAACAGCTAAAATTTGATGCGAAGCCATATGTCGAACTGGCTTTTGAAAGTCATAGTACATCTCATAAACAGTTTGTTTTTCCGGATCTTTTGCCTTTGCTACCAAATTTCCATGCTGCCAGGTATATGCTCGAATCCATTTGCGCAGCTGTGCATCTTCCGCGATTTCCTCCGTTAGGATATCTAAAGCGCCCTCAATGGCATCTTCCACAGACGCCAAATCCTTCTCTGGATCAAGGAAAGAAGCGGCAAATTCCTTAATCTTCTCTTCGGCTTGATTCTCTCTGATTCTCCGAGCAAGCGGTTCCAGTCCTTTCTGCTTCGCAACGGTTGCCCGCGTTTTTCGCTTGGGCCGAAAAGGGAGATATAGATCTTCTAACTCCTGTAATTTCTGTGCTTTCATAATCTTTTCTTTTAACGAATCCGTCAGTTTTCCCTGTTTCTCAATCAATTGGCAGATTTCTTGCTTTCGTTTCTCAAGCTGCGTGAGATACTGATAACGTTCGTCAATTTCCCGTATTTTCTCTTCATCCAATTTACCCGTTCGCTCTTTCCGATACCGGGCAATAAAGGGGATGGTATTTCCTTCTTGGAGCAGGCGAATGGTTTCCTGAACCTGACCAACCCTTAAGTTGAATTCTGCNGCAATCCATTTTACGATCTGTTCCATGACCAACATCCTTTTCCCACGATTTCAAAGGTTGGAGATGGTATCTCATCATGCCAAAATGATTCAGAAACACCATCCCCAACACCAACATTAGATACATTCAGATGGTTCTGAGCGAAGTGCTTGCCGAAGCTTTTTTAATGCTCTTCGCTGCAACCTTGATACATGCATTTGTGAAATCCCCAAACGTTCTCCTGCTTGTTTTTGACTTAAATTATCAAAAAAGGTGAGCCGCAAAATCTCGATTTCACGTTCCGTCAAAACATGGAAAGCTTTTTCAAGTAACAGTTTTCGGTCAATCTGATCATAACCCTTGTCCTCAGCACCGACGAGATCTAGGAGGGTAACTTGACTTCCATCCTGATTGGCCTCAATTGGACTATCAACCGAAACAGCATGATAGCTGCGTCCCATCTCCATGGTTTCCAGGACTTCCTCGGTTGTCACCTCTAGATACTCCGCGATTTCCTCAACTTTAGGAGAGCGTTGCAGTTGTGTGGTTAATTCCTCAACTGCATTCTTAATCCGTGGACCCAGCTCCTTGATTCGCCGAGGAACATGGACACTCCAAGTTTTGTCGCGAATATGCCGTTTAATTTCTCCGACAATGGTTGGAACAGCAAACCCCTCGAAGCTGCGACCATATGAAACATCATATCGGCGAAACGAAGCGAGTAATCCAATCATTCCTACTTGAATCAAGTCCTCATACGTTTCGGAACCGCGGGCAAATTTATAGGCCAATGTCTCAACCAGATCACGATAATGATTGACAAGGATATCTTGTGCTTCGGGATCGTTGTTCTCCTGAAAACGCCGAATATATCCTAGGATCTCCTCATTTGTTAGAGGAGTAGGATTTGGACGAATCGACATGCGACTCCACCTCGTCCTTTTGAATGTACTTAGTCATCGTCACAATTACCCCATTATCCCCTTTTATCTCAACTTGATCCATCAACGTCTTCATCAGAAAAATGCCCAAGCCTCGTTCGCGAATTGTATTCATGGATGGTTCCACACTAAGCGGGCCAGTCCGCTCTTCAATGTTTTCCATATTAAAACTATGCCCGTGATCAATAACTTCAATTTGCAAGCGATCGGGATAGATGGAACAACTGATTTCAATTTTTCCTTCATTATCAACATAGGCATGATCCACTGAATTGGTACAAGCTTCTGCAACAGCCAGTTTTACATCTTCGATCTCATCATAAGTAAAGCCCATTCGTGTCGCCACACCTGACACAACCAAGCGGGCAACGCCGACATAATCAGGCTTAGCAGGGATTACTAAATTTACCGAATCCAATGGTTGGTCAGTCATGTTTGTCCATCCTCCTGCTCTTTAATCTCGATTATGTTTTGCAAACCCGTGATGCGAAAAATGCGTGATAAGCGACGATTAACACCAGTTAGAATCATTCTTCCCGATGATGTTTGCTGAATCTTATAAGCACCAACAAATACGCCCAAACCCGTGCTGTCGATATAATCCACTTTGGAAAGATCAACAATTACTGTTTCACCATCTTGACAAAGGGGTAATAATTTTTCACGTAGCTTTGGTGCAGTAAACACATCAATTTCTCCCGAAACCAATAAACGAATTGGGTGATTTTGTTTTCTCTCTTCGGTGATGGTTAAATTCATCACGGAACCTCCATTCGCTGAACTTCTATTCTACTCTTTTTATCATCATAATCGTTTGGTCATCCGTAACTTTGTAATTTGATAGTTCAAATAACTTCTGTCGAATTGAGTCAACTGCTTGCTGAGCAGGCAATTCAATGTTTTCGTGAATGACCTCTGCCAACATTTCACGTGTTAAAAAGTCATTATTGACTCTGCATTCAGCAACGCCATCTGAAAAAAGAATAATTGCATCGTTCGGAGCCAGTGAAAGCGTATATTCTGGATATTCAACTTCTCTTTGCACACCTAGTACCAAACCCTGTGACTCCATATCTATAAATTGATCTTCTTCAGCCTGATAATAAAAACCTGGTTCATGCCCAGCAGTAGAATAAATGAATTGATGATTCAACGAGTCATATACCCCATAGACCATCGTGATAAACATACTCGAATCGACGTTCCGCTCCACAACCGTATTCAAGTCTTTCAAAATTTCAGAAGGTGAAAGCGGTTGTTTATCCAAACGATCCATTGCATATTTAATCATTGACATACACAATGCTGCTGGGATTCCTTTGCCAATAATATCGGAAATAGCCACGCCTAATGAGCTTTCGCTATGTCTAACAAAATTGTAATAATCACCACTCATTCGCTTTGCAGCCACACTTACAACTCCAATATCGACACCCGGTAATGGCGGAGGATCGCTTGGCAACAGTGTCTGCTGCATCCCCACTGCAACCTCAATTTCATATTCCAGCTCACGCTGCCGNGAAGCCAATTTCTCCGTTTGTTGATAAGCAACTCCATATCCGATCATCACTTCAATCAAAATATCGAAAGATGCTTTCACTTCAGGTGGTAAATCAGGAAGGATTTCTTTAATGGTGCGAATATGGAAATTGACAATCTCCTCCGGGGGGATTTGTTGTTCCATAATCCATTTGGAAAGTTGCTGTGCACCATACAAATAATCTTCTCGCTGATCATGGATATAAGCTGTTAACAATCGCTCATACTGTTTTTGTATATCTATATCCATACATCCCATCTGCTACTAAAAACATAGACCCTCGTCCATGTCTGAAAAACATCCATCCAAGTGACTTATGATTGACATCAACATATATAGCTCAGGCATTATATCAACAACACCTGGTTGTTCTCCCAAAGGTGATCTTTCTTACACCAATATGGAAAATTCAAGATCAAATGAAGACACCAGGTGGTGTCTCAGCTGCAAAATACGCTCGCAAGAGTTTTTAGTAGCAGGTTCCCCTCCTTTCGTCCGTCGTTACGATTTGCAAATTCCGGAGGTAACCTTATTTGCACATTCATGCCACAATTTTTGTAAAACGCTTTCTTTTGGTTTCAGTTACCAATTCTTGTGCCTGTTCTAGATATTATACAAGAAACAAGGAGACAAATGCTAATCGTAATGATAAAGATAAAAAAACCCAGCTCTCATTTTGAAGCTGAGAAGCCGGGTTTTACATTCATAGAGGCAAAATTGGTTAATTTAGAAATCAATAAGTCCAAGGCTGATTTGAAGAGCCTCGTTGACTTTTCCCATCATTTCATCATCTAAATGTGTAATCTTATCGGTTAATCTTTGTTTATCAATTGTACGAATCTGCTCAAGCAAAATCACGGAATTGCGATCAAACCCATAAATTTTCGCATCAATTTCAACATGAGTTGGCAACTTAGCCTTTTGAATCTGAGCAGTAATCGCGGCGACTATCACAGTGGGGCTAAACCGGTTCCCAATATTATTTTGAATAATTAAAACAGGGCGCACTCCACCTTGTTCGGATCCGACCACTGGGGAAAGATCTGCGAAATAAACATCGCCACGTTTAACAATCAATCAATTACACCCCACTAACTAATCGTCCTAAAGTATCATCCGCTTCCTCTTCTGCATCAAAAGCTTCTGATGCCATATTTAAATTAATTCGAGCCATTTCCATGTAACCCTTCTGCATCATTTCCCGAATCAAACGCTTTTTCCGCTCTTTCAGATAGGATCTCATCGCGCGACGAATAAAGTCACTCCGATTGGAGTTCTCTTTTTCTACTACACCATCAACTTCCTTTAATAACTGATGTGGTAGACTGATCATAATTCTCTTAGTCTTGGAACCTGACAAAACTGACGCACCCCCAACCGATCATCCATTCATTAACTACCTATTTTAACATTATGTTTAATGCGTTTCAAAAATATACAATTTGAATAATCCTCACGCAATCTCATTATACAAAGGAAACTGCAATCGGTCACTACCGAAACGGTAACCAATAGCATGAATAGATTAGCTTCATCCACCTTACTTCTATAAATGGATTCGGTCGACTGGCTCAAATTCCT
>JGI1652J44930_10000253_pt1 | contig 21665 bp, 21 predicted proteins | sample NewIslsDNAsample_FD_44930 | JGI IMG/M metagenome (IMG submission 44930)
CATTTACTTCGACTGCATCCTGCCAATAGAATTCTGCAAAAATTTCTCCTAACACATCGATCGTATTATAGACTTCTTCCAATGAATTTTCGACACCACCGATTTCAATAAGTAATGCATTTGGGGATAAATCTTGATTGTAGATTCCATTGCTACCGCTATTTCTCGGAGATGGAAAAACTCCTCTTGAAAGACCTGGATATTTTTCTTCAATCATTTGATTGATTCGAATGGCAAGTTGCTCATTTTTTTTATAATTTTTATGTCCTGTTCCTACAATGAAATATAATTTCCCATAATTTTTACCGTTAATGTTGATGGTCGTCAAATGTTTCGGTCCTGAATCCCGATGAATATCAATAAAATAAGTATATTCTTTATTTCTTGCCATCGCTTCTTGAACAACTTCTTTTGTAATTTCATATGATTGCCAATACTCCATATTTCTCTCTAACAATTTGGCAACGACATCTGTTGTATCTACAGTTGTTCCAATTCCTTTACTATTTAAAATTTCTCCTAATCGTTTTCCAAGCAAAGTTACGTTTAATTCACTATGTTGAGCAGTGTTTGGGTTCGCATTTTTTAAATGGGGAAGAAATGATTCTCTACTATGTGAATGATAAATAAATACAGTATTTTTTTCAGGTTGCTTAACTTTCTCTTGTTGCTTTTTTTCTCCCCCAATTTCAACACCTTCTTTTAATTCACTGTCCTTCCCTAAGTTTTCTTTCGGAGGGGGGGTTTCAATTGGTAGATTTGTAAAATCGGTTCCTTGTCCAGCTACAATGATATCTGAATAAAATGCAAACATCCCCGGTAGTTCTTCATAAATAAAGCTTCTGATATCTCTCACATTAACATTCGTTGCTAGTTCCATAAAGTTACTTATCAAGGAATCGCTGGAATTGTCCAATTTCTGGCCAAAATAATGAATTTCTGATCCAATCATCCTCTTAAAAATCTCTGTATTCATAGCATCACAATCTGTAAAAAGACTTGAAAAAAATAATGGTTTTTGATTGGAAACAATAGCAGTAATAATAGAAAGCGTTGCAACAATGCCTAACACAACTTTTGCAATAGCTTTAACCATGATCATCACCCTATCAAAGTTGTTTTGTTTCATTTGTATGATTGGGATTAAATTTTTAGAAGGAGAAATTCCAATTTTCTATTATTCATTTACTAGAGTAGTTTCTAAGTATTGATAAAACTTTTTGATAATAAACCGAGAAAAATCATTTTGCTCAACAAAAAATGTAAAATTATCTCAAAAAATGATAATAAAAACTAATTTTCTATTTTTTGCGGAAAATTTATTGAATTATGAATATTTTAATAATATAATAGAATTAGATAATATTTCCTTTTCTGAAATTATTTATGGAATAAAGGAGGTAAATTAATGGAGGAGAAATTAGTAGTAAATGAGGACTATCAAATCACAGAAACAACTATGTTTATATCACCATATTTCCATGAAGTTTATCGTTCCATGATTTTTGACGAAAAAGGAATTTATTTGTGCTCCAAAAGACCTTTAAAATTAATTGAAGAAGCGTGTATTGATGACGGTGCTACATTTGACGGCAGAAGACAGGCGGTTATTCAAAAATTAAATTATAAAGTTAAGACACCGATTCATATTTCACCTGAACGAATGATATATGCCTTCCCAACAATCTCTTTCCTCAATTATGATTGTACTTGGATCTTTGCAAACAATATTAAAGATATCGAAGAAAAAAATAAGTATACATCTGAAATCATCTTTCGAAACGGATATCGATACACTTTAAAACTACCTAGAAAAATTCTCATGAGACAACGAGAAAAAACGGCTTTATGTATGTACATATTTTCCCCCATCAAAAGATTACAAATTCAATTCACTCCAATGTTCCGATCATGAACAAAACTACGCCTTTAGCGTAGTTCTTTTTTACTAGGAGAATATTCATATATCATATATTATATTAGAAAAATTCCAATAATGAATATTTGTTTTTAAAATATAATATCCATGAAATTATTTACAAAATTTTCTTATTAATCAGTGACAATATTCGTATTGTTATGTCATAATAAGTCTAGGTTTGCCATGATATAGAAAGGTTTTCATACGGGGGATCATATGAAAAAAAATAAAATGTTAATGTTCATATCCATTGTATTTCTCGTTGTTTTATCTCTCATTTTTATAGCGCTCTATTATATGGATTTTTCGAATAAGGAATCTGTCCCATTACAAGCGCACACACATCAACAACGGAACAGTGAAACATTTGAAAAAACATTTCAATTTACAACTACCATTGGGGCCATCGGAGATTTGCTAATTCATGATTGGATTTATGAAGATGCAAAAAAAGAGAATGGCTACGATTTTAAACCAATGTTTGAACATGTAAAACCATATTTACAACAACCTGATTTATTGCTTGCTAACCAAGAAACCGTTTTGGGAGGAGTAGAAATTGGATTATCCAGCTATCCTTCCTTTAATAGTCCAACGGAAGTGGGAGATGCATTAATCGATAGTGGAGTTGATATCGTATCAACAGCTAATAACCATACGTTAGATCGTGGTGAACAGGCAATATTAAATGCAATTAATTACTATAATCGCGTTGGTTTGCCGTATGTAGGTCACTTTGCCAATGAAGAAGATAAAAATACGATTCGCGTATTGGAGTCTAATGGAATTTCATTTGCTTTTTTAGCTTATACGTATGGAACGAACGGAATACCTGTCCCAGAAGGAAAAGAATATCTCGTCAATTTAATTGATGTAGAAGCGATGAAAAAAGAAATTTCTCGTGCTAAAGAGCAGGCTGATGTTATCGTTATGAGTATGCATTGGGGAAATGAATATGAACGTTTTCCATCTGATGAACAAAAATATTTAGCTAATGTATTAGCTGAAAGCGGGGCTGATATCATTTTTGGCCATCATCCTCATGTCTTACAGCCTATTGATTGGATTGAAACGTCAGATGGTAGAAAAGTATTTGTCGTTTATTCATTAGGAAACTTTCTATCTGGACAAATGTGGGATTATAAAGACATCGGAGGATTGGCAACGATTCAAGTAACCAAAACGATTAATAAAGATGGAACGGAGATTCAATTAGCAAATCCTGAATTTCTTCCAACTTTCATCTCGAACCAAAACATTCGTAATTACAGAATAGTCCCCTTAAAAGAAGCGGGTCCATTCGGATTAAAAAATGCTATGGAAAAATATGAAGAAATCATGAATCATATGTTTCAGTACATTAAATAACAAAACGTAGAATATTTTGCCTACTCCATTTAATGGTTTGTAAAAAAAAAGCTAGGGTACCCCCTAGCTTTTTTTTAGGCTTAAGAAAGAAATATTCACCTTGAGAATTACAATTAAACAACTAATTTTGAAGCGAAGTTTTTTTCAACAAATTTCGGATAAACATATATCCTATCATTAAAACCACAATATAAAAACCAATAAAGGAGAGAAGTAATATTATTAAATAGTTTACATGAAAAGAATACGTGATAGTAAAGAAAATACCTGTCATTAAACTACCAATTCCAATCGCCAAACCGCTCCATATCGCCAACTCTTGGATATAAAGTCGAGTTATATGCTTCTTTCTCCAACCAACGATTTGGAATATGTTTAATTCTTTCTTTCTAACAATAAATAATGATGAAATACTTTCGATTAAAGTAAATATCGATAAAACATAAGCTATGATCATTAATAGAAAATGGTGGCTACCAGCTTGAATATTGATATATTCACCTAAAACAGTTAAATTTGTTTCTTTCACCGTTTCGGTTAAAGATAAATAGACAAACGATGATAACAAGCTAACGATGAATAGTTGAATAAAAGGAGAACGTATATATTTTATAAAATGTTTTAGGTTTCTACTTACTAAAGATGACTTTTCATTTTTGCTTATCATTGGTGTTAATTCACTATTTTCATTTGAACGGAATACATTACGAATCTTTCTACCTACCATATTCCACATAAATAGAAAAGCTAAAACACTACTTACGAATAAAGATAAATATATATATGGAGACAATTGTTTATTAAATCCTATACCAACCATTATCATAAGCGACAAACTTGTTGCGAAAAACAATAAAGAAATGACTTCTTTTCTGAAAAAGCGAATGATATCTGAAGATTTCCATCCAAGGAACGACAATAAACGAAACTCTTTTTCTGTATGAGTTTGCCAAAATAAAAGTCTGTTCCAAAGATAAATCACAGCTACAACTATGAATAATATTGCTAATATCCCATTGGTTAAATTCCATTCACTGATAATTGATCCTGCTGCTCCTAATGTTGTCCAAGCTTCTTCAACGGTTCCTATTCCTTCAACTTCTACTTTTAATTTTTGATGCGATGCACCAGCAACCGTTGTTACTTGTAGTCCTAATGCTTCTATATCTTTAGCTACTTTGTCGATTTTTTCGGCGGCTTCTTTCGTATAGCCTTTAATTCCTGCCACTTTTACACGAATAGCATCTATTGGTTTATCGCCCTTTATCTCTTTAGCAGCCTCAATAGTCGTTACTCCACTTGCTGGAGCTGATATAAAGCTTCCGGGAATAATAGTAGGCGTCAATTTCTTTTTCTTACCTGCTTCATCTATATAATGAACAGGTGCAAATTGATAGATTCCTAATGGGCTTGAAGCCAATTCTTCTTTACGTGATTTTAATTTTACTTTATCGATTGGATCTGTTATAATAGGAGGTCCATCTTTTGTCTGTTCTCCAAGAGGACCGCCTTTTTCGATAATTTCTCGATAACTAGGGATTCCATTTTGCTCTCCCGTTTTTTTAACAAAATATTGATCTCCATTCTTTTCATACTTTACATTTCCTATTGAAAAATACCTTCCTGCATTAGAAATATCAATAAGTGCAGTGTATTTTCCATCAGCAATTAATGGTTCTGTATTGCCATTTAAATGAATCAATATAGCTTTCTGATAAAATCCATCCAAGTCAGAACTGAGATCTACATTCAATAGAATTTGATTGCTTGCTGGCATATTAAATATTTTATTGTAAATTTGTTTATATTCAGGCTCTCGATATAATTGATAAAAATGAACAGGTCCTTCATTAGGATCATCCTTCAACCCTATTCGATCTCTCCAAACCTTCACTTGATCTTTTGATATATTCACTTCTTCAACCGATATATCTGCTTGTAAAGAAACTTTTGGATGATCAAGTTCGATAACAGGGATAACAATCGAATCATGAAGCCCAAATTCATATTTGCCACGGGAACCCCATCCAGGTTTGTTAAAATTAAATTCCGTTCCTGTTAATAATTGCTCTTGTTCTGCATCAATTCCAACTAATAAATGATAACTTTCTGGTAACGGAAATTGGGCAACTCCATTAATATCACAAAAATCCAACATTTCACGGTTTTCCATCAGAGGTTCAAAACGGTATTGTTCCTTCTCCACAAAGTAATTTTCTAAAAAAATACAGTATTCTGTTGTTTTTACTGGAAAACGGTTGATTCCATCTGAAGTAAAAAATTGGGCACTATATCTAGTAGATTGTTTTGGTTCCTCAATATTAATCGATGAACTTATGCCTGTAAAGTATCCTAATGAAGCAACGGGAGCCGCGATTTCGACATCGTTGTGGGATTTAATTTTTTCCCATTGTTCAATTGAAATGCCACCTTCTCCTAAACCTATATAATTTTCTGGGACAATCCCGAGTTCATTTTCTAATGGATGGAATTCTTTTTTAGGTCGTACAAGCAAATCATAGGAACCTCTTGAATAATGTGTAATATTCGAATGTACTTGATGATTTAAATCTTGCAAAAAATGAATAGAAAATGGGATAAAAATTAGAATAAATACTATCGCTAATAGGAAGGGGACGTGTGTTCTCCATTTTCTCCATAATTGTTTAAAAAGGAGTTCTCTCATATAATGCCTCTTCCTCCTTAAGTTTACCATCTCGAATATAAACTTTACGGTCCCCCCATTTTGCCACTTCGGTATCATGAGTAACTAATAAGATTGTCATACCAAGTTGATGTAATTGTTTTAAAATTTCCATTACATGATCCCTATTTTCGGAATCTAAGTTTCCAGTTGGTTCGTCACATAATAGAATTTTTGGATCGCAAAGAAGTGCTCGTGCAATTGCCGTTCGTTGTTTTTCCCCTCCTGATAACTGATGGGGAAATGCGTGCATCCTCTTTGTCATATTCAACTTCTCAAGGATTTCTTTAGCCTTTTGCTCAATTTTTTCCTTTTTTTCATATGGAAGTAAAGGAATCATGACATTTTCTAAAACAGAAAATTGATCAAACAACTTATAATCTTGAAATATGAAACTAATCATATTTCTTCTATATGTTTGAATTTCCTCTTCTTGTAATTGGCTTAAATCTTTCCCATCCACCTCAACTTTACCGTTTTGAATCTTTTGGTACCCACCAATAACATTTAATAAGGTTGTTTTCCCTGAACCTGACGGACCTAAAATATTCATCCATTCCCCTTGATTAATAATGAGTGAAACGTTATCCAATGCTTTAATCGAATTTTCTTGTCCAAAAGCTACGACAACATTATGTAAACGAATAAACATTTGTATTCAATCCTTCTTCAAATAATGATTAAATTTTTCTACATAATTAAAAAGTATAAGAGTTCTATTAAATGTTAATGTTACATAAATATGAAAGTCTTTCAATTCTTTCAATAGCAACATTATTATATTGAATATTATTAAAAAGAATATTAATAGTATTTCTATTATTAATATTCTAATTAAATCTATGAAACAACGTAATGTTACTATAAATATAGTCTTTGAAATACTTGAACATCTTTTCTAACATAAGCACCCCAGTAATCTTGTACACTAAAACTAGGGTACCAATATACATAAGATTTTCCTGCAGGTAAGTCATATGATTTTGAATGAGTATAGGATGTTTTACTAGTTTTATCTAAGATTAACTGCCAATTATATTTTTTTTCATCATTGTGTTGTCTAAAATAAACATTATAATATGATTGTCCTCCACCCCATCCTAAATTCCAAGTTGCTGTCCCAGTATATCCGTTTATTGTTTGATTAGAAGGTGAAACATTCAAATAAATTGCTTTTGCTTCATTATCAGATAATCCATACATACTTAAAAGCAGAAAAGTAAAAATAAATATTTTTGTTATTTTTTTCATTCCTTATTCCTCTTCAATTATTTAGTAGTACCGGTACAATGAAATTTTATAATATTTTTTCCAATTTTGTAAATATTAAAAATTCCTTTTATTGTAATAAATAACAATATTAATTAAATTTCTGAATTATTTTTTCATAAAATAAAGCAAGCTTTATTAAGCTTGCTTAGTTGGCGTTTTTGAAAATATGATGTTCTAATCCTTCTTTTCGTAAGATTTCTTTTTGTTTTTCCCCTAATAAATCAAAATGGGAATAGCCGTCTTTTCGATGATGGATCCATTCTTTTTTTAACCCATACTTTTTTCCCCATTCTGCTAATTGATTCAAATCTTGGCAACCTACCTTTGTTACAGTCGTACAGTTTGGGAATCTTTCATCGATCCAATAGTGGGTAAGAAACGCAATTTCACCATCATCAATTTTTCTTTTCCATTCTAGTAAGTCTTGTTTTTTAATTCCAAATGCCATTCCATCACCCTTCGACTTTTTTCGCCTTTTCGTACGCTTCATGCCAATCTGGAAAGTATTTCTTTATGGAAATCGGGCGGAAATTTTCTTTTTTCACACATACATGTTTCGAATAACCAGATACTGATAACTCACCAGATTGGGTATATATTTCATAACCATAGGTCACACGCAATCCATCATAATAATCAATCCACGTATGAATCGTTGCTGTTTCCCCATAACGGCAAGGTTTTTTATAACTTGCTTGAATGTCAATGACTGGAGACATAATCCCTTCTTCTTCCATTTTGGCATAGCTAAAGCCTAATTCCTCAATTAATTTCGTTCTTCCTAGTTCCATCCAAACTAAATAATTGGCATGATAAACAACACCCATCTGATCGGTTTCCGCATATCGAACTTTAATTTTTTCTTGTGCCATTAATGTCATAGATTTTCTCCACTCCTTAACTGTTCCCAAGCGTTTAATATATCTTGCAATTGAATGGTTTTTAATTCTTGATCAGATATTTCCTCAAAAGTTTGTGCAAGTCTAACTGCTTGTTGTTGGATCGCTGCATGTATTAAATTTTCGGCAAAACGACCATTTCCACTTGGTCGCAAATCTTCTATTTTTTTCACGACTGCATCTAAAGTATCTTCTTTTAGTTGATACTCATATTGTTTCGCTATGTTTTTCATAATCGTACCTAATTCTAAAGGTGAATAATCAGGAAAATGGAAAAACTTTTTAAATCTCGATTTTAAACCGGGATTGCTTTCCAATAACCATTTCATTTCATTGGAATAACCAGCTAAAATGATCACTAAATTTTCATCATGTTTGGTCATTTCTTCAACAATGGTATCAATCGCTTCTTTACCGAAGTCATTGGACGATTCTCGAAATAAAGAGTAAGCTTCATCAATAAAGAGAACTCCACCAAGTGCTTCACGAATTATTTTCTTTGTCTTTAATGCTGTTTGTCCAACATATCCCGCGATTAAGTCCGCTCGACCAACGGTTACTAAATGACCACGTTTTAGCAATCCACATTCCTTTAACAGTTCCGCAAAAATTTGAGCAACGGTTGTTTTTCCTGTACCAGGATTTCCAGTAAAGACCGAATGAATTTGTAATGGTACAGTCGGAAGACCTTTATTGTTGCGGTGTTGTTGAATTTTTACAAAAGAAATTAATGACTCTACTTCTTTTTTAATCGATTCAAGTCCAACTAATTGATGCAACTTTTCCATAGGTGTTGAAGTTGTAGTAGTACTATCTCGATCGATCAAATCATCCCTTTCTATTATGGAAAGAGAAAAGATTTGTGGTGTATCTTCATGAAAATGTGATCCTTTTCGAAAAATCGTATCCAATATAATATTTTTTACGGCACGAGCATTTCCGAATGTTTGGTCTACTCTTTCTTGTTCTATTTTATATGATAAGGCGCGTTTCGCAGATTCCGTTAAAAAGTAATCATTTTCATTTGCTACTTTCACACCGATTTTAACTAACTCTTCATTGCTGTAATCGGGCAGCTCAATCATATTAGATTCAGGGAAGCGGCTTCTTAATCCTGGGTTCGCTTGAAGAAAAGATCGCATTTCCTCTGGATAACCAGCTAAAATCACAGCAAACTTTCCTCCGTATTCATTCCCAGTCATAAGGGATACCAATGTATCAATAGCCGTTTGTCCATAGTCACTTCCTGAAGCATCTTCCCTTTTCAAGCTATAAGCTTCATCTATAAAAAGGACTCCTCCTAATGCTTTTTCTACCATAGTCCTTACATTTTCTTCTGTTTGTCCGACAAATGAACCGACTAGTTGGGAACGATTTGTTTCTATTACTTCCTCACGTGGTAATACACCTAGTTCATGATAGATTTTTGCTAATAATCTCGCCAGCGTTGTCTTTCCTGTTCCCGGATTTCCAGTAAGGACCATATTTAAACTAATGACATCGGAAGATTGCAATCCTAATTCTTTTCTCTTTTTTTGATATTTTAAAAACTGATAAAATTGACGGACCCTTTCTTTCACTGAATGAAGGCCAATCATTTCATTTAATTCATCAAGAGCATTTTTTTTCGATTCTTTTAATAGGGAGTCAGAAAACAATTGTTCCCAACGACTTTTCCATTCTTCTAATTCTTTTAAGTATTGATGGATATCATCTAAATAGGCGGAATGATGAAAAACACCAGCAATCGATTCGACATACAGATTGGCAGCGTTTAATAATTGTGCAGTTACATTTCTTGCATGTTCGACAATTCGTTTCATTTCTTGAATGAAAACATCGTCTTCTTCAAAGTATAATTCATCTAAGAAGGATTCTGATTCTGCTAAAAATGTTTGACATTGATGAACATATTGATTAGCTATCTTTAATTTCGATGTGCGATTGTCCGTTTCTCGAATGATTGGAAAATTTAAATGGGAAAAAAGAGTTTTCTTTTCAAACGATAGTTCATGACGAAGGAAAGATCTCGCATCTTTATTATTTGGATCATATTCTTTAGCCTGTTCCATCCAAACCTTTACAACAGAACGACTGATACCATTATGTAATAAATGAAAACCAAAGATGGATAATATCTTTGAATAAATTTCTCTTGATGAAAAAGAAATTATAGTTTCACTATTTTTTATCCACTCAATAAGAAGATCCTCATTTTGAATCTTTTTTTCGGTCGCAAGTTCTTGATTCCATCTTTCTATTTGTTGCAAAATTTTTTCTCTATTTAACATCTCATATCACTTCTTATTTTGATTTGTACCATTTATTTTAGCATATTTGACAGTTTCATATGAATGAACAAACTTGTATACGAAAGAAAAAATAAAAGGGAGCTCCTTCTGCTCCCATTCTTGTACCCTTAATGTTGTGCGCGATATTCGTCTTTAATCTCATCTCGCATTGATTCAATGCTTTGGCGACGTCGTTCATTTTTTGCTTGAATTTGCTTCTTTTGCTCTTCTGAGGCAAATTTCATGGACTCTTCCGCTTCTTCCATATTTTCAATCGTATTATGAATCATTTGCTGAAGTTTTTCTACATTATCTGAACGATCATCTGGTTTTGGAGTTTGCTGATTGTTCATATCGCGACCTCCTTTAAATTTCGGGTACGATATTATTCTCTACGACTAGAGTTAAATTATGAAGGAAATAGTTGAAAATATAAATAAACTACCAGTCAAACAAATGGTAGCCACTCAAACTACTTTGGCTACCTACTTTCATTACTCACCTTTAGTTTGTAGAACTTGTGCATGCTCTCCCGATTGATCCTGCATTTTTTTTCCTTTATTTCCACCAAATCCTTTTGGCTTTGTACCAATATGATTAGGTTGAAAATGTTTTGAATCTTTTTTTGGATTACTCAAATGAATTCCCTCCTCACCGTTAGTTTTTAACGATAAGAAGGGATATATAAGTGAAAGGATTTTCCTTTTTCAATTTTACTCAGCCTTTTGAAGACGTTTTTCTTCAATTTTTCGCTCGATTTTTTCTAATGCTTCCACATCTTTTAACAACTCACGTTTATTTTCCAATACTAACTCGGCAAAAGAACGCTTGCGTATTCTTCTCATTTCCTTCACCTTCCTTTACTGTTATCATATCATGCATTATTTCCAAAAACGGTTTCAATTATGACAACTTTTCGAAAATTTATTTTATATTTACTCGTATGAAAAATGTTTAAAAGATGTGCCCAATTTTTCAACTTCGTTTTGGTTAGAATTAAAATTAACGATAATTACGTTATGTTAACTAAATATGTATTTTTTCAATTGTTCTTTCTTTAATTGCCCAATATATCTAATTATAAGAAGAATGATGTGGTAAACGATCGAGAATTTGTTTACAAAGACATATCATTTTCATAGTAATTTGTTTGCTAAATAAGTAAAAAAGAGGTGCGAATGGCACCTCTTTTTAATTACGAATTATTATTAATACTTATAAACGGAATCCGAGACGAAAATACCGATCATATCTCATTTAAGCTTTTAACTTGTCGCGAAGAACCATACGTAAAATACCACCGTGTCTGTAGTAATCAATTTCTACTTCAGAATCGAAACGTACTAATACTTCAAATTCTTTAGTATTTCCGTTTTCATCAGTAGCGGTTACTTTTACGATATCACGTGGTTTTACATTTTCATCAATGTGAACGTTAATAATTTCTTTACCAGTTAAACCAAGTGTATCAGCATTTTCTCCTGCTTTGAATTGTAGAGGAAGTACGCCCATTAACACAAGGTTTGAACGGTGGATACGTTCGAAACTTTCGGCAATAACTGTTTTAATTCCAAGTAAGTTTGTTCCTTTTGCAGCCCAGTCACGAGAAGATCCCATACCGTAATCTTTACCTGCAAGTACAACTAAACCTGTTCCATCTTCTTTATATTTCATACATGCATCATAGATGGACATAACTTCACCAGTTGGCCAGTAAGTTGTATATCCACCTTCTGTACCTGGAGCAATTTGGTTACGGATACGAATATTAGCAAACGTACCACGCATCATTACTTCATGGTTACCGCGGCGTGAACCATAAGAGTTGAAATCACGAATTTCAACACCTTTTTCACGTAAATATTTACCTGCAGGAGTATCTTTACCAATCGCACCTGCTGGTGAAATGTGGTCAGTAGTTACAGAGTCACCAAACTTTCCAACAACACGTAATCCTTCTAAAGGTTTTACTTCATCAGGATTTGGTGTTAACCCTTCAAAGAATGGTGGGTTCTGAATATATGTTGAATTTTCATCCCATGTGTAAAGCGGGTCATTGCTTGTTTGGATTGCATTCCAACGTTCATTGTCATCAAATACTCGTTCATATTCTTTACGGAATAATTCTGGAGTTACTGTTTTTTGTACTAGCTCTTTTACTTCGTCTGTAGTTGGCCAAATATCTTTCAAGTAAACATCGTTACCGTCTTTATCTTTACCGATTGGATCATTTTGAAGATCAATATTCACGGTACCAGCTAACGCATATGCCACAACTAATGGTGGAGATGCTAGGTAGTTAGCTTTTACTAACGGATGAATACGTCCTTCAAAGTTACGGTTACCAGAAAGAACAGATGTAACTAGAAGATCATTTTCAACAATCGCTTTTTCAATCTCTTCTAATAATGGACCGGAGTTACCGATACATGTTGTACATCCGTAACCAACTAGGTTAAATCCAATTTTTTCTAAATAAGGTAGTAAACCGGAATCTTTTAAATAACCTGTAACTACTTTAGAACCAGGTGCTAAAGATGTTTTTACATATTTAGGCACATTTAACCCTTTTTCTACCGCTTTTTTCGCAACTAATCCTGCACCTAGCATTACATATGGGTTTGAAGTGTTTGTACAACTTGTAATCGCTGCAATTGCAACAGCACCTGTTTTCATTGTGACAGATTCACCGTTAGATAATTGGAAAGTTACTTCGCGATCAAGTTCTTTTGCATCTAAACCAAACCCTTGATTGCCTGCAGGTGCACTTACAGCCTCTTGGAATGCTTTTTGCATTTTAGAAAGCGGAATTAAATCTTGTGGACGTTTTGGTCCAGAAAGATTTGCTTCAATTTCAGATAAGTTGATTTCAACAACATCAGTATATATTGGATCTTCTTTATCAGGAGTAAAGAACATGTCATTTTCTTTCAAGTATTTTTCAACTAATTGAACATGTTCTTCTGGTCTTCCTGTTAGACGTAAATAATCTAAAGATTCTTCGTCTACTGGGAAGAATCCACAAGTAGCACCGTATTCAGGAGCCATGTTTGCAATTGTTGCACGGTCAGCAAGAGGTAATTTAGAAACTCCAGGACCAAAGAACTCAACGAATTTACCAACTACACCTTTTTGACGTAGTACTTGAGTAACTTTAAGTGCTAAGTCAGTAGCTGTAGCTCCGTTAGGTAGTTCACCAGTTAATTTAACACCGATAACTTCAGGAATTGGGAAGTAAGACGGCTGTCCGAGCATACCTGCTTCAGCCTCGATACCACCTACACCCCAACCAAGTACACCGATACCATTAATCATTGTTGTATGGGAGTCGGTACCTACTAGAGTATCAGGGTAAGCTTCTAATTCTCCCTCTTTATTTTCCACAGCATGAACGACGCTAGCTAAATACTCTAAGTTTACTTGGTGAACGATACCAGTAGCTGGTGGAACTGCACGATAGTTTTTAAATGCTTTTTGCGCCCAGCTTAAAAATTGATAACGTTCAGCGTTGCGTTCAAATTCAAGTTCCATGTTTGCTTTTAATGCATCTGGCGTACCGTATTTGTCAACTTGTACGGAATGGTCGATTACAAGATCAACTGGAATATCCGGATTAATTTTATCTGGATCTCCACCCATATCAGCCATAGCTTTACGTAAAGACGCTAAATCTACGACTGCAGGAACTCCAGTAAAGTCTTGTAAAATAACGCGTGATGGTTTAAATGGAACTTCTGCATCTTTTACTTCATCAGAACCCCATTTTGCTAAATTTTCTACATGTTCTTTAGTAATAACTCTTCCGTCTACCTGACGTAATACAGATTCTAATAAAACTTTAATAGAATATGGTAATTTTGAAACGTTTGCGACGCCTGCTTCTTCTAAAGCAGAAAGACGATAATAATGATACGTTTTGCCATTTAAATCAAATGACTTTTTAGCGTTAAAAACGTCATTATTCGCCATGATAATACCCCCTTCTTAGGAAATGCTCGAAGCTGTTCAAGTATACATATCTTTCCTATGTTACTTTTCACAGTACAATCTTAATATAAATAGACATATAAGTAAATATCAATAAAGTTATTGTTTTTTATAATTTTTACTTATTGCAGTAGTCAAAAATCTGTTTCCTTTAAATGCTAACATAGTTGAAAACTTTATGCGACACGATAAAAATGGAGGTGAAAATAATGGCGAAACGTCGGGCGAATCACGTTCGTCCTGGGATGAATGCTGCGAATGCTCAAGGAAAAGGTGCAGGTTATAATGAAGAATTGTCGAATGAACCGTTGACTCCTGAACAACGACAATTTAATAAAAAACGGAAGAAAAATCAATGAAAAGAAGAGATTAAACTCTCCTTATTATTGTAAAATGCCAGTAAATTTTTAAAAAATTTCACTGGCATTACTTTTTACTAAAGAAAAAAAGAAGGAGACAATCGATACTCCTCCTTACTTGGATCTAAATTTTTATCAACTTTATTCCTCTTCTTTATTTACTTGAGAAGCTATTTTTTCAAGATCCTTTTTATATTGTTCTAATCGATTTCGTTGATGTTCACTCGCCACTTCTAAAGCATTTTCTATTTGTTGATATGCCTCATTAATTTCGTTTTTTAAATGGCTTAATTCTGATGCAAACTCAGGACTATTTTTATCTAATGATAAGTAAATTTTTTCAGCCTCGTTAACACCTTGCTGTGCTGCTTGAAATGCTTGCTGTTTATCTTTGTGATATGGCAATTGATCACTCCCCTTCTACATTGCAATTTTAGGATATGTAAGTAAAGTGAATTTATTCAATTCGAATCGAATAAGTTCTTCGTTATTGATTTATTTTTCTTATATAAGATTTCCAATACGATTACATATTTCTATAAAAGTTGGAAAGATTAGTTAATAATAACACAATCATAAAAGGATGATGAAATTGAATCAAAATGGGAGTATTTCCATATTCCATGTAACATTATTAATCATTACGGCCGTTGGATTAAAGATGCACGTCATAATCATTAGTCCTCTATTGTATACGGCTGGTCGAGATTCATGGCTCTCATTAATATTAGCCTTTCTTCTAAGTTTTCTTTGGATTGGGCTTTTAATATATATTTATAAAAAATCACAAGGTAATCATTTAATGAAAGTCATAGAGAACTGTGCAGGGAAACCCATACGTATAATTTTTTCAATTTTACTTTCTATTTATTTAATTGGAGTAGGTATCATTACTACAAGAGAAACATTAACTTGGACAAATGTGTCTTATTTACGATACACTCCACTAATCATTATTGTTATTGTCTTCTTATCATTATGTGTGTTTGGTGCAGTTACAGGAATAAGATCTATCGCCATTCTCAATTTTTTTATCCTTTCTATCGTAATATTATTAGGAATTTTTGTGTCTTTAACAAATATGAAACATAAGGATTTCTCTTTATTAACCCCTGTTCTCGAACATGGATTTCAACCAGTCATCAAAGGAATGGTTTATCCAGTATCGGCCATGGTGGAATTGTTTATTATTATATTGCTTCAACATAAAATTCAAGGAAAAGTCAAGTATAAACATTTGTTTATTAATTCATTATTCTTGTTATGGTTATCATTAGGACCGACCATTGGAGCAATTGTGGAATTTGGTCCGATAGAGGCAAAGAATCAAAGATTTTCTGCTTATGAACAATGGGGAATTGCATCACTAGGACGATTTGCTGAACATCTTGATTTCCTATCCATATATCAGTGGCTTTCTGGAGCTTTTATACGTGTCACATTAATTTTTATTTTAGCAATCGAACTTCTTCAACCGAAAAATAATAAAATGAAATATTTAACCCTATCGTTGTTCTCTATCATAATTTTTATATTTGTTCTATTCCCGTTAAGCGATATTTATTATTATCAACTGTTAAGAGAATACATTCTTCCTTTTACAAGTTATTTCTTATTTGCAATTGTATTATTAATATGTCTCATTCTTTTCATGAAAAAAGGAAGTGTTAAACATCATGAAAAAACATCTCTATGACGAATCAGTTTTAAGAGAATTATTTAAGGATAATTCGGATATTATTTTTGAATCTATACACTTCCATAACCATACCGTTTTACTGATTTACTCGTATGGAATGGTTGATTCGAAAAATGTAAAAAGAGATATTCCAATAGCGATTGAACAATTTTTACAACATACGGATCATGTATCAATTTCTACCTTACAAAACGAATTTCATTCATTTTATATCGACTTTATTGATGATACTGAAGATTTATTGAACAAAGTTTTTAACGGGTATGTTTTAGTTTTATTTCAAGATGAAAATATTCTTATCTCTATCAATTGTAGTAATAAGCCGAATCGAACTACAGAAGCCTCCAATATGGAGATAGCTATTTTAGGGCCAAGAGACAACTTAATTGAAGATATTACAACGAATTTTTCTTTAATCCGTAAAAGACTTCCTACAAATTCTCTTTTATCTAAAACATTTAAAATTGGAGAACGGTCCAAAACAGAAGTAAAAATTTTATATATGAAGGATATTACAAATGAGGAAATAGTAAAAACCATTGAAGAAAAACTTAAAAAAATTAAAGTTGAAAACGTTTATAGTGGAAAACAATTGATGGAATTTATTGATAAAAAAGTAAGTTTATTCCCTCGATATGATTATACTGGTAGACCAGATTTTATCGTTCAATCACTGCTAACAGGAAGAGTTGCGATTTTAATTGATGGGATACCCTTCAGCATTATTACACCAGCTAATTTGTTTTTGTTATTTAAAAGTGCGGAAGATGTAGAATATACGTATTTTTATAATATCATTGAACGTTTTTTTCGCATTACAGGTTTCATGCTGTCAATCTTACTTCCAGGTTTTTGGGTTGCGATTACTTCTTTCCATCAAAATCAACTACCATTATCCCTATTAGCTACCGTTGTTGAATCACGATTGGGTATTCCACTAAGTCCTGCTCTTGAAGCGTTTATTATGTTATTTTTATTTGAACTGTTTCGAGAAGCAGGTCTACGACTTCCTACTTCTATTGGACAAACATTAAGTGTTGTTGGTGGATTAATCATTGGTGATGCTGCCATTCGTGCTGGTATTGCTAGTCCTGCTATGATTGTCATTATGGCTAGCTCAGTTGTTGCTGGTTTTACCCTCATAAATCAAACATTAATTGGCGCTCTTACTATATTAAGATTTTTTGTATTAATTCTATCTTCTTTATTAGGATTTTTTGGGTTTTTTTTATCGATATTTTTCTTTGGTCTCTACCTATCAAGTATTCGGATTTATGGAATCCCATATTTAGCTCCATTCGATACAACAAGTGGGAAAAGTATGTTTGAAACATTTTTTAAAGTACCGTTTCTTTTATATAATAAGCGCCCAAGATTTTTATCACCTAAAGATGAAACTCGAATAGGGGATCAAAATGATGAAAAATAATAAGTTGTTGATTGTATTCATTTTATCTATCTCCATTCTATCAGGTTGTTACGATTCCATCCCTCCTGAAGATATGTCATATGTACATGCACTCGGGGTAGATTATAAGGATGGAAAATATATTGTATATGCACAGTTCATTAATTTATCAAGTCTTGCAAAAATTGAAGGAGGAAACAATAAAGATGAAACCCATCCAGAAGTAGCCATTGGAAAATCGACAAATATTAATGATGCCCTTTTTCAAATTTATAAATCAACTCAACAAAAAGTTTATTGGAGTAATTTAACATTCTTAGTTGTGACGGAAGAACTATTGAAAAAAGGGTTGCAAGAAGTTTTGGACTTGCTTATCCGATATCCTGAAACAAGGTATAGGATTAAATTATATTCCACTAACCAATCTCTCGAGGAAGCTTTATTATTTACCGTTCCATTACAAATTTCGACAGCTTTTTCAAAACTCGCTAGTCCTGAAAACACACTTGGCCAAAGTTCATATATGCTAATCAAAGATATTAGGAACTTTATCATTGATTTGAATGAACCAAGCCATGAAGCCATCATTCCAAGGCTACATATAGAAAAAAAAGTTTGGAAAACAAATAAAGGATCATTAGACGTTGTCAGTCTTAAAGGTGTCTCCATCTATCATATTGATGAATTATTTAAAGGAAACCTATCAGAAAAAGATTCAGAAGGACTTAAATGGTTAAATAAAGATTTTACTCGTGAACAGTTAATCGTAAAAGTTGGTTCTGATAAATATAATGCCCTCATTGTTAATAAGGTTAAACACAAGATCATCCCTATCGTAAAGGGAAAACAGGTCAAATTTAAACTATCTTTAAAAGCAAAAGCAACCATCAATATATTAGAATCGGATTATCCTTTAGAAGAACTTACAAAAAAAGGGGAAAATATTATAAAAGAGCAAATATTAAATACTTATCACAAAGGATTAGAACTAAATTCAGATGTTTATCGTTTATCTCAAGTATTATTTCGAAAAGAAAATCATGTTTGGAAGAAAATAAATACAAATGGAAAAATACCATTAAATAAAGATTCCTTAATTGTAGACGTCCAACTAAATATTGCAAGTTCAGGAAAATCACGTTATAACTCTAATCTAAAATAATTACCTAATGACTTAATATACGAATATTTTTACCTATGTTTGTTACTTTAAAAAATAGGAGGGATTTATAATGACGAACAAAAATGATCATAAAGATATGAGAAAAAATGCGGCTAAAGGAGACAATCCAAGTCAACCTGCTCCATTAAGCGGTTCACATAAAGTGAAGAATCGAAACCACTCAAAACAAAAAAAACATCAAGGGCATGATATGTAACGTTAATTAAGAAAGTTACCCCCTAGTGATAAATATTGATGGGATCCACATCTTTTTGTAGAATTTGAATATTCATCTTTTTGTTACAAATATGAAGGGATTGGTAGTGACCAATCCTTTTTTTATACAATCGTCGTTCTGAAGTTTCTTAACAAATAATCATTTTCTGCCTTATGTTCATGTCCAAATCGAAAATTTAATGTCACTTTTTTAAATTTTTCGCGTAAAATGTTTTAACACCACCTTGGGGGTTATCGGACATGATTGGCCAAAAGAAAAATTTTGATTCTGAGGAAATGGAAAAGTGGTTAGATTCATATTTTCTTGACCCTTTAACCTCTTATTTAGATGAAACTATTTTCCGTGTAGATTTATATGATTCTGAAAATTATTTCATCGTCGAGGCTCTTTTACCAAATGTTAAAAAGGAGGATATTGAAATAGTTGTAGAAAATCAATCGATTCACATTAAAGTAAAAGATTCAGCAAAAATTAAAACAAGGACAATAACGTTTCCGATTCCGATATCAGATAAAAAAATGAGAGCGACATTTGAAAATGATATATTGGAGATATATCTTTATAAATGAATTATGGTAAAATTGTAAAATAAAGAAGTAAACGTATCGAGGGAAAAATGAAAGGAAATTTATTATGAAAAAATCGATAAGAATGCTCTCCATATTAGCAAGTTTTTATTTTTTTATAGCTTTTTTTAGCGCCTTAATAAGGTTTAAATTTCTTTCTATTGTTTATTTATTCGGGTTTATACTTGCTATAACCATTTTATTAATGACAATTTCTCTACCCTCTCATAAAAAGTACAGAGATCGATAATTTTCTATTTCTTACCTAGCTTCTCCTCTCTTCCTTGTCCTCATAAAAAACCTTCATCTTATATCTTTTATCCACAATTTTTTCAATGTTTTTAAGGACCATCAATATTATTATTTTTCAATTATTATGTAATACTAGTAAGCCAACAATATTAAAAAAATTAAATTTGAACGTTTATGAACAAACAATGAAATACGTTTGAGCGATAAACACAATATTAAAAATGAATAATAAAAGTAATAAAAAAACGCTTAAGAACAGTACATAAAAAGCACTGACTAAGCGTTTTGAAAAATTATTCTTCTTCCTTCAAATCCTTTTCATTAAATACCCAAATGGCTTGGTTTTTTGAATTAGAATTTTTAAAGATAAACTCATATTGCTCAAAAATTTTACTATCAAAAGCGACTTCCCCGCTAATAGTTGCATTAGGTTCAATTTTGTTATCTAAGCTTCCTAATGTATTAATTAATGCTATATCTTGTTTTTCTCCATTAACTTTCAGCACCGTTTGTAACAAGGGTTCAATAACTACAGGGTTATTACTATTATTGGTTATTTCTAACGAAACACCAATGAAATGTCCATTATTAGCATCGAAAAAGTCTTCTTTTATCACTCGAACTTGGTTTAACTTAACAGTTATGTCTTTAATCGTTGCGGTATCCCCAATTTTTAACACATGATTCTCTTTTTCTTTTTCTTTTGCTTTTGCTTTAACACTTACCTCAGCCTTCTGTCCTTTTGATGCATTTTCTACTTTCGTTGATGCTTGATTACTACATGCGGCTAACATAGAAATCAAAAATAGTAGTGAGCTTAGTATATTAATATAGTTTTTCATCATGCTCCCCCTATTATTTTGTCAAACAATTCCCATAAATATTCTACTTTTATCATTGATATTTGTAAAGGTTATGTCTATTTTCCTATTTTATGGCATGACCAATGGTACATTCATACCATTTAATAATCATTCAACTTTCCATTCATTCAGTATTAATCAAAAGGCACTTCATTACTACTTTCTCTTTAATCTTATGTATTCAATCATAGATTGTTGCTATTTTAAAATAATAATAGCCCGTGATTTTCGGGCTATTTACCATAATGATGCTAGCACTCTTTCATCAGCTAAATTCGTGTCGATCGGGCATTGTTGAATATCCCTTCCATATTGCCATAGCCATACATTTGCTTTGCAATTTGGAGTTTCCGGTTTATAAGGAGGCGCTTCATTTGGTGGACTACCCCCTACGTTTGGTTCTGCGCTCCATAAAAAGGATTGAATTCGAACTCTCTCATTTTCTTTCGCTGCTTGACAAAATGCAGCATTAAAATTCCCTTCTGTTGGATCATGATAAAAACCTGGTTTATAGCCACTAGGATACAAAGCTTCTACCCAGCCCTGAATCCATTCATCATCGACTGCAAAAAACCTCTCGACATTGGCAAAAAGGACTGTTCCTTTAGGGAATCCAAGCCTTCGAGCATGAAATACGGCATTTGTGGCAGCGACACGTCCTTTTGAATATCCTGTT
>JGI1652J44930_10000265_pt1 | contig 21089 bp, 21 predicted proteins | sample NewIslsDNAsample_FD_44930 | JGI IMG/M metagenome (IMG submission 44930)
AAAAAAAAACATCAAAAGGGAGCAATAAATCCCATTTGATGTTGTTCGACTTATTCTTCTGCTGCCGAATTTTCGAATTGGATTGCCACAATGTGGACATTTACCTCGCTCGTTTCAATTGAGGTCATGTTATAGATGGCTTGGCGAATGGCTGCTTGAATATCTTTTGCCACTTTCGGAATGGAATATCCGAATTTCACTGAGCAAAAGACATCAATGATGATTTCGCCTTCATCTGTAATGGTTGCTTTTACGCCTTTGGAATGCACTTTTTTGCCAAAACGTTCTGCCACTCCGGATGCGAAATTCCCCCGTGTGGAAGCAACGCCCTCCACTTCGTTTGTTGCAATCCCCGCAATCACTTCAATCACTTCAGGAGCAACCTCTACTTTTCCAAGTTCTTCTTTTCCGGAAGGAGCAGATTGTACAAATGCATGCACTGACTTTTCAGCCATTTTGTTCATCCTCTCTTTTCAGACCTGTCGGTAATGAAATACACATTTATTTATATATTATACAAAATTTTATACATTCCTGTATTGAAACAAAGATTTCATGAAAGATCGTCCGGAGATTCTCTGAAGATTTTGGCGAGCAGTTCAAAGGAATGACGTCTTTTTCCTTGATCATAAATGGGACTGTTAATGATGAGTTCATTAACGGGTCTACTTCGTTGTGATAAAAACTCACTGATTTGGCGGAAAACAGTTTCTTTGTTGCCGGCAAAGGTAAATTTCAATGTTTGGAGAACTTGCTTTTTCTCATCATCCGTCCACAATTTTTCCATATTTGTTGGAGGCGGCGTTTTCCCGCGCTTTCCCCTGATCATTCTCAAAAATTNCTGATAGAGGGTTGTTGCCAAAAATTCCCCTTCCTCATCGGTATCTCCCACAAAGACATTAATCCCCACCATGGCGTATGGGGTTTTTAAAGAATTGGAAGGCCTAAAATTCCGATGATATGTATCGAGTGCATCGTCCAATAAATCCGTGGCAAAATGGCTGGCAAAGGCGAAAGGCAGTCCCAAAACTCCGGCGAGTCTTGCGCTGTATAAACTGGANCCCAAAAGCCAGATCGGAATGTTCAGGCCTTTTCCGGGCACCGCAATCACCGCCCTATCTTGATCATCAAAATAGCTCATTAATTCATCGACCAATTGATCGAATTGATAAGCACCCGCTTCATCCCGTCTTAAAGCCCTTGCCGTAAGCAAATCTGTTCCTGGGGCGCGTCCCAATCCCAAATCGATTCTACCGGGATACATGGACTCCAAGGTTCCGAACTGTTCGGCAATGATTAACGGTGCATGGTTCGGAAGCATGATGCCCCCTGCCCCTACCCGAATCTTTTTGGTAGCGCCCGCTAAATAACAAATCAGTACAGATGTTGCCGAACTGGCAATCCCTTCCATATTGTGGTGTTCAGCCACCCAATATCGATGATAGCCGAACTTTTCCGCCGCCTGAATTAAATCCCTGCTATGGCGAAAAGCATCTGCAGGCGTTTCTCCTTCCAAAACGGGCGCCAAATCGAGGACCGATAATTTTGGATGCATGTTCCCACTCCTTTCTGATGAACTTAGTATATAACGTCGAAAAGAAAAAACAAAATACAAAGGTTTAAAGGGTCCCAAAACGAAAAACTATCTTTATTTTTTGAAAAACAAAAAAGAGCCTTCATAAAGAAGGCTCCGACAAATTTAGTTTTTTACAGTTTCTTTATTCATATTCAATACATCGTTCTCTTCAAGGAATTTCGTATTGAATTTACCTGATTTGAACACTTCGTTATCCATTAATGCCAAGTGGAAAGGAATTGTCGTGTTGATACCAGGTCCTTCCACAACAAATTCGCTTAATGCGCGTTTCATGCGTGCAATCGCTTCTTCACGAGTATCCGCATGCACAATCAATTTTGCCACCATTGAATCATAGTATGGTGGAATTGTGTATCCAGGATAAACCGCAGAGTCAATGCGTACACCAGGTCCGCCAGGTGTAATGTAAGTTTCTACCGTTCCGGCAGAAGGCATGAAGTTTTTATATGCGTTTTCTGCGTTGATGCGGCATTCAATTGCCCATCCATTTAATTTGATATCTTCTTGTTTTATAGTCAATTTTTCGCCGGATGCGATTTTTAATTGCTGTTGAACCAAGTCAATTCCCGTAACCATTTCTGTTACCGGATGTTCTACTTGGATACGTGTATTCATTTCCATGAAGTAGAACTTGTCCTCATTATAATCGTAAATAAATTCGATTGTTCCGGCACCTTCGTATCCGCAAGCTTTTGCCGCTTTTACAGCTGCTTCACCCATCTCGGCGCGTCTTTCCGGAGAAAGGGCTGGAGATGGAGCTTCTTCCACTAGTTTTTGCATGCGGCGTTGTACCGTACAGTCGCGTTCTCCAAGATGGATTACGTTTCCGTATGCGTCCGCCAATACTTGAATTTCGCAGTGACGGAAGAACTCAATGTATTTTTCCAAATATACGCCAGGGTTACCGAATGCGGCTTGAGCTTCTTTTTGTGTAATTTCAATGCCTTTTACGAGCTCTTCTTCATTTCGTGCAACCCGGATCCCTTTACCGCCGCCACCGGCAGTCGCTTTGATGATGACTGGATAGCCGATTTCAGCTGCCCATTTTTTACCTGTTTCAATATCAGGAACAATGCCTGTACCAGGAACGAGCGGCACTCCGGCTTTTTGCATCTCTGCACGGGCAACGTCTTTGATACCCATGATGCGGATGGATTTGGAAGAAGGGCCGATAAATTTAATGCCGGCATTTTCGCATGCTTCAGCAAAATCTGCATTTTCCGCCAAGAATCCATAACCCGGATGGATACCCTCAGCACCTGTTTTTTCGGCAACACTTAAAATTGCCGGAAAACTTAAATAAGAATCTTTAGAAAGTTTTGGACCGATGCAGTACGCTTCATCCGCAAGTTTTACGTGCAAAGCATCGCGATCGGCTTCGGAATAAACTGCAACTGTTTTGATTCCTAATTCCTTGCAAGCTCGAATTACACGAACCGCAATCTCACCGCGGTTAGCAATCAATACTTTTTTTAACATTTAGGCACCCCTTACTCAGCAGGTTTCACTAGGAATAGTGGTTGACCAAATTCAACAAGTTGTTCGTTTTCTACTAGGATTTCAACGATTTCACCTTTTACTTCNGCTTCGATTTCGTTGAATAGTTTCATTGCTTCTACGATACAAACAACTGTATCTGGCTCTACTTTGTCACCTACTTGAACGTATGGAGGTGAATCTGGAGATGGTGCGCGGTAGAATGTTCCTACCATTGGAGATGTAATTTTTACTAAAGTAGGATCATCTAAATTGCTGGATTTTTGAGCAGCCGGTTTGCTTTCTTCAGCTTTGGCTTCTACTTTTGGTTTTTCTTCAGCTTTTGGCTCTTCTTTTGGTTGTTGTACTTGCGGCTGAGCTTGTGCTTGCGGCTGAGCTTGTTGTACAACAGTTTGCACTTTAGGTGCAACCACTTCAGTTACCACGTTATTATGTTTTTTCAATTTAATTTTTTCCCCATCTACTTCATATACAAATTCGTCAATAGAAGATGAGTCAACCAGTTTAATAATCTCTCTTAATTCTTGTACCTTAAACAAAATAGACACCCCTTCTTTTTTTTTCAGTACAATATCCATTTTATATCCTTTCGACAAATTTTGAAACAATATTTTTAATTTTTCTATAAAATAAGCAAAAAACAGTGCTTTCGTTACGTAAACGAAGCACTGTTCGACTTCTGTTATACAACATTACTTCCATATCCGCTATTTTCTATTAATAATAATTTGATTGTACGCTCACTGTGACATCCTGAACATCATCTATTTTCTGGCGGACAAGATAGATAATTTCGTTCGCCTGGGCTTTGGAGAGCTCGTCGGATAACACTGTCACTTGCACTTTGTCATCTTTGACATGCACCAACGCATCAGAATAGCCGAGAGATTCAATCAGCATTTCAAGCATTGCTTCCGCTGATTCTCTCTTAATCAGATTATTCATTTCATTAAAGGCTTTATTTTTTTCCTCCGCGCTTAAATCATCAGAGGCAATTTTTTGGGTCAGTTGCTCTTTCAATTGGCTGCGTTCGTTCGCAATCTCCATTCTCAAATCATCGAATAAATGACTTTCGGATGATACAGTAGGCGTTTTTAATTCTTCATCCACATTTGTTAACGTCGTTTCTTCAAGGGTGCCATCTGTAAAGATTGTCATTAAATCCACATTACGGTTCGGTTCAAAAACATAATAAACGGAAATGACAGCAGCTAAGCTTAACAGCGTCAAAAGCCAAATTGTTCTTCTTTTTACCTTCATTTTTCATCTCCTTTACTTTCCATCGGTACAATCATAATTCTATGAGCAGGCATTTGCATGACTTTGCTTACAGTTTCAAGAAGCTGCATCTGAACCTTGGGATCTTTTGCACCTTCCGAAACGATGAGCAATCCTGATACGGTTGTGTTGTTGCTTGAACGAAAATAGTTGCTTAACTTATCTTCCGCATTTGAAGGGGTTTCGTCGTAATGAAAATAAACCTTTACTTTTCCAACGCCTTCTATTTCACTTAAAGCCTGTTCAAGTCTGCCTTCAGGTGAAAGCGTGTCATATTGCTCGCTGGATGCATTGCCCGTCACTGAAACGTAAGCAATGAATGCGAAAATTGCGATTGGAATAATTAATATGTTTAACTTTGTCCATTTCTTTTCCACCTCACGTTCTCAGCGGCCCCCTTTCCCTAACTTCTCAAAACATTGTATGAATGAAGTACAAGCTCTATGCTTTACAGCTTTAGAAAATCTAACAAAGCCGTGATGACGATTAATANAGTCGCCAGTTTGACATATACCACGATTTCACTTTCCTCGGCTAAAAGCAGCAGACACTTTCCGATTAATATAACGGCGATTAATTTGATCAAAAGTTTTTTCCCACCCCTAGTTGCAAGATGATCATTAAAATCAGCCAAATGAATACAAAAGCAATCCCCAAAAGAATGGCTGATGCGCATAGGACAAGCAAAGACTTCCCTACATCATCCAAAAAGCCGCTGATGGTTCCTCCGCTGAAGGGTTCGACAATGGCAGCCAGAATTTTAAAAGTCATTGCATGGATCAACAGCTTTCCGGCAGGATAAAAAGCGGCCATCCAAAAGGCGGTCATTGCACTGAAGCCAGCAACGGTCGTGGCTGCCGATTGATATTTTTGGAAGATGGAAAACCCTTCAACAATGAGCGATCCGACAATCGGAATGGTTTGTTCAATCACTTTTTTCACAGGGCTTGCAATCGCTTTATCCACCGTAAAAAAGGCGACACCCGCAAAGGATAAAAAGGCGACCATCAACAAAAGCGATGCCGTGATCAATGTCATGACCGTGCCCCGAATCAGATCCGAAGCTTTTGAAAAAGATATTTCCTGGATGAACCTGGAACAAAAATCAAGAAGCAGCGCAATGACAATCCCCGGTATCAGCACTTTTTGGCATAGCAAGATCAAAAATTCAAAAATTGCCAAAACAATTGGGCTCCAAGCAATGAAAGAAAACACCGCATTTAAAACAACAATGATGGACATGAGGATGGGGGTGATGGATAAAAAGAAGTCGCTTGCAATATTCACAATATCTCCCATTAAACTGAACGCATCCATCACAGTTTGTCCAAGTGTCAACACGAGGACGATGATAAATAACGCGTCTCCCCATTTTTTAAATTGAGGCACAAAGGCTTCCAAAATCAGGAATAGAATGGTGTAAGTGACTACAAGTAGAATGGATCTGCCTGCAATTTTTAATGGATCGGTAAAAATGTTCAATAGTTCATCCATTGTGAAGGCCCCTTATTGAAGCTTCTCTAAAATTGAAGAAAAGCTTGAAAGTACTTTAGCCAATTCGCCCACCCAATAAGTGAGCAGCACAATCCGGACCGAAAACATTACAAATTCCCCCATCGTCTCCTGCTCCTGTTCGACAAATAACATCTTAAAGAACACGCCCATTTGATAAAAAAGAGCAGAATAGACGAGCTGGGAAACATATGGCACCGAATTTACATATGACAGGATTTGTCCAATTAATGGAAGNACAGACTTCGACAAGAGGAAATGCAATAGGATAAAAAAGAAAATGATGGCAATAAGCGAATAGAGTTTTGGAACCGCTTCTTTAATCAGTAGTAAAATCAGTAGTAGAATTACGGCATAAACCAAAATTGTCATATGTCAATTCGTCAACCATTGGAAAAATAGCATAATTTCGCCGAAAAAAAGCCGTAAGAATCTGATCAGTTCTGCAGCCATGTATAAATATGCGATGAAAAATATATAGAACGTAAATTCTTTTTTCCCTACCTGATCAAAAAAGACATGCAACAGTGCTATGATTAGTCCTACTCCTGCCACCCTTAATACATCCTGTAATTCCATTTGACTCCTCCTTGTGAAAGCAATATATGAGCTTGTTCAATCAAATAGACCAAAAGACAATAAAAAAAGTGGACGCGCCATAAGCGTCCACTTTTCCTTCCACTTGTGCGATTTCCTATCAGTTTTTGCGGGAAACGTAAGATCCGTCAGCTGTGTTGATGACTAAGATATCTCCTTCGTTTACGAAGAATGGCACTTGTACGACAAGGCCTGTTTCCAATGTCGCCGGTTTAGAACCGCCTGATGCAGTATCACCTTTGATGCCCGGTTCCGTTTCGACCACTTTCAATTCCACGGTGTTTGGAAGTTCAACACCGAGCATTTCTCCTTGATATGTCATAATGTAGACTTCCATGTTCTCTTTTAAGAATTTCAATTCATATTCAATTTGTTTTGCATCCAATTCGATTTGTTCATATGTTTCCAAATCCATGAAGACATGGGAGTCACCATTTGCGTATAAATATTGCATTTTGCGGTTTTCGATCATCGCTTTTTCCACTTTTTCGCCTGCGCGGAATGTTTTTTCTACAACGTTTCCGTTGCGCAAATTGCGCAATTTGGAACGGACGAAAGCAGAACCTTTACCAGGTTTTACGTGTTGGAAATCCAATACCCGATATAATTCCCCATCTACAATGATTGTTAGTCCTGTACGAAAATCGTTCACTGAAATCATGAATATTCCTCCATCATTATAGAATAATTAGTTCTTTCGCCGAATGAGTCAATCTTTCATTGCCCGCTTCAGTGATGACAATATCGTCTTCAATGCGGACTCCGCCGATTCCCGGCAAATAGACCCCGGGCTCAACCGTAACCACCATGTTAGGCTCGAGCACATGACTGGAACGGAAAGATAAGTTCGGTCCTTCATGGACTTCCAGACCGATTCCGTGGCCTGTGGAATGTCCGAAAGCCTCGCCATAACCCTTTTCCGTTAAATAATCTCTTGCAATTTTGTCCGCTTCGATGCCCGTCATCCCCGGTCCTATTTTTTCAAGGGCCAACATTTGCGCTTCCAGGACCGCATTATACATATCTATCAATTTTTCATTGGGCTGCCCAACGGCGATTGTACGGGTGATGTCGGAAACATATCCGTTATAAACGGCGCCGAAATCGAGCGTGACCAAATCACCTTTTTCGATGACTTTGTCCGTCGCAACACCGTGAGGCAAAGCGCTTCGTAGACCGCTTGCGACAATGGTATCGAAGGATGAAGACGTTGCACCTTGCTTGCGCATGAAAAATTCAAGCTCATTCGACACTTCAAGTTCTGTAACACCAGGTTTAATAAAATTCAAAATGTGGGAAAATGCGGCATCAGCAATTTCACATGCAACCTTTATAATCTTAATCTCTTCATCGGTCTTAATCAAGCGAATTTTTTCAATTACACCGGATAATGGTACAAGATCCACCTTCAAGAGTTCTTGTAAAGTCTCAAACTCTCCATAGGTTACCGTATCTTTTTCAAAACCCAATGATTGGATTTTCCACTCATCGGCAATTTTCGCTACTTCCTTTAGTATGGAGTTTTCTTGCTGAATAATGCGAAAATCTTTTACTTGTTTTTTCGCCTGCTCCGTATATCGAAAATCCGTAATGAATACCGCATCTTTTTTGGATATCATTGCCGCTCCGCTAGTTCCCGTAAAGCCGGTCATATAACGGCGATTGTACGGATTTGTAATCAGCAAGGCATCCACTTGGCGATCTTCCAGTTCTTTTCTCGCTTTGTCAAGTTTATTCATATACGTTTCCTTCCTTTATCCTTGTAAAAACTTGCGCAATGCCAATTCATACCCGAACGTACCAAGTCCACATATCTGTCCGACACACTCCGGTGCAAGCAGAGATTTATGCCGAAATTCCTCCCTCTTATGTATATTGGATATGTGAACTTCAATGACCGGAACTTTTACACTGGCAATGGCATCTCTCAATGCGATGCTTGTATGAGTATAAGCCCCCGGATTAAAAACGATTCCATCGATGCCCTTATCTTCCGCTTCGTGAATCCAATCGATCAATTGCCCTTCATGATTGGATTGCTTAAATTCAATTTCCGCATCAAATTCCTTTGCCAGAGCAGCGCATCGTTCTTTGACATCCTCCAACGTTTCTGTCCCGTAAATTTCCGGCTCCCTTTTTCCGAGCCGATTTAGATTGGGGCCATTTAACACCAATATCTTCATGATGGATTCTCCTTTAAAAAAGTCGAAGAAATGAACACTTTTATTTTATCACAGTCTCCTTGTACGGCAACCTATTTCGTTCCAATTGAGCTTTATAATGGAAAGAAGCGGTCTCAATGATGAATCTTGCAGCGATGACAACCGTCACGATAAAAGGAATGGATAATTTTTTGAAAGAATAAATTTCAGCCGGCAAATCGTAAATGATCCATTCCGCAACGATGGCAAAAAGCCCTCCAATCACAAGGGAGGTGATAAACGGCGGTACATTTTGGACATATTGCATCAACAAATAAAGAATAAAATTCGCAATAAAAATTAATATAGCCAAAAACAGCCAGCTGATAAACGGATGACTTCCTTCAAATAATTCGTACCTTTTTGAAAAACCGATTGGATTCCATTGAATGAAATGGAACCAAGATAACATTTTTAAGCCGGCGGTGAGGAGAATCGAACCGAATATGCTTGTCACAAACGCCAAATACAGCATGTTGCACACCCCTTTTTTTATACATTTTTGCCAACAGCAAAATTTCATATGCGTTGACGTAGTGCATTTGCTTAAAATTTAGTACAATAAAAAATTAGTAGAAAAATAATCACAGAGAGTGGTGTCAACATTTATGAGCCAAACACCTATATATGGAGGACAGGCAATTCTGGAAGGGGTTATGTTCGGGGGAAAAGAACATACCGTTTCTGCCATTCGAAGAAACGACCAATCGATAGAATATTATTATGCAAAAAAAACAGTGAAGCCATGGATGAACAAGCTGAAAAAAGTACCATTCATCCGCGGAAATATAGCAATCATCGAAGCCGCGGGAATCGGTTCCAAACATTTGCAATTTTCCAGCGAACGTTATGATGTCGCTCCAGGAGAGGAGCAGGAAGGTCAAGAACTGTCAAAGCTTGAAATGATTTTTGGAGTGGCCATTGTCGGCATCCTTTCCTTTTTATTCGGAAAGTTTGTCTTTACGCTGGTTCCGGTATTTCTTGCCGAGCTCTTTTCTCCATGGATTTCCGGAAAATATCCCCAAATCTTTTTGGAAACGGGGATCAAACTCATCCTGCTCCTTACCTATTTATATCTTATTTCCCTGACTCCTATTATTCGGAGGGTATTTCAATATCATGGGGCAGAACATAAAGTGATAAATTGTTATGAACAAGGTCTAGAATTAACCGTCGAAAATGTCCAAAAGCAGTCAAGATTGCATTACCGTTGCGGTTCCAGCTTCATCCTGTTTACGGTCATCATCGGAATGTTCATTTATCTGCTTTTCCCTGTAGAACCGCTATGGTTCCGAGTATTGATCCGCATCCTGCTGATTCCCGTTGTATTGGGCGTTTCTTATGAAGTTTTGCAATTCACGAATTCATTGAGGGATGTGCCGGTACTGCGGTTCATGGGTTATCCCGGTTTATGGCTGCAATTATTAACAACGAAAGAACCGGATGACCAAATGGTGGAAGTGTCCATCGCTTCCTTCAAAAAACTGCATGAAATCGAAAAAAATCCGGAAATCGCATTGCGTCTTCATCATGATTGACAAAAAGGCTTAGAAGCTGAAATTCCTCCGCTTCTAAGCCTTTTCATTAAGCCAAAATATCCGATTTTAGATAAATGAATAATCATAGAAGTTTTCCGGGGTTCAAAATGCCTTTCGGGTCGAGCGCCTGTTTGATGGCGCGCATCACTTGCAAGGCATTTTTATGTTCCATTTCCTGGTATATTTTTTTGCCGACTCCAACACCATGCTCTCCTGTACATGTACCGCCCCGCTTGATGGCATCCGTTACAATCAATTCATTGAAGCGCTTCGCCCGGTCCACTTCATCTTCATTTGACAGATCGATCATAATGCATGCATGATAGTTGCCATCGCCCACATGTCCCAATAGACCGCCATGAATTTTCAGCTCTTTTAATAGAGAACGGGCGTAATCGATGCTGTTTGCGAGCTCACTGATCGGCACACAAACGTCCGTCGTCATCAGCTTGCGTCCAGGAAAGGCATGTTTGTATGCATAAGCCAAATGATGCCGCGCATGCCAAAGGGTATTGCGTGCAGCCGTATCTTTTTCGAATTGAATATCTTCGCAATCAAAATCTTTTAACACTTCCGTGGCAAACTCTATGTCGCTTTGCAGTCCCGCTTCATTTCCTTGGAACTCTAAAAATAACGTAGGAGCCTCTGCATAATCGGTTTCGCTGTATTTATTCACGACATGAATGGATTCCGCATCGACAAACTCGACCCGTCCAATCGGTATCCCTGCCTGTTTTAGTGCTGTCACCGCCCGGACCGCGTCATGTGTGGATTTGAACACTGCCCGTCCAGACACTTCGAACTCAGGGATGCCGTATACTTTTAACGTAAGTTCCGTAATGCATCCCAAAGTGCCTTCCGATCCCACAAACAAACCATTTAAATGCAGGCCGGACGAGGATTTTCTCGCTTTGCTTCCTGTATGGATGATGTCTCCGTTTGCCAACACCACTTCCAAATCCAGCACCTGGTCCCGCATGACCCCATATTTTACGGCCGTTGTCCCGCTGGCATTCGTTGCCGCCATTCCGCCCAACGTTGCATCCGCACCGGGATCTACGGAGAAAAACAGGCCATACTTTTTCAATTCTTTATTTAGCTGCAAACGCCGAACCCCCGGCTGCACCCGGACAATGAAGCTCTCCGGATCGATTTCAAGAATTTTGTTCATTTCGTTGAAATCAATGGAAATGCCGCCTTCATATGGAATCACATGTCCTTCCAAACTCGAACCCGCCCCAAACGGGGTTACAGGCACTTCGTATTCATTGGCAATTTTCAAAATCTTGCTCACTTCTTCCGCCGTATGAGGAAATACCACGATATCCGGCAAAGCAGGTGCATGATAGGACTCATCTTGACCATGGAGCTGCCGAACCGTTTCATTGGTCGTCACTTGTTCTTTCGATAAAAACTCGAGCAATCGCCGTTCGATTTCTTTATAATTTTTCATTATTATTTCCTCCCTTGTAAACTAGTTTTAACATAAAAAATCTTTTATTGGAAAGAAAATCAAATGAAAATTCTTTAAACTTCCTTAAAACAAACGCCTCCCGCATCGCATCTCGGGAGGGTGCCTGTGTGTTGTCATAACATTTCAATAGAACCGGCCGGTAGCCCAATAATAGGTTTTTTGTACAAAAATCCCCCTTTAGACAATCTAAAGGGGGATTATAATTTATTTTTTTAATTCTTTATGCTATTACAATCCGCATTTCAATTGGGCGCCGCAAACCGTGCAAGTGTTGCATCCGCCGATTTCTTCCACCGTACCTTGGCGGCAGACAGGACATGTATCGCCCACTTCCGAACCGATATTCACATTGGTTTGTTGAAGCGGTGCAATCGTTTCTACCAGAACGACCGGTTTTTCCACCTTTTCTTCTTCCAGCTCTTCAAAGGATAATTGTTCTTCATGGGTCATTTCAGCTTTTAATGTCAATACTTGCGAATCGCGGCTGCCATCAACATAAACCGTTCCGCCTTTCGCTCCGCCTTTATACAGGCGTTCATACACTTTTTGTACCTGTTCTACCGTATATCCTTTTGGAGCGTTTACGGTTTTCGAAATGGACGAATCTACCCAGCGTTGGATGATGCATTGTACATCCGCGTGGGCTTCCGGCGTTAAATCCATCGCCGTTACAAACCAAGAAGGCAGATTGTTTTCATCCGCTTCCGGATGTTCTCTCAAATATTCTTGAACAATATCCGCTTTCACTTCAATGAATTTTCCTAAGCGGCCGGAACGATAATATGTGAAGGAGAAGTATGGTTCCAATCCTGTAGAAACTCCCACCATTGTACCCGTTGATCCGGTTGGCGCAACAGTAAGCAAATGGGAATTCCGTATTCCGTATTTCAATACCCCTTGACGAATATGTTCAGGCATACGTTTCATGTAGCCCGTATTAATGAAGGCTTCGCGCAAACGTTTTGTTTCTTCTTCCGTCTCTCCTACCAAGAATGGGAAGCTGCCACGTTCTTTTGCCAGTTCAATGGAAGTTTCATAAGCGGTTGTTGCAATCGTTTCGAACACTTTATCCACAAGTTCATTTCCTTCTTTTGAACCATATTCTTTTTCACAGTAAATCAATAAATCAGCCAATCCCATTACTCCAAGGCCGATGCGACGCTCTCCAAGGGCCTGCTTTCGGTTTTCTTCAAGGAAATACGGTGTTGCATCAATGACATTGTCTTGCATGCGGACGCCTATACGGACTGTTTCCTTTAATGCCTCGAAATCCACCGTCTTTTTATCTTTTAAAGCAAAATTTGCCAGATTGATGGCCGCCAAGTTACATACGGAATATGGCGCTAGAGGCTGTTCACCGCATGGATTTGTTGCAACGACTTTTTGGCCATAAGCCCGGGCATTTGTCATTTCGTTTGCATTGTCAATGAAGAAAATTCCAGGCTCAGCTGCGTAAGTCGCACAAATGTTGATGAGTTTCCAAAGCTCCCTCGCGCGGATTTTCCGGTAAGTGCGAACCCGGTAGCCGAGAGCTTCCCACTCTCTCACATCGCCGATTTTGTGCCATTTTTCATTGTAAATGGCCATTTCTTCCGGAGTATAAGTTTCCACATCCGGAAAACGAAGCGGATATTCTTCATCTTTTTCCACCGCTTCCATAAATTCATTTGTAATCGTAACCGAGATGTTCGCTCCTGTTAAGAAATCCGGATTGTGCACGCTGTATGTTCCGCCATCGCGCAATTTCGCTTCCGCTTCTTTGATGACCGCCTCGCTGAATCCGCCTAAACCAGGAATGTTTTTATAATTGACGATTCCTTGGTACATTGCTTCTTCAAGAGGAGTTAAAGGAGTAAATTTCAATTTTTCTTTTGCATGACGAATGATGGATTCATCTTCCATATTTTCAATCAAATAACGCAAAATGCGCGGGTTCTGCATCTTGGAAATGATGAATTCCACAATATCCGGATGCCAATCGGCGAGCATGATCATTTGGGCACCGCGTCTCGATCCTCCCTGTTCCACAAGATGGGTCAATTTCGCAATATCATCAAGCCACGATACAGAACCGCTGGATCTTCCATTGACCCCTCTTGCAAGCGTGTTGCGCGGTCTTAACGTGGAACCGTTCGTACCAACCCCGCCGCCCCGGCTCATGATTTCCATTACTTTTTTGCGGTGTTCGCTGATTCCTTCACGGCTGTCAGGAACGAAAGGCATCACATAGCAGTTAAAATATGTCACTTGTTTTCCGGATCCTGCTCCGTAAAGAACTCGTCCAGCTGGCACAAATTTTAAAGAAGCCAATTGTTCATAAAACTTTTGGAACCATTCTTTGCGCTTCTCTTCCGTTTTCTCGACAGCGGCCAAACCGGTCGCGTTCCGTTTTGCGATTTGTTCATAAAAAATTTCAAGCGGTTTTTCAACCACGTCAAGGGATTTTACAATGATGCCCGTCTCTTGTTCTTCCGGATCATCGAGCACATTTCGGTACTCTTCTTCAATCAATATTTCCGCTTTATTTTCTTCCCAGTTGATTGATTGGATATATCCTAAACCACGGGCTGGGAATTTCGGGTCTTCTTTGATTGTTAATACAACAAAATCGCCGGGTTTTAACGTTTTCTTTTCCGTATCTTTAAATGAATACCGGTCAATCATGACCAGTCTCGAAACACCTTTATGCGTTATATGCATATCCGGTGTAATCGGATGTACTTGCGGAAATTCCTCAATATCTTTGTTTAATTGATCGATGAGGGTGGTCGAATACGTTTTCTCTACCACTACCATCTGCCAGCCTCCCTTTGCCCATATATCATTATTCTAGTATTTACCCATTATTTATCGTTCGAAACACAATATATTGTACCTACTGATTTATAGATACACAATATATTGTTGTTTTACTTAGAAAAGATTACCTCATAAACTAAAAGGATTCAAGGGGTTGACTTTTTTTAAAATCTATGAAACATAGAAAATTCTAGCTTTGCAGCTAAATATTAAATTTTAATCACAATTTTAGTAATCGATTTTTTATCTTTATCTTCTAAAATTCCACTCATCATTTGCATATTTTTCTTCTTCTAAACGTTTTACCAGCCGCTCTTGTTCTTCTGTCAATTCATATGGCACCAACTCAATTTGAAGGGCTTCCTCGAAACCTTTTTTGAAGGCTTCAATACATTCTTCAATGGTAATCCGCCGGTCTGTCAAACGGTTAATGGCAACAGCCCGTTCAGGCAGCTGCTCCCGCATTTTTTGTTTCGCTTCCTCCGAAGGGAATTTGAATAAAGATAACAGCTTGTCCTCATCAAGATCCAAAAGGATTGCCCCGTGCTGCAACACAACTCCCTTTTGGCGCGTTTGCGCACTTCCGGCCACTTTTTTCCCTTCTACAACAAGCTCATACCAGCTTGGGGCATCAAAGCAAACCGCACTTTTCGGCTTTTTCAATATTTCCTGTTTTTCTTCCGTATCCGGAACACTGAAATACGCATCCAATCCTAAATGATGGAATCCTTTCAATAAACCCTCGCTTAAAAAGCGATAAGCTTCGGTCACCGATTCCGGCAAATTTGGATATTGTTCCGTCACGATAATGCTGTATGTCAATTCGCTATCATGCAATACGGCCCTGCCGCCAGTCGGTCTCCGGACAAATCCGATATTTTGCGCTTTCAAAGCTTGAAAATCGATATCCCGATGGGCTCTTTGGAAATACCCGATGGAAAGAGTCGGTGGATTCCATTGATAGAACCGAATCACCGGAGGGATTTCCCCTTTGCTGTGGAATTCAAGCAACGCTTCGTCCAATGCCATATTATAGGAGGGGCTGCATGGCCCTGAATTGATAAAATACCATTTCGTTTTCATTCCAATCCCACCTCACAACTTACTCATTGTATCAAACTGAATGAACGAATGCTACTTTCTTATTTTTCTTCATAAATCCTAAATAAAAAAGCGGGATACAACCAATTTATTGGATGTTATTAGGAATACAAGGACATACAAAAGCCCGGGCAAAAGGAAGCGCAGTTTGGCAAATGATTTAAGCGCGCACTGGTTGGGAAAGCGACAAAATGTTGCGTCTTTTTTCATGAATTTCGCCGAATCGGCATTCCGGCAACAATCTTCGCAAAATGTTACATAAAACGCCCTTTTATGTTTTTACGTCTCTCATAAGCCTTGCGATTTATAACCCCCGTGCAAAAATAAAAAAATGCAGTACAAAATTTTCTTCTTATTAGATATTTTCTATTTTAAGATTGAGTTGAATTCCGAGAAAAACATTTATGCATAAAACTTAAGAAAATATTCCATGCTTTTCATCCGAACATCTTCTGTTTCTCTGTCATTTTATCGACAAAAAAATGAAACTTTCTATCCTANTCACAATTTTTTCAAATATACNACATTCCGGACGGAACACCTATATAATTTATTATAGAACATACGTTCTTAATTATTCAAATAAAACACCATCTAATTGAAAATAAAGTTGAAAAATTAAAAAACGATGATCCCTTGACCCCGAAGAAATTCCTAGCATTATGCAAGTTTCTTATTTATAATGTTCTATGTAAATAGAAAGGAGATATTTTGAAGTGGCGACAGTATTATATACGATTGCAATCATTCTAGGCCTTATCATTATCTACGTAATCATCAGTTCCTTCCGATTGAAAAAAGCTGTCACAAATTTAACCCAAGAAGAATTCATTAAAGGCTACCGGAAAGCTCAGTTGATCGATGTGCGAGAAGCGAAGGAATTTGAATCCGGTCATATTTTGGGGGCGCGCAATATTCCTTTTTCCCAATTGCGTTACCGCTATAAAGAAATCCGTCCGGATCTTCCGGTATATTTATATTGCCAAAATATGACAAGAAGTTCCCGCGCAGCCCTTTTTTTGAAGAAAAAAGGCTACAACCAAATTTATCAGCTGCAGGGCGGATTTAAAACTTGGACAGGAAAAATTAAAACAAAAAATTAATTTTCATGTTTAGCCCGCTGATAATAAAAAGCCATTTCATTTTCAAAAACAAAAATATCCATGAGCTTGGCTCATGGATATTTTTATTTTTATTGTTTTTGGTAGCGCAAAACCGGACGTCTTGCAGCGAGCGTTTCATCCAAACGGCTTACCACCGTTGTATGAGGCGCTTCTTGTACAATGGAAGGATTTTCTTCCGCTTCTTTCGCGATTTGGATTAGCGCATCACAGAAAGCGTCCAAAGTCTCCTTCGATTCTGTTTCCGTCGGCTCGATCATCATGCCCTCTTCCACAATTAACGGGAAGTAAATAGTCGGTGGATGGTAGCCGAAGTCAAGAAGCCGTTTTGCAATATCCAATGTACGGACGCCCAGTTTTTTCTGACGGCGGCCGGACAAGACAAACTCATGTTTGCAATGGCGGTCATAAGGCAAATCATAATATGGCGCCAGCCTTCTCATCATGTAATTGGCATTTAATACCGCATATTCCGTCACAAGTTTTAAGCCCTCAGGACCCATGGATCGAATGTATGCATAAGCACGCACATTGATGCCAAAGTTCCCATAGAACGGTTTTACGCGGCCGATGGATTGCGGACGGTCGTAGTCAAAATGGAAAGTGCCGTCCTCTTTTTTCACAAGTACCGGTTTCGGCAGGAATGGAATCAGGTCTTTTTTTACGCCGACAGGACCGGAGCCTGGACCTCCTCCGCCGTGCGGACCGGTAAAGGTTTTGTGCAGATTTAAGTGTACGCAGTCAAATCCCATGTCTCCAGGACGCGCTTTGGACATCACCGCATTTAAGTTGGCACCGTCATAATATACTTTGCCGCCTACACTATGGACGATTTCGGCGATTTCGACAATATGTTCTTCAAATAAACCTAGGGTATTTGGGTTTGTAAGCATCAGTGCCGCTGTATCATTTCCAACGACCCGGCGCAAATCTTCCAAATCGACCAAACCGTTTTCGTCCGATTTCACTGTTACGATCTCAAATCCTGCAACAGCCGCACTGGCCGGGTTTGTTCCGTGGGCAGAATCCGGAACGATGACTTTATTCCGATGCCCTTCCCCGTTAGCTTCATGATATGCCCGGATCATCATNAGCGCCGTCCATTCACCGTGGGCGCCGGCAGCAGGCTGGAGCGTCACCTCATCCATGCCCGTAATTTCTTTTAAGGCCGTTTGAAGTTCATACATCAATTCCATTGCACCTTGCACCGTCGATTCATCCTGCAATGGATGGATGTTGGCGAATCCGGAGAAGCGTGCAACTTCTTCGTTAATTTTCGGATTATATTTCATCGTACAAGAGCCCAACGGATAAAATCCGGAATCCACCCCGTGATTGCGGCGGGACAAGGCAGTGTAGTGGCGCATAATATCCAATTCCGAAACTTCCGGCAATTCCGCAGGTTCTTTCCGCAAATATTCTTCCGGAATCAATTCCGATAATTCGACCTCCGGCACATCCAATTCCGGCAAGCTGTAGCCGATGCGGCCCTCTTTCGACAATTCAAAAATGAGCGGTTGATTTCCGTTATGCATTGTAAGCCCCCATTTCTTGCACAAGTTGGTCAATTTCTTCTTTTGTACGCAATTCCGTTACGGCAATCAATACATGGTTTTCAAGCTGCGGATAATCCCGGCCCAAATCGTAGCCGCCGATAATGCCTTTTTCCAGCAGTTTTTGATTGATTTCGCTGACCGGCTTGTTGACTTTCACAACAATCTCGTTAAAGTGGGCGCCCTGGAATGGCACCGTAAAACCGGCTTTCTCAAAAGCGTTTTTGGCATAGCGGGTTTTGATGATATTTTGCTTTGCCATTTCCTGGATACCGCGTTTGCCCAAGGCGGTCATGGCGACAGAAGCGGCCAGGGCAAGCAGAGCCTGATTGGAGCAGATGTTGGAAGTCGCTTTTTCGCGGCGAATATGCTGTTCGCGGGCTTGCAATGTCAACACGAATCCGCGCCGTCCATCCTGGTCCACCGTTTGGCCGACAAGGCGTCCAGGCACCTTGCGCATTAATTTGGAAGTTGTGGCGAAATATCCGCAGTGAGGTCCTCCAAAGCTTTCCGGAATGCCGAATGGCTGGACATCTCCAACCGTGATGTCCGCGCCAAGTTTTCCAGGTGGCGTTAAAATGCCAAGCGCCAACGGATTCGCCGAAACGATGAACAATCCTTTCGCCTCATGGGCCAATTCGCCGATTTTTTTAATATCCTCAATTTGTCCAAAGAAGTTCGGATATTGGACCATGACTGCAGCGGTTTGTTCATCAATCAGCCCTTGTAACGCTTCAATATCGGTTACTCCGTCTTTTATTGGAATATCCACGACTTCGATGGATTGGCCATAAGCGTAGGTTTTTACGACTTCACGGTATTCCGGATGAATGGCTTCGGATATAAGCAGTTTCTTGCGTCTAGTTGAACCTGCCGCAAGCATCCCCGCTTCTGCAAGAGCCGTACCGCCGTCATACATGGATGAGTTTGCCAAATCCAATCCTGTCAATTCCGCAATCATTGTTTGGAACTCGAAAATGGCCTGCAATTCGCCCTGGGAAATTTCCGGCTGATAAGGAGTATATGCCGTATAAAATTCTGAACGGGAAATGACGTGATCCACGATTGCAGGTTTATAGTGGTTGTAAACTCCTGCACCAAGAAACGAAACGGCTTTTTCTGTATTTGTATTTTTATCAGCAAGTTCTTGCAATTCTTTCAATAATTCGGACTCGGAAACGGCCTCTTTAATGTTGTATAGCCCTTTAAAGCGGACCTTCTCCGGTATATCCGCAAATAAATCGTCAATGCTTTCCACTCCGATTGTTTCGAGCATTTCTTTTTTGTCCTGTTCCGTCATTGGAAGATATCGATGCTTCATTGTTTGACCTCCATGTATTATTTTTCCCGTTTATAAAAAGGTTTCGGCACCACTTGNGCTTTTACCTTCTTCTTCCGGATTTCCACATCCACTTCAGTTCCAAGATCCGTATATTGGATGTCCAATAATGCCAAACCCAGATTCCGTTTTGTAGAAGGAACTTGGGTTCCTGTAGTAACAACGCCAATTTCCTGGTCGCCTTTAAAAACTTTATAGCCGTGGCGGGGAATTCCCTTGTCGATCATCTCAATGCCGACAAGCTTTCTTTGAAGCCCTTCTTCTTTCTGTTTTATGAGGGCCTCTTTTCCGATAAAATCCGATTCTTTTTGAAGCTTTACCGCAAAGCCGAGACCCGCTTCCAATGGAGTAATCGATTCGGACAATTCTTGTCCATAAAGCGGCAGGCAGGCTTCGAAGCGCAGCGTATCCCGTGCCCCCAGGCCGCATGGAATGAGGCCGTCTCCTTTTCCTGCCTCCAAAATTTTATTCCACAAGGAAACGATGGCATCAGGCTCTCCATACAATTCGAAACCGTCTTCTCCGGTATATCCGCTCCGGGAAAGTAAAACCGGATAGCCCCCAATCTCCACGGACGCTTTAAAATGGAAAGGTTTGATTTCTGATAAATTTTCCTCTGTCAATGATTGCAATATTTTTTCGGATAGGGGTCCTTGAAGAGCGATCATGGCATATTGATCTGATTGATTGGTGATGGNGACATCANCTTCAGCATGTTTTTTCAGCCATTCGACATCCTTTTCAATATTGGCGGCATTCACCACAAGCAAATACCGGCTGTTGCCGAGATTATAAACGATTAAATCGTCAACCACACCACCATTTTCATAGCACATCAGATTATATTGTGCGCCACCGTCCGGGATTTTTGAAATATCATTGGTCAATAATTTCTGAAGATATTTCTGGGCATTCTCCCCTTCCACCAAAATCTCCCCCATGTGGGATACGTCAAAAAGTCCGGCCCGTTTTCTGACCGCTTCATGTTCTTCTTTGATGGATGAAAATTGAACCGGCAATTCCCACCCGCCAAAATCGATGGTTTTTGCCCCGTATTTCGCATACTCTCCAAATAATGGTGTCCTCTTTAATTCTCCCATCGTTAAACCTCCCTTGAGTGATTAAGCAATAATAGGTAAAAAGGACAGAAAATCCCCCCTGTTCAGGGAATTCTCTGTCCTTGCACCTGAAAGTTACACCAGCTAAGNAAAATAGCCGGCTTTCCCCTTGGGTGGCTGAAAATCAGCGCTCTCCAGAGTTGCGTCCCGTACGAGTCTTTTTGCCTGAGAGATTCATAGCTCTCCGCTACTTGCTCCTTCGGCGACGTATAACACGTTCTCTCCCCGCACAATCATCCGCACATTATGAAATTTTTCCAAAATACACATCTTTGCCAATATCCTAACATTGAACGTATTGAATGGCAACCTTTTTTTAAAAAAGTGATAAAAAAGCGAACGTTTTATTAAAAAAATATTTTTT
>JGI1652J44930_10000268_pt1 | contig 20975 bp, 21 predicted proteins | sample NewIslsDNAsample_FD_44930 | JGI IMG/M metagenome (IMG submission 44930)
ATAAAAAATATCTTTTCCTCACAATAGAAATCAATCGGCGTCCGGAGAGCATCGGCCTTCCAGACGGCTTTTTTTTTTCAATTATCGCCTTTATGATGTGTTTAAACTTCTGAAAACGGGTAATAAGTGTTATGTCGGAAAATCTGTTATAAAGAACAAAAAATATGATTTTCCGAGAATTTTGTCGCTTAAAATATAATTCGCCGCCGCCCGAAATGAAGTATAAATCCTTTTCCCCCCTCATATCTATAAATATAGTGGGACAGTTATTGCTTAATAGACAAGGAGGAGTGCAAGATGTCAAAGGTCTTTTCTTCCTTCGAAGATGCCATTTCCGATTTGAAAGATGGCGATACGATTATCGTCGGGGGATTCGGTTTATGCGGTATTCCGGAAAAAGCGATTGAAGCCATTTTAAGAAAAGGCACGAAAAATTTGACCGTTGTCAGCAACAACTGCGGAGTGGACGACTGGGGACTCGGTCTTTTGCTGAAGAATAAGCAAATCAAAAAAATCATCGCTTCCTATGTCGGTGAAAATAAAACCTTTGAACAGCAATTTTTAAATGGCGAAATAGAAGTTGAGCTGACTCCTCAAGGCACGCTTGCGGAACGGATTCGCGCGGGGGGCGCGGGGATTCCCGCATTCTATACGGCAACAGGTGTCGGTACGCCGATTGCGGAAGGAAAGCCGACAAAAGTGTTCGACGGCAAGACGTACATCGAAGAGCGGGCCATTGTCGGGGATTTTGCCTTTGTAAAAGCTTGGAAAGGAGACAAACTTGGAAATTTGGTTTACCGCAAAACGGCAAGAAACTTTAATCCATTGGCGGCGATGGCCGGAAAAATCACGATTGCGGAAGTGGAAGAGCTGGTGGAAGTCGGAGAGCTCGACCCGGATGAAATCCACACGCCAAGCATCTATGTTCAACGCATTTTAGTGGGAGAACGCTATGAAAAGCGCATTGAAAAATTGACGACAAGAAAAGAGGAGGTTCTACGCTGATGGCTCTCACAAATCGGGAGAGGATTGTGAAACGGGCGGTGCAGGAAATCCGGGACGGCATGTACGTGAACCTGGGAATCGGGATGCCGACGCTCGTGGCCAATGAAATACCAAAAGACTACCAGGTAATGTTGCAGTCGGAAAATGGTTTGCTTGGCATCGGCCCTTATCCGACGGAATCGGAAGTGGATCCGGATTTGATCAATGCCGGGAAAGAGACGGTGACAGCCGTCAAAGGAGCCGCATTTTTCGATAGTGCCGAATCTTTNGCGATGATCCGCGGCGGACATTTGGATTTGGCTATTTTAGGGGGGATGGAAGTATCCGAAAAAGGCGATTTGGCCAACTGGATGATTCCGGGCAAGTTGGTCAAAGGCATGGGCGGCGCGATGGATTTGGTGCATGGGGCCAAACGCGTAGTGGTCATCATGGAGCATTTGTCCAAAAAAGGGGAACCGAAAGTCCGGAAGGAATGCACGCTTCCGCTGACAGGGCAGGGCGTGGTGGACCGCCTGATTACGGAACTTGCCGTATTCGATTTTACCGATGAAGGCATGGTGCTGATAGAAAAATCAAAGGATATCACATTGGAAGAACTGAAAAGCAAAACGGAAGCGGACTATATCGTCTCTCCAAATCTCGTAGAATGGTAACTGGATTTTTGATAGAAAAATTTAATTGATTTAGTCATAAAATGCTAGAAAAATAAATATATTTCTAATAGTGTGTTTCAATGTCGATTACCGAAAGGCGGTAAATAATGAAAAAAACATTGAAAGAACGGATCTTGGAAACATCGATTCAACTATTCCAGCAACATGGGTACCACGGAGTTACAGTGGACGAAATTGTGGCTGAAGCTGGCACGTCCAAAGGCGGATTCTACCACAATTATAGATCAAAAGATGAACTTTTATATGAAATCCACGATGTTTTCATTTCCTACGTCAATAAAAAAGCGGAAGAATCTTATGGAGAGAATAGGACGCCTGTGGCAAGATTGGCCGCCATCCTGGATTCGTTTGTAAAAGTTTTTGATTTATACAAGCCGCATATTACGGTGTTTTATGAGGAAAGCACCTACCTGCATGATGAATTCAAGGAAATTATCAATGAGAAACGGGACCGTTTCCGAAAATTGCTGGAAACTGTCATTATTGAAGGCCAGGAAAGCGGCGATTTCCGGAAAGAATTGCCAGCAAACATTGTCACTATGTCGATCATCGGTATGGTGAATTGGACGTATAAGTGGTACAAGCAGGAAGGGCCACTGACGATAGAAGAAATCGCGGCAATTTTCAAAGATATGATTTTCAGATCGATCGTCACACCGCAAGGATATTCCGAAGCACATAATTTAAAGCAAATTATAGAAGCACAAGCGAAAATACAAACCGACTAGTCGGTTTTTGTCAAGTGGGGGGAAATGTTCATGGACTTTGAATTAACGAAGGAACAATTGATGATTCAAGAAATGGTAAGAGATTTTGCAGAAAAGGAAATTAAACCGTACGCCAGAGAAAATGATCAGCAATCCAGATTCCCAATCGAAACATTCAAAAAAATGGGTGAACTTGGCTTATTGGGCATTCCGTTTCCGGAAGAGTACGGTGGCTCCGGCGGCGACACCATCTCCTATGCCATCGCCGTAGAGGAGATCGGAAAAGCTTGCGGCGGTACAGGGCTCAGTTACGCCGCGGCCATCAGTTTGGGGGCATCGCCGATCTATTATTTCGGAACGGAAGAACAAAAACAAAAATGGCTCGTTCCGATGGCCAAAGGGGAAGCGCTCGGATCTTTCGGCTTGACGGAACCGAATGCCGGATCTGACGCAGGCGGCACCAGAACGAAAGCGGTACTCGACGGCGATGAATATGTCATCAATGGGGAAAAGTGCTTCATCACGAACGCCGGCTATGCGAGACAAATCATTGTAACAGCGGTAACAGGTGAAAGGGAAGACGGCAAAAAGATCATTACTTCCTTCATCGTTCCGACAGATGCGCCTGGCGTAACAATCCGCTGCGACTACGACAAATTGGGCGTCCGCGCTTCCAATACATGCGAAATTGTTTTGGAAAATGTCCGTGTCCCAAAAGAAAATATATTGGGCGATCCAAAGCGGGGTTATAGCCAGTTCCTGCATACATTGGACGGAGGGCGGATTTCCATCGCGGCCCTTTCGGTAGGGATTGCGCAAGCCGCTTATGAAAAGGCGTTGCAATATGCCAAAGAAAGATATCAATTCGGACAGCCGATTTCAAAATTCCAGGCCATCCAGTTCAAATTGGCCGATATGGCGATGGAAATCGAATTGGCACGCAACATGGTGTACAAAGCGGCATGGTTGAAAGACAACAAAAAACCGTTCAGCAAAGAAGCGGCTTTCGCAAAACTTTTCGCATCGGAAATGGGATTCAGGGTGTGCAATCAGGCCCTTCAAATCCACGGCGGCTATGGATACATGAAAGACTACGATGTGGAAAGACATTTGCGCGACATCAAACTGATGGAAATTGGCGAAGGCACTTCGGAAGTTCAACGACTTGTGATATCCCGTTTAATCGGTTGCTAATAAATTTCGAAGGAGGAATGGGATGGCAGATTTAGTTTACAAAACAATTGGTCAGTTGTTGGAGGAGCAGGCGGAAAAATATCCGGATAAGGAAGCGGTTGTTTATTCAGACCGAGATTTGCGACTAACGTATAAGGAATTCAATGAATGGTCCGATCAAGTGGCAAAAGCGCTGATCGCCCTTGGCATCGAAAAAGGAGACCACATCGCTGTTTGGACATCCAACGTTCCTGAATGGGTCGCTCTGCAATTTGCGACAGGCAAAATGGGCGCGCCGCTTGTGACGGTCAATACGAATTACCGGGCCGCGGAGTTGGAATATTTATTGAAACAGTCCGATTCCCAGACGCTCGTCCTGATTGAACAATATAAAGATCACCGCTATATCGATACGCTTTATGAAATTTGCCCTGAACTAAAGAATTCCAGGCCGGGCGAACTGAAATCAAAACGTTTGCCGATGCTGAAAAATGTCATTCTCATCGGTGACAGCCAATATGACGGGGTTTATAACTGGAATGACGTCATCCAATTGGCGGACCAAGTTTCAGATGAAGAATTGGAGAAGCGAAAAGCTTCATTGCATTATAACGATGTCATTAATTTGCAATATACATCCGGAACGACGGGATTCCCGAAAGGTGTCATGCTGACACATTTCAATATAGTCAATAACGGCATTAATATTGCGGAATGCATGAAATTGACACCTGAGGACCGGCTCTGCATTCCTGTTCCGTTCTTCCATTGCTTCGGCTGCGTCATCGGTACGATGGCCATCGTTTCCGCGGGCGGAACAATGGTGCCGATCCAGGAATACAATCCGGTGGAAGTGCTGAAAACGGTGGAAAAAGAAAAGTGCACCGCGCTGCACGGCGTACCGACAATGTTCATCAGCGAATTGAACCTGCCGAACTTCGATGAATTCGATTTATCTTCATTGCGCACCGGCGTCATGGCGGGGTCCAACTGTCCGGAAGAATTGATGAAGAAAGTCATCCACAAAATGAACATGAAGGATATTACCATCTGCTATGGACAGACAGAGTCTTCGCCAGTGATTACGCAAACGCGCACAGATGATCCATTCGAGTTGAAAGTGAGCACGGTTGGACGGGCATTGCCGAATGTGGAAGTGAAAATCATCGACCCGAAAACGGGCGAGGAAGTGCCGCCGAATACGCAAGGCGAGCTTTGCACGAGGGGCTATCATGTAATGAAAGGCTATTACAATAATCCGGATGCGACAAAAGAAGCCATCGACGAGGACGGCTGGCTGCATACGGGAGACCTTGCCACAATGGATGAAAACGGCTATGTGCGCATTACCGGCCGCCTGAAAGATATGATCATCCGGGGAGGGGAGAACATTTACCCTCGTGAAATCGAGGAGTTCTTATATAAAAACCCGAAAATTTACGATGTGCAGATCGTTGGTGTTCCGGATGAGAAATACGGGGAAGAAGTGGCCGCCTTTATCATCCTGAAGCAGGGTGAAACTGCGACGGAAGAAGAAATCCGGGAGTTTTGTGAAGGCAAAATTTCGAAACATAAAATCCCGAAATACATTTTCTTCGTTGACAAGTATCCTATGACGGCATCAGGAAAAATCCAGAAATATAAGTTGAAAGAACAATTTACATCAAAACTTGTGCATAAATGAGATGAAGTGACAGCACATCTCTTACATGACAGGAAGGGGAACAGCGCCGATGTTTAAAAAAATATTGATTGCCAATCGCGGCGAGATTGCAAGAAGAATTANCCGCACCTGCAAAAGATTGAACATTCAGACAGTCGCAGTGTATTCGGAAGCGGACAAGGATTCCCTGTTCGTCCGCGAAGCCGATGAGGCATACGAAATTGGCAAGCCTCCCGTCGCCTTGAGCTATTTAAATATCGACAAAATCATTGAAACGGCGAAAAAAGCGAATGCGGAAGCAATCCATCCGGGCTACGGATTGCTTTCCGAAAATCCGAATTTTGCGAAACGCTGCGAAGAAGAAGGAATCGTGTTTATCGGGCCCAAACCGGACGTCATTGCGGCAATGGGCAGCAAGCTTGAAGCCCGCATCAAAATGAAGGAGGCGGGTGTGCCGATTATTGAAGGCGTCAATGTCGCCATCGAAAGTGTGGAAGAAGCGTTGAAAGAGGCGGAGCAAATCGGCTATCCGCTTATGCTGAAAGCGTCCAGCGGTGGCGGCGGCATCGGCATGCAGCGGATTCACAACCAGGAAGAATTGGCGAAAGCCTTCGAAGGCAATAAAAAACGCGCTCAATCCTATTTCGGTGACGGCACGATGTATATCGAAAAATATATCGAAAACCCGCACCATGTGGAAGTGCAAATCCTGGCGGATGCCCATGGCAATGTCGTGCCGCTGTTTGAACGGGAATGTTCGATCCAGCGCCGGAACCAGAAGGTGATCGAAGAAGCGCCATCGCCGACGATTTCGGATGCGACGCGGGAAAAAATGCTGGAAGCGGCCGTCCGCGCGGCAAAATATATTGGATACACAAATGCGGGAACATTCGAGTTTTTGGTGGATGACAAGGAGAATTTTTACTTCCTGGAAATGAATACCCGCTTGCAAGTGGAGCATCCGGTGACGGAGGAAATCACGGGAATCGATCTGGTGGAGCAGCAAATCCGGATTGCCCAAGGGCTTCCGCTCGAAATTGCCCGCGAATCGTTGAAAATAAATGGACATGCCATTGAAGCGCGCATCTATGCGGAAGATCCGGTGACGTTTTATCCTTCCCCTGGCGTAATCGGTTCTCTGCAATTGCCTGAAGGCGAAGGCGTCCGCAATGATTGCGCAGTGGAATCGGGGGCGCAAGTGACGCCATTCTATGATCCGATGATCGGGAAGCTGATTGTCCATGGAAAAACTCGGGAAGAAGCGGTNAAGCGTCTTGTGGAAGCATTGAAGTTATATAAAGTTGAAGGAATCAAAACCAACATTCCGATGCTATTGAAAATTGCGAGTCACGAACAATTTATTAAAGGAAATATTACAACCAGCTTTGTGGAGCGATATTACTTGCCCGAAGTTCAGGTGACGAAATAATTCAACGGGGAAGGATGCGGATGGTTTGTGCAGGTTTGTTTCTGTGGAAAGTGACAAGGCTTATGCATGAGTGAAGAGCATCGCACAAGCAGGGCACACCAACCGCATTTTCCCCAGTTAATTACAATTTGAATACCAGTTTTTTCAAAATATTTTCGGAGGGATGATCATGATGTCAACAATAGTGAAAGCAAATATGGCAGGAACAGTTTGGAAAATCGTTGTATCAGAAGGAGAGCAAGTGGAAGCGGGACAAGATGTGGTTATTTTGGAATCCATGAAAATGGAAATTCCGATTGTGGCGGAAACTTCCGGAACTGTCAAGAAAATTTTTGTGCAAGAAGGCGATTTTATCAACTTGGATGACGATATTATCGAAATCGAATAGGGGGAAAAGGATGAAACTTCCAGCCAAAGTGACCATCAAAGAAGTCGGTCCAAGGGACGGTTTGCAGAACGAGCCAAACTTTATCGAAACAAAAGACAAAGTCGATTGGATCAACTTGTTGAATCAAACCGGTTTATCCTACATCGAAGTATCCTCCTTCGTTCATCCGAAGTGGATTCCCCAATTGGCGGACAGCGAACAGGTGCTGAAATCCATCAGGCGGAAACCCGGCGTGACTTACGCTGCCCTTGTGCCGAATATCCGCGGACTTGAGCGGGCGCTGAACTGCCAAGTTGATGAAATCAGCGTCTTCATGTCCGCCAGTGAAGGCCATAACCAAAAAAACATTAATAAAACGATTGATGAGACGTTTCCTGTATTAAAAGAAGTGGTGGATGAAGCGAAAAAAGCGAATCTGAAAGTGCGCGGCTATGTATCGACGGTCATTGCCTGCCCTTATGATGGGCCGGTGGAGCCTGAACAGGTGCTGAAAGTCGTTGACCGCCTTGCGGAAATGGGCGTATACGAAATTTCATTGGGTGACACAATCGGCGTCGGCGTTCCGACTCAAGTGGAAAGATTGCTTGAAACATTGCTGAAGCATTTTCCGCCTCGACTGTTTGCAATGCATTTCCACGATACAAGAGGAACGGCCCTTGCCAATGTGCTGAAATCCTTGGAAATGGGCATCACGGCTTTCGACAGTTCGTTAGGAGGCCTTGGAGGATGCCCTTATGCAAAAGGCGCGTCCGGCAACGTTTCCACGGAAGATTTGAACTATCTGCTCACAGGCATGAACATTGACACCGGTTTGAATCCGCAAGCATTGATCGAAGCGGCTTTCTTCATCGAAGAAAAACTCGGCAAGAAATTGCCATCCAAACAGATGGTAATTGCCAGAAACGAAAGGAGCGCGAACATTGACAACGCTCGTACAGTTTAAGGAAATCGAAAAAGGCATCGGTTTAATCACCCTGAACCGTCCGGAAGCGGCGAATGCATTATCCCTTCAATTATTGAAGGAACTCAATGAAACGTTAAACGACGTCGCCAAAAACCGGGATATCCGTGTCGTTTTAATCACCGGCAGCGGGGAAAAAGCCTTCTGTGCCGGCGCGGATTTAAAAGAGCGGAAAACGATGAATGAACAGCAGGTGCGGGAAACGGTCCGCCTTATCGGCAGCACGGTGAACCAGGTCGAAGCGTTGCCGCAACCGGTCATAGCCGTGATGAACGGTGTGGCCTTTGGCGGAGGATTGGAGCTTGCTTTGGCCTGCGACATCCGCGTGGCCAGCACGGAAGCGAAAATGGGATTGACGGAAGTGTCTCTCGGAATTATCCCGGGAGCGGGCGGGACGCAAAGGCTTCCTCGCCTGATTGGCGTCGGCAAAGCAAAAGAATTGATTTTTACCGCCCGAAGAATTTCTGCCAATGAAGCTCTGGAAATCAATCTTGTCAATGCGGTGTATGATAAAGAGCAGCTGTTGGAGAAAGCGACGGAATTGGCATTGGAGATTGCGAAAAATGCGCCGTTATCTTTGATCCAAGCAAAGGTGGCCATCAACAAAGGTATTGAAACGGATTTAACCACGGGGCTGAAAATCGAGGAATTGGCATACAACGAACTGCTCCACACCGAAGACCGCATGGAAGGGCTGGTGGCTTTCCAGGAAAAAAGGCAGCCGCAATATCAAGGAAGATGACATTCCTGTGACGCAAAAGAACACAAAGGAGGAATCATCCATGAATGATACAGAAACAAAAAAAACACACGCGGATTTATTGGAAGAAATCAAAAAAGGCGGCCATGAGAAATATCATCAAAAGAATAAAGAACAAGGAAAATTATTTGCACGCGACCGGCTAAAATTGCTTCTTGATGAGGGAGAATACATCGAGGACGGCATTTTCGCAAACTGTGCCGCTGGTGATTTGCCGGCGGACGGCGTAGTGACAGGAGTCGGAAAAATCAATGGGAAAACGGTTTGCTTTATGGCCAATGACTCCACGGTAAAAGCAGGATCGTGGGGCAAGCGGACAGTAGAGAAGATTATACGCATCCAGGAAACCGCGGAGAAACTGGCTTGTCCCATCATTTATTTGGTGGACTCCGCGGGAGCACGGATAACGGACCAGGTGGAAATGTTCCCTGGCCGCAGAGGGGCGGGGCGCATTTTCTATAACCAGGTGAAACTCTCGGGGAAAGTGCCGCAAGTTTGTTTATTGTTCGGCCCTTCCGCAGCGGGAGGCGCATACATTCCTGCATTCTGTGATGTGGTCATCATGGTGGAAGGCAATGCTTCCATGTATTTGGGTTCGCCGCGCATGGCCGAGATGGTCATCGGGGAGAAAGTGGATCTGGAAACGATGGGCGGAGCAAAAATGCACTGCACGGTTTCCGGCTGCGGAGATGTGCTTGCCAAAACAGAAGAAGAAGCCATTGAGTATGCCAGAAAATATTTAAGCTATTTCCCTGGAAACTTCCGGGAAAAGCCTCCGGCGGCGGCACCGAAGCTTCCTGCAAATTTTGAGAAAACAATTGAAGAAATCATTCCAAAGAATCAAAACGTTCCTTTCAATATGTATGATTTAATCGACCGCATCATTGACGAAGGTTCTTTCTGTGAAGTGAAGAAGCTGTTTGCAGCTGAACTCATTACAGGTTTTGCGAGAATCGATGGACAAGCGGTAGGCATTGTTGCGAACCAGCCGAGAGTCAAAGGCGGGGTATTGTTCCATGATTCCGCGGACAAAGCGGCGAAATTCATCAGCCTGTGCGATGCGTTCAACATCCCGCTGATTTTCTTGGCGGACGTACCAGGTTTTATGATTGGTACGCAAGTGGAAAGACAGGGCATCATCCGTCACGGCGCCAAAATGATTTTTGCCATGAGTGAAGCGACAGTGCCGAAATTGACGGTTATTGTACGGAAAGCATACGGTGCAGGATTGTATGCGATGGCCGGTCCCGCTTTTGAACCGGATTGCGTGATTGCGCTGACTACTGCTCAAATCGCCGTAATGGGCCCGGAAGCGGCGGTCAATGCGGTGTACGCGAACAAGATTGCCCAGTTGCCAAAAGAGGAGCAGCAAGCTTTTATCGAGNAAAAACGCCAGGAATACCGGGAAGAAATCGATATATATAAATTGGCTTCCGAATTGATTGTCGACGATGTGATNGAACCGAATCAATTGCGGGAAGTGTTGACTGCACGGCTTCATGCATATTCATCCAAATATATGGTATTTTCTGAGCGCAAGCATGGCGTCAGCCCGGTATAATGGGGAAAATGTACGGAAACAGAGCGAGAAAAGCGTTTCGCTCTGTTTTTTTATTTTCTCTAAATGCAATGATCCCAGTCTTTTTGGAAAGGACCATCCATTTGTCATCTATTTGAAAAATGGCCGTATGGGGAGAAGCGCCTTTAATAAAGCAAATAGTTTTCTATTTCCAAAAATTTTTCATACAATTTATAATAAAGTTTGCCAAAATAAAGTATATTTTATAGAGTTTGAAGCATACTAAAAAATTAGTGCAGATTGAATCACTATTCATTTTTTGATAGGAGTGTCATAGAATGAATGTTTGGAAAGTCGCCTTTTTTACATTGTTGGGTTCAATTGTTTTATTGGTTGCATTTGTGATTTATTGGGCGACTTCACCAGGAGATACAGCGATACCGGCTCCACAGGCATCGGAAGTTGAGCCTGAGGACAGTGTCCTCTATGTGGAAACGACGGCAAAGGATTTTGAAAAATTGGCGATTAGATATATAAAGAAGGAATTAAAAAACTCGTCGTTGCCTGTGGAATTTGAAGTAGATGATACCGTTCAGCTCTCAAGCGAGATTGTTGCATTCGGTTATAATGTTCCGGTTACCATGAAATTCAATCCGGTCGTCAATAATCAAGGCAATATCCATTTAGTCCAATCGGAAGTGAACGTCGGAAGTTTAAACCTTCCTCCTTCTGCGGTATTAAAATTATTGAGTCAGGCTGTGAAATTTCCTGACTGGATGATCGTTCGGCCGGATGCCAAAGAAATTTTTGTTGATTTATCCAACCTAACTTTGGCTTCCGGCGCAAAAGTGAAAGCGAAGGAAATTGATTTAGAAAATGATCGAATCCAATTGGAAATCGTGATACCAAATAAGTAGGAGTGAGTAAGATGGCCAAGGAACTTGCTACGTTTGCCGGCGGGTGCTTTTGGTGTTTGGTAAAGCCGTTTGATCGGCTGGAAGGAATCGAAAAAGTCGTTTCGGGCTATACGGGCGGACATGTGGAAAACCCGACTTATAAACAAGTTTGTTCAGGCACGACGGGACATGTGGAAGCGGTGCAAATCACCTATGATCCGGAAGTGATATCGTATGAAAAATTAGTGGACCTTTACTGGAAATTAATCGATCCGACCGATTCGGGAGGGCAATTCCACGATCGGGGCGAATCATACACAACGGCCATTTTTTATCATAATGAAGAACAGCGGAAAATTGCCGAAGAATCAAAAAAACGTTTGGAAGATTCCGGAAAGTTTGATAAGCCGATTGTCGTAAAAATCCTTCCGGCGAAAACTTTCTACCCTGCAGAAGAGTATCATCAGGATTTTTATAAGAAGAACCCGATCGATTATGAACGCTATTTTATCGGTTCGGGAAGGGCGCACTTCATCAAACGGCATTGGGGGGATATTGGTGAATAAGGAAGAACGGTTAAAGGATCTGACGCCGATGCAATATTATGTGACGCAACAAAACGGAACCGAGCCGCCGTATCAAAATGAATATTTCAATCATTTCCAGGAAGGCATCTATGTCGATGTCGTTTCCGGGAAGCCGCTTTTCAGTTCAAAGGACAAGTTTGACGCGGGTTGCGGATGGCCAAGCTTTTCCAAACCCATCCATCCCGATGAAATTGTTGAAAGATTGGATACTTCCCACGGTATGCGCCGAATCGAAGTCCGAAGCAAAACAGCCGACTCCCATTTGGGGCATGTATTTCCCGACGGCCCGCGTGAACTTGGCGGGCTCCGCTATTGCATCAACTCCGCAGCCCTGCGGTTCATTCCGAAAGAAAAGTTGGAGGAAGAAGGCTACGGCGAATATGCAAAGCTTTTTGAAAAAGAATAAATAAAAAAGATGATCCGGCTTGGGACGGATCATCTTTTTATTTTATAGCGAAAGATTGATTTAATCAGGTTTTTTGAGGGTATTTTTATATATCGTTCTTCCTGATTTTACTTTTTGAACGGTTACTTGCACATCGATGGAATCTTCAGTCAATGGGATAACTCCCTGATTTTCTAATTTTTTCCACACTTTTACATTTTTCCTGTACAATGATTCTGACAGGCGGTAGACATCGCAATTCTTTTCCAACCCCTTTTTATAGGTCTCCGTTACCGCCTTTTCAATGCCTTTTTCAACCGCTTTTGCAATGGCATCCTCGCTGACATTGATATTATAGCTGCTTACCAGGGCATCCGCTGATATGTCGATCTGAAACTTGACGTCAGTCCCCTTGACAATAGGCGTAATTTTCCGTTTCATATTTTTAATGGTAAAAGTAAAATCGGCATCACCGATTTTGGTTGTCACATAACCCGTAATGGATTCATTGGTCATAAATTGCAGGCCATTGGCGTCATCCTTTATTAAATACCCTTTAAATTCCTTCGGTGTCACGAGGGCCACCCCTTCGATATGAAAAGTGGTATCCGGTCCTGAAACCGTATTCCAATTATGTTTCACTCTTACATAAGGAATTTTCACTAAATGGTTCGGCTCGTTCAAATGGATAATCAGTTTCCGGACATTCATCGGTTCGATGAAAGAGTCCTGTTCGTAGGAGTTTAACGGGTTGGCCAGTTTTGTCAGCGTAATGGCTTTTTTCAGAAGCGGTGTTTCCAAAAAGAATTGTTCCAGCGGTTCGTTCGTTGCATAAATCCATGTTTGATATCGGGTATTGATATATCTGGAGAAGGAATTTAATACTTCATTGAGTTTTTCTTCCTGTTTCAGCAGCTCCTCGCCGAAAACAAGAAAGGTCAGATGCCCAAAGAAGATTTTTTCATCTACGCTGCGGATCATTTTCGCAATGGCTTCATCCACCGTTCTGCCGGTGCTGAGTCCCACTTCCGACTGCATCACGTCCTGGTTGATTTGTTCGGATCTTGCCACATTGGCGAAACTGACAAGTTGCATGTAGAAATAAAACTGGCCGTCTTTATAATCGAGTCCAACACCATGCACATAAAGCATCCGGGCATTTTCTTCCGAATCCCAGCATCCCGTCAACAGAAACAGATTGGCAAGCAGCAAGAAATATATCATGTATTTTTTCATTGCAGTCCCTCATTGCTTGTTCTGGTGTCATCTTTTGTTTTCAGCATTCCCGGTCTTCGTTTATATTGGTTTGGAGTCAGGCGCATCAGGGTTTTGCCGATGGACGACCAGCTTAGTTCCGCGGAAAAATTTAAATAAGGCACTCCGAACACCCGCATGTTTGCCATGTATAAAAGGAGCAAAAACAGGCATATGAAAAAGCCGAACAATCCAAAAAAGGCAGTCACGACAATAAAAATGAAGCGGATGATGGAAATCAAAGTCAACAGCGACTGATTGGCAATGGTGAAAGTCGCGACGAAGGATAAAGCGATGATGACCAGCATTGCCGGGCTTGTAATGCCGGCCCGTATCGCAGCGTCCCCGATAATGAGTCCGCCTACTACGCTGATGGTGCTTCCGATGGCCGTAGGGAATCGCATCGCGGCTTCCCGGAACAGTTCAAACATGATTAGAAGAATAATCATTTCCAATGCTGCCGGGAACGGCAGACCCCGGTTCGAAACTACCACTGTTGCAAGAAGCTGCAGCGGCAATTGACTTTGATGAAAAGTCGTCAGTGCCAGCCAAAAGGCGGGAAGGATGATTCCAATTATGATGCCGACTATTCTAAGCAATCTTTCGAAAGCGCTGAACAAAATCGGGTATTCAAAATCTTCCCCGGTTTTTAATAGGAAAAGAAAATTGACAGGCGTAATAATAGCATAGCTAACACCATCAATCAGAATCACAACCCGCCCCCGGACCAGCGAATGTATCGCGAAGTCGGGCCTGCCGGTATCATTCGTCCATGGCAGCAGCCATCGTTTTTTATCAATATGTTCAACGAGTGAATCTCCGTTCAACACAACATCCGTGTCAATCTTTTCTATCTGTTTTTTTATTTCCTGTACAATCTTTGTATTTGCGATATCTTGCATATATAAAACGGCCACGGTTGTTTTGGATCTGGCCCCCACGGAGATTTTTTCCACACACAGGGAGTTGGTCGGCAATCTTTTCCGGATGAGCGCAATGTTGGTGGCGAGATCTTCAATGAAGTTGTCCCTCGGGCCTTTGATGGCGATTTCCATTTTTGTTTCTTCCGGCTGGCGGTTCGGTTTTTTGGCGATATTGCATGTGAGGAGTAATTGCGATTCATTCAAGAAAATCGCCAATTTCCCGGAAAATACTTCCAGTATGATTGTTTCTTTGTCTTCAAGTTTCTTCAGTTCCGGAAACGGCATTCTTAACAATTGTTCTTCGTTTAACCCGCCTTCCGCCTTTTCAATGAATTTTTCCATCGAGGGCAAAATATATGAAAACAGGATTTGATTGTCGACCATGTCTTCGCAAAAAATGAATGTAAATGACACACCATGAATTTCAAAAGGGAAAAAAATTACGTCCTGGGCTTTTTGGAACAGCCCCCTCAAGGTTGTCAGGCTGATGGTTGAAGTCTCATCCAGGTTCATTTGCCATCACTACTTTCATTTCATATTTTGTTGAGCTGTTTTTTTATCGAAAAAGGCGATGATAATCAGCACAACAGAAAGAATGAAAATAAAAATAAATGTAAAATGGAGCAAATAGTAATTATTTAATAATAGGAAGAGATCGTCTTTCATAAGCAATAAAGATAGATTCAATATCAAAAAGGGCGGCATCAAATGCAGCCAGATTTTCTTCGGCTTTCCTGTGTAGTTTAGTATGTCACAAACAATAAATAATATGATTCCCACACGGATGAACGTTCCCGAAAGCCACTGATAAACGGACAAAAAGTCCATATGTTCGATGAACCGACCAATAGAAACCAGCGCCCATTCTTCGTATGCGGGAAAATGTTGTCTTGCGGCTTCGTCGGGGCCGAATTCGACAATGGCGCCGATTAAAGGGCCAAGGGTCAATCCGACAAACCAAAAAAAGATGATGCCGATATGATGCCATTTTAAAGGTTGTTTAAAATAATGCTGCAGGAAAAGGAGCAAAAACAATTCAATGAATCCGGATGCCGGAAAAATCATGGCCTTTATCACCGGCCCCATGCCATGCTCCAGAATTGGAAACATCAGTTCGTGATTTTTCACTTGAAGATTTGTAAATGATGCGTAGAAACCGAAAATGATGACGAAAAAGAGGATGTTGGCATTCACGCTTGCAATAGTCTGAATATTGGTGGATGCCAAAAGGAAACAAGCAATTGTATAAATGATAATTAATAAAACAACCGGCGTATTTTCTAAAAAGCTGGCAGTCACCCAAAGGATAGTTTCCCTCAATGTAAAAGCGGCGAGCAAATAAGCCAGAATGATAACGCTGAATAGAATGATTTTCGAACCCCATTTGCCGGCCCGTTGTGCAAGCCAGTCTTTTAGCGGTTGACCTCGAGATTTTTTTTGTATATAAAGAATCCAAAGAATCCAAGGAAATATGATAATCCCGGTTAAAATCACCGAAATCCATCCATCCCGTTTAGCCGTTTCCAAAATCGGAGAGATGACTGTTACATGATTTTTTAAACCGATTGAAGTCAGACATAGAAATATGACATGAAGAATGCTGATTTTGTATGAATTGCCCACATTCTCATCTCCCAGTCGTTCTTAGATGTATGTTAGTTTATCCAATTTAGTGTAAAATAATTAACATTCACCATTGTTTGAAATAGAGGAATGTTTTATCAATAATTTCTATATGATACAGATTAAATATGATGTGATGAGGTTTAGTCGGAAATTGACATAGAAATGGGGGAAATGTATGTATCAAAGTTTTTATCAATTTGCTCTATCTTACCGTGGGGGAGATGCATCCGACCCGAAAACAAGATTTGCGGAGAAAATGTTTCAGGACCATAGTTTTCCAAAGGTGAGCAGTTCTTTTGAAGAGCTTTCAAGCTATATTGAGACATTGGCGGATGAGGACCTGTCCACCCAAGCTTTTGACGAATTGTGGGAAATTTATCAGACAAAATTTCTTGAGGAATAAATATCATTGCATAATTCTTGAAAAAAACGTATATTTTAGTTTGAATAAACCGGAAATGAGGGAAGGCCATTGAGTATTCATATTAACGCGAAACAGGGAGATATAGCTGAGACGGTTCTATTGCCGGGAGACCCGCTGCGCGCGAAATATATCGCCGAAAATTTTCTTGAAAATGCTGTATGCTACAATGAAGTGCGGAATATGCTGGGGTTCACCGGCACCTATAAAGGACACCGGATTTCCGTTCAAGGAACGGGTATGGGAGTACCATCCATTTCCATATATATTACGGAATTGATGCAAGAGTACGGGGCAAAAAAATTGATCCGCGTCGGCACTTGCGGCGCCATCCAAAAAGATGTAAAAGTGCGGGATGTCATTTTGGCGCAATCCGCTTCGACGGATTCCAAAATGAATGAAATTATTTTTAATGGCATCGATTATGCACCAACGGCCGATTTTGATTTATTGATGAAAGCGTATCAGGCGGGGGTGAAAGCCGGTCTGCATTTGAAAGTAGGAAATGTGTTCACGGCGGACATGTTCTATTCCGATGAACATCAATATGAAAAATTGGCGCGTTACGGTGTGCTGGCGGTGGAAATGGAAACGGCCGCACTGTATACATTAGCGGCAAAGTTTGGAAGACAAGCCCTTTCCGTGTTGACTGTTTCCGATCACATTTTGACCGGCGAACTGACAACTGCAGAAGAAAGACAGACAACATTCAATGACATGATTCAAGTGGCGTTGGAAGCCGCCATCGGGGCATAGGCGCTAAAATGATTGATGGCTGTTCCTTTCAACGAATCTAATAATATGTTGACTGTCATAAAAAATTGACAGTCTTTTTCTTTTCGTCGCTGCTTGAAACTGTTAATATGATATTGGCGTATAAGAAAGTGTATATGAGAGTGGTGAAAATTATGGAAGAACAAAATCAGCAAGAGAAGGAAACGCAACAGCAGCAAAATCAGCAAGGGAAAGCAACTCAGCAGCAGGAACAAAACAGACCTGCCGCAAGATATATCCGTTTGAAACCGTTCAATTTTATTATGTTGATGGTTTTGACGATTATTTTCACATCCGGCTTGACGATTTTTGCCTTGACGTTCGGTGATAAAAAAGTCGTTGAGGTTACGGCTGACCGTGAAGAGTTTTCCCAACTCTATGACGCTTTTGATGAACTGAAAGAAAAATATTATAAGGAAGTTGATGATGAAAAACTTATTCACGGCGCCATCAACGGCATGTTTGAGGCACTCGATGATCCATATTCCGATTATATGGAAAAGGATGAGGCAGAGCAATTTAATTCCGATTTGTCATCCAGCTTCCAAGGCATCGGCGCCGAAATTCAGGAACGGAATGGCAATATCGTCGTAGTGGCGCCAATCAAAAATTCTCCTGCGGAAAAGGCGGGGTTATTGCCTGAGGACGTGATTGTCTCCGTCGATGGCAAAAGCCTGCAAGGGATGAGTGCGACGGAAGCGGTGCTCTTGATTCGCGGGAAAAAAGGCACTCCGGTGACATTGACGATCAAACGCGGAAATTCAGAAGATTTAATTGAAATGACCATCATCCGGGACGATATTCCGATTGAAACCGTTTACGGGGAAATGGGAGATGATAAAATCGCCCACATCCGGATTACGACCTTTAGCGAAAATACGTATGAAGAATTGAAAAAACTTTTGGAGCAATACGAAGCGGATGGCATGAAAAGCATAGTGTTGGATGTGCGGCAAAATCCTGGCGGCTATTTGAATGCCGCGATTGAAATTTCGAACTTGTTTGTGGATGAAGGAAAACCGATAGTCAAATTGCAAAGCCGCGAAGGGAAACCTGAAGTCGTGTTGAGCGAAGCCGGAAAAAAATATAAATATCCGATTGTGGTATTGGTCGATAATGGAAGTGCTTCGGCTTCCGAAATAATCGCAGCTGCGCTGAAAGAATCCGCGAATGCGACGATTGTCGGCACGAAAACATTTGGCAAGGGAACGGTTCAAACAGTCACTCAATTGCCGGATGGTTCAAATCTTAAGTATACGACAGGCAAATGGTTGACACCAAAAGGAAATTGGATTCACGAAAAAGGAATTTCACCGGATGTGGAAGTGCCATATCCTGACTACTATAGTGCAACATATATTGATCCGAAAACGGTATTGCAAAGAGGCACTGTCTCAAGCTTTGTGAAATCGGCGGAATTAATTCTCGATGCATTGGGATATAATGCCGGTAAAATCGATGAAACTTTTGATGCGGCAACGGAAGCGGCCGTGATCCAATTCCAAAGAGATCAAGGGCTTGAACGCACCGGTAAAGTGACCGGCGATACAACGTATGCGTTGATGGATGCATTAAGGGATAAAATCCAAAAGGACGATCCACAAGTACAAAAAGCAAAAGAACTGCTTCAAAAACAATAAGATTTTTCCGAGGGAGCTGCATTCTTTCATTGAATGCCAGCTCTTTCTTTTGAATTGGAGGATAGAAGAATGAAAGACGTTTATTTATTCAGCGGATTTTTGGGCAGCGGGAAAACTTCCATGCTTGTAGACGTATTGCGGCAATGTAAAGAGGAAGGGTTGAAACCGGCTGTCATCATGAACGAGCTGGGGGAAATCCCTTTTGATTCNAGGGCGGTGGATGNTGAGGTGCCGTTGAAAGAAATTCTTGACGGCTGCATTTGCTGCACCGGCGGCGAGAAGACGGAAGCGCAAATACAAACTTTGCTGCACGAAGCCGATTTTGACGTATTGATCATTGAGACGACGGGCGCCGCCCATCCGGTGGAAGCGCTGGATGCGGTATATTCCCCTTTGTTTGCCGATCGGTTGAACATCAAAGGGATCGTCACGGTGGCAGACAGCCGCAGATGGCTGGAGAGGGAAGGGCTTTCTCCTCAGGCAAGAAGCCTCTTTTTGGAACAAATCAGACATGCCCATCTGATTCTTGCCAATAAAAGCGATTTGTTAACGGAAGCGGAAAAGGCAAGAGTGGTTTTCGAATTGCAGGGATTGAATCCGAATGCGATGATTTTGCAAACTGTCCACGGAAGGGTTCCTTTGAAATGGTTAAAGGCCATGCAGGCGACTGCGGGAAAGATGGAAATCAGTCCGGCAAGAATCGGGCACCATCTGCATCTGGGTTCCCGTGTAATCGAATTTACGCGTCCGTTTGCCTTGGAAGAATTTGAAGAATGGGTGAGAGGGTTGCCGGATACCGTTTATCGGATGAAAGGATATGTTCCAATCGAAGGGATGGCTTATCCGATGCTTTTTCAATATGCTTACGGACTGATCCAATGGCTTCCTGAATATATGAAAATGCCGCCAAAAATTGTGGTGATCGGGGAAAATGTGCAATCTATTCAAGTTATTGGGGACAAGATGCTTTGAAAATGTAAAATTTGTAAAAGGAATGTCTTAGTTTAATCAATTGAATTGGTTGTCAATAGTTTTTTTCTAGCAATATATTTTTATGTTGTCAATCATTGTAAGATATTTTGTCTTTGAATCTATTTAAATAAAGGGATTGTCATTATTTTGATTCTTTTCCAGGGTATGGACCATTTTTTACATTTTTTCTCCCTTATCATGGAAAGTGAAGGGAGAGTGGAAATATGAAAAAATGGTTCATTACGGTTTGTGCATTGTTTTTGTTTGCTGTGGCGGTGCCGCAAGCCGGTTCGGCGTCTTCAATGGAAGAGCCTTCCGGGAAAGCGTTGCAACCGATTGAAAAGATTGTACTTAAATGGGAACATGGCATTCTTGCAAAAAAGTCGCAGGAGCCGACTCTGCCGGGAACAGCAATTTTAAAGCAGCTGACATTGGCGATTGAACAGGCAAAAAATCAATTGGAATCAATCATTTCAAGGTCACTGATCGCACAGCAAGAAAAAGAATGGGACAATCCGCGGGAAGAAAGAAAAGTCCAGCAACCAACTTCTAAATCCCAGAAAATTGCGGGAAAACCAAAACAACAAGAGGTGCCGGTTTCCGATGGGGGGACAGAATCAACTTTCAATAAGCAAAAGGCAACTGGAAACCGATCCGAACAAACCGATGACTATTTAGAATCCCGTCAAACCAATGAAGCAAAACATGCAGCCCCTTCTGCTCCAATCCTGCAGGCGGAAGCGCCTCAGGCAAAAGAAGAAACATCAACCGGTTTGCAAGTATCCGAATTTGAACGCCAAGTAGTGGAGTTGACAAATGCGGAACGGGCAAAGGCGGGGTTGAAGCCTCTTGAGATGTACAGTCCGTTGATGGCTGCGGCTAAAGTAAAATCGCAGGATATGGTCAATTTGGGATACTTCTCTCATACCAGCCCGACATATGGCAGCCCGTTTGATCAGATGCGCGCGGCAGGCATCCAATTCCGCGCGGCAGGTGAAAACATCGCGCAAGGCCAAAGAACGCCTGAACAGGTGGTGAACGCCTGGATGAACTCGCCGGGACATAGGGCGAATATATTAAATCCAAATTATACGCACATCGGTGTAGGTTTTGCGGAAAACGGATACTATTGGACACAACAATTTATTCAAAAGTGAAATAGGAATTTCTATAAAGGATTTTGAAAAAGAGCGGAAAAGGGATTCGCTCTTTTTTTTT
>JGI1652J44930_10000269_pt1 | contig 20949 bp, 19 predicted proteins | sample NewIslsDNAsample_FD_44930 | JGI IMG/M metagenome (IMG submission 44930)
TTGGATGATCGTAACCAAGGTAGCGGTAGCAAAAAAATAAGCGATAAGCTCATCGATTTGAGCTAATCGCCAAACAATCGTAATTACACGTCGCGGCTTCGGGTCTGATGGCAAACCGGATTATGATGATTCAATATCCGATTTTTGCAATTCTTCCCGTGTATTCACCTTTCGACTTAAAATTCTTTTTGGCTTCCGTAGTTGTCCGGTTTCAACTTCATAAATGTAGCCATTAATAATCGTATCTTCTGGGATCAGAGGGTGATTTCGCAGATACTCTACTTGGGCAATGGTGATCTCATCCACATTGTCAAAGGTACGAATCCACTTCTCGAATGCGTTGGGATCTTTTAACACCAATTCCGGTAAGGAGGGATCCAGCGGAACATTTTGAATGTCAACTTTTCGTTTTTCAACCAATCCCTCAACTACTTCTTTGCCCGTTGCTGACATCATCCCGCATTCTGTATGATTCACCACAATAATCTCTTTCGAATGAAAGAAATTCAATGTTAATGCCGCCGAACGAATCACATCGTCGGTGACAAGTCCACCTGCATTGCGAAAAATATGCGCATCACCTGGTTCAATACCTAAAATCTCTTCAATCGGAAGACGTTCATCCATGCAAGTTAACACAAACAACTTCAGATTATTCCCAATTCCTTTTTGCCGCCGGAGCACCCAGTCTTCCCGCTTTTCAATCTTCGCATCGATCTTCTCACTCACACTCACTGACCCTTCCCCCTCGTTTTATTTTTCAGCTGCTNTAAAATTTAAATTAAACAAATCATTTTAATTTTATATTAAATTTATTATTCCGATATGTCAAGTATGAAATAAACTGTTTTTTCACAAACGAAAAAGCCAGGAGAGCATTTCCTGGCTTCCGAAAGGAATATCCTTTCTCTTTTCGTTGAAGATCAATTTGAAAATGTCTTCACAATAGTTTGCTCCACCCATGTCTGGATATAGTCTTTTTCAGACTCGTTCATGCTATCAGTTATCATATACTTTGACGTTGAACCAGACCTTTTTTGTCTTTCGTATACATAAAAGACATTTTGTGGGTCATTAACCGGAGCAACCGTCAGAAAATAATACGCCTCCTCCATAAAAAGTGCCTTCTCAACACGATACACTCCTAAGTTTTTGACCACATATTGCTGACCCGTAACCATTTGTAAATTTCGTATATAATCATCTGCCTTGGTCATAAATTCATGTTCATTTCCAGGACCGTTACTGAAACTAGTAACAAAATAGGTTGCTGCAACCAATACAATGGCGATGATGGAGATCATGCCTACCACAAAACAGCCAATAACGAATTTCCGCATTTGTGTTTCCCCCTCGTGTGTACTCTGCTGCATATTCTCTTGTGAACGAATTGGTTATCCCCACTGATACTCATATTGGCACTTGGAAAAATGCCGCTTTTTTAGATCAGTCGGATCGATCAAAAAGTATAGCGTGCCGCCATCGCCCCATTCCATCTGTAGCTTTGGTTCATGATCGAGTTGCAGTAGTAAGATCAAATCATCCACTTTTTCCTCGTCCACAAAACTCCAAGGTTGTTGGGCTGCAGGTTTCCCCAAGAGTTGATGCCCTAAGCCAATACAATGTTTTGCCTGCAGTTTTTCCAATCGAGAAAAGATTGGATCATCCACCTCCAAATCATATAAGCTTCCTGACCAGCGTTCTTGAAAGCGGATGGCCGCCTCCGGATAGGTGTAATAAGTCTTCTGCTCGCTGGGACGCAACTGGGCATCATCGCCATCCCAATAGATCACCGCCCAGCCTTCCCATTCACACTGCCAGGAAAGGAGCCGAAATGAATCCTCCTCCCCTTCCTGTTCCGGATGCTCCACATGAAAAAAGTACAACATGCCGGTCTTTGGCAAATCTTTGGCAAGCGAAAACTTCGCCAAATCTTCCAATCGATACTGGGCTAAAAAGGTTTGGGGTTTCCCATCAGCATAAGTTGGATAAACAAAATCGGGTGGCACATCGGGTCTGCCGCCAAACTTTGAGCTGCCAACCGACACCGACTCATCGGGCTGCAACTGGATCTTGAGTGCAGGTGTCAAAGCCTGGAAAATCTGCTCTTGATATTGGGTTAAGCCCAACTCTTCTATATCTTTTTGCAATGCTTCCTTGATGTTATATTCCATAACAAAAAAAGGGCGGATTGCGCCCCCACAACCTCCTTTAGTAAGATGAAACAGTAACCTGTTCAGCTAGGTCGTGGCCAAGTTTTCAAAATGATAAACCAATCCCTTTTCATCTTTAAACACTACATGCTCAAGCCGGAAATAAACCAGCGATTCAAGACCAGCAGGGCAATGCGAAACAGGCCTTCCCGCAAGGTGACAATGTGTTTATAAACATTGAAACTCATAATAGGCCTTCGAAAAGTCCCGCCTTTTCAAATCCGCTGGATCGATAAAAAAGTAAATCATACCACCCTCTGCCCATATCATCTCCAGCTTCGGTTCCTGATCAAGTTGCAGTAATAAGATTAAATTATTCACTCTCTCCCTTTCTTCAAAAAGCCAGGGTTGGAGGCCAAAAGGTTTACCCAATAATTGATGACCGAGGCAAATGCAATGCTTCTGTTGTAATGTTTCAAATCGATCAAAATGTGGATAATGAAATAGCGGATGATCAATATCCATTCGGAAATCATCAAAGTCTCCCGACAATTGTTCTTCAAAGCTAATAGCAGCCTGGGGATGAGTATAATCGGTTTCCTGTTTACTGGGACGTAGCTGGGAATCATCACCATCCCAATAGATCACTGCCCATTCGTCATGCCCATGTTCAGGAAATTCCACATGAAAAAAATACAACATACCCGTATCCGGTAAGTCTTTGGCAAGTGGAAATCTTGCCAAATCCTCCAACCGATACTGGGCTAAAAAAGTTTGTGGTTTTCCATCAGCAGAAGTGGGATATACAAAATCGGGCGGAACATCCGGTTTACCACCAAATTTTGAACAGCCAATTGTCACTTGCTTATCTGGCTGCACTCGAATCCGAAGTGCAGGTGTTAATGATTGGAAAATAAGCTCTTCATATTCCGTTAAGCCCAATTCTTCAATATCTTTTTGCAATGCTTCCTTGAGGTCGCTTCGAATTTCCATTCCAAATTCACACNCTTCTTCCGTAAGATTAAACTGTGATTTTTCTCCCTTGTTCAGCTAGTTCGTTGGCCAAGTTTTCAAAATGATAAACCAATCCCTTTTCATCTTTAAACACTACATGCTCAGGCCGGAAATGAACCGGTGACGCTAGACCAGCAGCGGCAGCAATGCGAAACAGGCCTTCCCGCAAGGTGACAACATAATTGGCCACCCGATATTTCTTTTCATCCACCACCAACGCTTTCTGCAATTCGGGATCGGTTGTGGCCACACCAGCTGGACAACTGTTGGATTGACAACGCAAAGCTTGAATACAGCCAATGGAGATCATAAAGCCACGCGCAATTTGAACCAGATCCGCTCCCATCGCTAACGCGACAGCAATCCGATCAGCTGTAAAAAGCTTACCAGAAGCGATTAGTTTGACACGGTCACGAACCCCTTCTTGCCTAAGGGCGAGATCGAGGATTGGTAAAGCCGAATAGATGGGTAACCCTACGCTATCCGCAAGCTCTTGGAAGGTTGCGCCTGTCCCACCTTCACCACCATCAACGGTAATAAAATCAGGAGCAACTTCACTCTCTTTGATCGCTTTGGCCAAAGCCAAAGCTTCATGAAAGCTGCCAATCACGACTTTAATCCCAATCGGTTTCCCGCTTTCTTCCTGCAACCGACCAACAAACGCTAATAAGGAGGGCAGATCATGAAATTGATAGAAACGGTTTGGACTATCGACGGATTGGTAAGGTTGAATGGAACGGATTTTTGCAATTTCGGGCGTGACTTTTTCAGCATCTAAGTGACCGCCCCTGATTTTGGCTCCTTGACCCAGTTTGAGTTCAAACGCTCTCACTTGTTTATTCTCGCTCTTCCGACGAAATTCGTCCCAATCAAAATCACCATTCTCATCGCGTACGCCAAACAAACCTGGGCCAATTTGCATGATGATATCCACATTCCCCTTTAAATGATACGGCGATAAACCGCCTTCACCAGTATTCATCCAGGTCCCTTTCGCAATAGCTAATCCTTCCGATAATGCTGTAATGGCATGACTCCCCAAAGCGCCAAAACTCATTCCAGACATCCCAATTAAACCACGCACACGAAAGGGATGTTTTCGCTCTGGCCCGATGACAATGGTCTCTTTTTCATCAAGTAAATAAGCAAGGGAATGGTAATCCTCGAATTTCTCTTGCCGCTGCGCAAAAAGCGTCTCCCGCAAAAGAATATATTTTTTTCCCTTTACCTTGGTCTTTCGATCCATGGCCAACTCTTCCATCTGCTTGGGAAAGAGGGAATTGCGTATATAGTAACCAGCTTTTGAAAAATCTCGCTTGGAGCCAAAGCCGATCACATTCCGTCGATACTTGGCACTATGTACAATCTGTTGATAATCATCACGCGAAAAAGGCCTTCCTTCCTGATCGCTATCAAATAGATACTGCCGCAATTCAGGCCCCAGATTCTCTAAATAATAGCGCATGCGCCCCAAGAGAGGAAAATTCCGCAAAATGCTATGCGACTTCTGATAGCGATCAATCAAATAAAGCGAAACAACAAAGACGATGATCAGAAGTATAGCGATCGAAACAACGGCAAACACAAAAATAATCAAATAATCAGCAATGTTCACTGCCCATCCTCCTTTAACTACTGCCAATATTAGTATATCGAAAACGAAGATCCTTNATAATCCGACTGTTACCAAAATCAAAACTCCCAATGGACAGATAATATGCCAACTGACTTTCGAATCATGAATTTACAATGAAGCCTAACCTTGTGCAAGCACCGATGGACCTATCACACAAAGCTTGAGGGATATTGCTTTACGGCTTCTCATAAACGACATATTCCCCATTGGCAATGAGTGGCTGACCATCCAATACAATATTTTTATACCAAACTTCTACCTTTGTCCCGTTTTTCAAATCCTCGATCTTTCCTTGTCGATATTGATTCTCCCCCTCACGGATAAGAAATTGCGTTGACTCATCAACATTAAGCTCAACTTGGACTGTTGCCACGTCACTTTGATCATCATCTACTAGATAGATCTTATTATCTTTTTGATTTTCCACCACTGCGGAGAGATGCGGCGAGTGATCAGGTGGAGCCAATTTCTCCTGTTTCTTGGTGGTTTGCTGCTGCGTGTTTGTTCCTTGATTTTCAGAGGTACAACCCATGAACAAGGCGATAAATAACATGCTACACGCCATAATAAGGATCGATCTATTGATTTTCATTATAAAAACTCCTCTAAACTATATTTTTTTATCTTGATTATAAACAACTTCATCAAGTGTAAACAATATTGAACCATTCACAAATATGTTATAGTATCCTTATGTAAAAATTACATAGTTGAGGCGATAGTATGGATATCTTGCAAAACTTCAAACAGCGAGGGTTAATCTACCAAATTACAGATGCTGATGGATTACGCAAGCGGCTGCAAACGGGTCCGATTACGCTCTATTGTGGATTTGACCCAACCGCAGATAGTTTACATATCGGTCATCTTGTACCGATCCTAACCCTTCGCCGCTTTCAGCTCGCTGGGCATCGACCGATTGCGCTGGTCGGTGGCGGAACAGGGCTGATCGGTGATCCAAGCGGTCGCTCAACCGAACGTTCGTTAAATCCAAAAGAAGTGGTGGAGGAATGGACTGAGAAAATCAAACAACAACTGGAGCAGTTCTTGGATTTTTCCAGCTCCTCGTATTCAGCCCGAGTCGTCAATAACTACGAATGGCTCGGTTCCATGAATGTCATCGATTTCCTGCGCGATATCGGCAAACACTTCCCGATTAACGCCATGCTGGCAAAAGAATCAGTTAGCACGCGACTTGAACAGGGAATCTCCTTCACAGAGTTCAGCTATATGATCCTACAAGCAATTGACTTTAAGGAACTCAATCAACGCTATCAGTGTGAACTACAAGTTGGCGGCAGCGATCAATGGGGAAATATTGTCTCCGGTAGTGATCTGATTCGCAGAACCCAGCAAAAAGAAGTCTATGGCTTAACGCTGCCCTTGATTACAAAGAGCGATGGTCAAAAATTTGGAAAAACGGGCTCCGGTACAATCTGGTTAGATGCAGCAAAAACCACACCTTATGCTTACTATCAATTTTGGTATAACACCGATGACCGCGATGTGATTCCTTTCTTGAAATACTTCACCTTCCTAGATTTTGATGAGATTGAACATCTTCAGTACAAACTTGAACAGCAACCGGAAAAAAGAGAAGCCCAAGCGCGACTAGCGGAAGAAATGACACGCCTGACGCATGGTGAGGAAGCACTTCAAAGAGCCATTCGCATCTCACATGCGCTATTTAAAGGGGAAGTTCGGCAACTCACAGCGGAGGAGATCCAGGAAGGATTCCAAGATGTTCCCTCAGCCACCGTCTCTGATCCTCAACTGCCTTTGATCGAACTATTGATTCAAGTGGGAGCAGCGAAATCCAAACGTGAAGCGCGTGAGTTTATTCGCAACGGCGCGATTAGTGTAAACGATCAACGACAAACCGACACGCAACTAACCATTGACCAGTTCGACAAAATCGCGGGGCGTTACCTTGTCATCCGACGTGGTAAGAAGAATTATTTCCTATGTGAAGTGCAGTAAGCTCGAAGCAATGACCGACGGAACAGTCGGCATTGCCTTGAGCTGATATTGATCTTTGATAAACACTGAAGACGAGGGACCCCATGATCGAAGCATGGTCAATTTCGTTTGGTTGAGAGAGACTCGACAAGAATTTTCTACATTTCTCCATAGAGTCATGGTTTCTCATATTCCATACAATCGGCATCCACCACCATGGGGTCCGATCTTACATATTTATATATCGATCTGTGCTAATAACCTTTTTTCCTTTGATCACGAACATCAACTTTAACCCAGACTGCATACTTATTTTGCTTTTCAACTACACCCTCTTCCAGATTCGGCGAGTAATCCAGTGGGGCAATCGTTGATCCTTGAATCCCATCATACTACCTATGTCACGTAGCCTTTGCCCTTGTACGGAGGGGCTCCGACAGTCTGCGGAGTGCCTCCTGTTTCATTTGAATATTGAGAGTATTACGAACCCTATCGCTAAAAATTGCTGATCCTCTCTCCGTTGCAACACTAGAGATCTTCAGATTGGCGCAAAGCAATGCTCGACTTCGCCAACGAACATTGCTTTGCGCTTCTGGGGATCAATGGCTCTAGATCTTCATGAGACGTGCAAGCGATAGAAATTGTCCGCTTCTTTCTTATAAGGTCTGCACAATTTTTTCTACTTTATCTTCGATTTTTTGGACCTTGTCATTTCCTAATCTTCGAATCGGTGTCAAATGAGCCATGATTTTTACGGTTAGCTCATATGTATTCCTTAGCTTCTCTGAATCGCTTTTCACTTTTTGAAACCAAGGACAAAACACTGGATCGTCTTCCCGATGCGGGAAAAAGAAATGCTGTTTCAGACTTTCGATCAATTGGGGTGAATAACTGATCTGAGTGAAATTTTGCTCAGGTAGAAAATCATCAATCAAAAAGACTTGATCCAACTCCGCTTGATGCACAAACTTGGTTTGAAATCGGGTGACTAACTCTTCTACGCTTAAGTCAACCCGATCTACTTCGTTCTCTTCCAATTTATCCAGCGTCAAAGAGTGGATATGGTGCTGTGGAAATGCGAGTGATCCGAGATCAGCGTATATCTCAATCAATGGATCAAAATGCATTGTAGTGGCCAAGGTAATCCCGATTGCCTTTGGCCAAGTGATCGCCTTTACTTTTCGATTCTCCACACCAATCAACACACGATCATTCGCCAAAAAGTGATATCCTTTATCCAATAACCCCAGCATCATCGTCGTTTTTCCGGCACCGGCTTCACCACAAAACAGAATGGCTTTGCCATCCTTTTCAACAGCAGACGCATGGAAAAGGAAAAAGCCTTTTCGCTCCAATGCTCGAGTCATCATCTCGCGAATGATACGTGTAATTTCAAATTGCACCGCTTGTTGCGACCCATCGGAAACAATATATACCTGCTTGAGGGTTTGATGATAGGAGAGGATCATCCTCTTCTTTCGATCCACCACAATACCGCCATCAGCAAATTTGATCTCAGCGATATCATTATAAAAATAGCCAACCCTCAGCAATAAGATCTCTTCAATCCATTCAAACATGCGCAAATAACTCTGCTCATCGACATAGGAATATAGATAAAAACAGTCTTCATCCTGGATCTGCAAAATGTCCTGATGATCACGACAATAATGATAATAGTATTGGAAATAAAGAAACGCCCAATCTGCATGTTTTTGATGATTGGTCAACAAGATGCAATTGGTTCCCCTAAAAGAATAGATATCCTTATAGGGGAATGCTGCATCTTGACACAATTCTTCAAAAACCGTTACGAAGCGCTGAAAAGATAACATCAATATCTCCTCTGCCGATAATCTCTACTAACAAACGCGAACCCCAAATGGTGCAGATGGATAAGCCAATTCCGCTCATTCCACCCGTTACCACTCGTAGAAAATTAGTGCTTTCTCTCCATTTCAATTTTTGTGTAACACCATCAATCACCATGGGGATTTGTAAGACCATCCCCATCCATAAAGGAATGGTCTTAGGCAGAAAAAACAGAATGGGAACGGCCAAAAATCCCAGCAAGATACTCATACAACGCGCACATAGTGGAAAAGGCTTACCACGAAAATGAATGGATCGATCCGGTCGACGATGACAAGGAACAAATGCAGTCAATTTCCGGATAAGTTCCATCCTTAATCACCGCAATNGCAGTCACAATCTGGTCCATCGCAATCCGGTAAGCAATCACACTCTAAGCAATCACAATCGCAATCTGGAATTAGCTTCTTCCCTATTTTCCCTACTTTTTTCACTTTTTTTAGCTTATAAAACATGACCGATAATGAAGACGTCAGCACGCCGCCTGCAAATGTGACTCCGGCTAAAGCAGCATTTCCTGAACCCAAGAACTGCAACGATGAAAGGTAGATTGCAAGATTGGTAGCGACGAGTAAAAAGAACATGCTTGCTCCTCCTTTGGCACATCAAATTTTTCTCGTTCCTTCTATATATTACTAAAAATTTTATATAAAAAGAATCACAAAAACCCATTTTTTCAAATGATCTTTGATCAATAGAAACAAGAAGGTGGTTAGATGAAACCCTATGCCTTACAAAAAGGGGATCGCATCGGAGTTGTGGCTCCTGCGAGTCCCTGTCCACCTGCTCAATGGAAACGAGCATGCCAATTTTTCCGTTGGCTAGGTTATGAGATCAAACTAGGTCAATCCGTTTCACAAAAGTGGGGTTATTTCGCTGGATCGGATCAATTGCGCGCGCAGGATCTCAATCACATGTTTGCTGATCCTACCATTAAAGCGATTGTTTGCTTGCGCGGTGGATATGGGGTAACACGCATTCTGCCTTATTTGGATTATAACCAATTGAAGAAACAGCCTAAAATTTTAATTGGCTACAGCGATCTAACAGCGCTCCATCTCGCTATCCAAAAAAAAGTGGGGCTCACAACCTTTCACGGTCCAATGTTCGCCGAATTTGGGAATGATCTTCATTACCTGTCTGGCTGGTTTCTCTTTACCCTTTGTACACAACCATTCTCTACCTTTCGATATCCAACGCCACTTGATGCTTATACGCTGACCGAAGGAGAAGCAACCGGAAAACTAATTGGAGGCAATTTATCACTCCTCACTGCCAGCTTAGGTACGTTTTACGAACTGGATTGCAACGAGAAAATCCTGTTTATCGAAGAAGTCGATGAAGCGCCGTATCGCATTGACCGCATGCTTACCCAATTAGCACATGCAGGAAAGTTGCAAACAGCTCGTGGTATTATCTTCGCTAGTTTTACCAATTGTAAACCCAAAGAAGGAGCGGACAGCCTCACATTAAAACAGATCTTCGCTGAGCGAATCGGCTCACTTGGCATTCCTGCTTATTATGGATTCTATGCCGGCCATTGTTCTCCCAATCTAACCCTGCCGATCGGGGGAATGGTGAAAATGAACGCAAGCAACAGATGGCTGGAGCTACTGGAAGCAAATGTCAAGTGATCCTAGCCTCATTACATGGAAGCACCGTAGTTGCTCACTTCTACCTTTGGTTTGATGATAATGTTGGTTTGCGCGATTGCTTCGGGCCACTTATTTTCATGTTTTTTCCACCACGGATATTGCTGTGCCTTCAGATCATAACCGAAGCCAACTGGATCGACTTGATGCTGCTGCAACTTTCGCAGCAGCTGCTGGCATCTCTGTTGAATCGCTTGGGCCAATTTCGCTTCGACTTTTTGAGTAGCAGCTTTTTGATCGATGGGAACGTCAAAGGCGCGCTCGNTTACAATCACTTTTAAGTTCAAATCAACGGTGATCTGAGGTTGATCATGTTGAATCTGTGCGTGAACGGTGCGATCAACTTGATACACTTCGATCCCAAACGATTTTTTGAGTGGCGCAAAACCCAAATCATCGAATTGTAAGGAGAGGGTTTTCCGCAAGTCACCTTTCAACAAGGTCAGATAAGAACTTTCGTCTGGGTTAAGGGAGAGTTGATAGATCCCTTTTTTATCCAATAACGTTGTTCCTTTTACGCGAATCCGTCCCTGATTATAATAGAGTTCAGGCATATAAGGCGTGATCCGTGGATCAACGAGCTGCTTTCGATAACGCAATAAATCAGCAAGTAGCGCCGTTCCATTAAAAAACGCTTGATCCAAGATGCGAGGGATTATTACCCCAGGTCGCCCTTTGGATTGCNATGGAACCTCCGACACTTGTTCAATTGGTCCATCAAAAACAGCAACTTTTGCATTGAGCTCACTTTTGGGGTTGCGATAAATTTCATCTAAAAATGGATACATATTACGATGTTTGAGCAACTCTTTGCTAAATAGCACCAGTTGTAGTTTGCGAACATTAATGTAACCTGAGGTAATGGTACTTACTTTCTTTCGAATACTGCGCAATGAGAGCGGATCTTGCACGCGCGTCACTTCATATTTTTTGGCAACCTCTCTTTCAAACACGGGNCGAAACGCATACTGCATCACATCTCCATTCTCCGCAAGATCAAAGGCGATAATCAATGCAATTTCTGCATTCTCTAAATACAGTTGATCATGACAGCCAGTCAATAACAAACCAATTAAGAGAATGATAAAAGCTTTTCTCAAGAGCTTCTCACCCTCTTCCACCAATTCCGCATTAGAACAATCAGGGCAAAAACGATAGTAAACACAAACGACATCCAAAAACCAAACTGTTCAAAAAGGGGAGTTGCTTGCAACGTATCGATAAAGGTAGGAAACTTTAACAAGGAGATAAGCAACCAAATGGTTAATATTACCACTAATGCAACCTTGCCAGCAAAAGCAGGCGCTTTCTTGGTCAGTCGGCGCAGCCCTAATATCGCTATGTATAGATACGGAATTACAGTTGCTAACAACACATAAATGTATAAGGACAGCACAATCACTTCAAAGCTCTCTAAAAATGGAAACTGAATAAAGGTTAATAGACTAACGGTTGGCCAGACAAGTCGTTGGATCTCTAGAGGGCTAAACTCTAACAAACTAATGATGGTAACAACCATTAGAATAAAAAGCGTCAAAAGGTGAGCGAACACCATCCCCCGAAACGCTTTCCCTTTCTCCTGTAAATAGGGATACCAAAAAAAGGCCAGTTCAAAGCCATAGTAAAAAGGGAAAACGGTTTGAAGATGCGTGAGAATCGGCAACCAACCATCTTTTAACATGGGCAATAGATTTTTCCACTCGATATCTTGCAGTGCAAATAAGATTAGAAAGGGCATAAATGACGCTACTATAAAAACACAAACTCTGCGTAGCGGCCAATCAGCTGGATGCCTTTACTTGCAATCATGTAAATAGGTACAATGAGTAGTAACATCAGCCAAACAATCTCAGTATTGGGCAGAATCCAGATATGAATCAAATGAATGGTCATGATTAAAACAAAAGTTGAAATGGTGATGCCATAGACAATCCAGAGCAAGATCACTGCTTTTCCGATCCATTTCCCCAAATATCTCTCTAACAGTTCAAAAAACGTCTCATTTGGATGACGACGCATGATGAGTAGAATTATGCACCCCATCAAAATCGAGATCCCGCAACCGAGGATTACAAGAATCCACCCATCGGTATCCACTTCATCCACTAAAATCCGGGAAGCGGATAAAATTCCCACGCCAATCTGCGTCTTATAGATGAGAAGCGTAAACTGAAGCCATGAAAGTTTGTTCTTCTCCATGCAAATCACCCTTTACCGATTCTGACGATCCTGACGCTTTTGTTGCTGTGCTTGATTGACCGATAAACGGAACAGCATTTGAAAGGTTGGAACACGAATCCATGTATCCTTCCAATCTCGCCATTGAATGGGTGTTACAGGATTCATATAAGGTGAACCCATTGGCTGCATGGAAAGAAGATGAATCACGATAATCAAAACGCCAATGGCTAGGCCAACAATACCAAAAACAGAAGAGATCGCCATCAATGGGAAACGAACAATGCGTACAGAGTTCGCAAGCTCATAGTACGGAATGATATATGAAGAGATCGCGGTGATCGCCACAACAATCACCATCACATTACTGACAATATTGGCTTGTACGACGGCTTCCCCAATCACGATTCCTCCAACAACACCAATCGTTTGACCTAAGGGTGAAGGCAAACGGACACCTGCTTCACGAATCATTTCAATTGCAATCTCCATCAACAGTGCTTCAAGAATCGGCGGTAAAGGCACTTTTTCGCGGGAAGCTGCAAGAGACAACATTAAATCGAGCGGAACAACTTCAAAGTNAAACGAAATGATGGAGATATAAAGCGAAGGTAGACCAACCGCGATAATGAGTGAGAGAAAACGTAACAGGCGCACAAAAGAGCTTGTAATCCAGCGAAAATTATAATCATCCACGCTATGAAAGTATGAAAAAAACGTAAAAGGAACGATCATCGCAAATGGCGAATGATCCAAAATAATCGCTAACTTTCCTTGCAGAATATGCCTCGCTGTCGAATCCGGCCGTTCGCTTAGTAAGGTTTGTGGAAACAGACTATACGGTCGATCCTCAAAAAAATCAGATAATTCTCCTGTGTTGCTTATGGCATCAATATCGATCGCTTCCAAGCATCGTTCCGCTTTTCGCAAAATATTGGGATTGATTACATCTTCCAAGTAGACAAAATAGACTTTGGAAGCGGCGCGCGTACCAACCTTATATGCTTTCACTTTTAATTCTTGATTGNGAATATAATGACGAATCAAGGAAATATTGACGGATGCCATCTCCACAAAGCCTTGTTTGCTTCCGTAAATCGACTTCTGGGAATGAGGCTGCGTTGGGAGAGGTTGGATAGCACCCTTCGTTTGCAAAATCACGGCTTCTTTGAACCCATCAATCAATAGAATACTCTGACCATATAACAACGCTTCTTCAATCTTGATCCAATCGCTGGTAGTCTGCACCTTATGGACAGGCAAAGGAATGGAGTCCCGAAAAAAGTACTTTGCCGACTCGATTTTATACAATAAAGGATCCAAGATCTGTCTTTGCAAAGCGCTCTGATCAATTAATGCCTCGATATAGACCAACACAGCCAATCTGCCATCTCGCATTTTGATTCTTCGCATCTCCAAGTCAGCCTGATGATCAAACGTCTCTTGTAGATACCGAAGATTTTTATCAAGTTTTCCGTAGACCCGTTTTTCTGTTCGCAATAACATCCGCATCCAACCTTTATCCATTGACTTTTCTTAGTATGAATCAATCACAAAAGATTTACTCGATTGAATCGGATCTACAATAAAAAAACCAGCCTTTGCAGTGCTGGTTTCGCATAAAGACAAAATGTTTTTCAGGTATATCTTCAAGCTGGCTGAATGCAATGTTTGACCAAAAATGGTTGTATCCAGCGAAAAGGAGGTGATGGGATGTTTGATTATGGCTGGTCAGGTGTCAATGAAAACCTATCAATTGCTGATACACTCGGAATTGATCAAAGCGCACCCAACATGAACCTCACCGAAAGTCCTTGGGAAAATGGAGGCGACGGCGAAGAGACGCTTCCCATTAAATCAGGTTGGTAAGCAACTGATATGACCAAAAAGTGGGTTGGTGACGCGGATATATTGCTCCCTGTCTGGAAATAATCGCATGGTTGTAAGTGCTTTGCATGGAACTTGCGCTTGAAATAAGAAGGATCGATCTTGTTGTACCGCTTCTGCAAACTGAGGCTCCTGCGCCATCTGTTCAAGTAATGCTTCACTCACATCTCCTACATCCTTCCACAGCTTTTCTTCGGAAAGACCATAGAGCTGTGTCAATTGCAAAATCAGTTGCCCCAAATGGCTCTGATACACCGTGTAAAAGACCTTTTCCTGCATTTTTTCCACTTTGGTTGTCACAGTTAATGAATTAGGATAAAAAGTAAGTCGAATGCCTTGTTTCTTTAGACGCGGCTTATAGATCCGCGCGCCACCCCAATCCCGAATCAGCATCCGGACCGGTTGCCCATGCCGAAAAACAGGAACGCTGTTTTGCAGATGTCCTTCCAATCCAATTCCATACTTCACCATCAATGGCAAATAAACTTGCAAAACTAATCGTATGTATTCCAATAAAAATTGTTCGGCCGCTTTGGGCATGGATTGGATCCGATGAGTTNCCGCATATAGCGCCAACACGTCCGCGATCATTGGCTTCTCCGTCACAGAAGAAGGCTCCAAAAGAGAAGAAGCAACAATCGGAAGTTCCTCTTTCGGTACGCAAGGGACTTCACGAAACACAACAGACAGATTCCGTCTTTTTTGCTGATCGGAACTTTTAAAACAGCATCCCCCTAGTTCATAAAGCGGAACCAGTTTCTCGCTTAATTGCGGTTCCCGCCTTAATACTTCCGCCAGCAACTCGGAAAACCTNTTTGAATTNATGGTTGTTTGCGGCGAAATGGAGCGGATGGTTGAAGTCATCTGACTGTTCACCGCTACCTTGATCGCGACGGGAAGATGCTGCTTTGTCGTACTCAAGGGAAATAAGGTTCGAAAGGAAGAAGTGGCTATCGCCGGAATTTGTATTTCCGAAAGCGGTATCACGATTTTCTGTTTAATTTCTTTCTGGTAGATGCGAGGGATCATGCGCTTCAGCTGCCACTCATGTACTGGTAACAATCGATAACCAGCGCGAGCCATTGGTTTAAGCCATGCTGCTATTTCGGGAAAACAGCGTAACAAAAAAGCATGATACTCATCCGGATGGGCCCACGTTGATTCCACCCAACCTTCCNGCACAGCGACAAAGTGCAACGATGGCTCATTACGGCATTCAGCTGCATATTGATCCACTTCTTCTGGCTGAAGGCCAAGTCTGGTCTTAGCACAAGGATGAAGAGGATGTCCCTCCACACAAATCTGTTCAAAATAAAGGGAAGGATCTTGTCCGCTGTTTTCGACCCATCGATTACATTGTTCCTCTACACTTCGTGGTTGCTCTTTCCTTTTTATCTTCTGCCAGAGATAAGCCAACGTTTGATTCGCACCGGCATTACATAACTCTGTTACCAGTTGCAGCCAATGTTGACTATGAACCGATTCAGCTAAATGTGGATATACCAATGCCAACCATTCGACAACATGCTGAAGTGATCGCACCGCATCGCTGGTCACAAGCAACATGTCCCCTTCAAGCAGATAGCGATGAAATGCAGATACTTTCTGAATGGGAAACACCAGCCACTGATTCTTCTGCAATGGAAAGAATCGATAGGAAACTGGAAACGACAATTGTACTTGCTCAGGCAACTGCTCTTTAAGTCGCTCCGCAATTCCACCAATATTTTCACGCAAAAAACCTTCCACCGTCTTTTTCAGAACGGTTTGCCGCGCTTTTTGAAGACAGTCCCAATAGTGCGATAACCACTGGGGATACTGCTTTTGAATATACTGAAACATGGCCTCTTCTTCTTTGACTTGTCCCGTCTTCTGCCAGTATCGATATACCGACATCCACTTATCCGACATCATCATCACTTCTTGTTAGCGGATTGGGCAAATCGATATAGAGATAATCATGCGCATCGCGATTTTGCTGGCGCATGGATAATAACCCTTTGGTTTGAATGATCGGCTGAAACAAAGCCCGTCGAGCTTCTGAAGAGCTGTTGAGTGAATCCAACATGATCTTCCTGATCTCCTCCCATAGCGGTCGTTCCGAGATCTGCAGCGCATCGGCAACGACAAAAATCAGCTCTCCCAGATGATTTTGGATAACCGAATGGAGAAACTTCTTATACACATCGCTCATCTTATCAACAAAAATAGGACCATCCTGTAACCCCATTTCACCAACCTTTTGCTGAAAACGCTTTCGATGAATGCGCAACCCCCCCATATCACGAACCAATAGCCGCTGCATATGCCCGTTCTTCACCACGACAACCACGTTTTGCATATGCCCTTCCAAAGCAAGACCATACGCTTGCAAGAGGTACAATAATGGTGGCAGACACCGCTGAGCATAATGAGTAAGGTAACCAATCGCATCACTTGCTGTAACCTCCTTTTTGCCGACTGCTTGCTGCATCAGCTCTAGAATCAGCGGTTGACCAAACGGTGTTTTTTCGGCGAGCGCCGCACCAACAAAGGCCATTTCTCCATCGTATATGTATTTTTGCGGGTGCTGGCGAATCGTAAAAGACAGGTTGCGTGCGTAAAATGAAAAATTCTCGCCATCCTGCCTTCGGTAATAAGCACCTGCTAATTCCGGTAACACCACCAATCGCTCACTGTAGTCTTGCTCTTTTGCTAACAATTGATTGCATAGCCGGGATAGAAGTGGGCCATTTACCGTTGCCTGCGGCGATAAAGTCCGAACTGCATTGGTAATTTGCAGCTGTACGGGCAACTTTAAGTGAATACCCAAAGGGGTTACATCCATCGTCCGCAATGATAGAAGCGCACGACTATTCAAGGTAAATGGCAATAGTAACCAATCAGCCATCACATGTCGATATTGTTTGTTGATCACATGCTCAAATTGCCATGGATGAACAAAAAAGAGTTGATATTGTGCCAATGCAACGCCTTTGTCTGCGCAAGCTTGTTGCGCTACTTTTTCTAATGTCGGCTCTAAGCGAAAAAGAAATTGATTTATATCTTCATCAATCACAGATGTCAACTGAACATGATCTTTCGGAATTAACAGCACTCGAAGCGGAACCGGTGAACATGATTCAGGTAAATACTGTCGTTCGCTGAAAGCCAAGCCCACTCGCGTCTTGGCACATGGATGCAAAGGATTGCCCTCCACCGCCATCGCTTCTGAAAACAGATATTCATCAAATGGCTCTTTTTCCTTTAGCTGCATGATGGCCTCGGGGTAGGGTGTTGATTGAACAGTGCATGGACGCAATCGCTCACGTAAGTTTTTAAACTGTTTGGCCCGCTGCTGATAACCATAAATGGAAAAATGCAAACTATTGAAGAGTTCCGATTCCAAAGACTTTGGAATGTGGACGTCGAAATGTTCTCGCAAAATCTTGATCATTTGCTTCAAACGATCCACACATAACCATCGCTTCTTTGAACGAAACCAAATAGGTGCAANCAGTTTGAAACGCTGAAAGGCGCCAACATGCCCAATCGGGACATACAGCTGATCACCGCTTTTCGTTTGGGTTATCAACAATAATCTTTTTTGCGTGGGAAATCGCCTAGCAATTTCTTTCGCAAATGGAACGTGCAGTTGGTTCACTTCACATTCAGTTGAAAACAACCGTTCGCGAACCAATGCTCCCAATAACCGCAACATGGCAGTTTGATTTGCTTGCTGCTCATGGTCCAGTTTCATAGACGTTTGGTTCATAACACAACATCCTTACTTGATGAAAATGATTATCATTGTCAATTTTACGAATATAGATAATAAGTAAATGATCCTACATTGTCAACTAGCAAATCCAAAAAAATAACAGCCACACGATCATCATGCGGCTGTTATGTTCAACTGACTTTATGTTGATCCTCTTTGCAATCCTGGTGACTCATTGAAATCTTTTTATTAATCTCATCCGCGACGGTCTTTGTATCCACCAATGTATATAAAATCGTTTTCATTACATCCATCATCTTCTTCATCACCATCACTCCTTTTGGCGAGGAGTTCAAGCACCTTTTTATATACTTTACCCATATTTACGAATCTTTAACCAACAGATGCATAAAAAAATTCCCTTATAAAAGGGAAGCAATAAACTCCTGATCATTTTGCTGGAATNACTTTAATCCGGGTAATTTGAAACTGATCCAATTCCTCCACGACAAATGTCCATTGGCTATATTTAATTTGATCATTTAGCTGAGGAACTTTCCCTAGCTGTGAAAACAACCAGCCACCAATGGTGTCATTATTTTCATCTTTGATATCCAGTTGGAAGTAACGATTCACATCCTCGATCAAGAGCTGACCATGAATGGAATACTCATTACCACGTTTTTGAAAAAAAGGCTTCTCATTATCAAACTCATCTTGAATCTCACCGACGATCTCTTCGATAATATCCTCGGTTGTGATCAGTCCGGATGTCCCGCCAAACTCATCCACAACGATCACCATCTCGCCTTTATTTTTTTGTATTGTCTTTAACACATCCTTAATCTCCATTGTCTCCGGTACAATGGTCGTGGGTCTTGCGATCTCTCCTAACGTAAATGGTTTATCATCTAGCACACGCTCATACACATCCCGTAAATGAATAATCCCTTTAATATCATCCTTATCTTTCCCACATAAGGGAAAACGGGTGTGATGGGAGTTTTTGATGATTTGCAGATTCTCCTCTAGTGATTGATTTTCATATAGACAATTCATATTGACGCGAGGAACCATGACCTCTCGCGCAACGCGATCAGTAAAGGTAAAGACATTATCAAACAAGGTAAGCTCAACCTTATCAATCACGCCACTTTTATGACTTTGAGCAAGCAACATGCGAATCTCTTCCTCGGTATGAACATGTTGCCCCTCTTGTAAACTAATGCCCAACCAACGCAAGATCATGTTCGCTGAGCCATTTAAGATATAGATAAAAGGCTTAAAGACTCGATAAAACCAATCAAGTGGCATCGCAGTCCATAATGTAGTACTTTCCGCTTTTCGAATTGCAAGCGATTTTGGGGCCATCTCACCGATCACTATATGCAAAAAGGTGATGATCGAAAACGCGATCACAAAGGAAACGGTATGTAACACCCAATCGGGTAAGCCAATATAGCGGAAAAAGCCTTCTAACAGGCGAGCGATAAAAGGCTCACCAACCCAACCTAAACCAAGCGAAGCCAAAGTGATCCCCAATTGGGTTGCGGAGAGATATTCATCCAGATTTTGCAAAATTTTTTGGGCAACCCTACCGCGACTGGAACGCTGCTGCGCAATCTGGGTTGCTCGCACTTTTACAATCGCGAACTCTGCTGCTACAAAAAATCCATTTAACAAGACCAAAAGAAAAACTAACAATATATGAAACACACTCAATAAGACCTTCTCCAAATTTTGTTCCTCCTATAAAGCATACATTCCTACATCTATATAGGTATTATTATAGTATAACAAAGTTTTTCATTCTTTTTGTTGAATCTTTGTTCATATGGAACCACGACAATTGAACTTTCATTTCTTTCTACTTTTGTTCCCTCACTCCTGTTAATTTTTTTATGCTCGATGATCCTGAATACATGCTGCTATACAAACAGATCATCAAAAAAAGCCGTTTGAATAGTAAAAAAGAGCCAGCTGAATTGCCGCTCTTCTCTTTACATCTTTATATAATTCGAGTTTACCCTGGAAATACAATCGTTTTATTGTTATAAACCAAAATTTGATCATTCAGATGCCAATTCACCGCTCGTGCTAACACTAGTCGCTCCAGATCCCGACCAATCCGGATCAGATCGTCAACTTGGTGGCGATGGCTCACACGTTGCACATCCTGCTCAATAATGGGTCCTTGATCTAACTCTTCGGTGACATAATGAGCCGTCGCACCAATAATCTTGACACCGCGATCGTAGGCACGATGATATGGATTCGCCCCCANAAACGCTGGTAAAAAGGAATGATGAATATTAATCATACGATTGCGATAAGCATCCACCATTTTTTTCGGAATAATCTGCATGTACCGTGCAAGAACGACTAAATCAACATTTGCCTCCGCTAACAAACGCATCTGAATCTCAGCAGACTCTTCGCGCGTCGCGGGAGTTGTTGGCACATGATGATAGGGAATACCGTATGGCTCGACCACTGGTTGCAAATCCGGATGATTGCTAATAATCATGACAATTTCCCCATTTAATTCGCCGATTCGCCACCGCCAAAGTAACTCTTGTAAACAATGATCCTCTTTGGTAACAAAAATGGCGATCTTCGTCTTGCGATGGGCCAACGTGATCTTCCAATCCATCGAAAATTCAGCTGCAATCGGTGAAAAAGCTTGACGCAACTCATCAACGTTGTCTGTCAGCTGTGGTAGCTGAAACTCGATTCGCATAAAAAAAATACCATTTTCTGAATTCGTCGAATGTTGATCAGAATGGATAATATTTGCTCCTTGTTCTGCTAAAAACTGCGAAACAGATGCAACAATGCCTCGTCGATCCGGACAAGAGATTAACAATCGACCAACTTCTTCCTTCTGTGTCATCGGAT
>JGI1652J44930_10000272_pt1 | contig 20860 bp, 20 predicted proteins | sample NewIslsDNAsample_FD_44930 | JGI IMG/M metagenome (IMG submission 44930)
TTTTTTTGGCCTATCGTTGCAATTATGACATACTTAATATATGATTGTACGTGAATAGTATGTTTCAATTACCGAAAGGGGATTCATGATGGCTCTTCGAGTTGCAATTAATGGTTTTGGTCGTATTGGCAGAATGGTTTTTCGCAAAGCACTGCAAGAACCAGATGTGCAAATTGTTGCGGTTAATGCTACATATCCAAGTACGACATTGGCGCATTTAATTAAATATGATTCCAATCATGGGGCATTTACTGGAGACGTTGCTGCGGATGACGACAAGTTAATTGTGAATGATCAAGAGATTCAGTTGGTAGCTAATCGCGATCCTGCCCAGCTTCCTTGGGCACAATTGGATATTGATGTCGTTGTTGAGGCGACCGGAAAGTTTCGCGATCGTGATGGAGCAAAACNACATTTGGAAGCAGGGGCAAAGAAAGTGGTGATTACGGCCCCAGGGAAAGATGAAGATATTATGATTGTGATGGGCGTAAACGAAAGCGTTTACAACCCTGAGGAACATCATATAATCTCAAATGCCTCATGTACAACAAATGGCTTAGCTCCTATAGTGAAAGTATTGCATCAGGCGTTTGGCATTGAAAACGGTTTAATTACAACCGTTCATGCGTATACCAATGATCAGTTGAATTTGGATAACCCCCATAAGGATTTAAGAAGAGCACGCGCTTGCGGTCAGTCGATTATCCCAACGAAAACAGGCGCCGCAAAGGCGATCGGCAAAGTGATTCCAGAACTTGCTGGCAAACTGAATGGCATCGCGTTGCGTGTGCCTACACCAAATGTATCTGTGATTGATTTAGTCGTTGATTTTACGACAAAAGTGAGTGTAGAAGCCATCAATCGGGAGCTAAAAAATGCTGCGGAAACGACCATGAAAGGAACGCTGGCGTACTGCGAAGAACCGCTAGTTTCCATTGATTTCAATGGTAGAGAGGAATCCAGCATTGTTGATGGTTTATCCACCATGTGTTTGGAGGAGAAAAAAGCGAAAATCCTTGCCTGGTATGATAATGAGTGGGGTTACGCTTGTCGTGTTGTGGATTTATTAAAGTATATTAAAGAAAAAACGCCAGCTGCTCTTTCCGTGCTCTAATTGTTTGTTAATCTTGGTAAACTTTGATGAAAACACTCAAGGAATGATCCTTGAGTGTTTTGTTTTTTTCAAAAAGCAGGATTCTCTTGTGCTGATGATTTTCTTTGATTAATGAACCAAACTATGGTATGAAAACCATATATAAAGATTTCAATACGGGTGTGATAAAGTTGTTGATCCAGTCATTTTGGGAGGGTCCAGCATGAGATGTCCTTTTTGTGATTGGAATGGAAGTCGTGTCCTGGATTCACGACCTGCTTCCAATGGAAAGGTGATTCGACGAAGACGAGAATGCGAACAGTGTGGACAGCGGTTTACAACGTTTGAAATGGTTGAAGAAAAGCCTTTGATCGTAATCAAAAAAGATGGGAGTCGCGAAGAGTTTGATAAGGATAAACTATTGAGAGGGCTGCTTCGCGCTTGTGAAAAACGGCCAGTTTCACTGGATCGTTTGCAACATACCGTCAATGATATTGAACGGACGATTCGCGAGAGCGGTGTGCCCGAAACTCCCACGACAGAGATTGGAGAAATGGTAATGGAGCGTCTGATCAATATTGATGAAGTCGCTTATGTACGGTTTGCATCTGTTTATAAACAGTTTAAAGATATTAATGTTTTTATCAGCGAATTGGAAGATTTGTTGAACAAATCTCGTGGAACGATAAAAAATGAAAAAACAATCGATTCTGAGTGAACAAACAGGTTAAACCAGATTTGTCATGAAGAGGCTCCTTCAGTTAAAATGTACAAACCACCTAGTCTGCTTAAGGGAGGCCCTTCATGATCGAGCAGTGGATTTGTCGGGCTGAACGGCCCATTCAGCAAGCTGATCTCTTGAGTCTCACGCATCTGTATCAACCTTTGGTTGGTCCAAAAGCGATTGTTCTTTATTTGACATTGTCCAATCAATTCTGCGCGCAACCCAATGATCATCTCAAGTTACAATCCAATCAGCGACTGCTGAATTTATTGTCCTTCTCAAAAGAAGAGTTGGTCAAGGCGAGATATCGGTTAGAAGGGATTGGATTGTTAAATACATATCAAGTCGTTGATGAGAAGGATCGAAGATATATTGAGTATGAACTCGTCCCACCACTTACCCCAAAAAAGTTTTTCCAAAGTGATGTATTGTGCATGGCGTTATATCATCAAATTGGAAAAGAAGAATTTATTTCAATTCGAGAAGAGCTGTTACCTTCTTTGGGAGGGTTAAAAAAGAAACGAGTCGATATTACAAAATCGTATCAGGAAGTGTTTGATAGTATTTCGCCAAAAGAGATGGCGCAATATGCAAAATTAGAGAAAGAGCAACTGTGGTCAGAATTGGAAGTCGAAGAGTCAAATGATGAAGGAAAATATCCGAAATGGAATGCAAATAGCTTAACAGCTGTGCGCCTGCAGTTGGGACCATGGATTGATGAAGAGAGTTGGACCCAAGAGTTAGAACAAGAATTGAATGAAATTAAATATTTATATCNGTTGGATGATTGGGGATTGGTCAAAGCATTACAGAATCCTGAGGTAACTAGACATGGAAAAATTGATATTTCACGGTTAAAAAAGTTTGTGCGTGAAGAGTATCAACATCGGTTTGGGTTCGGTAAAAATCAAGTTGAGCGACAACATCAGGATGACAGTCAAAGGGTCGAACACACGGATCGAGAGCCACTTACAGAAGAGGAGAAGCATTTCCAACAACTTGCACAAATCTCACCAATCGAGTTACTTGACTTTTACCAAGATGGTGGGAAAATACCGGATAGTGATCTAGAGTTAGTTGAATCCTTGATGCATGATTATGGACTTCCCCCCGGTGTGATCAATGTTTTGTTAGAGTATGTTTTACTGAAATATGATTATAAGTTGCCAAAAGCATTAGTGGAGAAAATAGCAGGGCATTGGAAACGTTTACGTATTCAAACAGTCCAAGAAGCTTGGGAACAAGCCAAAAAAGAAGATTGGGAAGGAAGGAGAAAAGGACAAAAGAAAGGGAAAATCAAGAAAAACACACAAAGTCAGCCAATCCCACAAGCCGTCGTTGAACAGATGCAGCGAGAACAGGTTGTTGAGCAAAAAGAGAATCAGCAAGATTGGTTGGAAACACAGGCGCGAATCAACGAGAAAATCGCGTTATTGGAAAGAAGAAAAAAGAGGGTGTAATGGGTGAATCGGATAGGAGATCTCTCCGGACCTAATAACATAAAGATGGTCAACAAAAATAAATGGAATGAACTGTTTCATAAATTGATGGAGCATCCTGAAATCCAGTCATTTCAACAGAAACACCCTGAAATTTCTCTGGAACAATTTCGGCATTCATTTTTTCAATTGGATCAATTAGTGCGCGAGCGAGAGAATTGCGCTCGTTGCGAAAAGTTAGAAGATTGTCCTAATATGGTGACAGGTCATACGCCCACTTTGCGTGAGAACAATGGCTCCATTACGCTGGCCATGCGTCCATGCACGAAGTGGCTTGCAGAGCAAGAGAAAAGATGGCGTGAACGGATGATTCGCAGTCACCATATTTCAAAAGATATTTTACATGCTACATTTCGTTCCATTGAGCAATCACCAGAGCGAAAAGAGGCAATTGAAAAATCAATTGACTTTTGTTTGCAATTTGAAAATAAACGTCCACCGGCAAAGGGATTATATTTTTATGGACCTTTGGGAGTTGGGAAGAGTTATATCGCTGGTGCGATCCAGCAGGAATTATTACATGTTTCGATTGACTCGTATATGGTCTATCTACCAGAATTTATGCGAGAAATGCGATCAGCAATCGGTACTGGCGAAATTCAAAAGAAAATTGATGCGGTCAAAAGGGCGACCGTCTTAATCTTGGATGATATTGGGGCAGAATATAATACCCCTTGGACCCGCGATGAAGTGTTGGGAGCTATTTTGCAATATCGCGTATCCGAACATCTACCCGTTATCTATACATCGAATCTCAATTTAGATGAATTAGAAGAGCATTTGGCTTATACTGACAAAGGTGGACATGAACCCATGAAAGCGCAACGAATTATGGAGCGAATCCGGCACTATGTCACACCGATCTATGTAAAAGGGAATAATCGACGACGACATAAAAAATAAAAAAGTTCTTGCTAATTATCTTTGTTCGTGATAAAATGTAATTCGTCAGTGAAAAGGTCCGATAGCTCAGTTGGTAGAGCAGAGGACTGAAAATCCTCGTGTCGGCGGTTCGATTCCGTCTCGGACCACCATCTAATGCGGATGTGGCTCAGGGGTAGAGCATCGCCTTGCCAAGGCGAGGGTCGAGGGTTCGAATCCCTTCATCCGCTCCAATCACATGCCGCGGTGGTGGAATTGGCAGACACTCAGGACTTAAAATCCTGTGGTAGGTTAACTACCGTGTCGGTTCGAGTCCGACCCGCGGCACCATCCATTAACACAAACCAACCATGTTGTGATGGTTGGTTTTTTGTTTTTTTCTGGTTTTTAATTAGAGGTATAATAATGACGAGGATCGCTTGTCGGTAAATTTTATTTAATAAAGAAAGGTGGCATTAACAAATGCATCCATTGAAGAAAGTTCCGAAAGAAGAGATTCAGAAGCGCATTGCTAAGTTTCAAAAGAGGTTACAAGAACTAGCATTGGATGGCGCGTTGATCACGCAGAATATTGACCTATTTTATTTATCAGGAACAATGCAAAATGGCATTCTCTTCGTACCGGCAGATGGGCAAGCGAAGTTGTATATAAAGAAGAGTGTTNAAAGGGCAAGATTTGAGACTCATCTCCCAGTAGAACCGATGGGTAGAAGTCGGGATTTACGAGACCGGATTTACAATCAATTTGGACCAATCCAAAGGCTTGGATTTGAGTTGGATGTTGTTCCTTATAATTTAATACAGAAGTATCTTCGGTTGTTTCCAAANGTGGAGCCAGTGGATCTGTCCTTTGAGCTGCGTATGCAAAGAGGCATAAAATCGGAATATGAGATCAATCATATTCGCCAAGCAGCACAAAAAGTGAATCAAGTCATCGAATCGATTCCAAGTATGATTCGGTTGGGGATGACAGAAATTGAGCTGGTAGCGTTGATTGAACAGGCATTGCGGTTGCAAGGCAATTCAAACCTTTATCATGTGCGTGGATTCAATCAAGAGATGGCACTTGGCGTTGTAAGCTCAGGAGAAGCAGCTGCTGTTCCCAGTTTTTTTGATGGGCCTGCATCAGGTGTAGGTGTTTCGGTTGCTAGTCCAATCAGTGCGAGCTTAAAAAAAATTAAAGAAAATGAACCGATCTTACTGGATATCGGTACAATCTGTGAAGGGTATTTTATTGATCAAACGAGAATGGCGGTAATTGGCCAACTTGATTCGGATCTTATGAGGGCCTATCAGGTAGCTCAGTCCATATTGCGTGAAGTGGAACAACTAGCAAAACCAGGTGTTGCTTGGGAGAAACTGTATCAAAGAGCTTGTGAAATGGTTGAAGCTGCTGGCTTAAGTGATTATTTTATGGGCTACCAAGGGGATCAGATCAAATTTTTGGGGCATGGTGTAGGCTTGGAGGTTGATGAGTTTCCAATTTTGGCGAAAGGATTTCAGCAGCCTCTGCAGGAGGGAATGGTCATTGCGATCGAACCTAAATTTATTTATCCTGGACGAGGCGTCATTGGGCTTGAGAATACGTATGTTGTCACCGAAACAGGATTGGAATCCATTAGTTTATCTTCAGAAGAGTTGATTCAAATTCAGCCTTAGTAGTGAGATAGATTGGGGGAAGCTTTATGTCCATTGATCCAATCATAGAACGTGCATTAAAAGGAGAACGATTAGGTTTAGAAGAAGGCATGGCTTTATGGGAGAGCGATGAGATTGAGAAATTAGGTTGGGCAGCCAATCAAATTATGGAACAAAAACATCCAGAACCCATTACAACATTTGTGATTGGTCGAAATATCAATTATACCAACATATGCGATAAATATTGTCGTTTTTGCGCTTTTTATCGACCACCTGGCTCCGAAGAAGGATATGTCCTTGATAATGAGCAGATCTTCCAGAAAATCAAAGAAACCGTTGATGTTGGTGGAACGGAAATTCTAATGCAGGGTGGTACACATCCGGATCTGCCCTTTTCTTATTATCTTAATCTGTTAAAGGAGATTAAAAAACGATTTCCAACGATTCATATGCACTCTTTTTCGCCTGCGGAAATTCTGAAAATGAAGGAAGTATCCGGTTTATCATTGGAGGAAGTTCTCCGGGAATTGAACAAAGCTGGACTTGATTCGCTCCCCGGTGGTGGAGCAGAGATTTTGGATGATCGGACGCGCAGAAAAATCAGTCGATTAAAGGGATCGTGGCGTGATTGGATGGATGTAATGCAAACTGCTCATCGTATTGGGATGTCAACGACAGCGACCATGGTGATTGGTTTTGGTGAATCAATAGAAGAAAGAGTATTACATTTGTTACGGATTCGGCAAGCGCAAGATGAGACAAAGGGTTTTTTGGCATTCATTGTTTGGACTTTTCAGCCCGATAATACCAATCTTAAACGAGAAAAATTNCCGCCTGAGGAATATCTGAAAGCAGTTGCAATCTCTCGAATCATGTTGGATAACATCCCCAATATCCAATCTTCCTGGGTCACCATGGGTCCTGAAATCGGAAAAAAATCCTTGCATTTTGGCTGTAATGATTTTGGTAGTACCATGATGGAGGAAAATGTGGTTTCAGCAGCAGGGACAACGTATAAAGTAAATATCAATTTATCATTGGAAATTATTCGTGCTGCAGGCAAAATTCCAGCACAACGCAACACNAAATATGAGATATTGCGCGTGTTTCATGGTGATGAGAAAGTTGACAAAGATTTTGTGATGCAAAATTAAATGAAGGAAAGAAAAATTTTGAGTGCACCAGCATGCTGGTGTGCTTTTTTTATGGATAATTATTAAAAATATTTACTGTTTATATAGGTTTTTTAATAAAATGAGAATAGAGAGATTGACGATATGGAGGAGAGATTGTGAAGGGAGAAACTCATGCAGCCATTGGGTTAGCTACAGGAATGGGTGTGATCTATTTAACAGGAGTGGATAGTTGGCTTGACGTTGTTGGGATGCTAGCCACTTCACTCGTTGCTTCTATATTACCGGATCTTGATGCAGAAGAAAGTCTGCTTCAAAGCATCTTATTTCCAAAGCTGTCAAGGAAAGTCCGCACTATTCTATATGTTGGAATAGCGGTGCTATTGATTTTGTTCTTTGCCTTGGTTCCCAATATACCGTTTTGGGTTTTGTTAATCGGACTTTTTTTTGGTGTGGTAGCGTTTGCACCGCATCGAACGATTACACATTCTTTAATAATGATGATTTATCTGAGTTGGATTATCCATTTAATTCATCCAGAATATATATGGTCGTTTGTTGCAGGCTATTTATCTCACTTAGTCGCTGATGCTCTTACGGTTTCGGGGATCCCATTCTTATGGCCATATCCGGTAAAATTTAGTGCAAAGAAAATAGGCATTCGAATTAAAACAGGTAGCTTAGCGGATCAATGGATTGGCAATGTAGCGACTGGTTTATTCATTGTTGGATTAATATATCTCTTTGTGTAAATGTGTATATCCTTCTTTATTGCGCCATATACTAAATATCATCTTGATGAAGGGGGTTTTTCCACACTGGCATTTATCATTTCGATTCCTCGTAATCCTCAGCGGGAACGAAAATTGCTACGACAGTTTATTGAATCGCTAATCAAGCAGTTGCAGCAAAAAAAAGGAATTTGTAAAATAAAGAAGCAGACAGTTGGTGATCGCTGTCTTGTTTGTTGTCAGTTTCCGGATCATAAAAGAAAAATGATCACATCACAGCTGGGTCATCTGTTATCCGAATATTTCTTTCGTCAAATAAAAAGTTCTTGGACCCGCAAGTTGATTCATGATCAGTATCATTCGCCTTATCCCGAGGATCTGCATGAGATTGAACAGCGCGTAAAGCGAATGTTACGCGTTGATCGACAGCAAGTTTTAGCCAAAAAGAAAGATCTTGCCTATTCGGTTCAGCGTTTTCTGGAAAAACATAATTTGATCGCGATTGATGGCTATCTAAGATTTCGGACCCAATCTTATCGGGAATGGTTTCGCCGTTATNTACGACGAGCAATTGATGAATATGTCTTGGATCAAGAGTATCAAGAATTTATCCAGTTATTGAAGTACTTTGTGTCGATGCAAAAATCGCGATTTATTCGTGTGCATGTGATCCATAAGGGATGCAAAAAGTTTCAGTTGTTAAAAGAAGATGGGACCCCGATTTTGGTGAATGATTTGGATCATACCTTTCATGAGATGGTTCACCAATCATTCTCTGGAGAAGATTTTATAGTTGGAGCTTTGTTGTCTACTGCACCGAAGCAGGTTGTCTTACATACCAAGTCAACTGAAGAAAACATTATCCTCACATTGTTACAAATTTTTGATGGACGGATTACGCTTTGTTCTGGTTGTCATCGCTGTTTCTCGCATTAGGGGGAATTGACAGATTTCATTGCAATATGGTAAAATGTATTGCATTCGTGAAAGAAGAAGCACCCGCTTCTCACCTAGTCGACGCTTAAGGCTGTTGCTAGGTTTATAACATATCAGTTTTTGATATGATTAGTGTGGGTGCTGTATGCCTCACACGATTTTTTATTTTCTGGAGGTGGCAAGTTATCAGCAAGGAACAACATCTTGTTAATGAGGCGATTCGGGCTCAGGAGGTGCGTTTGATTGGTCCGAATGGAAATCAGTTGGGAATTAAACCGCTAAAAGAAGCCTTGAGGATGGCACAAGAACTTGATTTGGATCTTGTTAATGTAGCACCACATGCGAAACCCCCCGTTTGCCGAATTTTGGATTATGGCAAGTTTCGTTATGAACAAAGCAAAAAGGAGAAAGAAGCGCGTAAGAAGCAAAAAGTGATTCAGGTTAAAGAGATTCGCTTAAGCCCGGCAATTGAGGAAAATGATGTAAAAACAAAGCTGAAGAGTGTAAGAAAGTTTTTGCAGAAAGGCGATAAGGTAAAGCTTACGATTCGGTTTCGGGGAAGAGAGATTACACATAAGGAATTAGGCAAACAAATTCTGGAACGGATGGCCAATGAAGTTAATGATTGTTCGGAAATCGAACGTCAACCAAAACTCGAAGGAAAACAGATGATTATGATCTTATCTCCAAAGCATTCGTAAAAAAGGTGGGTTTGAAGATGCCAAAAATGAAAACCAATCGTTCTGCGGCAAAACGCTTTAATAAGACAGGAACGGGAAAAATCAAACGCAATCATGCCTATGCNAATCATTTGTTAGAAAAAAAGTCAGCGCGGCGCAAACGAAATCTGCGTAAAAGTACTGTTTTGGCGAAAAGTGATGTAAAACGGATTAAATCAATGATTGCTTATAAATAACAGCTACTTTGAACAACGAGCATTGAGGAGGGATTCTTGTGGCTAGAGTGAAAGGCGGTACAGTAACACGCAGAAGACGAAAGAAAATCTTAAAACTAGCAAAAGGTTATGTTGGTTCAAAGCATCGACTGTTTCGAACAGCCAAACAGCAAGTGATGAAATCGTTAATGTACGCCTATCGGGATCGCAGGCAGCGTAANCGCGATTTTCGGCGGTTGTGGATTACTCGGATCAACGCTGCAGCAAGACTCTATGGTTTATCTTATAATAAGTTTATGCATGGCTTAAAAACGGCTGGCGTTAAGATTAATCGTAAAATGCTTGCAGAGTTGGCAGTATCTGATGAACAAGCTTTTGCTGCATTAGTCGATGTGGCCAAAAAAGCACAGTAAAAATTGCATCTTATTTAGATGCAGTTTTTTTTTGTAAGTGAGGGATGTGCATGGAGAACAATCGTAAATTGGTNGTTTTTGCCTTAATGATTGCCACATTTTTGGCGGCAATTGAAGGAACCATTGTTAGTGCAGCTACAGCAGCAATTGCCAATGATTTAAAAGGAGTCTCGCTTGTTAACTGGATTTTTACAATCTATCTCTTATTAATGGCGGTAACAACGCCGATCTTTGGTAAGTTATCCGATCTTTATGGTAGACGTTCGATTTTTACATTGGGTTCCATTATTTTTTTGTTGGGTGCAAGCTTATGCGGTTTTGCGCAAACAATGAAGCAATTGATCTGGTTTCGCGCGCTGCAAGGTTTGGGAGCCGGAGCGGTTATTCCAATGACTACGACCATTGCCGGAGATCTCTATCCTTATGAAGAGAGAGCCAAAATTTTAGGACTTTTTAGCGGGATATGGGCGATATCTGGAGTAATTGGTCCGNTGTTAGGTGGCGTTTTGGTGGATCAATTATCATGGCATTGGATTTTTCTTATCAATCTTCCTTTTGGGATCTTATCATTGATCTTGTTATGGATCTTCTATAAAGAAAACGTAAATAAAAATAAGAAGAAGCAAATCGATTATCAAGGAACATTCACGTTTGCTGTTTCCATTACCGCTTTTTTATTGATGATCTTAATGGGCGGAACCTATATACCTTGGTTTTCGCTGACTATGTTGATTCTGTTCGTTGTGGCCATCGTCTTTTTCCTGTTATTTCTTTATATTGAAACAAAAGCACCAGATCCTATGCTGCCTCTCTCTTTATTTAAAATACCATCAATCCTCTATGCCAATCTAGCGGCGATCCTTTTAAGTATCATTTTAATTGGTCTTAATATCTATCCGCCGATTTGGATGCAAGGGATCCTTGGGTATGGCGCAATAGGTGCGGTGTTGACATCCGCGCCTTTGTCGATCGGTTGGGTCATTGGCTCTAATACTGTTAGCTGGATTTTGCTAAAATTGAAGCCACGCATAACCACTTTCATTGGTTTTATGTTCTTGTTACTGGGAACATTTGGACTTACAATGCTTACACAGACAAGCGCGACATGGGTCATTTGTTTGATGATGTTTATACTGGGGATTGGTTTTGGGATTAGCATGACGGTGGTTGTTGTATTGGGTCAATCCGGCATTCAGAAAAATTTGCGTGGAATTGCAACGGCAACCAATGTTTTTGTACGGACGTTGGGACAAGCTGTGGGTGCTGCCATTTACGGAGCAATTTTTAATTATATCTGCCTTCAGCAATCAATGGCGAAATCGATTCAGTCTACAAGCGAAATTGAACAAATTTTACGACCGGAAACCAGTAAAATGTTATCTGCAGAGGTCATTTCCACATTACGCGACATTTTATTCCAATCGTTGCATGTCCTTTTTTGGGTCATGTGTTTGTTTGCGCTTTGTTCTATTCTGATCGGCTGGAAGATTCCAAATCAGCAACCGGAAGAGTAAAATGGGGGGACCTACCGGGTCCACCTTTTTTAAAATGATAGCTTTGCGAATTTTTAATGAAAAACCGTTAATGAGATAATATTTATTGATTTGTGTTTTTTCTATGTTGTTGAAATAAAGCAACGTTAAGGCTATCATTTTATTATTATGTAAAATATATGAGGTGGACCCATGAATCTCTTATCAATCTTAAAAACATCTCATCGCTGGAGTCAGATGATCAATAAATTGTTAATGGTTAGCTTGTGGTGTTCTGTCATGATCTTTTTTGCGATTGCGATTTTTATCTTAATTGGTGGATGGAATTGGGATAGTGTTCGCATTGCATTGGTAGTTAGCGGCATTGGGGGGATGCTGATTGTCTTTGCTATGATCATGAAGCGGAGTTTTGAGCAAGCCCAATCACCGAAGACGATCAGCGATTACTATGAATTCGCTTTGGAACTGGAAGAGACAAAGGGGATCGAAGCAAGCAAAGAAGTTTATGAAACCATTTGCAATACCTTTGATACCAATCTTGGTCCAGCCTATCTGGCACTAGCCAGTATTCATTTGGAACGAAAGGAGGAAGAAAAAGCAAAGNAATACATTCATAAAGCCGCAAAAGAAAACTGGATCTGGTACCACTCGGGTCTCGAGTTGTTAGCTGAATATTACAAGAAGCATGAATTAAACGATCAGTTACAAGTTTTATCNGAACAGATGGAGCGAGTAAAAGAATTGGAAGAAAGAGCGAGTCAAGAGATCTATTATTTTAGTGAATCTGATTCTTTACATGCACATAATCAATCATTATCGTATTTTTCGCCCATTCTTCGCATCCTCTCCGATTATGTGCAATTTGAGGAACTCTTTATAGTAGAGAAGAAATTGGCCACCATTCCTGATCGAAAAGTGTATGTGTTTGCGCTGGTGGTTGAAGATAAAGAAGAAGCAAAAAAATCGGAAGAAAAAATCTACCGCAGTTGCTATGATGCATTAGCCAAGCCGTTGGGTAAATACATATTTTTTGAATATACGGTTTCCTTTCTCTTTTTATCAGGAGAGAATGAACAGGAGCGAGGATTTATCCAAAAATTAGAAAAGATCAAAGGTGCTCGTGTCAATCAAGAAGAGATCCATCATCTAATTAAAAAGTGATAAAAAAGATTTCCTGCCCAATCGCAATCAAACATTGAGATTGATCAGGAAATCTTTCGATGCAAGGAGATAGAGATAAACAAGCATTATGATGTATGGTTGATTTGATGAAAGAGGCGTACGAGCAATTTGATCTCATCCGTTGTTAGAGAGGAGAATTTTTGATTTACATATGCTTTTTTTTTCTGCGAAATCGTTTTGACCAGTTCTTTGCCTTTGTTTGTAATATGAATTTCGACGACTCGTTTATCCAGCTGAGATCGTTTGCGTTGAGCGAGCTGTTTTTGTACCAGTTGATCTGTTACATGTGTAATATGGCTGACGGAAACTTGAAATTCTTGAGACAGCTCAGTAACAATCTGTGGGCTTTTGTGTGATAAATGACTGAGAATGCTGTATTCCGTAGCAGTTATGGAATTGCCTAAGAGTCGATTCAGTTCGTTGCTAAACTGCCGAANGAAAGAACGAATCATGCACTCCAAACTTAAAATGTATTCAGTACGATTGTCCTCCATCACGATCGCCTCTTTTTCATATTCGTTGTTGTGTTTACGGAATCGCGCTTCTCCAAAAATCAAACAAACAAATTATATACCCCATAATAGTAAGTTTCAACCCGTTTTTTGAGAAAAGCGAACGTTTTGTAAGAAGGGAAAATCAGCGGAATGTAATGACATTTTGTTTGTTTTGTTATAGACTTTTTGTATCAAACAAGAGTCAAAGGAAAAGGTGTTGAGAAATGAGAAGTGATCAAATCAAAAAGGGTATTGAACGGGCGCCGCATCGAAGCTTGTTGCGGGCGACCGGGCTAAAAGATGAAGATTTTGATAAACCATTTATTGGGATTTGTAATTCTTTTGTTGAAATTGTTCCAGGTCATATTCATCTGAATAAATTTGCTGAAGTGATTAAGGAAGCTGTCCGCGAAGCGGGTGGCGTCCCTTTTGAATTTAATACGATTGGTGTCGATGATGGTATTGCAATGGGGCATATCGGGATGCGATACTCTTTGCCAAGCCGAGAGATTATTGCTGATGCGGTTGAGACCGTCGCCTTGGCACATTGGTTTGATGGACTTATCTGTATTCCCAATTGTGATAAGATTACCCCTGGAATGATGATGGGAGCACTGCGCGTCAACATTCCCACCATCTTTATTAGTGGAGGTCCGATGGCAGCTGGGAAGACGCCAAGTGGGGAAACAGTTGATTTGATGTCGGTCTTTGAAGGGATTGGAGCATATCAAGCTGGCAAAATCGACGAAGATAAATTGCTAGAGATTGAGAAATATAGCTGTCCAAGTTGCGGTTCTTGTTCAGGTATGTTTACTGCCAATTCGATGAATTGTTTGGCAGAAGCACTTGGTTTGGCATTGCCAGGNAATGGAAGTATTCTAGCAGATACGAAGGAAAGGGAAGAGCTTGCGAAACGAGCTGCAAAACAGATCATTCGCTTAATTGAAATGGATTTAAAACCACGCGATATTGTGACTGAGAAATCGTTAGACAATGCTTTTGCGTTGGACATGGCGATGGGTGGTTCAACCAATACGATTCTGCATACACTCGCCATTGCACATGAAGCGGGAGTTGATTATTCCTTATCGCGGATTAATGAGCTCTCTGCAAAGACTCCTCATCTTTGCAAGGTAAGTCCAGCGAGTCAGTGGCATATGGAGGATGTCGACCGTGCTGGGGGAATCAGTGCGATCTTGAAGGAATTGAGTCGGAAAGAAGGTCTGCTCAATCTTGATTGTCCGACAGTAACTGGAAAAACATTGGGCGAGAATATTGCGGATGCCGAAATTCTAGATCATGAAGTGATTCGTCCGTTGGAACATGCTCATAGTGAAACAGGTGGCCTTACGATTCTTTATGGGAACCTAGCTCCTGATGGTGCGGTCATTAAAACTGGAGCAGTAGATCCATCAGTAAAGAAATTCCGCGGTCCAGCTGTTGTTTTTGATTCACAGGATTCTGCTTTAGCAGGAATTGCACTTGGAAAGGTGAAAAAAGGGGATGTTGTAATCATTCGTTACGAAGGTCCAAAAGGTGGACCTGGTATGCCAGAGATGCTGTCACCAACGTCTGCGATTGTTGGCATGGGTCTTGGCAAAGATGTAGCGTTGATTACAGATGGACGGTTCTCGGGTGCGACTCGAGGGATTTGCATTGGTCATGTATCTCCCGAAGCAGCTGATGGCGGCGTAATTGGTTTGGTACACTCCGGTGATATCATTGAGATTGATCTAATCGAACGCAGACTACATCTTGAGGTTTCGGATGAAGAGTTAGAGCGTCGCCGCCGTAAATGGAAGCAACCTGACAAAAAGATTGAAGGTGCGTTCTTAAGACGATATGCGCATCTTGTCACTTCTGCTAATACCGGAGCGATCCTTCGCGATGTTTAGTCTTCCCTTCAAGAAAAAGTTTCAAAATATCAGTTGACAAGGGAAAAAGTTGGTGTTTATAATATAGCGTATATTATATCAGGTAATGATCTGTCACGAATATAAATACAATATCTATATCGCGATAAAACGATGAAGAGGACAGACAGTATCTGACATGCGATACAGAGAGTCCGGGGTTTGCTGAGACCGGAACCATGGGATACTGTTACTCACCTCGGAGTTGGATGTCGAACAGCAGCCTTGTGCCTTGCTTAGTAGAACATTTCCGGATAGATCACCGTTATCGGATCGAGTATAATTTTTTATACTCACAGAGGCCATTTTTGCAAGAAAATGGCAAAGTTGGGTGGTACCACGAACCTTATTCGTCCCAATCGGGGTGGATAAGGTTTTTATTTATTCTGGAAGAAGGAGGAAGGTGTCATGTCGATTCAAACCAAAATGATGGAACAAGAAACGAAGATGGAAGAAGATAAGTTGTATACCGGTTCTGAGATCTTACTTCGTTGTTTGGTAGCTGAAGGCGTCGAAATCATCTTTGGCTACCCTGGTGGGGCTGTTTTGCCCATTTATGATTCGTTATATGATGGACATGTCAGGCATCTGTTAGCAAGACATGAGCAAGGCGCTATTCACGCTGCAGATGGGTATGCGCGGGCCACAGGTAAGCCAGGCGTTGTCATCGCTACTTCGGGCCCTGGTGCAACCAACCTTGTAACAGGTATTGCGACGGCAATGATGGATAGCATTCCTCTGATTTGTATTACAGGAAATGTAGCAACGCACCTTTTGGGAACAGATGCTTTTCAAGAAGCTGATATTACAGGAATTACCATGCCGATTACAAAACACAATTATTTAGTACGTGATGTAAAAGATTTACCACGTATTGTGAAAGAAGCTTTTACGATTGCGACAAGTGGTAGACCTGGTCCAGTGTTGATCGATATCCCCAAGGACGTCTCAATGGCCAAATCGACATTCTATTATCCTGAATCGGTTCATATTCGTGGTTTCCAACCAACGACCAAACCCCATCCACTGCAAATTGAAAAAATGGTACAAGCGATTGCTGAATCGAAGAGACCTGTCATTATTGCTGGTGGTGGGGTTGTCACATCTGGAGCAGCTGCAGAGCTGCAAGAATTTGCTGAGAAGACACAGATCCCGGTTACCACGACGCTCATGGGCATTGGTGGTTTTTCTGGTGCACATCCTTTGTGGCTTGGAATGCCCGGTATGCATGGCACTTATGCTGCCAATCATGCACTGCTTGAATGTGATCTATTGATTGGGATTGGCAATCGATTTGATGATCGTGTTACCATGGGTCGCATTGATAAGTTTGCAACCAAAGCCAAAATCATTCATATCGATATTGATCCAGCGGAAATCGGCAAAAATGTAGAAACTTATATTCCAATTGTGGGCGATATTAAAAACGTTTTGACTGAAGCAATTCCAGTCGCGAAAAAAGCACAATCCGATGCATGGTTGAAACAGGTTGCGGATTGGAAAGAAACGTATCCGTTGACTTACAAAAAGGCTGAAGGTGAATTAAAACCGCAGTGGGTGATTGAACTTTTATCGGAAACCACTAAAGGAGAAGCCATTGTTACAACAGATGTTGGTCAGCATCAGATGTGGGTTGCACAATATTATCAATTTGTTCAGCCGCGCTCGCTCTTGTCTTCGGGCGGACTGGGGACAATGGGTTTTGGTTTTCCGGCTGCAATTGGCGCACAACTTGCCTACCCTGATCGAACCGTCATTGCGGTTGTAGGTGACGGTGGTTTTCAAATGACAGCGCAAGAGCTTGCCATTGTTGCGCTAGAGAATATTCCCGTCAAAATTGCGGTCATCAACAATCAATGTTTGGGAATGGTACGTCAATGGCAAGAACTTTTCCACGGTCAGCGGTACAGTGAAGTAGATCTTTCCGGAAGTCCAGATTTTGTGAAATTAGCGGAAGCGTATGGAGTTAAAGCTTGGCGGGCTAAAACAGAAGAAGAAGCGCGTACAGCTTGGCAAGAGGCTTTGAATCACGAAGGACCTGCTGTTATCGATTTTTGGGTAACACCAGATGAGAATGTCTATCCAATGGTTGCTGCTGGAACTGGTTTGGATGAGATGNTAATGGGAGATGAGGACGTATGAAACACATCCTCTCCATGTTAGTCAATGATCAACCAAGAGTGTTGGCACGTGTTGCTAGTCTAATTGGTCAGCGAAATTTTAACATTGAGAGTATTAGTGTTGGCCAGTCAGAAGAACCGGGTTTGTCTCGGATGGTCATTGTAACCGAAGGCGATGAACGAACAATGGAGCAGGTAACCAAGCAGCTCCATAAGTTGATCGATGTAATCAAAATACAGGATCTTTCTGTTGAAGAGGCAGTTGTACGAGAATTGATGCTCGTTAAAGTTGGTGCAAATCCGTCAGTCAGGACGGAGATTGCNGGGATTGTTGAGCCATTTCGTGCTCAGATCGTTGATGTTGGCTATAATACGATGGTGATTCAAGCTACAGGAGAACAAAGCAAATTGGATAATATTTTGGAGCTGCTTCGTCCATATGGGATCAAAGAAGTAGCTCGCACAGGTATTACCGCGATGTCCAGAAGTTTGACCAAGGCAGCTTTAAAATAAAACAACATGAATAAACGAAAATGGAGGAAGAGGAAAATGGCAAAAGTATTTTATGATCAAGATGCAGATTTGGGNGTATTACAAGGAAAAACNGTTGCAGTGATTGGATATGGAAGTCAAGGACATGCACAAGCACAAAATCTACGGGATAGCGGTGTACATGTGATTATCGGATTACGGAAAGGAAAGTCTTGGGAGCAAGCAGAGGAAGATGGATTTGAGGTTTATGAAGTGGATGAAGCAGCGAAAAAAGCTCAAATTATTCAAATCCTGTTGCCGGATGAATTGCATGCAAAAGTTTATCGCAATCAAATCGAACCTCATCTAAATGAAGGGGACGCACTCGTCTTTTCCCATGGTTTTAGCATTCATTTTAAACAGATTGTACCACCCGAAAATGTCGATGTGGTATTGGTTGCGCCAAAAGGGCCTGGCCATCTGGTACGTCGTGTCTTTGTGGAAGGATTTGGTGTCCCTGCATTGTTTGCGGTTTATCAAGATGCAACTGGAAAAGCGAGAGACCTTGCACTTGCCTATACCAAAGGGATCGGTGGTACGCGCGCTGGCGTAATTGAAACATCGTTCAAAGAAGAAACCGAAACAGACTTATTTGGTGAACAAGCCGTTCTTTGTGGTGGGTTATCACAATTAATTAAATCTGGTTTCCAAACGTTGGTTGAAGCTGGCTATCAGCCAGAGGTAGCTTATTTTGAGTGTTTGCATGAAGTGAAACTAATTGTCGATTTGATTTATGAAAAAGGCTTAGCCGGAATGCGAGATTCGATCAGTAATACAGCTGAATATGGAGATTATGTCAGTGGACCACGTGTTATAGATGATTCCGTTCGTGAATCCATGAAGCAGATTTTAAAAGAGATTCAGGATGGGTCTTTTGCGAAGAAGTTTGTTGCCGAAAATGAAGCGGGTTGTCCGGAGTTTGAAAAGATGAGAAAAGCCGAACAGGAACAACCGATTGAACAGGTTGGCCGTGAATTACGCAAAATGATGGTCTGGGTGAAAAATTCATAAATGAAAGGAGAAGTAGGGGATGCGAACAGTTCAAATTTTTGATACAACCCTTCGGGACGGTGAACAGTCGCCTGGGGTGAATTTGAATACGAAAGAGAAGGTGGAGATTGCCGTTCAATTGGAACGGTTGGGGGTCAATATTATTGAAGCGGGCTTTGCCGCTTCTTCACCTGGAGATTTATTTGCAGTCAAAGAAGTGGCGAAAGCTGTAAAGAATGCCTCCGTTTGTAGTTTGGCTCGAGCCGTGAAAAAAGATATTGATCAAGCATGGGAAGCTTTACAAGAAGCAGAATTACCTTGTTTGCATGTTTTCCTAGCTACTTCTCCCATCCATCGTGAATATAAACTTCGTAAGAGTAAAGAAGAAATATTGGCAACCATTGAGGAAATGGTTCAGTATGGAAAACGCTGGTTTCCAATGGTTGAGTTTTCTGCTGAAGATGCCGGTAGAACGGAGTTGGATTTTCTTTGTCAAGTTGTTGATCAAGCGATTAAAGCTGGCGCAGATATCATTAATTTGCCTGATACTGTGGGATATTTAACCCCTGAAGAATATGCTCATATGTTTCAACACGTGCGAGAGCATGTTCCGCGAGTGGACGATGTGAAATTGAGTGCACATTGTCATGATGACTTAGGACTTGCGGTTGCCAATAGTTTGGCTGCGATTCAAGCAGGAGTCGATCAAATTGAAGGAACCATCAATGGCATTGGTGAACGGGCAGGGAATGCAGCGCTTGAAGAAGTGGTTATGGCTATAAAAACAAGGGAGCCCGTTTATCAAGTCAAAACCACCATCAATCATAAAGAGATTTATCGCACCAGCCGTTTGGTTAGCAAATTGACTGGCATGTATGTTCCAGGAAATAAGGCCATTGTCGGGGCCAATGCCTTTGCACATGAGTCTGGTATCCACCAAGATGGTGTACTCAAAAATAAACAAACGTATGAAATCATGTCACCAGAAACCGTTGGTAAATCCGAAAGTAAGCTTGTCTTAGGGAAGCACTCTGGTCGCCATGCTTTTCGCACACATTTAGAGAAGTTAGGCTATCCACAGTCCGAAAAACAGATCGACATCCTGTTTGCCCGCTTTAAAGAGCTGGCAGATCGCAAAAAAGAGATTACAGATGAGGATCTTATTGCGTTGGTTGAAGAAAAAGTGGGTGATCAGGTCGAGCTTTATTCACTTGAATCGATTCAGCTTTCCTATGGAAGTCATTCTTTGCCAACAGCATCGTTGCGAATTCGCGCTACTGAGACCGATGAAGTATTCGAAGAGGCGGCTTGCGGTAACGGCTCGATTGATGCGATCTTTAAAACTGTGGATCGGGTTGTTGGAGAGAAGTTTGAATTAATCGATTTCCATATTCAATCTGTAACCAAAGGAACAGATGCATTGGGTGAGGTTTCGGTTCAATTGCAATTGGGAGAAAAGACTGCTCGTGGTAGAGGCGTAAGTACGGATATATTAGAAGCAAGTGCACGTGCATATTTGGATGCTGTGAATCGTTTGTTGCGTAGAACAAAAGAGGTCAAGAAGGAGCCATCCAAAGTGGTGCATCGTTAGATTGCACCATTGCTTTCTTGACCGCTATCGCACATTCTCTCGCCAATAGTTGTGCAATTTTCATATCATTAATAATGGCTTTTAGCATGTGAACAGAAGGGAGAAACGATGCGNAAAATTCAAGTTTTGGACACAACATTGAGAGATGGCGAGCAATCTCCCGGTGTCAATTTGAGTGCGGAAGAGAAGGTTGAAATTGCTTTGCAATTGGAACGGTTGGGTGTCAATATCATTGAAGCGGGCTTTCCAGCTAGCTCTGAAGGAGATTTTGCTGCGGTACAACAAGTGGCAAAGGCAGTAAAAAATGCAGCCGTTGGTGGTTTTGCTCGTACCGTCAAGCAGGATATTGATCAAGCTTGGGAGGCATTGCGAAATTCTGAATCGCCCCATTTGCACCTTTTTTTAGCAACTTCTCCCATCCATCGCAAATATAAATTGTGTAAAACAAAAGATGAGATTTTGGATTTGTTGGAAGAGTCGATTCGGTATGCAAAGCGCTGGTTTCCGGTTGTGGAGTTCTCGGCAGAGGACGCAGGTCGAACTGAGCTAGATTTTTTAGTTCAAGTGGTTGAAAGAGCCATTTCAGCTGGAGTCGATAT
>JGI1652J44930_10000274_pt1 | contig 20788 bp, 17 predicted proteins | sample NewIslsDNAsample_FD_44930 | JGI IMG/M metagenome (IMG submission 44930)
AGTTGTTCTAGAGTAAATTTTGGATAACTCCCTACTTCATTTTTTAGTTCGTACGATTAAATAAGCGACAAAAATAAAAAGCATTGGGTCAAACCCCAATGCTGTTCAGTATTTTGGTGCCGAAGGTGGGAGTCGAACCCACACTCCCGAAGGAACACGATTTTGAGTCGTGCGCGTCTGCCAATTCCGCCACTTCGGCTCGATTTATTCTGGAACAAGCAGTGACTATTGTATCACTTTTTTTTTCTTTTGTCTACATCTATTTTAAAAAAATATCAAGGGGAATACCCTATTTTTNCTTTTTAATATAAAATCTTTTCATTGACACATTCAACCAATATATTCATAATTTGAATAAAAGAATTAAATGTATTGGTGGTAGTACCCTTGGATACGAGAAAAGTGAAAATTTTGGGAACGGGGATCTATCTTCCGAAGCAAATCGTAACTGCTGAAGAAATTGATCATAAAATTGGCGCACAGCCAGGCTGGACTCGGAACAACGTTGGTGTTTTAACACGTCACTTTGTTCAGCAAGAGAGCAATTCCCAGATGGGAGCACTCGCCGCCAAAGAAGCATTAGCAGCTGCTAACCTGCGACTGGAAGATATCGACTGCATTGTCTCAGCAAGCGGAACAAAAGAGCAGGCGATTCCATGTACTGCTTCCCTTATCTACAAGGAGCTGGGACNACATCATCAAGGAATACCTGCTTTTGATCTCGATTCAACTTGTCTAAGTTTTATTACCGCTCTTGATCATCTCAGCTACTTGCTTGAAGTCAAACGATACCGTCACATCCTTCTTGTCTCAACGGAAATCGCCTCCATTGGACTCAATTGGCAACAGAAAGAGAGCGCTGCCCTATTTGGCGATGGCGCAGCAGCAGTCGTTATCGGCTATGATGAGGAAGAAAAGTCCAAAATTCTTGCTTCACGGATGGAAACGTATCATCAAGGAGCTCATCTTTCGGAAATCCGCGGTGGAGGTACCAAATACCATCCACGCACGTATCATGGGAATCTTGATCTTAATGACTTTTTATTTGATATGGATGGACAAGCCTTATACCGCTTAACTGCCCGCTATCTTCCTCGCTTTCTTTCACGACTATTGCAAGCTGCACGCCTCTCCTTACAAGAAGTAGACATTGTGATTCCACACCAAGCAAGCCCTGGTGCAATGCGTTTGATCCAAAAACGCTTAAACATTTCCGATCAGCAAATGTTTTCCTATGCTGCGCAGTATGGAAACATGATTGCAGCTTCGATCCCGCTTGGAATCCACCTTGCCATTCAGCAGCAAAAAATCAAACGAGGCGACCATGTGCTTTTGCTTGGAACGTCAGCTGGTTTGTCACTAGGAGGAATCCTACTTGTCTACTAAAACGATTTTAATCACAGGCGGACGTGCTCCCGTTACACTTGACCTAGTGCGACAACTTCATGCATGCGGCTATCGAATTTTAGTCGCTGAAAGTCTTCCCTATCATCTTTGTCGAACATCCAATAANGTTGCGAAAAGTTTTCAAGTACCATCCCCGAAACAACAACCGCAACGATTTATTGATGAATTGATTTCCATCATTGAGCAAGAAGCCGTCGACCATCTGCTCCCAACCTGTGAAGAAATCTTTACCATCGCCGCCAAACTGGACCAATTTCCTGCCTTTTGCCAAGTTTGGTGCGAACCACTTTCACGCTTAAAACCACTCCATAACAAATGGCGCTTTATGGAACTAGCCAAACAGCATGGTTGGAGGATTCCACAAACATGGTTCCTGCGCTCGAAAGAGGAATTAATGGAACGTCTAAAACAAGTTGATTCACACCAAAAATGGATTGTCAAGCCCGTCTATTCACGTTTCGCTTCTCAGGTGATAAGGCTTGAACATCCACACGCCTCTTTCGACCACTCATGCACCATCTCAACCCAAACGCCTTGGCTTCTGCAGGAGTGGATCGAGGGGCAACAAATTTGTACATACAGTTTTGCTGTTGATGGGAAAACTCTTGCTTATGCCGCTTATCCTACTCGATTTACAGCAGGAGGAGGAGCGTGCATTTCGTTTCAACCCTATTCCAACAAATTATTACAGCAAAAAGTCGAACAATTTATTGCCGCTCATCGCTTAACAGGTCAATTTGCCTTTGATTGGATTGAAACGGAGAAAAAGGAATGGATCCCGATTGAATGCAATCCACGTGCTACAAGTGGACTCCACTTGCTCGCATCCACTGCCAATTGGCGAATCATCCTCGGGGATGATAAAAGAGCTGATTCGATCTGTTTTACACCTTCGCCTGATGCACGTTATATGATTGGCCTGGCTATGTGGACCTACGGACTTTCTTCTATCCGTTCCCTTCAAGATGTAAAACAATGGTTGAATGTTTTTTGGACAAGTAAAGATGTGCTCTTCCGCATAGACGATTATGGTCCTTTCTTTGAACAATTTCGCATGTTACTCTATTTGTATACCATTAGCAGAAAATTCAATATATCACTGACAGAAAGCTCAACCTATGATATCGAATGGAATGGTGAAGTCAAATGAACGTCTTGGTTACAGGTGCGACTGGTTTCCTAGGGCAATCCTTAACAAAACGTTTGGCAGCAATGGGCTTTCAGGTAACTGCAACAGGAAGGAATCAAGCTATTGGCAAACAACTCGAAAACAAACATGTAACATTTGTACCTGCAGATTTACGCGATGCAGAAGCAATCAAAAACCTCTGCCGCCAACAAGAGGTAGTTTTTCACTGCGGAGCATTGTCCGCACCATGGGGACCGTATCAGGACTTCTACCAAATCAACTATCTTGGCACGAAACATATTATTGCAGGCTGTCAACAGCATCAAGTCCGACGATTGATCCATATCTCAACACCTAGCATCTATAATCGCTCTCAAGATCAATTAAATCTCACGGAAGCATCTCCCATCCCTCAACGTAAAATCAATGCGTATGCAGAAACTAAATGGTTGGCTGAACAAGCAATTGATGCAGCCGTTCAAGAAGGACTGCCTGTGATCACCCTTCGCCCACGTGCTATTTTTGGCCCAAAGGATCCCTCGATCTTTCCCAGACTCCTACAAGCTTACGATCGAAGTGGGATTCCTTTGTTTAAGGGCGGAAACAATCAAATTGATATTACCTATATTGATAATGTGGTTGATGCTTGTATCCTTTGCTTGAATGCTCCCGATTCATGTTTCGGAAAAAAATACAATATTACCAATGATGATCCAAGAACATTTCTCGAATTACTGGAACTACTTTTTCGCGAACTGCAAATGCCGCTCAAAACAAAGAAAATTCCCTATCCCATTGCCCACTTGCTTGCGATTGTGCTGGAAACAGCCCATAAACTGTTCGCGCCTACGAAAGAACCGCTCCTGACCCGCTATGCACTGAATGTGATCGGAGTCAGTCAAACCTTTGATATTTCACTCGCCAAAAAGGAGCTCGGCTATTCACCAAAAGTTTCTATTGAGGAAGGAATGCAGCGATTTGCCGACTGGTGGAGGAAACAGCAATGCGCAAAGTAAAGTGGACCTTGCTATATGGTGGACACTGCAAACAACCTGAAAAAATGGTTTTGTCACATCGTCCATGGCGACAGAGAATCCTGCCTGCACTTTTCTCATTGATTGAACATCCAACACAAGGAATCATCCTGTTTGATACAGGTTATTCAACGGCTTTTTTTTCTGCAACCCAAACGTTTCCTTATCGGCTTTATCGCTATGTGACTCCNGTCACGTTCTNCGAACAACAAGCAGCTAAGTCCCAGCTGAAACGACTCGGCTATTCATCAAAGGACGTCAAATTTGTGATATTATCGCATTTACATGCTGATCATATCTGTGGAGCCAATGACTTTCCAACTGCGACGTTTCTCGCAACCCGAACAGCCTATGATGTAGTAGCACACAAGAAAGGACTGGCTGCACTAAGAAATGGTTTTCTTCCTTCACTTTTGCCAACTGATTTCTTACAACGCGTGCAATGGATTGAACACAAGAATCAAATTGCGTTAACGGATGATTTCTCGCCTTTTACAAATGGGTATGATCTATTTGAGGATCAAAGTATCATTGCCGTTGATCTGCCAGGTCATGCAGCAGGCCAAATTGGCCTTTTTCTGCATACTGTTGACGATCAAACTGTATTTCTAGTAGCCGATGGTTGTTGGACCAGCGAGTCCTATCAATTCAACCAGCAGCCTCACTGGCTGACAAAACTCATCACCCATGATGCGCAAGCGTATCAACAAACGTTTCGTCGCATTTACCAGTTTGCACAGCAACATCCTGAAGTGCAAATTGTTCCGTCTCATTGCCTTAAAACCTGGAATAAAATTCAGGCTGATGGAAAGAGGGAAGCACCATGATTCAATTGGCGACCATTCTGTGGCAATACCTACAAACAAAATATCGGCAATCTTTTCGAACAAGAGCAGAACTAAAGCGATGGCAAGAGAAACAAGTGAGAGCGTTTTTAGCAAAGATCATACCCCGGTCACCATTTTACCGAGACTATTATGCCAATCTTTCCTACAAAGATTGGCGTCATTTCCCGACGATTGATAAACAGATGATGATGGAACACTTCGATACGCTCAATACAGCAGGAATCAGAAAAGAACAAGCTATGAAATTAGCGCTAAAGGCTGAAGAAAGCCGAGATTTTACACCAATGATTGGTGACATGACAGTTGGTCTCTCTTCTGGTACATCTGGCAATCGTGGCTTATTTCTGGTCAGCAAGCCGGAACGACTGCGGTGGGCTGGTGTGATGCTGGCAAAACTGTTGCCTGGTTCTCTTTGGCAACAGCATCGCATCGCGTTGTTTTTACGTGCAAACAGCAATCTTTATGCTAGTGTACAACAAGGTAGAATCCAGTTTCGCTATTTTGACCTAATTAAACCCGTTGAACAACATATCAAGCCATTAATGGAGTACCAACCTACTACATTAGTAGCCCCGCCATCCATGTTGCGCTTTCTAGCAGCAGAAAAACAAGCAGGTCAATTAACGATCCAACCTGAAAAAATTATCTCCGTTGCAGAAGTATTAGAACCAATCGATCGGAAATATATTGAATCCGCTTTCAAGCAAACTATTCATCAAATCTATCAAGCAACAGAGGGTTTTTTAGGTGCAACCTGCGAGTACGGAACGCTACATATCAATGAGGATATCCTTGTTGTACAAAAAGAATATTTGGATAAAAAAGCAGGCAAATTCATGCCGATTATTACCGATTTTCACCGCACAACTCAACCCATCATTCGCTATCGATTAAATGATATCTTAGTCGAAAAAAAAGAACCTTGCCCCTGTGGTTCACCGCTGATGGCGATCGAGACCATCGAAGGTCGTGCTGATGATCTCTTTGTTTTCCCAGCGCAAAAGCAAGGCGATCCAATTATGGTGTTTCCGGATTTTATCCGTCATGCAATCATAGCTGCCCATCCCGCGATTGAGGAATATCTGGTTGTACAACAGCAACCGGATCGTCTGGAAATTTCACTGCGGTCGGACAACGACATCACTCCTCAATGCGAGCAAGCGGTGATCCAATCTTTTCGCCGTTTATGCCAAAAGCTTCAATGTCAAATGCCTGAAATTCACTTTACACCTTACCAGTATCAACCTGGCAGTAAAAAACTGCGACGAGTCTATCGAAATTTTCCACTTCCTACTCGCAAACTCGGAGGGAATTCATAACAATGAGTATACAGATTTATGATCTAAACCAAATTGAACAGATTCCGTGGTCAGACATTACCAATNCCAAGCGGATCAAAAACGTTTTAATTCCCATGATGAAAAAGGGAACACAACACTATATGCGCAATGTTGTCACTCGTCTGATGTTGTTAAAAGTCGATCACCTGCTGCTTCCACTTACGATTAATGAAGAAGAGTATGAAAACGCCTATGTTTGCTCCATGTTTGCCCATTATGTGCTTTATGCCAAGCGCGAACTGTCCCTTTTCACCTCAAAACGCTTGGTAGAAAAAACGGGACATGCTTTGCTATCTGGTTTAGGAAAATGGCTCAAACGTGTTCAAATTAATCGCGTTGTGATCGTCAACAATTGGATGTTTTCAACGAATCTTCATCCTGAACTTACATATGAGCAGCTCAAAAGAATCACAGACAAGCTCATTGAGCATTTCCCAACACATACCATTCTCTTTCGCTCTGTGACTGATCATCATCCGCAACATCTTTATCATCACTTGCTTCGTTGCCAGTATCTTCCGGTCCCGAGCCGAGAAGTATTCTATTATGACCCCAACCGTTTTTCATCGCTGCCAAAGAAAAAACGCTGGAAGATTCGGCGCGACTGGCGACGTCTGGAACAATCAGACTATTCNATTATCTCCAAGGAACAACTGCGAGAACAAGACTTCGAGCGCTTGGTTCATCTTTATCATTCGCTCTATATTCAAAAATACTCAAGGTACAATGTGCAATATCGACCCGCATTCTTTCAACTCATGCTGAATGATCCCCAATTCTACATCAAAGCATTGGTGAAAGACCAACAAATTGATGGTTTTATTGGCTTTTTTATTGATCACGACGTCATCGCTACCCCAATCCTTGGCTATGACACGTCACTGCCGCTCGAACTTGGACTTTATCGAATGCTGTTTGGGCAAACGCTGAAAGAAGCACATGAACGAAATTTACTGCTTCATAAAAGCGCAGGCGTTCCTCAGTTTAAAGAAGAACGCGGTGCGTACAGCCGCATCGAATATCATATGGTGTACACGCAACACCTGCCTGCTGCCAACCAACATACCTGGAAGTTCTTGAAAAGTATTCTTAATTATCTTGTCATCCCCTATATCAAAAGCGACCCCAAAAGAGCTTGATTCTAAGTTCATTAGGTAGATCCGAAAAACATTAAAGCAATGGAACTATATAACATGGCGCAGTTTATGATNTTTGCTGAAGGAGATTGACCGAGGAGATCCTTGATTGGAAGAAGAGATGGGATCGTTTTTCTTTTATCAATGAATTTTATGTGCCGAAACGCCTTGAACATGTAATCTAGTAAGCAAACGATATTATCTTACTCGCCCAGAAGGCTTTCTATTTCTTGCCTTTCTAATCCTTTCCATTCTCGTTATTCTTGCTTTTGCCCTTCCTGGTCTAGAACGAATGACAACCTTTCGTAAGATATGCCGGGATCTGCGTCGACAACTACGTCGACGATGATAATGACTGATAAATTTTTCAATAATGGATAACGCATAAACTCTTTTATTACCAGAAATTTTTTGAAAGGCATCAAGACCCTTTGGATCCATCGGGATAAATACTAATTCCGAAAATTCTTGTTTCAAATCATCGCGAATCTCCAATCTTGACAGTTCTTTTTCTAATTTTGTTAGTTTATTCTTCATCGTTGATAGCTCTTTCTCCAAGGTTGATCGCTTGTTCTCTCTTATCAATTCTTCTTTTTTTAACTTTGATTGTTCTTTCCCCAAAGTTGGTCGTTTTTTTTCTATTTTTGATCGCTCACGCTTGATTTTGAATAGTTCTTCCTCCGCTTTTTGCAATTCATTCTCATGGTTCGATATCATTTGCTCTAATTTCGTAAGTTCTTTCTTTATCTTTGATCGTTGGTTTATGATTTTTGTTCGTTCGATTCTTCGCCTATTCATCTCATCATAATAGTGACGAATTAGTGCGTCTTTAGTTAAGTTTAATCTTGTTTCATACGCGATAACAGCGCCACCATTTGGAANTCGAACTAGCAAACGTTGTTGAATTGATTTAATTTGGTCATCTTGAACACCTAACTCTTCCTTCGTTTCTCTCCTTACATTATTGTCAAGAGACAAATTTCCCTTCTCGTCCAAATCATTTTTATCAAGTGCGCCTCCTACAAATTGAACGANTCCAGCACTTAGGGTGTCGTCATTCATTCTCCCCATCACGATATAGTGGTCTTTTGTGATCACAACGCTGATGGGGACAGCAACTGGAGTCGTGCGAAGACCTGGAACCATTCGAGATGCTGCATATTGACTGTACAATACGCTACCATATTTGATTTTTAGATTTTTTTTCACTCTTTCCATTGCGACTAGTGCATAAATCGTATTTTCTGTATACTTTCCTCGATTTTGTTCACGCCATTGTGCAATTTTTTGCTCTTCATCTCCAGTAAATTGATACTGTTGATCTGTGAATTCCGCAAAAACCTTTGTTAGCGGAGGTTTGCCGATCTCTTGGATTTTAATTGGATTTCTACGTAAGGGAGATCGCTTGTTCAATGATTATCATCCCTTGAGTTATTGTCGGTTCAATTTTAAGCAATCCCAATAAGAAGAAACTTGAGATGGACTCGAACGAATTTTCAAATCATTACTCTCCATTATTATAGAATATTATTAAATATTATAGAGAATAGACGCTGTAATCATCAAGAAATACGCATTCATATGTTGGAGATGGTATGGCTCCCTCTTTTCACGATCCTCACAGGAAAAACCCTATTTTTCTACTGCGATTCCTTTACGAAAAACAACCCCAAAAGAGCCAGTGCAAAGCTCTTTTGGGGGATCTGTTAGGGAATATAGTCAGCATGAATTTTTTCTGCAAAACTGACTTCCTATGCTCACTTACCAACGTGCTGTTACCATCTTCTTTCTTGTATAAAATTCCACGCCGTCCATCCCGTTTGCATGAAGATCACCATAGAAAGAATGCTTCCAACCCGAGAAGGGGAAGAACGCCATCGGTGCCGGAACTCCTAAGTTCACGCCCAGCATTCCAGCATCAATCTCTTCACGGAATTTCCGGACGTTGCTGCCATCTTTTGTGTAGATACATGCTCCATTTGCAAATTCTGACTCATTCGCTAATTGAATGGCTTCATCCAGTGTTGCTACGCGAACAATGGACAAGACTGGTGCAAAGATTTCTTCTTTCCAAATGGTCATATCAGTCGTCACATGGTCAAAAATGGTGGGGCCAAGAAAATATCCATCCTCCTGCTGAGCTTCCGGATCTTTGCGTCCATCTCGAATCAGTTTTGCGCCTTCTTTCTCGCCAATTTGAATGTAGTTTTCCGTCCGCTTTTTATGCTCATCACGAATCACTGGGCCGAGGAAGACACCTTCATCCAAGCCATTTCCTATCGAAATCTTTTCAGCAGCTTCTACCAATTTTTCCACCAGCGGATCCGCAATTTCTCCTACTGCCACTACCACGGATGTCGCCATACAACGTTCGCCAGCTGAACCATAAGCAGCATTAATAATCTCCTTTACAGCTAGATCTAAATCAGCATCAGGCATTACAATGGAGTGGTTCTTAGCGCCAGCCAATGCTTGCACACGTTTGCCATGGCTTGCCGCCGTTTTATAAACATATTCTGCCACTGGCTGTGAACCCACAAACGAAATCGCTTTGACATCTGGATGAGCTAGCAATCCATTTACCACATCATGTGCACCATGCACAATATTGAGCACCCCATCCGGTAAACCAGCCTCTTTGAACAGCTCAGCTAAGCGATTTGCCAACATGGGGGTTCGTTCCGATGGCTTCAACACAAAGGTGTTACCACAAGCAATCGCTAGCGGGAACATCCAACAAGGAACCATCATTGGAAAATTAAAGGGAGTAATTCCACCAACAACACCAAGCGGATAACGATACATGCCCGATTCAATATTGGTTGCAATGGTTGGCAACTGTTTCCCCATCATCAAGGTTGGCGCACCAGCGGCAAATTCAACACACTCAATTCCGCGTTGAACTTCACCATATGCTTCGCCATAGCTTTTTCCATTCTCCTGTGTCACAAGGCGAGCTAGCTCTTCCCAGTGTTCCACCAATAACTGTTGATACTTAAAGAGAATGCGTGCGCGTTTGGGAACCGCTGTCTTACTCCACGCTGGAAATGCTTCTTTTGCTGCCTCCACTGCTTGCTTTAAATCATCCTGGTTAGAAATCGGAACATAAGCCAGTGGTTCTCCCGTCGCTGGATTGGGAACCACTTCGGTCTTTTCTGCAGTCGACTCTACCCACTTTCCATTAATAAAGTTTTTTAATGTTTGTACGGTTTCAGTTGCCATACGATAACCCCTTTCAAGATGAATTTGCTTCCATTTCACCGTTCCGACACTTCTCGATATACTCTTTCACCTGTTCCACAGTCGGCATCGCTTCTGAACTGCTATGGCTCGAGACCACAATCGAAGCAGCTGCCGCACCAAATTCCATTGCACGGGGAATCTCCCAACCTTGGAGTAACCCATAGATAAAGCCAGCCGCATAGGAATCGCCTGCACCAAAAGTCTTCAAAACTTTGGCAGGAAAAATCGTTCCTTCAAAACGTTCCCCTTTGTTGGTATAGGCAACAGAGCCATCTTGACCATGTTTCACCACTACAATTTTGGCTTGATAATCAAACCATTTTTCTGCTGTCACTTGATCATCCCGTTCCGGATTTGCTTCAAAACGCTCCATTAAATCGAACTCATCGCGTGTACCAATGATGACATCACATTTCTCTGCTGCCAAGTTATAATAGATGGCTGTTTCTTCTGGTGATTTCCAAGTATAGGGGCGATAATCCAGATCAAAAAACGTTACAACATTGTGCTTTCGCGCATATTCCAAAGCGAGAAAAATGGCCTCTCGCGATGGACTTTTGGCCAAAGCTGTCCCAGAAATTAAGAAGGCCTTGGTCTGCTGCAGGTATGATTCATCCACATCGTTGGGCTCCACCTTTAAATCAGCTACATTATCCCGATAGAGTAGAATACTGCAATCGGTCGGGCTTTTAATTTCAGTAAAAGCAAGCCCGGTAACGCTACCCGAGCGATCCGTCACCACTCCACTACGGTCGATGTGATTTTCCGCCAAATAATTGAGAATATAGCGTCCTAATTGATCATCAGCAACCCGACCAATAAAACCTGTCCTCATCCCTAACCGCGACATACCAATTGCAATGTTGGCAGGAGAACCGCCAACATATTTGGTAAATGTCTTCGTCTCTTCCAATGGACGATTGATTTCATTTGCATTCAAATCGATACATAACCGTCCCATGGCGATAAAATCCAATGGTCGCTCTTGTGGAAAATTTAAGTGATTCATTCGGCTCCACTTCCTTCCAACTTGGCTTTCATCACCCATTCATGTGCAGGATCATTTCGGAACTTCCATGTTCGTTTGGGACCCGCCATTACATTTAAATAGTAGACTTCGTATCCAGGTGGTGCTGCTACAGGATGATAGCCCTTGGGAACCAATACGGCATCACCATTTTGGAGCGTCATGGTTTCATCGAGTGAGCGATCGTCCGTATAAACGCGCTGAATCACAAAGCCATCCGCTGGCTCCACCCGATGATAATAGGTTTCCTCCAAATACGATTCCTCTGGCAGTTGATCCTGGTCATGCTTATGCGGTGGATAACTGGACCAGTTTCCTTCCGGTGTAAAGACTTCCACTACCAATAAACTATCAGCNGGTTTTTGTTCGGGGAGGATATTGTGAATCCGTCGCTCAATATTTCCTGCACCTCTGATTTCAACTTCCACATCTTCTGGCGCAATCAAGCGAGCGGGATAAGTTCCCTTTCCCGGTGCAAAACAAAGCGCCACTTCCAGATCAGTCAGAGCTTCAATGTGATATTGATCACCAGCAGGAACATAAACCGAATATGGAGGTGTTTTTGTAAAAATCTTCATCCTCTCTCCAAGCTCATTCCATGCTTGCTGTTTGGTGCGAATATTGGCTTTTCCTGTTAATAAAACAATGCATACTTCTTGCTCGTTTGTTTCCTTTGTCAGTGCTTGTCCTGGTTTTAGCTGATACACCTCAAAACCAACATACTCCCAGCCAGCGGAAGCAGGTGTGATTTGCAATATTTTCCCTTCCTGATCCGGCTGTTGACTTGGTACAATGAGCTTACTCATGCCTAACCACCTTTCATTTTGGAATGGTTTTCTAACTAAATGCCGAATTGGGCATCAATATATTCCTTTGCCATCTTTGCATATTTATAAGGATGAGCTTTTGCAGGATCTTGCTCTGCTTCTACAATCCACCAGCCATCATAACCACTTCTGAGTAATTCCTGAAAGATAGGCTCAAAATCAATACAACCTTCATCATCACCTGGTACAGTAAAGAGACCTTTTAACACGCTGGTGCGAAAATCAAGGTTTTTACGACGCACTTCTTCCAACACATTGCAACGAACATTTTTTAAATGAACATATTGAATGCGATCGATATATTTCTGTAACAGTGCTAGTGGATCATATCCTCCATATAAAGCATGACCGGTATCATACAACAGGGAAACTCGCTTCGGATCGGTCGTTTCCATCAAGCGATCAATTTCTTCCTTTGTTTCAACCACTGTTCCTGCATGGTAATGATAAACCAACTGCATATCATTCGCTTGGCAAATATCCGCAGCCTGATGCAGGCCATCTACCATTGTTTCCCATTCATCGTCAGTTAGCTTGCAGACTGGTACGGTCTCTTTCGAATTGCGAGGATCCCAATGCATCGATCCGCCAATTTCACAGACAATTACATACTTTGAGCCCATCTTCTTCAGGTATTCAACCCACTGGCGAAACGACTCCAATTCTTTCGCTCGACGAGATGCATCCGAAAATAAAACGGAGACAAATTTACTAGCTAACTCAATTTGATATTGATCCAAACGCTCTTTGAGCGTGGCGGGATCGCGCATAAAGATCCGCCCCATCTCGGTTGATTGGTAGCCCAATTCGGCCATCTCTTTTAGTACCTGTTCCTCTGTATAATGGTCGCCAAGTCCAGGGATATCGTCATTGGTCCAACTAATGGGCGCGATCCCCACTCGATAACGCTTTTTCACTTTTTGACTCACCGATGACACCTCATTTTTGTGTAATCTGACACTGTTCAACTGGTTTCACACATCACATCTCGCTTATCAAAGTGGATAACTCTCTTCCATGTTCGCGATCCGACTCCAAGACATCTCAAGAAGTGATCATAACATGCGCCATATCATCAATATTTTCGAGCTTTCTTTAGGTTTTTCTCTTTATCTCTATATGCTTCTTTCACTTTTGGATCTTTGGACGTNCCGGCAACGCCAACATGCCACCAGGATTCATAGCCACCTGTCATGGTCTTTGGCAACACTTTGATATCAATTAAGGTGGAGATGGTTTGCTGTTTCGCATCCTCAAGAGCTGCTTTTAATTCAGCACGGGTATTAGCACGATAGGTTTTGACTCCATATCCTGCAGCACTTTGCGCAAAATCAATCTTCATCAGTTCGCCATCCATTTGCCCTGTTTTGTCATTCCGATAGCGAAACTCAGTGCCGAAGTTGCCCATACCATTGCTCATCTGCAAATTATTGATACAGCCAAAGCCGGCATTATCAAACAATAACACATTGATTTTGTATCCTTCCTGTAGACTGGTAATCAATTCTGAGTGCAACATCAGATAACTGCCATCGCCTACCATTGCATAGACTTCACGTTCCGGTTCGGCCATCTTGACACCCAGTGCGCCAGAAATTTCATAACCCATCGTGGAATAACCATACTCCATGTGATAGGTATTGGGTCGCTTACTCTCCCACATGCGTTGCAAATCGCCAGGGAGGCTGCCAGATGAGCCAATAATAATCGCATCGGGTTCAATCAGTTCGTTGATTTGCCCAATCACTTCGGTTTGTGTCAGGCATGATTGAAATGTTTCAACAAACTCGGGCAACATTTCATCGCGATGCCCAGCCACTTCCGGACGAAACCCTTTTTCACTGTATTGAATGCTTCTTAGCCGTTCAAGTTCCTTCTCCCACTCGGCTTTGACATTTTGAATTTCATCAGTATAGCCAGATTGATAACCAATCACTTCCAATTCTTTGGCTAGTGCCTGCAANCCTTCTTTGGCATCAGCCACAATTTGTACCGCGTCCAACTTGTAGGAATCATATTCGGAGACATTAATGGTGATAAAATCAACATCCGGATGTTGGAACAANTGTTTGGAACCTGTTGTAAAATCGTTATACTTTGTGCCAACTCCAATCACAAGATCCGCTTCACGCGCAATCCGGTTGGCTGCCAAGTTTCCGGTTACACCAATGCCGCCGAGATTGTAGGGATGGGAACTCTCAACCGCACTTTTTCCTGCTTGCGTTTCACCAAATGGAATGTGAAACTTCTCAGCAAATTGTTTTAGNTCTTGCCCTGCTTCGGAATAACGGACACCGCCACCGCAAATCAATAGTGGCTTTTTCTTCTTTCGCATCAATGCAACCGCATCTTGGATCGCGGGAACCGTGGGAAGACGACGTTCGATGCGATGAATACGCTTCTGGAAGAAGGAAACTGGATAATCATAAACCTCGCCTTGCACATCTTGTGGGAGCGCAATGGTGACAGCACCCGTATCCGCCGGATCAGTCAACACACGCATTGCATTGATCATGGCAATCATTAACTGTTCGGGACGATTGACGCGATCCCAATATTTACTTACAGCACGAAACGCATCATTAGTGGTCACCGTAAGATCATGTGCATGCTCAATTTGCTGCAGAACAGGATCGGGTTGCCGTGTTGCAAAGACATCACCCGGAAGAATTAACACGGGAATCCGATTGGCAGTCGCCGTTGCCGCTGCTGTGACCATATTGGCAGCACCAGGACCAATCGAGGAGGCACAAGCCATGATTTGCCGGCGATGCTTTTGCTTAGCGAACGCCACAGCTGCATGCGCCATTCCCTGTTCATTTCTTCCTTGATAAACTCGTAAGTGACCAGGATCTTCTTCCAAAGCCTGGCCAAGCCCAAGCACATTCCCGTGNCCAAAAATCGTAAAGATCCCTTTNACAAATGGCTCTACTTTACCGTCAAACTCAACATACTGTTGGTTTAAAAATCGAACCAACGCTTGTGCAGTAGTCAATCGAATGGTCTCCATCCCATCGTTCCTCCTTTTTTTATCAACATCATTCATTGCGCTTTATGGGAAATATGGCCTGATGACACGCTCCGCTTTCTCCTTTGCGACACGAATGGTCTTCTCAACATCCCATTCCCAATACTCTGGTCGAAATAATTCAATGGAAGCCATTTCATCATATCCGATCTCTTTTAATGTTTGTAAGATTGCCTTCAAATCGATTGCTCCATCTCCTGGCCACAACCGGTGATGATCGCGCAATGCTCCAGGCGGTAGATCCTCACAATCATCAAGATGGAAAACAAAGATTTTTGCTGGATCCGCCTGCTTCAAATCATTGAAATCGGAATTCATCGCATGAAAATGAAAGCAATCCAGTACAATGCCCACATCATCTCGGTTCAACTCGCGTACAATCGCGTAGGCTTGACCGAATGTATTAATGGAACAATTAGGATAACCGCAAAACTCAAGCGCTAATTTCATTCCATATGGCTTGCCAAGATCAGCAAGTTCCTGCAGTACCCGGATGGTCTCTGCTTGAATCTCAGCTTTGGTGTAATCGCCGATATCAAAGGTTGGAACCACAATCACTTTTTTACAATTGATGGCCTCACCAATCTCACAAAGAAAACGCAAATCCTCTTTGATCTGTGCAAACTCTTGCTCATTGCGAAAATTGATATATTCTAACGCATTAAAAGCATAAGGCTGAAGATGACTCTGTTCAAAAAATGCTTTTAGCTTATCAACCGAATTTTCACGTAAATATTCGCGCAACTGATCAAGCCGGATCTCAATATAGTCATAACCATATTTTTCACAGAGCGTTAGGTCATTGGCGAGCGTTGATTTTTTGAGAGTTGTTGCTTGATTGAATGCGATTTTCAAGCGAAGACCTCCTTTTCGCTATGCTCGTTTATTTTTCCGGGAATCAATTAAGACAGCAATAACAATAATGATTCCTTTTAGGATTTGTTGCCAGTACGAGGAGACATTGAGTAGATCGAGTCCATTATTTAAGACACCAATAATTAATGCGCCAATAATCGTTCCGGGGATGGTTCCAATCCCACCAGATAAACTGGTTCCACCAATGACCGCTGCCGCAATGGCATCTAACTCATACATTACACCCATACTTGGTTGTCCTACACTGATTCGAGCGGTAAGCATTAAGCCAGCGACCGCGGTTAAAAAGCCAGCATAGGTATAGACCCATATCAAGTGACGATCCACATTAATTCCACTGATGCGAGCAGCCTGTTCATTTCCACCTATTGCATACGTGTGCTTTCCAAACTTTGTATTGTTCAGCAAGAGATGAGAGATAATCCCCATCAATGCAAAGACAATAATGGGAACGGGAAGCCCCAAAACTTCGCCTCCACCCAAAAAGAGAAACTCATCCGAAAGATTATCAATGGGTTTTCCATCACTATAGAGTAAAGCCAATCCCCTCGCTGCTGTCATCATTCCGAGAGTCGCAATAAAGGGTGGAATCATACCTTTGGCTGAAATGGTTCCGTTGATAAAACCGCACAAAGTCCCCACTGCTAACCCAATCAAAATGGGAACGATCAGCGGATAATCACCAGGATGAGCAAAACTAGCAGCGATAACCGAGACCAAAGCGATCACAGAACCCGATGATAGATCGATCCCTTTGGTAATAATGACAATCGTCACACCCATTGCCACAATACCGATAAAAGAGACTTGGCGCACAACATTGATTAAGTTATAGGGATTTAAAAAGGTAGGTGTTAGAATCGACATTAAAATTACCATTCCAATGAAAATAAAGAAGATTCCATAGCGCGCAAACAGATTCGACGCTTTTGTCTTCCAATCCACTTGTTCAACAGTAGCTTGCTTCTTCATCCTCTGTCCCCCTTAGTATTTCCTACTGATACGCCAATTCCAGGATTCGCTCTTGGCTTGCTTCCTCACGCATGAGTTCTCCTTTTTTCCTTCCTTCATGCATCACCATGATCCGATCGCTCATGCCTAAGATTTCAGGCATTTCGGAGGAGATCATAATGATCGCCTTGCCTTCCTGCGCCAGTTTCGACATTAAGCGATGAATTTCTGCCTTTGCCCCAACATCGATTCCACGCGTCGGTTCATCCAAAATCAAAATATCCGGTTCACTCATTAACCAGCGTGCAAGTAAAACCTTTTGTTGGTTCCCACCGCTTAAGTTCATAATCAACTGATCCAAACTGGGGGTTTTAATGTTTAATCGCTCGATCTGTTGCTGACATGCTTGATTTACTTTTTTGCTGCTGATATAGCCAGCTGTTGAAAATCGATCCAAGTTTAAAATCGACATATTTTCTTTGACCGAAAGCGGCAGAAACGCTCCTGTTAATTTGCGGTCTTCCGTCAATAAGCCCATTCGATATCGAATCGCATCAGCTGGTTCTTTGATTTCAACCTTTTTTCCATAAAGATAAATCTCACCCGAAGTAGGAGGTTCGATGCCAAAGATACTTTCAATCAACTCCGTCCGACCCGCTCCTACCAAACCTGCAATTCCTAAAATTTCGCCTCTGCGAACCTCAAAACTAACTTGTTCAAATTTTCCTTCACGCGTAAGATCTTTTACCGATAGCACCACATCTTGAATCTCAGCCTCTTCTTTANGGAAGACCTGTTTGATCTCACGTCCAACCATCATCTGAATCAAGGTATTTTCATCTAGTTCATCCACCGTTTTCGTCGCAATATATTGCCCATCGCGTAGGACGGTAATTTCATCACAGATCTTAAAAATTTCATCCATTTTGTGTGAAATATAAATGATTGAAACACCTTTNTTCTTCAACGATCTTATAATGGCAAATAAACGCTCTACCTCCCGATCAGTAATAGCTGATGTAGGTTCATCCATAATGATGAGATCGGCATTATAGGATACCGCCATTGCGATTTCGACCATCTGCATATTGGCAATGCTTAAGTCTTCCATTTTGGTATTGGGATCAATATCGATTTCCAAAGATTGCAACAACTCTTTCGTATCGTCGTAGAGCTTTTTATGATTAACAAAACCGGTTTTGCCGTAGACTGGCTCCCGGCCCAAAAAGATGTTTTCGGCGACTGTCATATACGGTACAGGGCTGAGTTCCTGATGAATCATCGAAATGCCTTGCTCAAGTGCATCTTTGGGGCCTGTCAATTTCAGCTCTTTCCCCTTATACTTGACGGTTCCGCGATCTGCAGAATAAATCCCAAACAGAATCTTCATCAAAGTTGACTTACCGGCTCCATTTTCACCCATCAATCCATGAACTGTTCCCTTTTTCACCTTAAACTGTATCTGATCCAAAGCCTTGACTCCAGGGAATTCCTTGGTGATATTCTCCATTTCCAAAATATACTCCGTCTTCACGCGTTCAGCTCACCTCCAAGAGTTTGAAGGCTGGCCACTTCAAGCTAAGTGGCCAACACTTCAGCAAGTAGGAGAAATAAGAGAAAGAATAAATGCTTATTTTTTCATTTTGTTATAGTCGTCCCATCTCTTGACATAATCTTGGACATTGTCTTTCGTAATCAATTCATAGGGAACCCATATCATTTTCTCTTTTAGTTTTTCACCTTTGGCGAGCTTAACAGCTGTTTCAATTCCACCTTGCCCTTGTTTGACCGGATCTTGGAAAACCGAAACTTTTAGTTTCCCTTGCTGAATATATTTCAATGCATCAGGCGTACCATCCACACCTGCTACCAGTACCTGATCGAGCTTCCCTGCACGCTCAAGCGCCATAATCGCTCCGATCGCCATCTCATCGTTATTGGAGACAACTGCATCAATTTTTTCACCGGATTGGATCCAGTTTTCCATCAATTTCATTCCGTCTGCTCGTTGCCACTTCGCCGTTCCTTCACGTACCACTTTCATACCTGAATGCTTGTTGATCACTTCTTTATTTCCCTCGGTTCGTTTGACTGCAGCTTCATGCCCCAACTCACCATTGATGATGGCAATATTCCCTTTTTGGTTCAGCATTTTCGCAATCTCTTCCATTTGCAGCCTTCCAGCCTGAATCGATTCAGAACCAACATAAGCATCGATTTGGTTCACGACATCACCTTCAGGCAAACGGTTCACAACNACGATTGGAATATTTGCCTGTTTGGCCACATTGACCAAAGGCTTAACGGAACTCGTTTCCACAGGGATGGTGACGATTGCATCAACGCCTTCTACGACAAACTGTTCAACTTGTTTTAACTGGGTGTTTGAATCATTTTTGGCGTCAACCATTTTGACTTCCACTTCATCATGTTGCTGATCGTATTCCTTGATCGCATCGTACAAGTATGACAACCATTTATCATCAAAGATTGGCATCGCTGCACCTATCACAATCTTCCCATCGTCTTTCTGCCCTGGTGCACAACCTGCTAACAGACTTACTGCTAAGACGAAGACCATGCAAATACTCCAAAGTTTACGTGCTTTCATGCAAAACCCTCCCTTATTTCATAAAAGATAATCCCTGCGATCTGAAAACGCTTAACTAAGAACAGACAGATGCGAACACACTGACGCTAAGCAGGCATCACCTCCAATCAAAATGATCCATCAATCTTCGGAACCTTTACCCAGGTTCGCTCTTGCACAGATTGTTCAACCGCTTCCAATACAGCTTGATTCCGAACACCGTCAACGAAGTTTGGCTCTGGACTATAACCGTTTTCGATTCCATGCATTAACTCGGCAACCAAATTGATAAATGTATGCTCATAGCCAATAATATGACCAGCTGGCCAATAATACTTTGCAAATGGATGTTCCTCTTCCGTGCAATTGATCGTNCGAAATCCTTGCAATCCAGCTTCATCTTCTTCCAAATACACCTGAAGATTATTCAGATTCTCCATATCCCAGCGCAAGGAGCCCTTTTCACCATTGATCTCAAAACGATTGCCAGCCCGATTTCCGCGACAAAAACGCGATGCTTCAAAGGTTCCTAGTGCTCCATTCTGGAATCGAGCGATGAATAAGGTAGCATCATCAACGGTGACTTCACCCCATTCATCTCCCTCAACTTTACCTTTTAAGTTATCGGTCATGGTTCCTAGTGGACGCTTTTTGATAAAGGTTTCCATTGTACCTACAACTTCATCAAATTCACCAACNAAAAAGCGTGCTAAGTCAATAATGTGAGCACCAATATCACCAAGAGCGCCGCCACCGGATGCCTCCTTCTGCAACCGCCAAACCAATGGGAAATCAGGATCCATCAACCAATCTTGAAGAAAAGTAGCCCGAATATGATAGATCTTGCCCAATCGTCCNTCATCGATTAGTTTTTTGGCATACTGTACAGCTGGCGAAAAGCGATAATTATGGCAAACCATGTGCACAACGTTCGCCTTTTTCACTACAGCTAGCATCTGTTTGGCTTGTTCCAGCGATAGGGCCAACGGTTTCTCACAAAGCACATGTTTGCCCGCTTCCGCAGCAGCAATCGCAATCTCCGCATGGGTATTATTGGGCGTCGAAATATCTATCAAATCAATATCATCTCGTTCAATGAGTCGTCGCCAATCAGTCTCATAAGAAGCCCAGCCCATCTTGGCTGCTGCAGCTTTGACTCCTTCCTCATTACGGCCAACGAGGGCCTGCATCACCGGCACAGTATTGGTATCAAAGTAAAAAGNAACATCACGATAAGCATGTGAATGGGCTCTACCCATCAAACGATAACCAACAAGACCCACACGAACTTGCTTTTTATCAGACATTCAACTCAACCCTTCAACCAAAGATTATAAAGCGCTTTATTTTTT
>JGI1652J44930_10000275_pt1 | contig 20724 bp, 23 predicted proteins | sample NewIslsDNAsample_FD_44930 | JGI IMG/M metagenome (IMG submission 44930)
AAATAAATCTAAAGTGTTGTTGAGGTGAATCCGGTGAAAAGCAGTTTAGTGGAGAAACCGTTGCTGGAAAACATCATTTCGGAAAAATTGAAGCCTTTTGTTAAGAAGATTGATTCGGAAGCTTATTATGCCCGCGATTATTTGCTGCAACTGGGGAAGGAAGGTTTTTTTAATTCAGAAGGCCGATCCGAAGCAGAGTATCTTTTAAAAGAAATGCAGCTGGTGGAAGAGACTGCGAAAGTATGCATGACAACAGCCTTTTGCCTCTGGTGCCATTTAGCGGGGCTGACTTATGTACGTAAAACAAAAAATTATGAATTAAAAAATAAATTACTGCCTTTAATGGAAAATGGACAAACTTTGGCTGCAACCGGCCTATCAAATCCAATGAAATATTATGCCGGCCTTGAAAAATTGCATTTGCGCGCGGAAGAAACAGATGGGGGCTACATTCTTTCCGGAGTGCTTCCCGCTGTCTCCAATTTGGCGGATTCCCATTGGTTCGGAACCATTGCCAGCGTGAATGAAAATAGACGGGTAATGTTTCTTGTTCCATGCAATATAAAGGGACTAAAACGGAAAGAAAAGGCGGGCTTCTTAGGGGTAAACGGCAGTGCCACTTACTCCTGCCAATTTGATCAGGTGTTTATTCCACATAATTTGGTGTTAGCTGAAGATGCCGACGAGTTTGTTGAAGAAATCCGTCCTACTTTTATTCTCTATCAAATTCCATTGGGTATCGGCGTAACAAAAGCTTCCCTCGAGTCCATTCATAAAGTGAAATCAAGACAAAACGGCTGCAATCAATTCCTTCAAAAGCAAGCCGATGACATTGATGAAGCCATTCAACAAATCGAAGAAAAAATCGGCGAACTCTTTTCGGTAGAGTCTGTAAATTGGAAAGAAATTGCTAAAATCCGCCTAGAAACGGCTTATTTAACGTTGGAGGCAACACAGACGAGCATGCTTCATAACGGAAGTGCCGGATATTTGCAATATTGCGATCCATCCCGCAGACTGCGTGAAGCTTATTTCTATGCGAATTTGACACCGACGATCAAACATTTGGAAAAAGTGCTCTCCTTCTAAATCTTTTCGTCCAAAGCAAAAGCTGCCCGAACATTAATTTGTGATATTCGGACAGCTTTTCAATTTATTAAAATCAATTAAACGGTCACTGATTTTTTCAAGCAGCGGAATATGATGGCTGATGGCCAACACCCCGATATTCCGCTCTTTCACAAGTTTGATGAAGGCATGCCAAATTTGCGCCTGTGTGAGGGCATCAAACATGGAGGTGATTTCATCCGCCACAATATACCGGGTGTTTGGTCCAAATGCACGGGCAATACAAAATCTTTGCAGTTCACCGCCCGAAAGCTCATGGGGTCTCCGATTGAGCCACTCCTTCTGAATGCCGAGCAAACTGAAGATTTCCTCATTCAAACCTTCTGCTTCATCAATTATTGTCGAAAGCTTCCAATTCGGATTGATGGCTTTTTCGGGATGCTGCCAAATTAATTGCACCGGATAATATTTTTCATTGTTCATTTTTTCTCCATCGATTAAGATTTCTCCTTCAGCTGGAGATAGATAATTTGCCATGATTTTTGCCAACGTCGTTTTTCCTGACCCGCTTTTCCCGTACATGCCGACGATTTCACCTTGTCCAATGGCAAGGTTGACATGTTTAAACAGCCATTTTGAACGATTATACCGAAAACTTATATTTTTCAACTCAAGCATAAAAGCACCTAACCATTTCTCCATTTCCTACTTCCCGCAGTTCCGGCTTTTCCGTCCCGCATCTTTTCGTTGCTTCTGGACAATAGGATGCAAATGAACAGCCTATGATTTCCTCGGCAGGGGAAGGCTGGGAACACTCAATCGGAACAAATCCATTTTGAGGCAATGCATTCCATAGCGCTCTCGAATATGGATGCCTAAATTTCCCGGCTTTCCTTACATTTTTTCTGTCTGCTATTTCAACGGTTTCTCCCGCATAAAATACAGCTATTTTATCTGCGATTTTCATAGCCGCTTCCAAATCATGGGTAATCATTACGATACCCCGGTTGTCATTTGCCAACATTTTCAGCTGGAATAGCAATTCATCAAGGGCTTCAGCATCCAAACCATTGGTCGGTTCATCCGCAATAATCAACTTTGCTTTACTTGCCAACGCCATGGCAATGAAAATTCTGCGGATCATCCCTCCTGATAAAGTGGACGGGATTTGATGATAGACGGCCGGGTCCAGCCCCACCTTTTGAAAAATGTCTTTGACTATTTTTTGTTTATTTTTCTGCTTAATGAAAGATTCCACCTGTTTCCCCGCTTTCATCAAAGGGTCCAAGGCGTTTGTCATTTGAGGGATGAGCAGGATGTCGTTGCCGCGAAGCCGTTTTTTTCTTTTTTCCGTCAATGGTTGATTCTCATACTTGATATTGCCTTCGATTAACGAGTTTTTCGGATGGATGCCCAAGATGGCGTCCGCCAACAAACTTTTCCCGGAACCGCTTGCGCCGACGATCGCAACCACTTCTCCTTGATGAATGTTTAAATGAAAATCCCTTATGACATGCAAATGTTCAACGTCCGATCCCTTTCCAACCCGTTCAATGGTTAATGATAAATGGTTTACCTCCAGCAAAAAATTTGACTTTATTTTTTCTATCTCTTCATTTGTTTCATCTCTAAATTTATACACAATATTCATGGATTATATCCTTTCNTTACTGAGGATTGAACATTTTCCTAAAATTGTTGCCCATTGCCTCGAACATGGCAACCATCAAAATCAGCGATAAACCGGGAAACAGTACCAGCCACCACATCCCGGCCGTCAAATATTTCATCGATTCGGCCAATATAATGCCAATGGCCGGCTGCTCCGGTGACAATCCAAATCCCAAAAAGGTAATGGCCGATTCATGCAAGATTGCATGGGGAAACAGCAATATAAAACCGACCAATAATTGGGGCAGAATTTGCGGCAGAAAATGGTTACGGACCATCCATATGCGGGACTTCCCTAATTTTTTTGAAATTTGGACGTATTCCGCCGTTTTCATTTGCATCAATTCAGCCCTCAAAACCCTTGTCAATGAAGGCCAATGGGTTAAAGCGATTCCGACGACGACGCCTTTTACCCCGCCGCCTAATACAAAAGCAATTAAAATTAAAGTGACGAGATGGGGAATGCTTAATAATAAATCAATCAAAATGGTTACCATTGCATCGAAATACTTATTGTAGGATGACAACAAACTTAAAATGAGCGCAATCAAAGTACTGATTGCAGCTGAAAACAAACCGACCCGAAAACTTAAATGAAGTCCTGACAAAGTGCGGAAAAACATGTCACGCCCGAGCCAATCCGTTCCGAAAAGATGCCTGATGGAAGGGCCGAGATTTTTTTGGCTCATATTCGCTTCAATCTGTTCTTCACCAATGAAAGATCCACCGATAACAAAAATCAGAAATAGCGAGAGCAGTCCCAGAAGCTTCAACAAAAGACCTTTCCGGGAAATCGCCATTCGGGTTCCGAAAGAAATGGAATGATATTTCATATTGCTTCACCGTTTTTCATTCTTAAGTCGATCATGGTATATAATACATCTGCCAAAAGATTTCCTATAAATACAAAAAACGTGCTGAACACAACGATTCCCATCATAAGTGGCACATCGCTGTTCAGTCCCGCCTGGACAATTGCGAGTCCTAACCCTGGATAAGAAAACACTTGCTCAGCCAAAATCGCCCCGCCAAACAATTCACCAAAGGACGCAAAGTGCACGGAGATGGCCGGAAATAACGTGTTTCGGAAAACGTGCCGTTTAAAAAGCGTGAATCCTTCTTCCCCTTTTGCCCTGGCAAACCGGATAAATTCGCTATCTAAAACGTCGATCACTTTTTGCCGCGTATGCAGCGTGATGTTGGAAACGCCGATCACGCTCAAAGTCGCCGCGGGAAGCAGTATATGTTTCAGCCGATCCAGCCATGTCACTTGTTCCGATACCACCCCGATTGGCGTCCCTAAACCAATTGGAAATAAACCAAGCCACAGGGAAAATACAATTAATAACAATATCGCAATCCAGAATGTAGGGGTCGAAGCGAGTACAAAACAATAAAGTTTGATTGCCCGATCGGCAAATGTTCCTTTGTTCATCCCCGCAATAACCCCCAATGCGTAGCCTAAGATTCCGGCCATGCTCCAAGAGAGGGCCATTAACGCAAAAGATGCCACAAATTTTTCTTGAATAATGGACAGTACATCCTGCCGGTACACCAGGGAAGTTCCTAAATCGCCTTGCAGAAACATTTTCAACCATTTGAAAAATTGCTGAAGTTTCGGTTGATTGACCCCGTAATATTCAGCAATTTCTTCTTTTTGTTCTTCACTGACAACCATCATTTCAGCGCCAAGATATGACTGGATAGGGTCCACCGGGGACAGGCTGACGAGCATGAAAGTCAGAACGACAACGGCAAATAGCAGCGTTACAAATTTCAACGTACGTTTAAGAATAAACTTGCCTATATGGAATGCCAACACTCTATGCCTTCTTTTCATGCCCGTCATTCATCCCACGTCCAATCTGCAATAAATTCCGTTACCGGCCATCCGTGACCATGGGGTTGTATTTTTTGCCCGCCAATATTCAAATGTTCATTCACAAAATATAGATGTTGCAGGTTGACCAGCCAAATCCATGGAGCATCCCCCAACGCCGAGAACCCGGTTTCTCCGTCCCATTGGGCTTTCTTCCAATATTCATTCGCTTCTTCCTGGGTTGCCGCGTGAATCGCCTGATCCATATATTGATCAACTTTTTTGTTGGAGTAATAGTTTGCATTTGAATAGCCCTGTCCACGATACTTGCTATGGTAAAGGTGATACATTTCAATCGGGTCATGGCTTCCCCAGCCCATCACCACCGGAGTGGTATGCATGACCTTTTCGATTTCATTCCAGCTTTTCCCTTCCGTCTTTACCTCAATTCCAATTTTTTTTGCCATTTGTTTAAAGGCTATGGCAAGAGATTGGCGCGTCTGGTCACTGGCAGGATAAACCAGCGCAAAACTTGCTTTTATCCCTTTTTTTTCAAAAATTCCTTCCGCATTTTTTGTCCATCCGGCATCCATTAATATTTTTTCCGCCGCTTCCGCATCGCCGTCTTCAATAATGGTATCCTCATTCCACCAAGGCAGATTGTCCGCCACAGAATAAGCGGGTGTTCCAAAACCTTCAAGGACATCTTCAACGAGCTTTTCCCTGTCGATGGCAATGTTGAGCGCTTTTCGGATGGCCGGATCGGATGTCACTTCATGTCCGATGGCAACCCCTTTTTCGGAATCATATCTAGGTTTTACAAATGGCATCATAATTCCGCGATTATCCACACTATCCAATGCAATCAACTTCATCCCCGGGATTTTTTCTTTCGCCAAATTAACGGGAACTGCCGCCATATCCACCTGTCCCGCTTTAGCTGCTAAAAATGCCGCATCCTCTGATAAAAATAGGAAAGTCAGTTTCTTAAAATAGGATTTTTTTCCATAATAATAAGGATTTTCTTCAACGATCAGCTGCTGTCCTTTATCCCATTGCACCAGCTTGTACGGTCCGGAACCTACCGGATTTTCCCGATAGTTTTCGGAATATGCGTGTTTCGGAACAATTCCCAGCATTGTCAATGTGTATAAAAATGTGGATTGGGGCTTCTCCAAAATAAATTTCACTGTATGGGAATCGAGCTTTTCCATTTTTTTTAAGTTTTGCAGGTCGACAACGGATTGGCTGTTTTTGGCTGTTTCAAAGGTAAAAATCACATCATCGATTGTCAGAGGCTCTCCATCTGAAAATTTCACATCATCGCGGATTTTGACGGTCCACTCCAGCCCGTCATCGCTGACGTTGTAGTCAACAGCCAAATCATGCTGCACATTGAAATTCCGGTCCAGTGTAAGCAGCGTGCTTTGAAACAATGGAGAACCGTATCGGCCCCAACCGGTTGTCGGGTCAAACCCATCTTCAGGTTCCGAGCCGATTGCCAATACTAAACTGTCTTTTTTCGTTCCTGTTTCTAAATCAGATGATTGGGATGTGCATGCGGCAAGAAAGAAGCATGCCGCAATCAGCATTGACATTAGCAGACTTTGATGATAAGCTCTCACCGTAATCACCTTCTAATCGTTGTTCATAGCCGACAAGATGGCTGCTTGTCCCAAGCTGATGCAGTTATCGCCCAATGGCGCTTCATCATCATANAAAATTTCAATATTTGTGCCTTTCAATAAGTCAAAGATGTCGGAAACAAGCAGACTATTATGAAATACGCCGCCGGAAAGAACAGCATAATTGGTGTCATATTCTTTGCAAAGGGCAGTAATCACATCCACTACCGCCTGCGCCAAACTGCGATGAAATCCCCTTGCAATGACAGATGGAGATGTTCCTTTGAGTCTGGATTGAATCATTTCCTCAAATAAAGGGCGATAGTCCAATTCTTCCCCAGTCCATGGGAATGGGTAGACTTCTTCCACTATCGGAGATTGGCCGGCCAAGTATTCCAAGCCGATCGCCGCTTCCCCCTCAAAGGAGTTGTCCAAATGGAAGCCTGTTAAAGCGGCCACCGCATCAAACAATCTTCCCACGGATGTGGTCGGGAATGTCCGGATGTTTTTCTCCTTAATTTTCAACGCTTTAGGGAATGGTTCAGGAAGCTGCAATCGATCGAGAAGCTCTTTGTCGAAATCGCCGATAAAGCCTGCCAATGCTTGAAGCGGAAATGTCGCCGCGGCATCTCCGCCAATCAGGGAAGCTTTTCTTAAATGGCCCCTTCTCGCAAATCCTTCCTGCACACTTCCTACAAAGATTTCTCCACCCCAAATTTCACCGTCTTCACCGTATCCCGCGCCATCGAAAATTACTCCGACAACCGGTTCGGACAATTTATTTTTCAAAGCCAAAATGGAGGCCAAGTGGGCTTTGTGGTGCTGAACAGCAACATGTCGATAGCCTTCAAGCGTTTGGGCGAATTTTGTTGTGAAATATTCCGGATGCAAATCATGTCCAATGATGGTGTCACTTAAAGCTACGCCATGATAATTTAAATAATCTTTTACTGCCCGTTCAAACTTTAGCTGTGTGCCATATTTGGACGTGTCGCCCAAGTGGTGGCTCATTATGACATGCCCATCTTTTACCAATGTAATGGTGCTTTTTAAATCTGCGCCAAGGGTTAAAATCGGTCGGGAAGAAGGCAATGTAATATTCAATAAATTATTGTATCCGCGGGATCTTCTGAAAGGCACGGCTCCAAGTTTTGTCACTTTTAATACCGTGTCATCCACGCTCCGTTCAATCTCCCGTTCGCCAATTAAAACTGCACATTGGAAATCTTCCAGCAATCTTGTTAATTGATCATCTTTATGAATCGTAGGTTCCCCAGGATAGTTGGCGCTTGTCATGACAATAAATCGAGGTGATCCAAAGTGGAACAGCAAATGCTGCAATCCTGTATAAGGCACCATAAGACCGATATCCGGATTGTTCGGTGCAATAATGGAGCTTAATTCTTCACTCTTTGATTTGGCGATGAGTATTGGACGTTTTTTCGACAATAATATTTCTTCTTCTTTTTCGGACAAATGGACAATTTCTTTGGCCGCTTCCACATCTTTTACCATAATGGCGAAGGATTTTCTTGGACGGCCCAACTTGTCCCTCATTACTTGAACCGCTTCTTTATTAAATGCGTCACAAACTAAATGATAACCACCATTGTTTTTCATCAGAAGGATTTCGCCGTTCTTTAACAGTTCTGCCACTCGCCGGAACATTTCTTCCCCTTCATAGCGTTCGCCATTGACTGTTAGATAATAGTTTGGACCGCAGTCAGGGCAGCAGTTCAATTCCGCATGATATCTTCGATTTTGTGGATCTTCATATTCTTCTTTGCAGGATGGGCATATCTCCCACTCCGCCATTGTTGTATTTTTTCGTTCGAAAGGAAGATTTGTCATTAATACATATCTTGGTCCACAGTTAGGGCAGCCGATATAAGGGTACAAATAGCGTTTGCTCGTCGGGTCAAACAATTCTCTTAAGCAATCATCGCAAATGGCTGTATCAGGCAAAAAAGTATGGGAAAGTGTACGGGATGATAATGTCAATCGGATCACTCTCTTTCTATAGGGTTAAATTAGGATTAAATAGAGAGGATGATAGATTTTTAACAAATCCGCGGCAACGGATCGCCCACTAACATATCAATCGCTCTTGTTCCTCCATAGGAAGAACGGGAAAGGACGATATGCCGATCGCTTTCATGCACTTCACCTATGATGGCCGCTTGCTCTCCCCCTGGAACTTGCCGGATTGCTTTTAAAGCATCATCTGCGTATTCCTTGGAAACGACCGCAATGAATTGGCCTTCATTTGCGATATGCATCGGATCAAGACCTAAAATTTCGCAGGCTCCCCGTACTTCCGGACGGACCTGGATTGCTTCTTCTTCCAGCACAATCGCCACTTTTGCGTCCCTCGCCAATTCGTTCAGTGCCGTCGCCATACCTCCGCGCGTCGGATCGCGCATCCATTTTAATCCCGGCGCCGCCGCATCAATCAGTTTGGCAACAAACGGCCATACCGCACGTGTATCAGATTTGATATCCGCTTCCAAATCGAGCTCGCCACGGGCAAAGAGAATGGTGATGCCATGATCCCCGATCGGTCCGGAGAGGATGATTTTATCTCCTTTTTGGACACGGCCTGCCGATAAATTTACTCTTGGATCAACAAGACCGATACCTGCCGTTGTAATAAACAGCTTGTCAGCTTTTTGGTGCTCGACCACTTTTGTGTCCCCGCCGACGATGGCGACATTCGCTTTTTCTGCCGCCTCTTGCATGGCTTTTATTTCCGCTTCCAATATTTCCGTCTCTGTACCGGCTTCGATAATCAATGTGGAAACGATGGCCAAAGGTTTGGCTCCACTCATGGCAATGTCATTTACCGTCCCGTTGATGGCCAACTCTCCGATGGATCCTCCCGGGAATCTTAAGGGATTCACGACAAAACTGTCCGCGGTAAAAGCAATTTTCGCCTGATCCGCCTGCACATATGCCGCATCATTTAAATCTTTCATATTGAAATATGGCGCCAAAAGACCCTCGATCAATCTCCGGCTTGCTTTTCCGCCGGCTCCATGGGACAACTGAATCGTCGGCTCTCTAAATGCAATTTTGTCTGTCAGCATGGCGACTACTCCTTCTCTCTATCTTTTTAATTGATTAATAGTTCATTGTTGAATATAGATGGTTATAATAAGTTGCACAGGCTCCTTCCGAAGAAACCATTAATGCTCCTACAGGATTGTCAGGCGTGCATACTTTCCCGAACAATTTGCATTGGTTCGGTTTCAGCATCCCCTTCAGTACATCCCCGCATTGTGCATCCTTGTTTTCTTCGATGGTAATTTTTTGAACGTTAAACTGCACTTCGGCATCCCATTTGGCAAATTCCGGCCGCAGCTTTAATGCGGAATTCTGAATGGCTCCCAGCCCCCGCCATTCAAAAGCAGGGCGGTCTTCAAAAACTTGATCGATGATTTCCAGTGCAGAAACATTGCCTTCTTCCATGACAACACGCTTATATTGGATTTCCACTTTGGCTTCCCCATTTTTCAGCTGTTTAATTAACATTAAAATGGACTGAAGGATGTCCAATGGTTCAAAACCTGATATGACAACCGGCTTGTTGTAATCCTTGGCGATGATTTCATAAGGATGCGCCCCTATGATCACCGATGCATGGCCCGGTCCGATAAACCCGTCAATTCTCATATTTGGCTGGTCCAAAATGGATTTTAAAACCGGCACGATTTTTACATGATTGGAGTACACGAAAAAGTTGTCCACATTCAATTCTTTGGCCCTTAGTACTGTGATGGCGGTGGAAGGGGCGGTCGTTTCAAATCCGATGGCAAACAGGATCACCTTTTTATCCGGGTTTTTGATTGCGATATCCAACGCATCAAGGGGCGAATAAATCATTCTGACATCCGTTCCCATTGCTTTATGGTTTAATGGCGAGCCTTTTTTCCCCGGAACCCGCATGACATCGCCAAACGCGGTAAAGATGACATCCGAATTTTTGGACGCGATTTCCAGACCTTCATCTACCCGCCCCGGTGGAAGTACACAGACCGGGCAGCCCGGACCATGAATAAATTCAATATTTTTTGGCAACAGTTCTTGAAGCCCGAAATGAAAAATGGAGTAAGTATGTCCACCGCATGCTTCCATTATCCGGAAGTGGTCATCCGGCTCAATGATCCGTTCGATTTCTTCCAGGGTTTTTTTGATCAGTTCAGGATTGCGAAATTCATCGATAAAGCGCATTTTGGATCCCCCCAAAAATATACATTAGCTAATCAAATTGATATCCTTTTATTTCTGCCATCGCTTCCTTATCTTCTCCGATTTCCTGCAATAGCTGTAATTGCTCTAAAGCCTGCTTCTCGCTGATTTTATTCATGGCAAAACCGACATGTATCAAAACCCAATCGTTTACCTTGACCCCTTCATGCTGAATCAGGCTTATGTTTACTTTTCTTCTTACGCCTGAAACATCAATCATCGCATATTGATTTCGATCATCAAGCAGCTCAACGATTTTCCCTGGTATTGCAAGACACATCTGTATCCCTCCATCGTTATGTTAACTATCGACCCGGATCCATATTTTCTTCTTTTCTATCCGGACCGGAAACGGCTCCAATTGAATGTGCGGAACCGTTATGCACTCCCCGTTTGTTAAATCGAAGCGGAGGGCTTTGTCATGCCCGATCAAATACATGCCTTCCACCTGCTCCACTTCCTCCTGTGCAAATGGAATTCCCCTATGAGGGCAGCGGTTCCGGTATGCCATAATCTTGTTATCTATAATGATTAGCAGTACGTCCACTCCGTCAATGGTGATATAATAGGGTTTGTTTTCTTTCAAATCTTCGATGTCCGGCCCCTCTTTCCAGCCGCTATCCTTTAATTCTTCAACATTTCCCTTTCCTGTAAGCGGCATATATCCCGGGGATAAATCGTTTACCATTTCTACCCGGTCAATTTCCGGAACTCTCGTTTTTATGGCTTCTTCTACCCCGTTTTTTAATGTGACGGCCGAAAGGGAACATCCTGAACAGGCTCCTTGCATCCGGACGTAAACGACATTGCCTTCAATTTTATCCAGCTCAATGTCGCCCCCATGGGAGTTTAAATAAGGGCGGACTTCTTCCAATACCGCTGCGACTTTTGTATATAGATTTTGTTTAATGATCCCATGCAACAAGAGCATCGCATAAACGGAAGGTTCTTCTACGGCCTCCAGCATCAATCTTTTCCCTTCATCCGTCGACCGCACGATTCTTACGAGTTTTCTGAGGGCATCTTCATGGAAAGCTTCAATCGCTTTTTTCAACTCCAAGATTTTTTTCAATTGATAATCGGTAAAGTCCATCGTCTTTATTTCTTGGAGTATTTGGTCAATCCGTTCTGAAAGATTCTCGACGCTCTTTGACTGTGTACCCAACGGGCTTCACCCCCCAAAAGCTAATTGCTGTTCAAGCACTTCCTCCGCTTTCTGCTTCAGCAGATTTTCAAACACTTCTTTCGCCATTTTTTCCACGATTTCTTCCACTGTTAATTCATGGCCCGGAATGTTTTGGAAATGATATTTTCTTTTCGCAAGCGCCTGTAAAATAAAACATGAACCTTCAGGATTATTGAGCAAAAATTCTTCAAAAAAAACGTCTACAAATTGATCCAGCCATATCCCTTCTCCATGGGGATTGGTGCGTAATAGGCGCAGGGCATTTTCCGCACCTTCCGAACGTTGAAGCGCCCGCTCTACAAATCGCTCTGTTGCCATTTGCAACAGCGTATTGAAATATTGCTTTTCATAATCGTTCACCAGTTTCCCTCCACTACTGCTTGGAAAGTTCTTCTTTTTTCTTCTTGATTTCCAGCAACATGTCCTCTACCACTTTTTTTGACTCTTCATCCCTCAGTTCCTCGAAAATCTGTTTGGCTTCAGTTAATTTGGGCACTGCACTGGAAAAAGCCCCAAGATGGGAAAGGGCTGTTCCCTGATTCGCAATGAGCCTCGCATAACCATGGGGATCGGTTTCTTTTTTCCGCACTTTTAGCACATCTTCATAAAGGGCAACCGCTTCCCATAAGTTATCTTCAATATGGGAAGACTTCGCATATTGAAGCGCATTCGCCAGATTGATGGTGGCACTGCACCATAATTCGGTATGCTTTTCTTGATCCAAATATCGCAAAGCTTCCCTGAGGGATTGGATGGCCATTGCATTTTTTAAATGGTAGTTATATTCATTTGGCGGCATCGCCAAATAAGACAATGCAAGATTCATATGGATGATGGCATAGTTTTCAGGAGCATTCTCTTTCCGGTAAACTTTTAAAGCTTTGTTATAGCATTTGATTGCTTCCAAGTAATAAGTTTTGTTTCCATCCGCCAATTCCTGATAGGCCGTTCCAAGCTGAAAAGTCAATTCGGCGCGCATATCTTCAAATTTTGAACGTTCCGTTAAAGTTAAAGCGGTTTTATACAAATCGATTAACCGTTGATCGATGAATCCTAATGATTGTTTCGTTGCCGCCGCTTCGCTCAGCAACCTGGCAGAAAAAATAGGTGAAATTTCTTTGACTGTTTGGGCTGCTCCTTCCAATAGCTGTATCCCTTTTGTCCAATCTCTTTTTTGAAATGCATCATAAGCATGTGTTGCCAAAATAAAAGCTTTGATTTCATCAGCTGTATCATCTTGGAAATGGGGAGGGTCCTGCTTAAAATTTAATCTCCAGGCAACTGCATCCAAAAGCAGCTTCAAGTCTCCATCCAACATGGATTCGGCCTTTTTGTAATTTCGCTTTTCGGGAAAAAGAATAAAACGGTTAAAGTGGCCTTCTTTCGTGTCAGGCAATAATTCGTTCACCCGTTCAACAGGTTCCCCTTCGATTGCAGCTAAAAAAAATTGCCATTCTTTTGGACAAGGTTCCGGCAGAAAACCTTGCAATAAAGAAGGCATAAAGGTATCCGCGTTTTCTATAGGCGGCAACAAGAAGAAACCTGCTGTCCCTGGAAATACGCCGATTGACATTGGCTGACGTTTCAACATGCGACACTCCCCCTTTTCATACATTCCCTTTTGAAACTGTTGCAAAACATTTCATTATTTCACATATAACGGAATCCGAAGGGCCAATGCGTTTTCATCCCATTCAACAGTTCTTGGGCCATAATCTACATCATCCGGCAGCAATTCTGAAACTAAGACAGAACGGTCTCCTTTGGCATTGCGGTATTTTAAAATCAAACCGCCAGCGCCAACGTAATTTACCGGCATGATCAATAAGTCATGTTCATCCAATATCGCAATGACGGCCCCTGTTGCAAAATATCTTTGTGCAATCTCCGAAGGGATCTGCAAATAGCCTGTTTCAGTTATTTGACACTTCAATTTCTTCACCTGATACTTTTTGTTTGATTTTTTTTGCCAGTTTGTTTACACTTTCTTCCACTTCAGGTGTAAGCCCGCTTCCATAAGATAAATCCTGGGCCTCGATTAAATAGACGGTGACTTTTTGCGGAAAATCATCTTTTAAAAGCCATCGTCCCATTGCGATGGCATGGTCCCATCGAAAGTTATGAAGATTTATATTCTCCAACGGAATGGCTTCCACCTCTTCTCCAGGGATTTCAAAAATGGTCCCCGGTTCCGCTCCGGTAGTGCAAGCATCGACGATAATCAATTCTTTTGCATTGCCTATTTGAAAAACGACATCCATTCCGGCGGTTCCCCCGTCGGCCAGCCGCACATTCCGTGGAACTCCCAAATCCCATAACTTTCGTATTAATATAGGACCTGCACCATCATCTTTTCGAATTAGGTTCCCACAGCCAATGATTGTAATCATGTTGTCCTCCATATAAAACTTTTGATGAATAAATAAGAGGGCTTTATGATCAAGTGCCCCCTTATTTATTAGAGATTCATGAACATCTGAAGTTTTTTCCGCGCCAATCAGAAGTTTGTAACCCTGTATTGGGCCAATTGTTTATTTGTTTTCGCGTCATAGGCATGTACAGTACATACCAGGCAGGAATCGTAACTTTGCGCTATATGAGCCAGCTCTACCGGATCTTCCGGATTTTTGATAGGTGTACCAATCAGCGCAGTTTCGATTGGCCCTCTTTGACCGAAGCGGTCGCGTGGCCCGATATTCCATGCTGTTGGTGTGATGATTTGATACTTTTCAATTTTTCCGTCCTTCACTTGAATCCAGTCCGCCAAAAATCCTCTGGCCGCCTCGGTAGCCCCGAAGCCCTGGCCTTCGATCAGCTCTCCAGGATTTACATAAAATTTCTCATTTAAGTCGATTTGCTTTAACCAGTTTTGTACATAGCGGACATATTTCGGAGCTTCATGTAGTCGGGCCAAGACACGAACCATTATGCTCGGTCCAATTTCTTTGACAATGTTGTAGATCAATGGATCATAATCTTGCCAATCTTCCGCTCCTTCGCGTCCGGCAATGACTTGTCTCGCCAGCGGTCCAACTTCCAGCGGTGTTTCGCCGCTGTCCAATAAATATCGCGGAGCCTTTGCAAACGTATATTTCCCTAGCTTTTTGCCTTCTTCCGGATCGAGCGGATTCGTAAATCCTTCAAATGGATGATAAGAACCTTCGCCTTCATAGAAAGAATGCGTATAGTCTTCTCTGACACGGGCCTGGTCAAAATCATGGAAATTCTCGCCGTCAAATACACCGGATCGGGCAATGAGGGCGCCATTTCTTGATTCGATAGTCGGATGGATATATTTTTCAGGATTCGGGAAGCTTCCTGCCGCCAAATACTTGCCCGGTCCGGCTCCATATTTATCCAATCCGATTTCCCGGCTGTATCGAATAAACAGACCCAAATCGGATTCATAATGCTCTTCTTTTTCTTCCAGCCATTCAAGCACATCTGACCAAGTTTCGTTTTGGAGCCATCTTTCTATCGAGCAGCCCAGCAAAGTGCTTTCCAGCCAATTCTTGCGNAAGTATCCCAAAATCGAAATCGACCGGGTAATGTCCGATAAAGTCGGTGCGCACATCACGCCGCCAGGAATCATGAAGCTGGAGTGCGGCCATTGTCCTCCAAAAATGGCATAGATTTCGACAGGTTTTGCTGAAATCGTTACACCTTTGACATAGTTTTCTCCGACAAAAGGAGCCCATCGTTTATGAACCTCTTCATATAAAGATGCAGATTGATAGTTTTTATGGGTCAATCCGATGGCAAATAACGCATAGAACCAGCGCGGAATACTTTGAATCGTTTCCGTGGCTTGCGCAATATTTCTCACCAAAGTGGCATTCGGCGGCACTTCCGTATGGAAGGCCGTATCAAGGGCGTAAGCCGATTTTGTTAAATGGCTGCCGCCGCAAATACCGCAAATTCTTGGCGTCATGATAAGACCCGCCTGAGGATCTTTTCCAATCAATATTTTTTCAAATCCCCTAAACATCGTTGCTTCCGTCCAGGCATCGACAACCACGCCATCTTCAATCGTAACCTTGACATCCAAGTCCCCTTCTACCCGTCCAAGAGCGGGAACTTTAATTGTTTGCTGTGCCAAGTTCTCCCCTCCTTAAATATTTCGATAAGTTCCATTATCATGGTACGAACAGATCTTCTTTTGCCCATTTTGGAGCGACAGTACGCGCGACAGCGGCATGTACTGAGTAACTTAAAGAATCCACTCCTGTAGGCACTTCTTTTGGAATGGCTCCCAATATTTTTTGCGTTTTGAATACCGTTCCAGGCGCTAAATCAAAGAATGGGAATTGCGGTTCCGTACATCCAATGCATGGCATGCCTGCTCTTGTTTTGGATGATTGACGGTTCCATAGAATCCTGTTGCAGGATGAACGTGTCATTGGACCACGGCAGCCTTGTTCATAGAAGAGACAGCCTTTTCTCGTTCCTTGTCCGAATTCTTCCACCGGTTCTTTGTATTCGAAATATTGAACCCGTGTACAGCCTGTCTGAGTAAACGTTTTAAAGAATGTTTCCGGACGATGATATTCATCCAATGTGATATCCGCTGTTCTGCCCGTTGCAATGGCCACGAGAATTTGCGTTACCCAGTCAGGATGCGCAGGGCAGCCGGGGATATTGATCACCGGTAAACCTGCCTGGGAGCGGAACTCTGTAGATAAAAATCCTCCTGGTTTGTCTTTGAAAAATTGCAATCCGGTAGACTCCGACGGATTAGGGCTTGTTGCAGGTATTCCTCCCCAGCACGCACAGTCTCCAATGGCCACCACATATTTAGCCTTGTGGGCCAAATCATAAATCCAATCTTTTTTAGGACGGTCAAACAAAGTGTCGAAACGACCCGTTCCATTCGGTCCCTGGATGACGGTTCCTTCCACAACCAAAATGTCCAGTTCTGTACGGCCTTCAATAATGTCATCCAAAATTTCCTTTACCTGATAGCCGAATTCCATGGAGACCGAGTGGTGATAAAGAATATTGATGCCAAAATCGGTGATTAAATCAATCACGGTAGGCTCATCCGCATTCAAAAACGACTGGGTGTTTCCGTTGCAGGCTCCTCCGTGAATCCAAAAGACGTTTGCCATTTCCCTTTAACACCTCCAAAATCATGTATATTATCCAAAAATTAAAAATATTTAAAACGCTTTCATTTTTTCTTGTATCAAATAATCAATCCATTCATTGATGCCCATGTCCTGTTTTACGGAAACCTCGAAAACTTTCATTGTCGGCCTGGATTGATAGATTGATTGATAGAACGCTTCTTTGTCAAAATCCACCGCTTCTGCCAAATCCATTTTAGTAATGATGGCAATATCCGCGCTGTTGACGATGGTAGGGTATTTTACCGGTTTATCCTCGCCTTCCGTCGTTGAAAACAGCACCACCCTCAAGTTTTCACCCAGGTCATAGCTGGATGGGCAAACAAGATTTCCGACATTTTCGATGAATAGAAAGTCGATATCTCTTAAATCCCATTCACGAATGGAATCTTCGATCATTTGTGCCTCAAGATGGCATACCGTTCCTGTTGTAATCTGTTTTACTATCGCTCCGCTCCGCTTCAGCCGTTCCGCATCATTCTCTGTCGCCAAATCCCCGACTAAAGCCGCGGCTTTAAAATCTTGACCCAGCCTTGTCAATATTTCCGTCAACAGCGTTGTTTTCCCGGCTCCGGGACTGGAAACGAGGTTTACAACATAAACCCGGTTTTCTTGAAAGCGCTTTCTTAATTCTCTGGCCAAAATGTCATTTTTCTTCAACACATTTTCCCTTATCTTCACAATTCGAGGCTGTTCAATTGCTTGGCTCAATATTAACCCTCACCTACCAGTTCATACAATTCAATTTCTTTTCCTTCCAAAATTTGATCGGTGCCTGAGTTGCATCTCGGACATTTTATCGGAATGGGTTTTTCCAGCACATATTCTTGGCTGCATTGAGAGCAAAAAATTTTTAAAGGAATTTCTTCTATAATTAGATGGGCTCCTTCGATGCTTGTCCCTTCCGTTGCGATATCAAAGGAGAATTCCAACGCTTCTTTGACTACGCCGGAAAATACACCCAATTTTACACGCAGGGCTTCAATCTTTTTTAGATGATTTTGCTCTGCCGTTTCGATCGCCAATTGAACCAGGCTGTGTGCAATGGACAGTTCATGCATTCTTAAGCTCCTTTGACAGTATTTTCAACACATTCAATATAAATTGGATTGCAGGCTGTATTTCCGGATTGGTCAGCTCCTTCAACAGGCCGAATATGCCAGGGCTTGCAGATGTTTTATATTCCATATTGGAAGCGGCCTCCGAAACAGATGTGCAAAGATTGCTTAATGTTTTAATCGTTCTTTCATTCAGCACTGTCGCCTCGATTTTTCTGAATTCTTCTGAATTGATTAAGTTCTGCAAACGTATCAAGGACTCCAGGCTGCTTTGCAAATTGTTTACAATATTGTTTTTTGGCAATTCTTCCCGAAGCGTCAGAACCATCCGGTTTAGCGAATCGGCCATTTCTGGACTTCGCTTTATAAAATTCTCAATAGCCTCAAACAGCAGATTAAATTTTTTCAGGTTATCCAGCAGGCTGATTAATTGTTTGATTGTTTCAGGTTCTGACAATTTGTTCATTAATACAGCCTCATTGCTGATGCTTACAACATTATTTTGGCTGCTCAATCTTCCACCTCCCCGTTATTTGTAAACTATTAATCTATTAAAATAAATTATTGATAAACAACTTCATGGCAACCGTACTTCATTTATTCGTTTTCATATAACACTTTTTCAATATAATAAATTATTTGAATCTTTAGACAATTAAATGAATTTAACTAAAAAATAACATAATTTCCTCGGCTTTGTCAAACTGATTTTCAATATGTCCCTTGCCGCCGGATTTTTTATTTCCCAAAAAATAAACTATGTATGCCGGACTTCGCTTATTAATATATAAAACGAGCTATTTATTTATGCATTGAAAGATTCATTCTTCTATCAAGTTATTTATCTCCAAACTTCTTTATTGCAAATTTTCNGAAAATATATTATNTTAATGAAAAAATTATAAAAAAGGAGGCTGCCACATGAAAGCGCTTGTCTATGAAGGTCCAGGAAAAAAAGCATTGAGAGAAGTGGAAAAACCGGAAATTATAAAAGACAGTGACGCAATCGTAAGACTCGTCAAGACAACCATCTGCGGGACGGACTTGCACATTTTAAGCGGAGATGTGCCGGCGGTAAAAGAAGGGACCATTTTGGGGCACGAAGGAGTAGGAATCGTAGAGGAAGTCGGATCCGGAGTAAAAAACTTCAAACCGGGGGATAAGGTTATCATTTCCTGTATTACGTCTTGCGGAAGCTGCCATTATTGTAAACAATCCCTTTACGCCCATTGCGAAGATGGCGGTTGGATTTTAGGGCATTTGATCAACGGCACCCAGGCTGAATATGTGCGCATTCCCCATGCCGATAATTCCTTGTACCATATCCCGAAAGGAATTTCCGATCAGGCAGCTGTTTTGATTTCAGATATTTTGCCGACAGGATTCGAAATCGGCGTGCTGAATGGACAAGTGAAGCCGGGGGACACGGTCGCGATTATCGGTGCCGGACCAATCGGTATGTCCGCTTTAATTACTTCCCAGTTTTATTCGCCTGGAAAAATCATCATGGTCGATTTGGATGATAACCGTTTAGAAGCATCAAAAAAATTTGGTGCCACAGATACTGTCAACTCCCAAAATGCAGAATCGGCAATTCAACAAATCCTGGAACTTACGGATGGACGTGGAGTAGATGTAGCAATTGAAGCGGCCGGTTTCCCTGCAACTTTTGACATCTGCCAAAAAATTCTTGCCCCGGGCGGCCATCTTGCAAATGTTGGGGTGCATGGCAAACCGGTCGAACTGGAACTTCAAAATTTGTGGATCCAAAATGTGACCATTACAACGGGACTTGTTTCAACAAGCTCGACTCCGATGCTGTTGAAAACCCTTTCAAGCGGAAAAATCAAGGTGGAAGAGTTGGTCACCCACGCCTTCAAATTTGAAAACATTCTTGATGCTTACGACACTTTCCAAAACGCCTCCAAAGAAAAAGCATTGAAAGTCATTATTGATTTTGAATAAACTATTTCCTCTAAACCATTAGAAAAACCCTTTCCCGCGTTTGCGGGAAAGGGTTTGAAAACGTTGATAAATACCAATATTAACGTTTTGAGAATTGTGGTGCGCGACGAGCGCCTTTGAGACCATATTTTTTACGTTCTTTCATACGTGGGTCACGTGTTAGCAAACCAGCTTGTTTTAAAGTTGGACGGAAATCCGGATCAACTTGAAGCAACGCACGTGCGATACCGTGACGGATTGCGCCAGCTTGACCAGTATAACCTCCGCCTTTTACGTTTACTAATACATCATAGCTGCCCAATGTTTGAGTCAATACTAATGGTTGTTTAATTACTTCACGCAATGTTTCAAATGGAATGTAATCTTCCACATCACGTTTATTGATGATAATTTTGCCTTCGCCAGGTACTAGACGTACACGGGCTACTGCGCTTTTACGACGACCTGTGCCAGTATATTGAACTTGTGCCAAGTGAATATCCTCCTCTAACTAATTATCCGCGAAGCTCATAGCTTTCTGGTTTTTGTGCAGCATGTGGATGATTTGGACCTGCATAAACGAAAAGTTTTTTGAACATTTTGCGTCCCAATGAATTTTTAGGAAGCATACCTTTCACTGCAAGTTCGATCATTCTTGTTGGATTTTTTTCAAGCATTTCTCCTGCTGTACGTTTCTTTAAGCCACCTGGATATAAAGAGTGGTGGTAGTAGATTTTATCTTTTAATTTTTTACCTGTTAAATGAATTTTTTCAGCATTAATCACGATTACAAAGTCACCAGTGTCAACATGTGGTGTATAGATTGGTTTATGTTTGCCGCGTAAAAGAGCCGCAACTTCAGAAGCCAAACGCCCGAGCGTTTTGCCTTCTGCGTCAACCACTAACCATTTACGCTCTACTTCATGACCTTTCGCCATAAATGTTGTACGCATGTATATATCCTCCTAATCGATTTCAT
>JGI1652J44930_10000276_pt1 | contig 20688 bp, 15 predicted proteins | sample NewIslsDNAsample_FD_44930 | JGI IMG/M metagenome (IMG submission 44930)
TAGCTCTAGCCGCTGCTTTATCGGAAGAAGGAGGACCTATTTTTTTGGCGGGCGGTTATAAAACGACGGAAGAGATGCGGAAGGAAATGATGAACGTTCGGACGCTAACGAGTGCACCGTTTGGTGTCAATGTATTGTACCAAGTGAAGAGAACGTGAACGAGGAAGTGGTGCTTCGCTATAAAAAGAGATGGAAAAGACCGATGTGCCCCTTGCATTTACAGGCCGTCCTGTTGGCGGATTAGTAACTCGTTTCCTTAGAATATGACGCACTAACTCCGATTGCATATCTGCACATCCATCATATGACAAAGCATCTTCGCAAAACTGCCGCTCAAGCAAACGATTCACAGATGATGTCTTTATGGACTCGGCAGGGTTATCGTTTGGCAAAAGATATGCCTGCTGAGGAAGTAGGGAGGTTGTTGTCGGAGGAAATGAGGGATAATAATGAAAAGATGGAGTAGCGGGCTTTTTATTGTTCTAACATTCATTCATAAATGCAAAGGCAGTCCTGTTTAATATTGTTTCAAAGCTGTATCTTGATAAAGAATAATGAGAAGGGGACATATAAGAAAACTTTATTACTTGTTAACAGGGGGAATAAGAAGAGTGAGGGCTCATAGGTTACCTCCATTAATTTAATGTTCAATGTACGATCAATAGTAGAAAAAATGAATTTTATGAGGAAATCTTTGGAATATGTTTTTTATACGAAAATAAATTTTTTAATAGTTGATATTTTTAAGAATATTAAATATAATTAAAGCAAAAAGTTAAGTTAAACGATTAAGTACAGTAAGGAGATTCTCGATGGTTAGACTTAAAGATATTGCAGAAAAAGCAGGAGTGTCTACAGCAACAGTATCGTATGTTTTAAACAATAAAGGTAATGTTAGTGAAGAAACAAGAAAAAAGATTTTGAAGATTTTGGATGAATTAGAGTATAAACCTAACCAAATAGCGAAAAGTTTAAAAACCCGGAAAACGAGTACGGTTGGGGTTATTGTGGAGGATATTACTGTTTTTAATGCACCTGAAATTATTGACGGAATTAACGAGTGTGCTGAAGAACATGGTTTTTCTATACTTTTAACGAATCTAAGATTGTATAAGAGAATAGGAAATAATTTTTCTAATGTAGACAAGTGTAAGCATTTGATTACCAATGCTGTAGATAGTTTATTAAGTAAACAAGTGGATGGAATTATTTATATAGGTGTTCATACAAGGAATGTTACAGGATTAATTTCGGAAATAGATAAACCTTTAGTATACACATATTGCTTCGCTGATTCAGGATATTCTGTAAACTATGATGATGAATTTGCTTCTTTTGAAGCAACAAATTACCTTATCGAGAGGGGACATCGAAAAATCGCTCTCATCAGCGGATTAATTGATTCGATTCCGGCTCATGAAAGATTTAATGGGTACCACAAAGCGCTTATGAAACACCAACTTATACTTAATCCATCGTATGTAAAAACAGGGGATTGGAGTTACGAAAGCGGTTATAAGATGGCAAAAGATTTATTACAACAAAAGGAGCCTCCGACGGCCATTTTAGCAATGAATGATCTGATGGCAGGCGGGGTTATTGAGGCTTGCAGAGAGCTTGGTATCCAAGTGCCTCAAGATTTATCGGTGATTGGTTTTGACAATAGAGAGTGTAGTCTATATTATACGCCAAAGTTAACAACAATGGATCTTCCTTTAAGAAAAATGGGTGCCAAATCTATGGAAAAAATATTGAGACTACTGAATGGAGAATCGGAAACGATAGAAATGAATACAAAACTTCGATGCCGACTAATTGTGCGGGAATCTGTATCTTCACCGCGCTAAAATCAAAAAGGAGGTGTTCATTTACTGTTCAGTTAATCGTTTAAGGGATTAATTATATTGTGTTTTTGGTAATTTTCTTGAAACAATACCACATTTTTTCTATGTTTTAATTTAATCGATTAAAATGCTGCAATTTTAGTTAATCCATGAGGATATTATCTTTGATTAGGGGGGTGATATCGAGAGTTTCGGTTTTATTTTAAGCGTTTTCAAACTCAAATAATAATTTTTTCGGGGGGAGAAGATTTTTATGAGAAAACCTTATATTACTCTCATTTCCATTTTGATTCTTATTGTATCCATCGTTTTAGGGGGGTGTAGTGAAAGCGACGCGACTGCTAAAAAAGAGGATGGTAAAGTAACAATTAGCTTTAGTATGTGGGATACGTTAGATGAAAGCAAAGCTAACTTTATCACTGCGTTCGAAAAGAAGCATCCTAATATTAAGGTAAAATTAGTGAATATTCCTGAAGATTACTCTCAGAAAATTAACTCTATGATTATTGGTGGTACGGCTCCTGATGTCATACTGGCGTGGGAAGCAGATATTCAGCGTTTTGCCAAAAGTGGTGCTATTGATCCGCTCGACAAATATATTAAAAAGACAAAGGCGTTTAAAATGGATGACTTTATCCCAGCAGTTAGCCGCTTGAACAAAGAAAATGGTAAGATTTATGGATTGCCTTGGTGCTATGCAACGGAGTTTTTATATTACAACAAAGATATGTTTGATGCAGCAGGTGTTGAATATCCAAATGAAAATTGGACATGGAAGGATTTTGAAGAAGCTGCAAAAAAACTAACCATTCGGCAAGGAGACAAAACCGTTCAATGGGGTGCTGATGCAATTTCCTTCCCTGGAATTTGGTATTCAATGATTGGTGCAGCAGGCGATGACATCGTTGATAAAAACGGAAAGCTTGATTTATCAGAAGGATTAAGAAAGGCGCTTGAATTTCAAAATAAACTTACGAACGTAGATAAAGTTTCTCCGCAACCGTCTGTCGGTGGAGAAGTTGTAGATTTATTTGCAGCGGGAAAGGCAGCAATGACACGTAATGGTAGTTGGTATATTTCCAGCTATCGTAATAACAAATTTCATTGGGATATTGCACCACTTCCAAAGGAAGAACGCTCTTATGCTTCGCTTCATACAGGTTTCTTCACCATTAATAGTAACGGTAAACATAAAGAGGAAGCTTGGAAGTTTATTGAGTTTATGATGAGTGATGAAGGACAATCAATGATTAGTAAGATGTATAATAATCCATCAGCGCGTAAGAGTGTTGCGGCGAAAGGTGATTATAAAGTTGCGGGAGAAAATGGTCCGACAAATTGGGATGTCTTTGATAAAACAGCACAGTTTGCTGATTTCGGCTATGTGCTAGTCAATCCTTCTATTACAAACGATTTGGTAAACGATTTCAATGCTGTATTGTTAGGGAAAAAAGATATTGAAGAAGTTATCAAAACAGATGTTCCAAAAGCTCAAAAACAAATAGAAAAAGACAAGTAAGATGAGAACTAGGTGCCTTTTTATCTTTTCTAAAAATAGGAAAAGGCACCTTCTTAGCCATATAACATGGAAAGAGAGGAGGAGAGGAACAAGATGAGGAAGAACGCTTGGAAAGAAAATCTCTCAGCATATGCTTTTCTTTCCCCTTGGATCATAGGATTTCTTTTGTTCACAGGTGGTCCTATTATCGTTTCGTTTCTTTTAAGTTTTACAAAATGGAATTTATTAGGTGATCCTCGGTTTATTGGATGGGAAAATTATAAATATATGTTTTCAGGAGACTCAGACTTTTTTAATTCACTAAAAGTGACCATATTATTTACTGTCATCAATGTATCAGTCAGTGTTATAGCCTCTTTGTTTTTAGCTGTTCTGTTAAATTTTAAAGTTAAATATATAAGTATTTTTCAATTTTTCTATTTTGTACCCGCAGTAATGCCTAGTGTAGTGATGGCATGTGTATTCAAATTAATGTTTAACAAAGAGTTAGGTGTCGTAAACTACTTATTATCTCTAATAGGGGTGGACCATCCACCAAATTGGCTAAGCGATAGTTTTTGGGTATGGCCTACTTTAGCGATAGCAAGCATATTTACTTATGCTACTGGGCAAATGATGTTGATTTTTCATTCAAGCCTTAAAGAGGTGCCCAAAGAGCTATATGAAGCTTGTGATTTAGATGGAGCAAATTTTATGCAAAGGTTTTTCTATGTCACTTTACCATCTATCTCGCCAATCATTTTATTTAATACGGTAGTTGCGACTATTAATTCATTTAATAGCTCCTTTACACTCATTTATCCTCTTACAAATGGAGGGCCGGATAATGCAACAGAAGTGTTAAGTTTAAGTATCTATAAAAATGCATTTAAATTGTTTGATATGGGCTACGCTTCTGCTTTAGCGGTAGTATTATTTATCATCGTTGCACTAGTATCTGCGCTTCAATTTCGATTATCTAGAAACTGGGTGCACTATGATTAAAAAGAGGGGATATTACTATGGCACAACTTCAAAGCAAGAGTAAAGAAGAGGTTGAGTATAAAACAATAAGGGGAAATGCTCGTTTTTCCTATAGAGTCATCAAAAAGAATGGAAAAACATTCATTCAATATACTATTTTGATTATTGTCGCAATTTTTATGTCATTTCCAATTGTTTGGATTTTATCTAATTCGTTGAAAACGTTAAATGGTATTAGTCAATACCCTCCTCAACTAATACCAAGTGACCCTCAGTTCGGAAACTATATTGAAATATTAAAGAATAGCAATACGCTTATTTATTTACGAAATACATTGATTTTAATCGTTGGTAATACCGTAGGGACATTAATATCTAGTTCCATTGTTGCATATCCGTTAGCAAGAATGAATTTTAAAGGTGTAAATCTTATATTTTCTATTATTTTAGCAACAATGATGGTACCAACAGTTACAACTATTATCCCGCAGTTCATTTTATTCCGCCATTTAGGCTGGCTAGACAGCTTTCTTCCTATGATTGTACCAAGCTTTTTTGCATATCCATACAATGTATTTTTGTTCCGGCAGTTTTTTAAGACAATACCAAAAACACTTGATGAAGCAGCAATGATAGATGGATGTTCTAGATGGCAAATATTCACTAAAGTGCTTGTGCCAATAGCAAAACCCGTTTTCATTACCGTGGGAGTTTTATCGGCTATTTATTGGTGGAATGAATTATTTACACCGTTAATCTTTATCGATTCTGAAAACTTAAAACCATTAACGATTGGAGCATTAACCTCTTTTAAAGTTCACGGAGCAACCAACTTAAATGCGTGGAATTTGCAAATGGCGATGGCGATGATTATGGCTATTCCGCCAATGTTACTATACTTGTTTGCGTCTAAGTTTTTAATTGCTGGGATTAAAACATCGGGGCTTAAAGACTGAATAATAAAAAGAGCTTTCGCCGTAAATGAGCAAAATATTGATTTGCATTTACGATACAAAAGGAAAAAGGGGATGGAAAAATGAATAAGTTAGTGCGAAACGGCCTAGAACCTGTTCCATTTACGAAGGTAACTATTGAGGATCACTTTTGGGCTCCTCGAATACGCATAAATAGAGAACATACAATTCCCTTTCAATATCAAAAATGTAAAGAGACTGGGCGTATTGATGCATTTAAATTGAATTGGAAGCCAGGAATGGAACCGGTTCCCCATATTTTTTGGGATTCAGATGTTGCCAAATGGATTGAAGCGGCTAGCTATAGTTTAGCAACGCATCCTGATCCCGATCTAGAACGTTTATTGGATGAGGTAATTGATTTAGTTGCATCTGCACAACAACCGGACGGCTATTTAAATATCTATTTTACAGTTGTTGAACCGGAAAAGAGATGGACGGACCTTCGAGATGCCCATGAATTGTATTGTGCAGGGCATTTAATAGAAGCCGGTGTAGCTCATTATGCAGCAACAGGAAAGCGAAAACTATTGGACGTTGTTTGTCGTTATGCGGATTATATCGATACCGTGTTTGGACCAGAGGAGAATAAGAAAAAAGGATATTGCGGACATCCAGAGATTGAACTAGCGCTTGTGAAATTATATCGAGTAACTGGGGAAGAGCGGTATTTAAAACTTAGCAAGTTTTTTGTAGATGAACGCGGAAAGGAACCGAACTATTTTGAAGAGGAGAAGAAAAAGTATGGTCCTGGATACTTTGAAGAGTTATTCAAAACCTTTGGCAACTTAAAAGAATATAATCAATCACATAAACCTGTGCGAGAACAAGACAAAGCAGTGGGTCATGCTGTAAGGGCAATGTATCTTTATTGTGCCATGGCAGATTTAGCGAAAGAAACAGGAGATGAAAGCCTAAAAATAGCTTGTGAACGTTTGTGGGAAAATGTACACAAAAAAAATATGTATATTACTGGAGGAATCGGTTCAACGGCAAAGCACGAAGGGTTTACATTCGATTATGATTTGCCAAATGAAACAGCTTATGCTGAAACGTGTGCGGCGATTGGATTAGTGTTCTGGAATCACCGCATGCTACAATTGGATTGTAGCGGAAAATATGCTGATGCGTTAGAACGTGCACTATATAATGGTGTTATCAGCGGAATTTCCTTGGATGGTACAAAATTCTTTTATGAAAACCCGTTGGCGAGTTTAGGAAATGTACACCGAAAAGAGTGGTTCGATGTATCTTGTTGTCCTCCTAACCTTGCACGTTTATTAGCCTCTCTTGGGCAGTATATTTATTCACAAAATGAGAAGGAAGTCGCTGTCCACTTATATATTCAAGGAAGTGTTAATTTAGATATACAAGGAAAAAGTATTTTATTAAAACAGAAAACAAATTATCCATGGGATGGAAATATTTTGATCGATCTAGAAATGGAGCAGCCATCTACATTTGCTTTAAAACTAAGAATTCCAGGGTGGGCGCGCCAAGCAACAGTAAAAATAAACGGTGAAGTATTTGACATTAAACAACATTTAGAAAAAAATTATGTGAAAATTGAGCGGAAATGGAATAATCATGACCAGGTTGAACTTGTTTTCCCAATGCCAATTGAAAGAGTTTACACAAATCCGAATGTAAGGTATAACAGAAATTGCGTTGCTATTCAGAGAGGGCCATTAGTCTATTGTCTGGAAGGAGCAGACAATCCGGAACCACTATATCGGATCTCCCTTCCTAAAAATGAAGTATTGCATTCACATTTTGATGAACAATTACTTGGTGGGGTTGTAAAAATAACAGGGAAAGCAGTTTTCTACAATGATTTTGATTGGGATGGAGAACTTTATCGAACGAGTTTACCGGCACCCCAGCAATTCGAATTTACCGCTATCCCTTATTATGCTTGGGATAATCGAAAACCTGGTCAAATGCTTGTTTGGATTCCCGAAATATAGATATGTGTTGTATTAAAGGTTAGCCGTAGACAAACGTTTACGGCTGATTTTTTTTGAATTTAACAGGAGTGATAAAAGAAATTTTCTTGAGAAAGATCATATATCCTTATTTCGACGTTTGAACCCTCTCTTCGAACATGATACATTGATAATACAGTAAATTTATACGAACAAATAAAAAGAGAAGACAGAAGCTAAATACAAATAATAATGGATCGGCATTAGAAACCAGGCTATTTATACATACAAATAAACTTTAGCCATATTCCATAACAGTATCGAAATGATTCATTGGACCAGTTTTTCCAGAACTTTATTGCGTGTGAAAAAAAAGGGGGGATCCAAATGAAAAAATTAGTATTTATTTATGTCGTTCTAATTAGTGCATTTATTCTTTACTTATATCATTACCATCTGGAAATCTCCCGCTTTCGTTCTTTTTACCAACAAGAGAAAGCGCTTCAAGGTAAAATGGATGAAAAATATGTGATGGTGACTTTCCAAGCGGGGATGGATTATTGGAAACGTTGTCTAAAGGGATTTGAAGACGCGGCACAGGCATTAAATGTTTCTGTAGAATATCGCGGAGCTACGCAATACGATGTAAACGAGCAAGTCACTGTGTTGGAGCAAGTCATTGCGAAAAAACCGGCGGGTATAGCTGTTTCAGCAATTAATCCTACTGCGTTGACAGAAACGATTAACAAAGCAGTGGATAAAGGAATTCCCGTTGTGTTGTTCGACTCTAATGCTTCTGGCAGTAAGGCGTTCTCTTTTTTAGGAACGAATAATTATAACGCAGGAGTAACGGCTGCTCACAAAATGGCTGAACTATTAGGAAAAAGAGGGAAAGTAGCAGTAATTACATTACCCCATCAGCTCAATCATCAGGAACGAACGAAAGGGTTTTTAGAGACTATTTACCAAAAATATCCGCAAATGGAAGTGGTGGCAGTAAAAGATGGGAAAGGAGACTCTCTAGCTTCCAAGGAGGCAGCATTAGAAATACTTAATGAGTATCCGGATGTGGAAGGAATATTTGCAACAGAAGCGAATGGCGGGATTGGTATCGGCGAGGCGATATTATCATTAGAAAATAAAAAAGTAAAAATCATTAGCTTTGATACCGATAAACGAACGTTAGATATGGTGAAACAAGGAATTATATCTGCTACTTTAGCGCAAGGAACTTGGAATATGGGCTACTGGTCACTGCAATTTTTGTTTCATCTTCACCACCGCTTAACTCCTTCCTTGCAATCAGGTTATCCTTTACTACCTCCATATGTAGATACTGGAATTACCGTAGTGACGAAAGCAAATGTAGAAAATTTTTATGCGAAGTAAATCGAAGTACATCTATGCAGAAATGAGTGATGACCATTGAAACGAAGAATCAATTATTTGCGAATAGACAATTTACCGATTCGTTATAAGCTCATTTCACTTTTATTAGTCATTACTATTTTACCTTCGATTGGATTAGGCAGTTTGATCGGCTGGGCCGTTGACCGTATTATGGAGCGGCAAATTAATGAAAATACTTTTCAGCTGATTAATCAAGTAAACAAGACATTGGAGTTTTACGTCAGTAATATGCAAAATATTACGTATTTAGTCGCGTTTAATCCGGATGTAAAAAGATTCTTAGCCGAACAGAAGGGTATACAAGGAATGAATGACGATTATTCCATTCGCCAGTTTTTACAAGGGCTTACCACATTGTATCCAGAAGTGGCAGGGATCCTTGTTGTGAACCGGAAAGGTGAGTACATTAGTAATGAAATGTACGCCCGTTCGCCTAAGCCGCTTACAGAAGAAACATGGTACCAAGAAGCGGTAAAAAATAAAGGGATTTTTAAAATTATTGGACACCCAATGCATCGGAATGTCATTACACATGCCAACTATACGAACAAGGAAGTGGTTTCTGCCGTACGTGCTATTTTAAATCCGAATACACAAGAGGTAGAGGGGGTAGTGTTAATTGATTTAAAACTGAGGGTGATTGCCGAGGCAACGAAAAATGTTCGTTTAGGAAAGTGGGGGTATTTGATGGTCATTGATCATCGCGGTGAAAATATTTATATTCCAGCTAAACCGTTTATAAAAGAAATTCCACGGCAATGGTTTCATGGGGATTTTGGAGCATTTTCGAAAAAAGTCCATGGACAATACCTTCAATTTATTTATCAGCGCTCTCCTTTTACTAACTGGACAACCATCGGGGTGTTTTCCAATCAAGAGTCTGCTTTAGAAATAAAGGAGATTCGTTTTTATGTAACGAGTTTTGTCTTTTTTGTATGTTTATTCGGTATAGGATCATCCTATTATTTGGCTTATTCCTTGTCAAGACCAATCAGCCAGTTAATCAGTTTTATGAAAAAGGTGGAAGCAGGCGATTTAACAAGTCGTTATCATGATGATCGAGCGGATGAAATCGGGGTGTTAGGTAGGAATTTTAACCATATGCTTGACCAAATTCAACGTTTTATTTCCCTTGCGGAATGGCAGGAACGACAACGATGGGAAGCGGAATTGCGCAGTTTACAAGCGCATATTAAACCACATTTTCTTTATAATACGTTAGATACGATTCAGTGGATGGCAAGGAAAAAAGGAGCGGAAGATATAGCCGAAGTAGTAGAATCATTGTCTAAACTATTCCGTATTGGGCTAAGCAAGGGGAAGGATATCATCTCTTTTGCGGAAGAAATCGAACATGTTCAAAGTTACTTGAGTATTCAAAAAACAAGGTATAAAGATAAATTACATTATACGTTCGATATTGCTCCAGAGTTACAAAAGTTATTTGTATTGAAATTGGTATTACAACCGATTGTCGAAAATGCGATTTATCACGGCATTAAACAACGGAGAGGGCCTGGACATATTTGGATACAAGCTGAAGAGCAGGAAGGACGCCTTCTTATTCGCGTAAAGGATGACGGAGTAGGAATGTCGCCGGAAAAGCTGGCTTCTTTGAGAGAAAGTTTATCGATTGGTTTTACGTTAGGGGATACCGAAAAGAAAATGAAAAACATCAAAGGGTATGGAATGGTCAACGTGCAAGCACGGCTGCAATTAACATTTGGCAACTCCTACGGGTTATGGATTGACAGTAAAGAAGGACAAGGAACGACAGTAACGATTGTGCATCCAATTATTAGACATATTACCTAGGAGGAGAAGAAATGTGGAAAAGTGGAAAGTGCTTATTGCCGATGATGAGGAGATTATTCGTGAAGGGATAAGAGAAGCGGTAAACTGGGATGAGTTTCAGATGGAAGTGGTGGCGGAGGCAGAGGATGGAGAAGAGGCGTTGAAACTTGCATTAAAACACGGCATCCATGTATTATTAGTCGATTTAAGCATGCCCATTATGGATGGAATTACATTGATGAAACATATACGACAAAAGCTTCCTGATTGTAGAATGATTGTGATTACAGGACATGATGAGTTTGCCTACGCGCAGGAGGCGCTTCGTCTGCAGGTTGATGACTATATTTTAAAACCAACCAATCCAAAACAATTACATGAGGTAATAAGCAAAGTGAAGCAAGAATTAGAACGGGAAAGGGAACAAAAAAGATATGTAGAATTACTATCGAGCCAAATTCAGAAAAACCTTCCTCTTCTTCGACAACAATTTTGTTTGGCATGGGTCGCCGGAGAGATGACAGAGACGGAAATCATGAAGCAATTACAATTGTTGCAACTCCCGTCCTCTTGTCCTAATCAGGTAGCAATCGTGTATTGGTCAGAATTTTTCGCGAACCAACCCGTTATGAGTGAAAGAGATAAACAGCTGTTTTTATTTGCGATCGAAAATATCATTTCAGAATTATTGGATGTTTATGAAAAAGTAGTATTCCGGGATCAATTTGGATTAATTGTCTTATGTATCTGGGGTCGTGTTACCGAAGAAATGTGGACGCAATTAGAGGAATCCGTCAAAAAATATTTGAACGTGAAAGTAAATATATATACAGAGACCGTGAAGGGAAGCCTTACGCAAGTGGCCGATGCCTACCAGCAATGTAAAACGAGGATTTATAATGAATCACATATTTCTCCCATCGTGCGCCGGGCAAAGCAGTATATACAAGAACATTTTTCCGAGCCCGATTTGACATTAGAGTCTGTTGCCCAGTCTTTAAATGTTTCCCCCGTTTACTTGAGCCGCATCATCAAACAAGAATTAGGCACCTCGTTTGTCAGCTTATTAACCAAAACACGTATAAAAAAAGCGATCGAACTATTGACTTCTACGGATCTTTCCATTCATGAAATATCTGAACGGGTAGGTTACGATACACAACATTATTTTAGTACGGCCTTTAAAAAAGTGGTAGGAGTTTCACCTAATCAATACCGCAAAAGAGCGTTATTACCGGACAGTATGCGAAAACATCATTTATAAACGGATACATTTTGTGACAGAGCTATCCCCTAAACAATGGGATAGTTCTTAATTTATGGTAATGAAAACGCTTTAATAAAGTTAATTTTTTATAAAAATAGTTAACATATTAAAAAGACTATGAATTTTCTTGATGCTATATTGAAAGTAACAATAAAAAATATACGTACAAATTTAATAAAGGGGGATTAAGAAAAGTATGAAGAGATTTTTATCCGTACTGGTGTTATTGACACTTGTATTTGCCCTATCCGCATGTAGTGGCATAGGAACAAATGGTGGAGATGCTGGATTTGTCGGAATATCGATGCCAACTAAGTCATCGGAACGATGGATTCGAGATGGGGAAAGCATGGTAAAAGAATTTAAGAAACTTGGCTATAAAACCGATTTGCAATATGCCGAGGATGTGGTAGAAAACCAAGTATCTCAGATTGAAAATATGATTACTAAAGGGGTAAATGTGTTAGTTATTGCACCGATTGACGGGGAAGCATTAACAGATGTATTAGAAAAAGCGCATAAACAGGGAATCAAAGTCATTTCCTACGACCGCTTGATTAAAAATAGCAAGTATGTAGACTATTATGCTACTTTCGATAATTTTAAAGTAGGCGTGTTGCAAGGAAAATACATCGAAGAGAAACTCGGTCTTAAAGAAGGAAAAGGGCCATTTAATATTGAGTTGTTTGCTGGATCTCCTGATGATAACAACGCGTATTTCTTCTTTAACGGAGCGATGTCCGTACTAAAACCTTATATTGATTCTGGAAAGTTAGTGGTGCGAAGTGGACAAACGAAATTTGACCAAGTGGCTACGCTACGCTGGGATGGTGCTACTGCCCAAGCGAGAATGGACAACTTGTTAAGCGCTCATTATACGAACGCGCGAGTAGATGCCGTCTTGTCTCCATATGATGGAATTAGTATCGGGATTATCTCTTCTCTTAAAGGGGTAGGATACGGAACTCCTAGCAAACCGATGCCCGTCATTACCGGTCAAGATGCGGAGTTAGCTTCCGTAAAATCGATTATCGCTGGTGAACAAACACAAACGGTATTTAAGGATACAAGACTATTGGCGAAAAAAGCGGTGGAAATGGCCGATGCGGTTCTCAAAGGCAAAAAACCGGAAGTGAACGATACGAAAACATATAACAACGGTGTGAAAGTCGTTCCATCGTATTTATTGGAACCGGTTTCAGTGGATGCTTCCAATTATGAAAAAGTGCTCATCGATAGCGGCTATTATAAAAAAGAAGATCTTTCTAAATAAAGGTGACCGGATATAGTGATAGTTTCTAATACTATCACTATATCTATTCCTCACTATGGGAGGTGTGAAGGAGCATGTCTGAATTCATTCTAGAAATGAGAGGAATTACCAAAGAGTTCCCCGGTGTGAAAGCGCTCGACAATGTGAATTTAAAGGTAAGAGAAGGGGAAATTCACGCGCTTTGCGGAGAAAATGGTGCAGGAAAGTCTACATTAATGAAAGTATTGAGCGGTGTCTATCCTTATGGTACGTATAGCGGGGAGATTTTGTTCAAGGGAGAGGTATGTAAGTTTAAAAATATTAAACAGAGCGAAGAACTAGGAATAGTTATCATTCATCAAGAGTTAGCATTAATTCCTTATTTGTCGATAGCCGAAAACATATTTTTGGGAAATGAGAGAGCAAAAAAAGGAATTATTAATTGGAATGAAACGATTGTTAAAACAAAAGAATTGCTACAAAAAGTAGGATTAGATGAGTCTCCGCACACATTAGTAGGGAATCTTGGAGTCGGTAAGCAGCAATTGGTCGAAATCGCCAAAGCGTTATCTAAAGAAGTAAAATTATTAATTTTAGACGAGCCGACAGCGGCTTTAAATGAGGATGATAGTGAAAATTTATTAAATTTGTTATTAGAATTCAAAAAGCAGGGAATGTCTGCTATTATCATTTCCCATAAGCTAAATGAAATTTCGAAAGTAGCCGACTCCATTACGATTTTACGGGATGGGAAGACAATTGAAACATTGGATATGAAAAGGGACAATGTGACAGAAGACCGCATTATTCGGGGCATGGTTGGCCGTGATTTAACGAACCGATATCCGGTGCGAAACCCAAAAATTGGTGACGTTATCTTTGAAGTGAAAGACTGGAATGTTTATCATCCTCTTCACTCAGAACGAAAAGTCATTGACAATGTATCTATTTATATCCGCAAGGGGGAAATTGTCGGCATTGCTGGATTGATGGGAGCGGGAAGAACCGAGCTGGCGATGAGTGTTTTTGGAAAGTCGTACGGCAGAAAAATTAGTGGAAAAGTGTTCAAAAACGGCTCGGAAATTGATGTTAGCGACGTCAGCAAAGCGATCGCCAACGGGATTGCTTATGTCTCAGAAGACCGCAAAGGAAATGGTCTCATCTTAATGGAAGACATTCGGAAAAACATCACACTATCTCGATTAGGTAAAATCGCAAAGAAATTCGTTGTTGATGAAAATAAAGAAATCATAGAAGCGGAACGATTCCGTGACCAATTGAAAATTAAAACTCCAAGCGTCTTCCAAAAAACTGAAGCATTAAGCGGGGGAAACCAACAAAAAGTGGTGTTAAGCAAATGGATTTTCGCCGAGCCTGATATTCTCATTTTGGATGAACCAACGCGAGGAATCGACGTTGGGGCGAAGTATGAGATTTATACCATTATTCATCAACTAGCAGAAGAAGGAAAGGCCATTTTAATGATTTCGTCCGAATTGCCAGAAATTCTTGGCATGTGTGATCGCATTTATGTAATGAGTGAAGGCAGAATCACAGGGGAAGTAAATAGAGATGAAGCAACTCAAGAAAAGCTGATGAAATTAATGACAAAAACGACAGTTAGGAGGGTAGTGTAACATGCAAACACCGGCACAGAAGGCAATTCAACATCGTTCAACGGCAAACGAAAGCAAAATACAGCTCTTGAAACAAATGATGAAAAATAACATGAGAAGTTATGGCATGGTGATTGCACTAGTACTGATCATGCTATTATTCCAAATTTTAACTGGAGGAATTTTGTTAAGACCGTTAAACATCACGAACTTAATCTTGCAAAATAGCTATATTTTAGTATTAGCGATAGGCATGATGTTAGTCATTATTACCGGGCATATTGATTTATCGGTAGGATCGGTTGCCGCATTTGTCGGGGCGCTTGCGGGAATTTTAATGGTTCAACATCATGTTCCGATGTTTGTAACGGTTCTGATTTCCTTGCTGCTTGGGGCTTTGATTGGGGCATGGCAAGGGTTTTGGGTCGCTTATGCAAAAATTCCGGCCTTTATTGTTACGCTAGCGGGAATGTTGCTATTTAGAGGATTTACGATGATCATTTTGGAAGGTCAATCGATCGCGCCTTTTCCGAAATCATTTCAAAATATTAGTTCCGGTTTTCTTCCTGACTTGTTCCATGGACAGAATCTCCATATTTTCACTCTTGTCATCGGTTTGATTGCGTCCATACTATTTATAGGGTCTGAAATTAGAAAAAGAAACAATCAGAAACAATACGGCTTTACTATTAGTCCCGCTGCTGTTTTTGGAGCAAAATTAATAGTGATTGTGGCGATCATTATAGCATTTTCTTATGTTCTTGCCACATACGAGGGGATTCCAACGATCTTGATTATTTTAGCTATGCTCATTATCGCGTACTCATTCGTCGCTAATAAAACCGTAATAGGCCGACATATTTATGCCATTGGTGGAAACGAAAAAGCGGCACAATTATCTGGAATTAAAACCAAACGTGTGACATTTTGGGTATTTGTCAATATGGGCGTGTTGGCGGCATTGTCTGGTTTGATTTTCGCGGCTCGCTTAAATGCAGCGACACCGAAAGCAGGGAATTTGTTTGAACTTGATGCGATTGCAGCTTGCTTTATCGGTGGAGCGTCTGCCTACGGTGGAGTTGGTACAATTAGTGGAGCGATTATCGGCGGACTTGTAATGGGGGTAATAAACAATGGGATGTCCTTGCTTGGTCTGGGAATCGATTGGCAGCAAGCAATTAAAGGATTAGTATTATTAGTTGCAGTAGCATTTGACATTTATAATAAAAACAAGGCTGCTTAGCCTTTGTACGAGCGGAATTGAAAGGACCAAGATCAACGTTGTCTTGGTCCTCTTTTTGCGATAAATATAATATATACGTACAAATAAAAATTGTTATAATAAATTTGCTTTAATATTATTTTTAACTTGAGGTGAACTATGAAAGAGAAAGCAATGCCGAAATATCTGCAGCTAAAACAGGAAATTTTATCTTGGATTCTTTCTGGAAAACTGCATCCGGATGAAAAAATACCGACAGAGCACGAAATAGCGAATCAATTTCAATTAAGCCGCCATACGGTTCGGCAGGCGTTAGGAGAATTGGAGAAAGAAGGATGGCTTTATAAAATTCAAGGAAGTGGTACGTTTGTTTCTAGGCCGAAACAAAGCGATAAAGTTAGTATCAAAACAGTAGGGATACTAACGACGTATATTTCTGATTATATTTTCCCGCACATTGTTCGTGGAGCGGAAGAAACACTTCGCGAAAAGGGATACCGTCTATTATTAGCTAGCACGGATAATAACAAAGAAAGGGAACGCGCACATTTAGAAGCGATGATTCATCAACCGTTAAGTGGCTTGATTATCGAGCCGACAAAAAGTGCGCAAGGGAATCCTAACTTAGAGTATTATTTAGCGTTAAATAATCTCCATATCCCTTATGTTATGATTAATGAACGATACTTAGAAATGAGTTGTCCGTGCGTCAAAATGGATGACGAAGGCGGCGGATTCTTACTTACCGATCACTTAATTCGTTTAGGTCATCACCGGATTGCGGGATTTTTTAAAACGGACGATTTACAGGGAGTAAACCGATTAAAAGGGTTTATCCGTGCTCATCAGGAACATGGCGTAGCGCTTGCGACGAATCATCTTGTTTCTTATACAACTGAAGAAAAGGAGTCAAAACCATTAGAAATAGCGCGCGTCTTTTTACAACAACAGGAAGGAGAAAGACCGACGGCGTTTGTTTGTTATAACGACGAATTAGCGATTAAATTACTCGATGTGATTAGACAACAAGGGCTGACCGTTCCAGATGATATTTCTGTGGTGGGATTTGACGATTCTACATTTGCTACGGCGACAGAAGTCAAATTAACAACCATTCGTCACCCGAAAGTGGAAATGGGGGTACAAGCAGCAGAAATGCTAATCCAGATGATTGAAAAGCAAAACGAGGGGAGCATCAATGATATTATTTATCAACCTGAACTAATTGTCCGAGAGTCAACAAAAAAAATATAAAAAAATGTTCAAACAATAAAAAAGTTATGGAAAAATTGTACGTACAAAATTATAATGGAGGTGAGGGAATCTTTTTATAGGGAGTGGAGGAGATGCTTGAAGAACTAAAACAAGTTGTTTTGGAAGCCAACTTACAGCTCCCCAAATACCAATTAGTGACATTTACATGGGGAAACGTCAGTGGTATCGATCGGGAAAAAGGTCTTGTGGTTATAAAACCTAGCGGGGTAGAATATGGCAAGTTGACAAGAGACGATATGGTTGTAGTTGATTTGGAAGGGAATGTGGTGGAGGGGTATCTAAAACCGTCTTCAGATACTCCGACACACTTATTATTGTATAAGGAGTTCCCACAGATTGGAGGAGTTGTACACACACATTCACCGTGGGCGACGGTTTGGGCACAAGCAGGGAAAGGAATACCTGCATTAGGGACGACTCATGCCGATTACTTTTATGGAGAAATTCCGTGTACCCGCAAGATGACGGATGCAGAAATTCAAGGAGCTTATGAAGAGGAGACGGGAAAAGTAATTGTCGAAACTTTCCGTCTTCTAGACCCTATGCAAATGCCAGGAGTATTGGTCTATGGCCACGGTCCATTTGCTTGGGGGAAAAATCCGTATGACGCTGTTCACAATGCGGTTATTTTAGAAGAAGTGGCAAAGTTAGCAGCAAGAACCTATTATCTTAATCCTTCGGTCGAGCCTATTGACCAATCATTACTGGACCGCCATTATTTTAGAAAACATGGTGCTAATGCCTATTATGGACAATGAGAGGGGGAGCAAACATGACGAAGAAATATGTGATTGGAATCGACTATGGAACGGAATCCGGTCGTGCCGTACTTGTCGATTTGGAAGGAAACGAAATCGCTGATCATGTCACTCCATATTCTCACGGAGTCATCGATGAGGTGCTTCCGGAATCAAACGTAAAATTGGAGCCGGATTGGGCATTGCAGCATCCGGGAGATTATATCGAAGTATTAGCAACTGCAGTTCCGTCTGTATTGAAAAAATCGGGAGTTAATCCTGCTGATGTAATTGGAATTGGGATTGATTTCACTGCTTGTACGATGCTTCCGGTTGACGCTTCAGGTGAACCTCTTTGTTTTCGAGAAGATTTAAAAAATCATCCACACAGCTGGGTGAAGTTATGGAAACATCATGCTGCACAAGATGAGGCGAATTTAATTAATGAAATCGCCGCAAAAAGAGGCGAAGCGTTTTTGCCACGATATGGCGGCAAAATTTCGTCTGAATGGATGATTGCGAAAATTTGGCAAATTCTAAATGAGGCGCCGGAGATTTATGAGAAAACAGATCTTTTCCTTGAGGCTACTGATTGGGTCGTCTTTAAAATGACAGGTAATATTGTTCGCAATAGTTGTACTGCTGGTTATAAGTCGATTTGGCATAAGCAAGAAGGCTATCCAAGTAAAGAATTCTTTCGAGCATTAGATCCGCGTTTGGAAAATTTAACAGAAACAAAATTGCGCGGTGACATTGTGCCTCTTGGTACCAAAGCAGGCGTACTTACGGAAGAAATGGCAGCGATGATGGGGCTACTGCCTGGAACAGCTGTTGCTGTAGGAAATGTAGATGCGCACGCGGCCGTGCCTGGAGTAGGAGTGGTAGAGCCAGGAAAATTAGTGATGGCAATGGGAACGTCGATTTGCCACATGCTGTTAGGAACAGAGGAAAAATATGTGGAAGGAATGTGTGGTGTCGTAGAAGACGGGATTATTCCGGGATATTTTGGATATGAAGCAGGTCAATCGGCGGTTGGTGATATTTTTGCGTGGTATGTTGAACATGGAGTTCCAGCCTACGTGAAAGAAGCAGCTGAAAAAGAAGGAGTAAGCGTTCATCAATGGTTGGAAAAAAGAGCTGCTGCGTATAAACCAGGAGAAACAGGATTGCTTGCACTTGATTGGTGGAACGGCAACCGTTCTGTGTTGGTTGATACAGATTTAACAGGGCTAATCATCGGGTATACGTTACTAACAAAACCGGAAGAAATTTACCGAGCATTACTCGAAGCCACTGCATTTGGGACTCGGAAAATTATCGATGCTTTTGTTGAAAGCGGTGTCAAAGTTGAGGAATTATATGCTTGTGGTGGACTTCCACAAAAAAATAAATTATTGATGCAAATTTATGCAGATGTGACAAATCGTGAAATTAAAGTAGCGGCTTCCAAGCAAACTCCTGCAGTTGGCGCGGCGATGTTCGCCGCTGTGGCAGCTGGAAAAGAGAACGGAGGATATGAATCGATTGTTGAAGCCGCCAAAAAAATGGGGAAAGTCCGTGATGAAACATTTAAGCCGATACCAGAAAACGTGAAGATTTATGAACAATTATATCAAGAATACACAAAATTACATGATTATTTTGGGCGTGGAGAAAACGATGTGATGAAACGACTCAAATTTATTAAAGAGAATGCCAAATCGAAAGAATCATTAAACGTCTAATTCATTGTAAGTGATGAGGAGGAAACATGATGTTACAATTGCGACCATACGAATTTTGGTTTGTTACCGGAAGCCAACACTTATACGGGGAAGAAACATTGAAACAAGTAGAGGAGCATTCTAGAGTCATTGTGGAAGGATTAAATCGCGATTCTATTATTCCGTTTAAACTAGTTTTTAAACCAGTTGTAACCACTCCTGAGGGGATTCGGAAGCTTTGTATAGAAGCCAATGCGAATGATGAATGTGCAGGAATCATTACATGGATGCATACGTTTTCTCCTGCAAAAATGTGGATCGGAGGTCTTTCCGAATTAAGAAAACCGTTATTGCATCTTCATACACAATTTAATCGTGATATTCCATGGGACAGCATTGATATGGATTTTATGAATCTGAACCAGTCTGCTCATGGCGACAGAGAATACGGATTTATCGGGGCCAGAATGGGGATTGCCCGGAAAGTGGTAGTCGGTCATTGGGAAGATCCAGATGTTCGTGAGCGACTAGGAAGATGGATGCGTACTGCTGTTGCTTTTACCGAAAGCCGGAATTTAAAAGTGGCTCGTTTTGGAGACAATATGCGAGAAGTAGCCGTTACGGAAGGAGACAAAGTAGAGGCTCAAATTAAGTTTGGCTGGTCAGTGAATGGTTATGGAATCGGAGATTTGGTGCAATATATAAAAGATGTACCGGAACAAAAAGTAAACGAACTTTTCGATGAATATGCAGAATTGTACGATATTGTTCCAGAAGGCTTTCATGAAGGTCCAGTACGCGAATCGATTCGTGAACAAGCCCGGATTGAACTTGGATTGAAAGCATTTTTAGAAGAAAGGAATTTTACAGCGTTTACGACTACGTTTGAGGATTTGCACGGAATGAAGCAGCTTCCTGGGCTCGCGGTACAGCGGTTAATGGCAGAAGGATACGGATTTGGCGGAGAAGGAGATTGGAAGACTGCCGCGCTTGTTCGTGTGATGAAAATCATGGCGGACGGAAAAGGAACGTCGTTTATGGAAGATTATACGTATCATTTTGAACCTGGAAATGAAATGATTCTTGGTGCTCATATGCTAGAAGTATGTCCAACGATTGCGGCAACCCGACCAAGAATTGAAGTTCATCCTTTGTCTATTGGCGGAAAAGAGGATCCGGCTCGTCTT
>JGI1652J44930_10000278_pt1 | contig 20599 bp, 21 predicted proteins | sample NewIslsDNAsample_FD_44930 | JGI IMG/M metagenome (IMG submission 44930)
CAGCAAGGGTATTAGCTAATTTTTCATCTGCATGAGCTTCAGCATTTTTTAAACCATCAAACTTGTTTTTCCCCGCCTTAAAACCAGCTTTAGCTCTGTCTGCCAATAATTCTGCACCAGCCATACCCGCTCTTCCCGCTACTCCACCGATTGCACCACCAGCACTAAAACCTAAAGTTGAGCCAGCAATTGAACCGACAGGACCCATCGGTGAACCAGCAATAGCTCCGGCGGCTCCAAAGACAGCTTTACCGCCTTTTGAAAAAATTTCTCCAGCTTTTAGCATTCTTTCTGCTCTTGAGGTAGAACCTATGTCTGTTCCAGCTCCTGCAAGGAGACCTTTTGCACCGTCTTCTTCAGTACCATCTTTTCCGCCTTTAGCATTTTTAGCTACCTGGCCAGCAGCACTTCTTAATGATTGAGCGACAGATTGTCCACTTAAGGCCCCTTTAACTGCACCAGCAACACCCATTAGTGCAGAACCACCCATCATGGCTGCCGTTTTACTTAACCGGTCATTCATCTGTCCTCCTAAACCTAAAAGAGATCTGATTGATTCCGTAACAGGAATAAAGATGATGTAAAGTAAGATACTTCCGATACCAGGATTCGCACCAGCAATTGCTGCAATTACCCAATATACCCCGGCATGAACGGATTGAACAAATACAGTTCCTGCATATTCTTTAAACAATCCAGCGGTAATACCTTTCGTTTGCGGAATAAGGTAAAGAGCCACTGCCAAAGGCGACATTATGGTTAAAATCATTAGTGTAAGGGTACGCATCATATAATAGAAGTTTGCCCATATTGAAAGTCCAAGAAGTACCAATCCTATTATTAATCCCCCTAGAACACCTTGCTTTAGAAATGTAGTAGCCTGTTTCGCAATATCTCCATCCATGACTTCTTTTGCACTTGAGAATGTCGAAACAAACATTTCATTTACGGAGTACATAATTTCGAAAATTGTGCTCAAGTTAAAAAACAATATAGCTACAAGAATAAAGTCTTTAAAATATTCAAATGTATAGGTCCTGTTAGAAGGATTTATACCGGAAGAGGATATTCTCATACCCGCTAATATAATAGAAACTAAAATGAACCCTACAGATAAGGACTGCATAACAGCCATACCTTGAGCTATAACACCAAATTGATCCTCATTAAAAACACCATAATAGTATTCTTCTTTTCCTGTGTCATAAATGAGCCCCTTAAGAGTGTCTAGATCCTTAAAGGGACCCAATATCCATTCGAGCATCTTCTCAAATAGGGACTCAAATATATCCATAATTTTATCTTGCAAGGACCACCACCCCCTTCTAACGCTGTTCCATGAGTTGTTTTCGCTTCATTTGTTCTTCATAAACTGCTTGGTTAGATTCAATGAAGAATAATTCTTCCTCACTAGGATTTGTTTGTAACCACACGGAGCTTTTTCCCATCCGAAGAATTCCTTCACCTTTATCCGGATTCCCGAATAAGATATTTATTTCACCAGCGCTAAGGTCAAAGTTTTCCTTAATAACTTTCAAATCAATTTTGTTTTGCTGAAGGAATAGATAAGCATGTGTATTTTGTAGAATCCCTCTAGCTTTGTTATTAGTAACAAAGCGTACAAAGTCCTGACTTGCCAATCGAAGACCTGTGTTTCGTTTACGGGCTCTTCGTGCCATTTTTTCAAGGAAACTGACTGTTTGCTCAGAATCGATTAATGTCCAAGCTTCATCGGCGTAAACAAATTTCTTTTTTGTTGCGTTATCTAGATTTTTCACAAAATGCTCCCATAAATAATTCAGGATTACATGATAAGCAATTGGGCGTAAAAAGCCTTCCTCCATTTGGCTAATATTAAAATTAACCAGCCTTGCATCTTGCAATGATTGGGTAACTCCCTTGCCAAGATATGTTTGTCCATCGAAGATAGGCTTTGAGCCATCCCTTAAGAAGGGGCGAATGGCGGCTATTAATCTTAGAGCTTTTGGCTCTTCCTCATAATGATCTTTTAAGTATTCGAACACATCAGATATAGTCGGTTCCGGTTTCCTTACTTTTGATTGGATCAATTGGTTGTCAACTTGAACTACCTCGTTGCTGAATAAGGAATCCGGATGAGATGTAAGCTTTAACTTTTCATTAAAGATGTATTGAACTGTTTCTTCTAAATAGTTTCTCTCAAAAACATCAAGGCCTCGATCTTCCGAATTCTTACCGCGGCAAATAATATCGAAAAAGTCCAGAATGTCATTCATTTTTTCTCTAAGAGGTACAAACCGAATAAATTTCTTCCCCTCTTTTTCAATAACTTCTCGTTCATCAGTATCTTCTAATAAATCTAACTCTTCATCTTGCTCATCCATTGGGACGTCAGTAAAGTTAATAGCGAGAGGATTAATGCAAATATCTTCTTCTTCACTAATGTTTAAATTGATACCACCTAATCGTCTGGTGATTCGAACAAATTCACCTTCTGGGTCTATTAATCTGCTATAGATATTTGCACCAGTTAATTCCCGAGCAATTAAGAGCTTAAGAGTTACTGATTTACCTGAACCAGATATACCAACTACAAACATGTTATAGTTTTGTGGACGGTACTCTTCATTCCCAAAACTATTGATAAACTCTAATTGGCCAGTAATTTTATTTATTCCTAATGGAATACCTCCCATGTATTTACCGCTGCCACTAATGAAGGGAGCGAAGGTAGATAAAGCACGGCGGTCAATATTACGAAATGAATCCGGAATCTCATTTTTCCCAAAAGGAATAACACTTTTAAAACCTTTTTTGACTCTGCTCCAGGTCGAGACTAAAGAGAAGAATTGACTGCTCATTTCATCCTCGATGGCTTCACTGTACCTATTTAGTTCCTTCTCGCTTTGGCCATATAAAACCCCTAACGAACTAACGTTATACATGTCATTCTCGGAGAACTGTATTTCGCTCATAAGTAAGTCTGTGTCTCGAATTTTAGATTCCAAATCATTAATTTGATCAATGTTTCCTCTTTTAGTCTGAAAGGTTAAGTTCGACTGGAGCATTGTAATTTGCCGCTGTAAGGTTCTAATGGCATCTGATTTTCCTACTTTATGTACATCAATTAGAACGTCTACTTCTCCACTTGAAGAAAGATTGTAGAGCCAATTAGTCTGCATTTTTCTGGGATAGCCGTCTCTTGGAATATAAATTGGACGGAAATATGTTTTGGTTCCTAGAGATTGCTTTATTATTCCAAAATCTTCACTATTAATTTTTAAGCCTTCAGGGGAAATAATGTCCCACATTGTAGGCTTAGTCACCATTTGATGATCTGAGATCGCTTCATCCTTACCGGACTGTTTTTTCTTTTTAACCTTACTTTCTTTAACTTGCTTGGCTTTCTTCTGTTCGATCTTCTTTTCGCTGTTCTTCTTGGTTAAATTCATTTTCTTCAATAGCCTCCTTAACCGCTTCAATATGTTCATCAGTCTGCTCAGCTGTTACGTACAATGCATTTTTTTCTGTTTCTACTAAATCTTTGAAACGATTTTTTACTGCTTTTCGACGATTAAAAGTGTGATAAAGCAATTCATAAATCCCTTCTGTAGGAAGAAGAGAAACATTCATTTCCGCTCTCCTTAATTGAGATTTAGCGGCATTCAATCTCCTCATTAATTCAGCAAATGATTTCTCAACAAGTTTTTCTTCTAATTCTTCAGCTGAATCAGCTGAAATGTCCTTTGCGTTGATTTTATGAGTAAATATGAGATATCTCTTAGTCTCATAACGTGGTGTTTGTGATTGCCAATTTTGTAAGTCATCAATCATTGATTGGCCAAAACTTAATGCTGCTTCATTAAGGTCTTCTGAATTTCTCATGCTCTCTTTCATTTGCTGAACCGGTTCAGAAATATCTATAAAACGATTTTGTAGGTAAAACTGTACAGGGTAATTAATGGCAGCTAACCAACTTTCAAAAACCATATCGATCGCTTCCTGTTCATCTTGGCTCTTAAGGAAGTAATTGACCGGCTCAACTTCAGCTATCATGGTGAAGGAATTATCATTAAACCTAATCATATGGTTTGATATGTCCTTTACTTCATCAAATAACTCTTGAAAAAGCTTTGGCTCTTCTTCGATTGAAACCTCATGCTTTTTCTTTTTTTGTTTCTTTTTATTTGATGGGGTATCTGATTCATAAACTTTTTTTTCTTTCCAAGGGAGAATGGGCTCCTTCAACATCATTTTGTAAAATACATAAGCAACAACCCCGAAGATTGCCATTACGATAAGTTCAATCATTTATTAGTCACCTTCCAATTTTTAGAACGGCTACCTTTCCGCCAAATGCCTATCTGTGTTCCGTAATTAAGCTTAATTAGAAAATAGTGGTCAAAATTTAGATGAAGTTTTGTTTTTTTCCAAAAACCAAATATGAAAATAAAAACCAGTGTGGGAATTGCTGAAATAAGAGCAGCTATCCCACCGACGATAAAATGCGGGAATATGTTAAAGACTATGGGGATATATGTATATAAAATGGCCCCGCCAATGATGAGGTAGATAAGTTGCCTTATAGAGATAAAGCCTAGTATTGTTTTTTGTTCAGAGGACATATCAATTGGAACAGTTTCTTTTCTCAAATGAGCACCTTCTTTAAAAATCTACCCCTCTAATAATTTAGAGGGGTATGAGTTTTTCTATTTGAATTTCTAATTAGGATCCGAATCCTGCAAACCAACCAGCAATAGTCGTTGCTTTAACAATAATGAAAATTCCAAGTCCAGCCATTAAGATTCCAATAAAGCCCTGCGTTCGGGCCTGTGGATTTCCGCCCTGAGCAGCTGAGAGTCTCATACCCGCGAATAATAGGCATCCAATAACCCAGAATCCACCTACAGCTGTAATAAAGTAAACAATATTAGCAAGATCGGTGTAAATTTTACTGTTTTGCAAATTTCCCTGAGGGGTAATACCGGATTTTTTCCAAGCTGCTGCGGCTTCCTCTGGAGAGAAAAGAAGTAAAGAAAAGGCAAATACTGCAGTTAACGCTACAAATGGAAATAATTTTTTCATAGACTTTTTCATGGTTCCACCTCCTTCGAGGAACAAAAAAAGCCCCGAAGAAGCTAAGAGCTGCAGATACAAAAAGTATCTGCTCTTAGTTCTTCGGGGCTTTCCCGTTGGTTTAATTTATATATCATCATAATAATGTAAATATTGGATATGGTCAAGCCTTTATTCCTGTTTTTTGAAGGGCCTATTGCTCCGTGAAATCCTAAATTATGGTACCAACTTTAATAAGGATTATAAGTTTCTATAACGAGCAACAATATTTTCTATTACGTTGGTTAAATTTCCAGTTCTATATTTCTGTATAAAGTCGCTATAAAGAATTCTTAGCACCTGGTTAACTGTAAATGATTTGTTTTCCCCTAATTCTGCTATATCACTTAAAATTACTTCCAGTCGTAAGGCTTCTTTTCTTCTGATGGTACATTCAAATATACGCTCTTTTCCTTTAGATGTATTACGGTTATATGTTTTATTCCCACCTTCATAGCTATTCACCTTTAACGAGTGTTCACTCCTTATATCTAATTCATGATAAAGATCATATGGATTGTTTCGTTGTTTTGCTTGATACAAAAAATCGTCAAGGAGTAAACTTATTAGATCTCTTTGCGTGAATTTACACTCCATGGCTTCAGATACATCATTGCAAAATAGTTCTCCCCTTAAGTATTCAGATGCAGGCACAGAAAAAGAGTATTGAAGTTCTTGAGATTTATATAAGCTTCTACCCAGATTAAAAATTAACTTATCAATCAATCCACTTGGTTGATAAGATAAATCGTCAAGTTCTTCTTCATATATTTCATATTGACCATATCTGGTTTTATTCATAACAATAACCTTCTTTCAATGGTTAGCATGAAACTTATAATCCTGTAGGCAGCCTCTTTTAGACTACAATCCCATTTAACTTTATAATCAAAAAGCTGATCATGGTAATGAACTTCAAGTTTTGCAGGATAAGGTTTCCCTTTTGGATTGTAATAACAGGGAGGAAAATGATGCTCTTCCTTGAGCGCCTTCTTGATTAACAAAGTGCAATAAGGAGTCGGTTCCAGGCCACGCATTTTAGCAAGCCTTTTAATTAATACCCTCTCTTCGTCATTGAATGGTATCTTCACATCTTTCTTTTTATCGCATCTTTCTTTTCTGCCCTCAGCCTTCGTTACAGGCTTTTTCCGAACATTGGGTGTATGAGTTACGGATAGCTTGTTTTTATTTTTGTTATCAAAAATTGGATTGATTGCTTTCAATATACTCCCCCCTCTTCTAAAAGAGCCCCTCTCTCCTCTTTTATCCCAGTGTCAAAATGTTAAATAGTTATATTGTTAATCTATTCATCTAGTGGAGAGTATAGTACGTTTAGAATTTATTAATTTGGACAAACTAAAAATTAACGAACGAAATAAGAGGGCAGGTGGGGAATATATGGCTTCTAAAAAGGATAAAAAAACATTGCTGAAGGAATTAGGGAAGGCAGCAAAAAAATCTAAAGCTGTGACGAAAGTAAAAGTGAAGTGATTTTAGCAGATTTTAAACTCAAGCTGGTAAAGTAGTAAAATATGAAGAGATTATTTTTCTTGAATATAAACAAGCTTATATGCTATTACTTATAGTGCAACATAAATTGATGATTCCAAATTTTTCTAGAGGTGACCAAAATGAATAAAACAGAACTTGTAAATGCAGTGGCTGAACGTAGTGAGCTTTCCAAAAAGGATGCTTCAAAAGCTGTTAATGCAGTATTTGAAGCAGTTACTAATGTATTAAAAGAAGGGAAAAAAGCCCAATTTTTAGGTTTTGGTAACTTTGAGGTTCGTGAAAGAGCCGCTCGTAAAGGGCGTAATCCGCAAACTGGTGAAGAAATTGAAATTGCTGCGAGTAAAGTACCAGCATTTTCTCCAGGTAAAGCACTGAAAGATGCAGTGAAAAACAGTTAAATAACTGGTTCTAAATGTAGTAAAGCCCTTCTTAAGGGCTTTTAATATTTAAATCGCTTATACAGGTAAAACTCCATTAGTTCCTGGACCCTATTTCGAATTCTTGGATTAAAATAATTATGTTTTTCCTCATAGCCTTTGTAAATAAATAAAAACATCGTGAAAGCCTCATCCCGGGTGATTTCTTCAACCTTCATTTGACCTTTCCTCATTGCATCTTTAGTTATTTTTAGATCATATTGAACGGCCTTTATCGTCTCATCAATAAGTTCCAAGTATGGTTGTTTAAGTTTGAAGGAACCTTTATCAAATAATATTCGATCCCTTTCGAGAATGGTAAGGAGCATCGGGAGATACATAGCTTGCTCTAAAATATCCCGGTCTTTATCTGGAATCCTGGTCATTTTTATATCCTCTCAACAGCCGTAATTTCGTGAATAGATATCCTTAATAACTCACCATTAGATTCTAAGAGTAAATATTTCATTAGCATATCCACTTTATCTACGATTCCGGTTCTAAACATAAAAAACCCGTCTTTCCAAATCGTCACTTTAATTGGGATGGTACACTTTAAGGATTCCATGACAATATAACCTATTTCCTCAAATTCATGTTCATCCAACTGAGGCTTTTTTTGCTTTTTGTCGTCGATTGTTATTCGATTAAGCATGGCCCTATGCTCTGGCATAAAATGAGCTGGCTGCCATTTTATTCTGTTATCAAGACTTTTTTCGATAAATCTTTTTAATTTCAAACATTCATTCATTAAAGATATGTTTATATAGATAATCCTTACCATTTAGTCCAACTCTTACTTTTGCTCAATTTTTTTAGAATATTATTCATAGTAGTTTGATATGCCCATGATATTTTCTAATTTTAAAAAGTGCTTTTCAGCCCGTTGATCAATAATTCTTAACTCATTTTTTAATACATCGAAATAGTGAATATTGCCAATATATTGTCTGATATCCCCTTGAAAATAATAAGCAAATTCCAAGGTATTATTCATTTCCATAGCCTCAGATACGATTTCATTAAACTGTTCATATTTCTGTTCATCAAGAGACGGTTTTGGAATCTTATTATAATTTGCGTTATATTCCCTCAACATCTTTACATGTTCAGGTAACATTAGTGAAACCCACTTTTTAGTACCTCTATCGCGGATCATTTTGTCCCCTCTTTTCTCTACAAATGAATCCTTTGCTAAATTATCGAACATATGTTCTTTTTATTGTATTATAATTTTATCCTTTTTTCAATCTTGCTATTCAATAAGGTTTTGAGTATTAAAAGAAACCCATCTCAGATGATGGGTTTAAATTTTGTTGATTTATTCCTTTATTATATTTTAATCAACATCTTTTTTATTTTTCCCTGAGAAGGCTGGTTTACCTAGAAAGAATACAGATGAACAAGCCGCTATTATACAAATTGTCGAGACTCCAGAGGGATAATATATAACAGCTAAAATAGTGGCTATAAGGAATATTAACCCATGCACAACTAGTTTTTGTTTACTGATGCTATTATTACGCATTACTCATCATGCAATGCATTACATGCCCACCTAAACATCCGGCACAAACTGCAGCACCCCAAATATTACCTCCAAATACAACGCTGAAACAAGCAGAAGAGCAAACTGTCCTTAACCAACTTGGGATTTTACTCCAAGAATTCTTAATACACTTTGCAACATCGTTCCAATAGCCATTCACTTGATTATCAGGGTATTCGATCTTTTCTAAATATTCACCATCCTCACTAAATAAGAATCCAGCAACAGCAACGTTATCAAGGGTTTTATATTCGACACTTGGCCGTTCATCATTTTCTTGTGGGTCAATTTCCATCAAAATTGGGTTTAGAATCTCCCCATCTTCCACTGAATAACCAGCCATTAGAAATACTAAATTACCACCTTGTTCAAGTTTGGTAGAAGGTACAACTAATGAAGAGTCACCATTTTCGTATTTTGTTAGTGTAACTTCATTCCAATTAAACTCATTGGTATTATAATAAGTTACTCCTAAAGATTCCCACTGATTATACTGAGATTTAAAATTATTGATTACTGTTGTATCCTCTACTTTAATGGATTCTTTCACTAATGAATTTTCACTATTATCGTTTTCACATCCACATTCTTGACCTGTTTCTTCATTGAGTACTTCTTGAGGAGGTTGGGGAGGAATTTCCCTAGTTTGGGCATTTGTAGAAAAAGGTAATAATATACTTACTGTTAAAACAAAGACACTTAATAATTGAATTATCTTTTTCATATTTCTCTCCTTTTTTGTTGTTTTTTTCTTTCTTGCTCTTTATTGGAGTAAAAAAATTGTTCTCACATTCCCCCTTTGTAAATAAATAATACATATTTTAATTTTCGAGATATGCTATATAAAACCTTCCCAAAAATGGATAAACGAGGAAAACGGTAATTATTCCCTATGATCTCAAAGAATTAAAAGTGGTTTAAATCTCGAATCAAGGCTTTAGGTTGAGGATAATTTTCCTGCACTAATAAATAATGAGGAAAAAATTTTTATAGGGCAGCTCATAGAGGTTAAGGAACACTTTAAAGACCCATCATATAAGAAAGAATAGGTCTACAATTTGAATGTAATCAGTTTATCAGAGGTTATTTCGCGGCTCTAAAAAAAAGGTAATAATGATTTTAACATTTGCTCTATTTATAGATTGAAGACGTAAGAAAAACATAAATAATCCTCATATATCAACGAATCCAAACGCTAAGCCAGGAGATAGTTCGAACTGTATGGTGGAGGATTTTAACAACAACGGGGGTAGATTTTGTTCAATAATGCCTTGCAATAATCTTCAACAAAAATAGAAGCTAAGGTGTTATACCGTTATAGAATTTAATTGAATAAAAGGGCGATACAAATTAGTCATGTTTAAAATGTATCGCACTTTATTTTTCATGACTTTTTAATCAGATATTTTGAGTTGGAATGATACCCTTACTATATCTTGTCATAAATATTCCCTAGCTCAACTTTACGTGTTTCTTTTAGTTGTTTGTTTTCTAGTTCCAATTCCCGATTTTTTCGGTTTAACTCACTTATTTTACTCTTTAATGCCTCAATAATGACATCTTTCGATGTTTCCGATACACTTTTCTTATAATGGTTTAGAGACTGAATTCCTTCCTGTTCTTTTCGAAATGATTCAATTTTATTGCGATACTCTAATTCTTTATAAAGAAATGCTTTTGATACTTTGGCCACTTTTGAAACTGAATTAAAGTTAATTCTCATGTTCTCTTTATACATTTTTTTTAAGGCTTCATCCACACGTTCCTTCGTAATTATTTTCTTCTGTAACGCATATGTTTTTAATCCTTGAGTATTTGGATTTATATTAGCCATGTGGTCCTCCTTTATTACATTCTGAGCCTATATATTCTCTTCTCTCTTTTGATAGTCCTAAGATTTCAGTGCCCTCAGATATTAAGTCACGGATCTCCTTGTATTTACTTATTTTTGGCTCTATTAATTCGATAGAGCGATGACGTCCACTTTTTTTATATAATTCAATATCCGATTCCATTTTTATGATCTGACTATTGTAATAATCTAAAAACGTTTGATCTACATGAAAGCTTCGACAATTATTCTTTATACAAGGTGGTTCTAATGTTTGTTCTAAAAAATCACAATTAAGTTTCGGGCTTTTTATACAAAAACCATGGTCTAGTCTTACGGAATCCATATTATGACGTATCCATTCTAACTCAAGACCATTTTCTTCAACTTGTTCACTTAAATCTGCATGTATAACCTCTCCATAAGGATTTAAACGAACTGCATTTTCGACTTTTTCCCATTCCTTACGGAGGGTATTATCTAGTATTCTAGCGTATGTTAAAGTCATCTCAGGGCTTGTATGTGCCATTAATTTTTGTACGTGGAGAATATTCATTCCATTATTTATTAAGGTTACGCCATAACGGTGCCGAAAAGCATGGTTTTTAAAATGATAAATAGAGCCATCCTTGTCTAATACTTTCATCTTCAGTGCCAACCGATTAAGGGCATTGCTCACCATTTTCTGTGATACAGCTTTACCTTTATTTCTACCGGATAGCACAGGAAACAAGAACCTATTAGGATTATCGTCTCCTTGAGAACGCGAAAGTACATACTCTTGTTGCATTTTTATAATAGTTACGATTTCCTTAGATATAGGAACAGTATGCTTTTCATGCCTAACTTTGCGCTGATCACCTATTAACCACCAGCCATCACTTTTGCGTATTAGACAATCATAATTTAATTGACATACATCTGAGACACGGAAGCCACTAGCCTCTAAAATAATAATTAATCTTGCTATTTCCGGTTCAAGAAGGTGTAAATATTGTTGTACTTGTTCCCAAATTTCATCTGGTACATGTTTAATATGATCACTATAACGAATAAATTTTCTTTTAGGTATATCTTCCTTAAAAATCAATAGTTTGACCGGTATTGCGGGTGCTTCTTTCCATTCGTATCTCTGCATGTATTCAATTAATCTTCTAACATTAGAAATACATTCTAAAATGTGTCTATTACTTGGTTTGCGATTTTTTGTGTAACTCCTGCCGCCCATCTCAATATTTCTGACATACAAGAGAAACCGTTCGATATCTATTCGGGACAAATTGCGTAAATCTCTCCAAGTCGGATGTTCTTCAACAATAAAGTCAAAAAATAAATACATTTTTTTCATAATATTTGTTGCTGTTGAGTAGGTAATTAACTGCTGAACAAGAAGGGTTTGATACATATACCTCTTGACCAGTTCACGAAATACAGAAGGTATATTCCCGAAATTTATATTCTTATCTCTTCTGGACATATTGAATTCAATGCCTAGCCTTTCAACATTCCAACAATCTTTTTTATATTCTGGTCGATCATCATAAAAATCTGTCCAAAATTTATAAAACTCATTATAAACACTTATATATCTCGAAATACTATTTCTGTTACTTCCTTTTAAAGGTTTGTTGTTCTCAATTAGAAATTGTTTATATTTTTGAAAGGATTCTTGATACGGCATTTCTGTTATCGACTGGATATTTTTACGGTATGAGGAGATGAACTTCCAAATCCAAAGTAAATAATTGTATGTACCATAGCTGTAAGAGGAAAGTAGCCAATACTCATGAGACAAACCATAAAACGAATAATATTTTATTTGGTGCCTAATGTTTGAATTTTGAATTACCGTAAAATCAAATTTTGCTTTACCCACACGGCGTCCAAGTTTATTCGGATATGGGAAATCTTTCACTTCCCATATGTCAGCCGCCCAATAGTCCGTTAATTTAGGATCTATGTTCTTATTAGAATTTAGTAATGTTACTAAATTAGTTGTCATATAAGCCTCCTGTTTGTTTCTTCATTGCAATTTCCCAATGTTTTCGAATAGTCTCATCAGAAGGATGAACATACATTTGCATAGTTGTCTGAACATGAGCATGTCCTAAAAACTTTTGAATTGATGAAGCATCCATTCCATGCTTATGTAAGTTAGTTGCACATGTATGACGAAGCATATGTGCTGAAAAATCAATACCAGTCTTTTTCCCTATTCTTCTTATTAAGGATTGAATTGTCCAATATTGTATTGGTTTTCCTTTATTTTTCCCTGATAAGTTAAAAAACACAAAATTTGTATCTACCTCATCCGCATGATAATCAATAATATAATCTTGAAAAATATTCATCGTCTCTGTAGAAACATAAACTTTACGGTTTTCTCCAGCTACCGTTTTAGATTTTCTAACAAGAATACTGTGATCATTAATATTAAAATCTTCTATCCATAAATTTATTACTTCGCTTGCTCTTAACCCCCCTTCATACATTATTCTAATAATTAGTTGGTCCCTAATATTCTTACACGCTTTTTGAATCTGTGTTGACTGTTCCTCAGTAACAGTTTTAATTTTTCTTCTAGGTTCTTTAACTTTTAATACGTTCATTGTTTGTAACTGCTTATCTGAAATGTGATTAAGGAAAGATTTATAAGAGCGTTTACTTACCTTTATTTCTTTCATTACTTTAGTTTTAAGGTCTTTCTCGAAGCCATCTAATCTCATTAAATAATCATAGAAATTGATAACACAGTTAACAATTATATTTATAGATTGCTCACTTCTTTTTGCTTTTTCTCCATAAAGGTATTTAACTTTCCCTTTTTGTTGCGGCATCCTCAACCAACCTATGAAATTTGCTAATAAATTTAGATCAACTTCTTTAAAGCTCTTATCGTGGCTAAGTAGGAACTCCCAGTAAAGCTTTAAATGATAACAATAGGATTTGAGTGTATTAGGAGCCTTTCCTAGACTATCAAGGTACTTTATATATTTCATTATTGGAATGACTGGCTCAATTTGATTAGTTAACACTATCCACCTTTTCTCCCCTGAAGGTATAACAACCTCTCTTACTACAACCATCTTGTTCCTCCGTTTGATTAATCATTAATTACTATAAGATCTACATAGAATTAAATATTGATAATGAATTTACAACGTAAAAAAAGAAGGGGAAGTATATCGTTAAAAACGATTTATCCTCCCCTATATTATAGTATTGTTTAAATTTTTCCTCTGTCACGGATCATCTATTCTCATCTCCTTATATCAATAATTATACAAACATTTGTTCTTAAATCAACTTGAAAACGAACATTAGTTCCCTTATTTTTATGTAAAAAGGAGCTGATAATACATGAAATGCTTGTTTAATTTCTCAAGGGAAAATAAAATACCGATTGATCTAATTTATATGAATGATGCAGGGAAACTCACATATAGGGCAGTGGTTGTAAGGAGTTATACTAGCGAAGTTGTTCTTACATTGGATGTTGGGAAGCAGCAACTTAGGACTTTTAAATGTTCAAATATCTTATCAGCTGCCAAACAACGAAAGGGATGGAAAGTTGCCAATAACATTTAATTTTGTTTGTTCAGTTTTTGATGTAAAAAGGAAAAGTCCCTTGAGAACTCAACTCAAAGGACTTTTTTATAGCTTAAATAATATTTTTTAAAATAATTTTTTTATATGTGGTAAGCGGTTTTTGATAAATAAGTCATCAATCCCCTTAGCTTCATCTTCATTCCATAAAACAAGGTTTGCTCTATAGCCTTCTTCTTTTAGACCTTTCGCACATTCCATCAAGTGTTTCTTTACATATACATTGGAAACGGCATCAGCATCAAAGCAAATATTTACTTGTTCCACACCCATTTCCTTTAATACAGGAAGGGCTAGACGCCATGCTCCTGCTCCCGGAAGTGCTAAGAAGATATCACCTATATCATCAATTTCTAATGGATCATATAGTTTCCCAATACAATCTGATGCTATGTCGCATTTTAAAGGACCTTCAGATAACCATACAGTTCTTGCTTTTAGACTAACCCCTTCTTTCCATTCCTTTAACTTAGAAGTAGGTACTGCAACATGAATGGGGGCTGGATTACCTGAACCTGTTCCTTCTGGTTTCTTTGCTGAACTAAGCCAGAAATAACGGTTTCCTTTTACTACTCGAACCCATCCTTTAACTTCATTTTCATGTACAATGGTTGTCCATGTTTTGTTAGATTTAATCTCTTCCTCTAAGATGATTTCACCATCAAAAGAGACCTGCACAAGATCTGGTTGCTCTATAATCCGGGCTTTAAGACCAGGGCGATTAACTTTTACTTCAACCACATTTTGAGGATTATCTATTCGGTACTGGAAACCGACAATTTCATTATAGTGATTTCGAAAAGGTATCAAAATGCCCTTGCTGCCGGCAATAGTCCAGTACTTTTCTTCTTGTAGATAAAAACCAGGGATTCCTTTAAAATGTTTAATTTCCAAACCTTCTTTCAACAATCTCGCTACCTCCCAAGGCTTATCTGGAAAGCTGCGGTATTGCCTTAGCATAACTTGCTTATCAGCTAGCTGTCTTGAAGGAGAAGTTAAGTGTTTGTAATGTACATCATCAAGTTCTAAGCATTCTATTAATGCACTATAAACAGTATTAAGGACTTTATCTTTTTGCTTGGGATGTCCTACATGAATTTCTTCGATTTCCTCTTTGTTAATCTTTCGCTTATTATCCCCTTTAAGTAGGTGAAGGTAGCTAGGTAAAGCCGAATTTTTTGAAAAATAAGTGTCACTTTCAGTTCGGATACAAGCTACCGCTGAACCATCAACGTGAGCCATACAACCACCTGTCTTACCACAAATTACACATGGGGTTCGATAGTATTCATACCAATCTTTGACTCTAGTTTGCCTCATTAATTTCATAATTCGTAACAACCTTTCTTATAGTTCTTAAGCTCTTTACACACAATCCTTAAATCGGAAATGATCAATTGGCGGCATGACTGTTACAAGCTTAAAAATAAAATGCGAATGTTTAGCGATGACCACAACAATCGGGTTATCATCCATATCTCTCCCGGCTATTACAACCTTAGATGCCCCTTGTCTTTCAACGATTTCTCCATTAAATAAAGCTGAAACAATGTCTCCTTTAGAGTACCCTCGCTTTTTAAGTCTTTTCTTAGTGTGTGTCCCTATTAAAATTTTTCCTTTTCCAGTCATTAAGACTTTTTTAATTTCCTTTAAATTCATTTTTTTCCACCTCCATTGAATAAAAAAAGCGGCCAATGGAAAGAAGAGAGAGCATCAAAAAGAAAGCTCTTGCTTCGATCCAAAGACCGCTAAATTGATAAATTACCGCTTATCTCATAAAAGATAGCCAAGAAATAATAAAAGAAAATAGATTACTATCAGTTTAGCACCTACATGAAGAATCAATCAACAGCATCTAATAACTTTCTTTTTATTTTCATCCAGAAGGTTGGTCGGTATATTTTATCAAATTCTTTCCCCACAAACCCTCTAGCTATTTTAATAAATGGCGGTATGAGCTTTTGAGCTGCAATTATGTCAGCAATCAATGGTTTTCTCTCATGGTTATTTGCCATTACCCTGTCAAACATGGAAGGTAAAGATGTGATGAGCTCCAAGTCTAATAATTCTGCTACGTCCTTTGGCCGGCTATGAGTACCAGTGCGGCTATGAATCAATTTAACTGGCTTTTTATACTCCTTAATGAGTGTATTGTGTATGAAATTTTTCCATTCTTTAGTTCGGTCAAACTGGTCATCAGCAATTACCCAAATTTCGTCGAGGTATGGAAGTGTATTTAAAGTGGAATCATCCATCTTTCCGGTAGGCAAATCCACTAATACATAAGCATTTTCTTTAACTGAAATAAAAAAATCTAAAATTAGATCCTGGTTTCGATCAATATCAAAATCATTTAAGCCTACCGGGAACCATTTGACGCCTTTATAAATCCATAAAGAGTTATTATTGCCATTGTCATTGGAGTAAAGGTTTTCCGTTAGTGAAATCCAATTGTCTGGCTTTGAACCAAACCGGTGTAACATCTTAAACAAGTGAGGATTCTCTTTTGGGATCTCCACAACTGATATAGGAACACCATGTTGCTGAAGGAATATGGCATAATCCACAATGAAGGTTGTGGCCCCTGCTGTTAAAGGTGCCCAAATACCCACAGTCTTTTCTGTACTGAGATTTACACCATTTAATTTTCTACCGAAATCATGAGCCTTTGTAGGTGAAGAAATGTATATTTTCTTCCTCTTTTTTTGTGAAGCTGATGAGTTGTCATGTTCTTGATTAGGTGCTGCCTTTTTAGATTCCGGACTTGGCGTTTTACTTAGGGATTTACTATTGATCTTTTCTGAGTTTTTTTCTAGATCGTTTTCTTTTGGAGGAATTTTAGAGTTTGTATTATCCTTTTCCTTCGAGAATTCTGGAGGTGATTTGTCTATGGCTTTTTCCTGATTATCACTCTTCTTAACGTCATTTTCAGCTGTTTCATTAGCAATTTCTTTCTTTATCGGCTTATCATTGGATGGTTCCATTACTGTTCTATCTATTCCTAAGTGGCCAATAGGTGAATCATAGATGGCCATTCTTGTATCATTTGTACTTCTGCATAGAACTATGTTTTTATTTGTAACGTTTATACTTTTATCATAGTCGATTACAATGAGTTGACCCTCTAATTTAATGGATTCTAAAATATGTTGATCCAGAAAGTCACTTAGAGTGATACATGCTAAAAATGGGTTGCTTATTGCCTCTAAAACTTCCTCCTTGGAAGATAGCTTATGTACATCTACAAAGGGAAGCAATCCTTTAATTGTACTTCTGATTTCTCCATCTTCTTTATCAGAAACTGCTAAATATATCTTTTTCATGAATCTCTTTCTCCCGCTTCAGATAATCGTTAATCCGAACTCTAAGTTGGGGAGAGAATGGTACCTCGCCCCTTTCAATTTGTCCAAGATAACTTGTACTAATTCCCATCCCCTTTGCAAACTGATATTGGGATAAGGCCATTCGTTTTCGGAGAATTAACAATCGTTCTACGTCATCTTCTATTTCAATTTCATTAAATGTATCAACTGTTAGCATTTACTTAACTGTTCTCCCCTCTTTATAGATTCAAATAAAAAAGACCGCTAAACACACCTTTAACAAAAGGCTGTTTGAGCGGTCATCGCTTTAAGTAAATTAAATTATAGAAATATTATAGCACATCGGGATACATTTTAAAGGTTAAAAACACCACATTAGCACAATACTGGAAGTTTATTATTGTTAATTAAATGATAAAATTGTATAATTTTTTCAGGAACTTTTTTTATTTTTTTATTTTTTGGCAGCCATAATTTGGTTAGCGGATACTCTATTAAACTTACAACCTTTGGGTTGATGGAATTCAAATAGGCATTTTGTGCTTATTTGTAACTATCAAACTCAGAGGTTTTTTTGCGTTAATGGAGCGAAAAATAAGTGGTGGAAAAGTTCTAAAAAACTTTAAGGGGCTGTTGTTGTGAAGAAAGATTGTAGCATGGAGGAAGTTATGCAAAATCTGCAAGCGCCTTTTCCTTCAAAGGATATTGAATGGCGTGTCAGTCGAAGTGGTCAAAGCAATGGTAAAAAATATGCCTTTGTCTTAGCTTATGTCACAAATCGAGCAATTCAAAATCGATTAGATGAAGTATTCGGACCAGCTGGTTGGCAAAATGATTTTTCTGATTTTATGCAAGGAGTCCTTTGTACAATCTCATGTTATGTAGATGGCGAATGGATAAAAAAATCAGATGGAGCAGAGCAAACTCAGTTTGAATCATTGAAAGGTGGCCTTTCAAGTGCAATGAAAAGAGCTGCAGTTCAGTGGGGCATTGGAAGGTATTTGGTGTGAACTGTTCTCGCACAAAAAGTTGTGGAAACACACTATATAAAAGCGAGGGAACAACAATGTTCCAACTGCATGTTTGACTAACAAGACTTGGAAGTGAGTCTTGCAAGAATATCGTAAATTCTTGAAAAGGTCTAATCCTACGGATAGCAATAATAGATAACCCTATTATTGTTATAAGCCCGTTGAAGTCGGTGAAAATCGAGCCTAAATTCCTGTGGGAACATGGTAAGAGAAGTAATCGGGATGCCATAAAATATCTATGGATAGAATGAATCACAGATTCTGACGAATCACCGAATGTACATGTCGATACTATCCGTTCCATAGAAATATGGAGGAGGTAAACCCCTACCTTTTCAGTTGTGGAAATGATAATCAAATATATCAAATCTACGGATAGGGACTATCCCCTATTCATCTAATGAACCACATTACGATTAATTCATTAGTAACTGACGGCATAAAGGTGAATCCTAAGGTTATATGCAAGGCTAGAACATGCGGAACAGTTGAAGTTGGTGAGAACGCAATACGGTGGTTAATTACCGGTTCGTGGATATAAGGTATTGAAACAATACTGAAATTCCTTTACACCAATGGCAGCAGGGTCATAGTACTGATGAGGGTTATGTAATGTAACCGAAGGGAAGGGCCCGAGTCTACAATCAAGCAAAAGCGGAATTATTCTAGGAATGTGTAACAGTAACCGACTAAACCTTAGAGCAAAATCTCATTAAGAGGTGATGCAATATGGTGCGAAAACTAGAATACACTCTTGAATCAGAATCAGAATTAAGATGCACATTAGACAAGCTGCACTCAAGAACAAGAGAGCAACTGGAAAACAATATCAAGGTAAAACACACATCTCTCCTTGAAATAATGATGTCAAAACCCAATATTGTCACAGCGATACATTCACTGAAGAGCAATAGGGGCTCTATGACACCAGGAGTCGACGGAAAAACAATACGCGACTACTTAAAACTATCCGAGGAAAAACTCATTGAGTTAATCCACGATAGAATTAAGAATTTCAAGGCACATACCATAAAACGTGTGTTTATTCCAAGGGCTAACGGCGGACAACGACCTCTGGGTATTCCTACATTAGAGGACCGAATAATCCAGCAAATGATGAAACAAGTTCTGGAACCTATATTAGAGGCACAATTCTTTAAATATAGTTTCGGGTTTAGACCTGAAAGAACTACTTATCATGCTCTGGAAAGAATCAAAGTCCTTGTTCACCGTACTGGGTACCACTGGATCGTGGAGGGTGACATTCGTCAGTTCTTTGACAAAGTAAACCATAGAATCCTAATAAAGAAATTATGGAATATGGGTATCAGAGATAGACGAATATTATGCTTAATAACTGAATTTCTCAAAGCTGGTATCTTCAAAAATATTGTCAGAAATGACATTGGAACCCCACAAGGAGGCATTTTAAGCCCCCTCCTAGCTAATGTATATCTGCATTACTTTGACAAATGGGTTGCTAAGCAATTTGAAGAGTTCACCACTAAACACAAATATTCAAAACACGACCATAAATTACGAGCTCTAAAATCTTCTAAACTCAAACCAGGCTATCTAATCAGATATGCTGATGACTGGATTTTGGTCACAAATAACAAATCCAACGCGCATAAATGGAAAACTGTTATTAAAAATTTTCTCCAGAAGGAACTTAAACTAGAACTCTCTGAAGAAAAGACGAAAATCACCAACATCAGAACGAGTCCAATTGAATTTCTAGGATTTAAATACAAGGTAGTTCTAAAAGGAATAAAAGGTAAAAGGAAGAAAGATAAAAAGACTAGATACATCAGTCATGTTACCCCTTCCGATAAGAAGATTAAGAGCAAAGTAAAGGAACTCAGAGCTGAACTCACCTCTCTTAATAAAAAGTTAAATCATGACAAACTGAGTAACGCACAGCTAATATTAGCCTACAACTCAAAGGTTAGAGGTCTAGTAAATTATTATTCATATGCAACAGATACTTCCATTATGGATAAAGAAGGTTATAAATTAAGAATAAAAACTTATAACATTCTTGCCAAACGTGGAGGAGTCTTACAATCTACCAATAAATGTGTCAACCTTGCGGTCAAATATCCCGAACGGACACAGAAAACTTTGGCTATCGAAACCGAAGTTGGATTTGTCGGCATAATGCTTCTCAATCTAGCAAAAATGAATGAAAACCTGTTCAAACAAAAAGTTCAAGACGAAACCCCCTATTCTCCTTT
>JGI1652J44930_10000280_pt1 | contig 20551 bp, 20 predicted proteins | sample NewIslsDNAsample_FD_44930 | JGI IMG/M metagenome (IMG submission 44930)
TTTTTTTTTGAAAAAGCATTGTCCTTCGGCTTTTGATGATGAAGAAAAAATAATTTCATTTTGGTTAGTAACATTTTTTAAAAATTGCATATTTTATTTTTGTGCAACATCCATTGAATTCGTAAAATGTACCCAGTTTTGGCTCTTTTCGATGTTGGTAGTATATATGTAAATCATTCTAAAATTGACAAAATCCTTCCTAATTCTTTCCGCTTATTATTCAACTGTATCATATTGGGGTTTTTAGTTGTGCTGTCTTCTGATTTTTAATAAAATTGTTTTATTACATTCACAAACTTTCCACAGAAAATACCGTATTTTTTTAAACAAATTCTTGTAGAATCGATTATATTTATTATAAGATATATTGGTCAAACAACGAAATTATTTTCAGAAAACGTTGGATGCGCCTTTTTAATTTTACGAGTTATTCGGTTGCAGATATGTTCTGTGTTAATTGGAATTTTTTTGAAGATATCCTAAAAAAAGGAGGCGTTTTAATGCTAAAACCTCGTGACTTATTTGAAACTAATGAATTGTACCAATTGATGATCCACCCAACGGTATTCCCTTATGTACGCCACAAAGCGGCAAGCCCGGAGGAATATTTGTTTATCACAAAGCAAATAATCGAAGAAGAGGCGTTGGGAAAAACCATTTCAAGAACGATTCTTGATGAATGGGGTCAACCGATCGGAACAATCAGTCTATACGATATACAAGACGGTGCTGGATTTCTGGGGACTTGGATTGGAGTTCCATTCCAAGGAAAAGGATATAATCAATTAGCGAAAAAAGAGTTTTTGAACGAGATTTTTTTCAAATATAATTTTCACACAGTTTTTCTAAGAATCCGAAAAGAAAACGAAAAATCGAAACGTGCCTCCTTAAAGTTGCAATATGTTATCAACGCGAATGAATTGCATCCGACTTTATATGAGGAAATCAATGCCGGTGAAGCGAAATACGATTTATATAAAATCCCTCGGGATCTATTTTACTTGGTGACCGCCAATGAACAGGAAAATGAAGAAGAACAAGTTATTTAATAAAAAGTAAAAACACCAAATCAAAAAATGATTTGGTGTTTTTTTATTATTTTTCATATTGCAGGATTAATTTGATCATCTCTTTCGGCGTTTTCGGTCTTTCCGCTTTCGACATCGCATCCAAAATGGAATCTTTATTCCGGATTAACGTTTGCAGGGATTTCAGGAACGTTTCTTTCGTCAATTGTTCCTCTTCCAACACTTCCGCAAATCCTTGATTTTTGAACAATCTTGCATTCAATATTTGATCCCCGCGGCTTTTCGATGATGATAAAGGAATGAGCAGCATCGGTTTCTTTAATGCAAGGAATTCAAAAATGGAGTTGGAGCCTGCACGGGATACGACGAAATCCGCCGCGCTGATCAGATCCGGCAATTCCGTTGTAACATATTCGAACTGTTTATATCCTTTCAATTCCAATAAAGACGAATCGACATTCCCTTTTCCGCATAGATGGATTACATTGAAATCCTTCAACAGTTCAGGCAAATTGCTCCGGATGGCATCATTCAGGACGACTGATCCCAAGCTGCCTCCCATGACAAGAAGCACAGGTTTTCGATTTTCAAATTGACAAAGTTTGAATCCGCGCATTTTATTTCCTTTAAAAAGCTGTTCACGAACCACCGAGCCGGTGCATGTCGACTTCTCTTTCGGCAAATATTTCAAGGTTTCCCGGAACACGGTGAAAATATGGGATGCAAAAGGCTGGGCCAACTTATTGGCAAGCCCGGGCGTCACATCGGATTCATGGATCACGACCGGTATATTTGACAATTTCGCCGCAATCACGACCGGTACGGACACGAAACCGCCTTTTGAGAATACAATGGATGGTTTGACTTTTTTCAAAATCGCGAAAGCTTGGCCGATCCCTGCCAGCACTTTGAAGGGATCCGTAAAGTTTTTCAATGAAAAGTACCGTCTCAATTTGCCGCTTGAAATGCTATGGTATGGAAGGTCGGGGAAATTTTTTGTAATCAATTCTTTTTCAATTCCATCATGGGATCCGATGTAATGGATGGAATAGCCTTCCTCTTGCAAAGAAGGAATAATCGCTTCATTCAATGAAACGTGCCCTGCAGTTCCCCCACCTGTTAAAACGATTGTTTTTTTGTCCACGATAATTCTCCTATTCTCATGAAACTGCATTCTTGATGATTACATTATGCCGTCAACACTGATTTTATCATAAAGCGCCATAGAAACAATGGTGTAAGCAGAAGGCGGGCCGGATTTTGCCTATTTGCCAGGCAAGCCTGAATCCATTTAATTTTCCAAAAAACCCTCCAACCCACAGCCACACAAAAACACCCACCAATTGAGATGGGTGATTTGTTTCTTCCCTTACATTTGAATGAACTGTTGTGTCCAATAGTATCCATTTTCAACAAAGCCTACGCCGATATGGGTATAATTCGCATTTAATATATTCGCCCGATGCCCTGGTGAATTCATCCATGCATTTACCACCTGTTCCGGTGTTCTTTGGCCTTGGGCAATATTTTCACCAGCCGCTCTGTATTGGATACCGGCTGCACGCATTTGGTCAAACGGGCTGCCGTAAGTGGGACTTGTATGGGAAAAATAACCTAAATTCGCCATATCCTGTGATTTTGCTTTCGCAACGGCCATTAAAGGATTGTACATCGTAAGAGGTTTCAGACCCGCTTTGGCCCGTTCCGCATTTGTCAACTCAACGACTTGTCTTTCAAACTCTGAAACTTGGTTGGTAACAGAAGTTGACGGTTTCTCTTTTGTTGCAGGATTTTCCGATTGCGGCTCTGCATTTGGTGTTGATGGAACTGCAGGTGCCGCTTGTTCCCCACCTTTTGACGGGCTGGATGGATTTCCTTTGAAATAGTGATTGATTTGTTTGGACGTTCCGTTATTTGTCCCTTTGCCGCTTTCTGTTTCATCTTTTGCGGCATGTTGAGAGGCATTTGTCTGTCCTGAAGAATTGTCAGCGTTTGAATTTGCCGGAACTTTGACAGCCGTTTTTTCCTCTTCCTGGGTCGCAGTTGGTTGCTTGAAGGCTTTAAAAGGATCGGAAACAATGCTGTTTACGGTCTTTTTTGCCAATTCGGCGGCTTGTGTCATATCTTTCAGAAGTTCATCATTTCCTAATGCCCATCGTTCAATTTTTTTGACGATGATTCCGTTATGATTTTCAAATTTGATGATTTGTATCGTTCCTGGAGGTTGCCCCGTGTTCTCCTTACTGATGGTTGTTGCACTTGCTTGGGGAACCACCGTTGCAAATAAACATAATGCACAAAAAGTCATGAACCATTTTTTCATTACTTTTCTCTCCTTTCAATATATCCATGATAAGGGAGAAAANTTGAAAAAAATGGTCCAGCTATTGCCAAAAACGCCAAATCATTTTCGGCTCAATCATTTAAAGAGTTTTCAGAAGAAAAAAATACAATGTTTTACAACTGAAAAATATATTGCTAACAATAAACTATTGACAAAAGTTGAGATTCACAGATATGAGACATTTCCTTTACGAAATTTACAACCGGTTTTCTTCGCCGATTACAGGTACGGACTGTACATTTTCTCCAATCATGACGATTTTTGGCGGCATCTTCATATATTCCGGAATCCATTGGACCAAACCGTATGCATATTGGAATAACATCGGGTATTGCATCCCTTCGATGGGAACAAAGCCTTTCATCCGATAGACCGTTGCCGGAAGCCCTCTTACCCATTCCTCAAATTCTTCCTGGGTGAAACTGCGGTTGAATTCAATCACTCTTGAACTCAAGTGCAGATGCCGTCCAATTTGGGCAGGTTGAATTTCTTTATCCCCTTTTGTTGCCTGTAAACTTTTCAAACTTGCCAATGGCACCCGTCCATGAGTCGTTTGCAGAATGAAGGCGTTCGGATTGAGCCCTTGCAATTCAAATACCACTCTCGCCTTTTCTTCTTCCGTCAACAAATCGCTTTTATTGGCGAGGATGAGATGGGCATGGCGGATTTGTTCNAGAAAGAGGCTCCGTGCCTGAGGAGAGAGTTGATCCCGNCCAAGCCAACGTCTGCTGTCCGCAACAGTCACAATCCCCTTTATGTTCAACTGGTCCGCAAATAAAGGAGAATACACTGCATCCAGCGCTTCCACCGGATGGGCGGCTCCGGTTGTTTCGATGATGAGCACGTCAAAATCCGCTTCATAAAGCAATGTTTGGATTTGGGCTTCCGTCTTCTCCCCGCCCGTGCAACAAATGCAACCGTCAAGGATTTCTTTCAATGGAACATCTTCATCCACCGCTTGGGAGTCAAAGGGGATTTCCCCCAGTTCATTCATGATGACAGCCGGCTTCAAACCTTCTTCTTTCAATTGCCTTAATACGTCCACCAGCATGGAAGTTTTTCCGCTTCCTAAAAAACCGCTGAATAAATAGACATCTTTCACTCATGATTCCTCCAATTCAGAAGAAAGAGCTGACATTCAAAAGTTTGAATGCAGCCCTCCCATTGCATCAATTATTGATTTTGTAATAACTCTTTCGCTTTTAAAACTTGCGGATCGTCTTTCTGGATTTTTTCACGCAAAGCATCCATTAATTTATAGGTTGTATCACCGGAAATTGCACCGGTACGTTCAAGACCATGATCTCTTTGGAATTGAACGACCGCCGATTCAGTTGATGCGTCATAGGTTTCATCAATTGTGCCCACATTGTATCCAAGGGCATCAAGCATCAATTCCGCTGATTTCACATAGTTGGAAACGACGCCTCTTTTCAATTCCGTATTTGGATCAATATAAGTTGCACTGTAATATTCAGGGTATTGCACTTCCACATCCGGTTTGATTCCTTTTTCATGAATCCAATTGCCTTTCGGTGTCAACCATTTGCCTGTCGTATATTTTAAGTTTGAACCGTCCGGAAGTTGCGTCACCGTTTGGACAGTCCCTTTACCGAAGGATGTCAAACCTACAAGCGTTGCGCCTGCCGATTCTTTCAACGCGCCTGCGAGAATTTCCGATGCGGAAGCACTTCCGTTATCAATCAATACTATAATTGGATATTTGTATTTTTTGCCGCCTTCGCTTAAAACGACTTCCGGTTCCCCTTTGCGGCTCTGCAATTTGACAATCGTTTTTCCTTCATCAATAAATAGGTTGGAAATATCAATGGCCGCATTCAGATAACCGCCAGGATTTTGGCGAACATCCAAAATGATGCTCTTCATGCCTTCCGATTCGTATTGATCCAAAAGTTTTCTCAATTCGTCGGCTGTATTTTCACTGAATGATGTGATTTGAATGTGGGCGATTTTGTCATCCCCCATTTCTCCATAAACCGTTTCAATCGGAATATCATCACGGATAATGGTCATTTCAATTAAATCTTCGGAATTTCCACGTTTGATCGTCAACGTTACCGGAGTCCCTTTTTTCCCTCGAATCAAGAGCACCGCTTCCGTCGCGCTCATGCCTTGCAAGCTTTGTCCATCAACGGAAACAATGATATCTTCCGGCAACAGCCCCGCCTTTTCCGCTGGAGAATTTTTGATAGGAGAAACAACGACAATATTCCCGTTTCGTTCCTGGATTTCAGCGCCGATGCCTTGGAAGCTGGATGAGAGTTCGGAGTTGAACTGTTCCGCTTCTTCTTTCTCCATATAATCGGAATATGGATCATCAAGGGCTTCAAACATGCCGTTGATGGCGCCATGGATAATCTTTTTATCGTCGATATCCGTATAATATTTTTCTTTCAATTCATCATAGGCATCATATAGTTGGGAAAATTCTTGCCTTTCAGTCGGAACTTCGACCACTTTCTTGTCTCCGAAAGTTAAAGCAAAGATTGTCAAACCGGCAGTAAATAATATAGTAAAGACCATCAGCATGATAAAATTGAACGGTTTTAACCGGATATATCGCTTAGCAGGTTTGTTTTGTTCTTGTTGCGGGTCTTTTTCTTGTTGCGTCTCTTTCTCTTGTTGATTTTGCTCTTCCATAAATTTCACCACTCTCATATACACTTTCTTATACGAACATTTCATATTTCATATTAACAGTTTCAAGCCATTACGAAAAGAAAAAGACTGTCAACATTTTATGACAGTCGACATATTTTCGGCTTCGTTGATTGGATGCGGAAAAAGTGGCCAATGATTCTGTCAAACCTGGTTCGTCGGCGAAAAATCAGGCTTCAATTGCAGCTTCCAAAGCAACATGGATCATGTCATTAAATGTTGTTTGTCTTTCTTCTGCAGTCGTAATTTCACCGGTCAAAATATGATCGGAAACGGTCAATACAGAAAGCGCTTGTCTGCCGAATTTTGCCGCCAACGTGTAGAGTGCGGCCGTTTCCATTTCCACCGCCAAAACACCGTAACGGGCCAGTTTTTCGTTTTGATTTTCTTCGGAGTAGAACATATCCGCAGTGAACACATTGCCGACCTTCAAATTCAACCCGGCTTTCAACCCGGCTTGATATGCTTTTAATAATAAATCAAAGTCGGCTGTTGGTGCATAATCGATTCCACGGAAAATGATTTCATTCATTTTGGAATCGGTGGAAGCGGACTGGGCCAAAATCACATCCCGCACTTTCACATCTTTTTGCAAAGCGCCGCAAGTGCCCACCCGGATCAATTTTTTCACACCGTATTCCTGCATCAATTCCGTAATGTAAATGGAAATCGATGGGACTCCCATGCCTGTCCCTTGCACGGAAACTTTGTGACCTTTGTACGTTCCCGTGAATCCGAACATATTGCGCACTTCATTATAACAAACCGCGTCTTCCAGGAAGTTCTCCGCAATATATTTCGCCCGCAGCGGATCTCCGGGAAGCAGCACAATGTCCGCAATTTCACCTTGTTTCGCATTAATATGAATACTCAATGGCTTTCCCTCATTTCAATGTATTCAAACTAAAATATACGTTTTTTTCAAAAATTATGCAATGATACTTTCCTCTTCATTCCCCCAAATTTTCTTTCGTACGGTAGATTTCCCAAAGTTCGTCGAAAGCGTTTGCCGATAAATCATCATCGGCCAAAGTTTCAATATAACTTGACAGCTCTTCAAAGGAATCGCTGACTTTGGGAAAACTGTGATCTTTGAACATTTTTTCTGCAAATCGGGTCTTTGGATCGGATAAATCCCCACCGCGAAAAGATAGTGCAAATTGATAAAAACTTTGACTCATTCGGTACCTCCTACCTATACAAACAAATTATCATTCTATAGGACTTTTTTTACATTTCATAGTAGAATAGATTTCGTGATTATGCTACATTGAAAACAGGAATTTTTAAAGGGGATGACTACAAAAATGACTGAAAATGTGCAGACACTGAAAAACAGCTCCAGGAAAAATGTTCAGCCAAAGGGTGGAAAAACGGAATCGAAAAGTGCTGTGAAAGGCCGTTTTTACCACACGATGCGTGGCAGAATTTTGCTCACCTTTTCGATTCTCATTGCAATCATCGTGATTATGCTTATTCTATCCTATATCAACATCACCAGACTACAACAAAGTTTAAATGATTTCTCGGATGTGAACTTGAAAGAACAAAGGGAAATATACCAACTATCCACCGAGATATCAAATTTGACGATTTATGAACAGGCTTTTCTCATTTATGGCGATGAAGAAAACTTAAATAAATATAGTGAGACGAAACAAACCATTGATAAAAAATTGACAGAACTTCTCACCACATTTGAAAACCGTCCTGAAGAAAAAAAACTGGTCGAATACATACATCAATTTTTCCGTACATATTTATACGCTTCCAGCGGCGTGATTGAGACACGGCAATATTACAGTTATGAACAAGCCGTCCGTTTGATGGAGAGAAGCGAAGGGCAAGCGATCAAAGGAAACATCGAAAAACACGCGGATGAATTATTAACATTATTGGAGTCGAAAAATGAACGGACAATCAAGGAAATTGAAACATTTGCCAATTATTCCCGGGTCGCATTCATCGGACTGTCCTCTTTGGCATTGGTGATCGCGATCATCTTCAGCTCCCTTCTATTGCGTTCCATCCGCATCAATACGAACAAAATCAATGATTCGATTTTGGATATTGCCCAAGCCGGCGGAGATTTGACTCGTCGGGTGAAAGTGGCGACAAAGGATGAATTTGCGGTTATTGCCAACTCAACAAACCTGTTGATTGAATCCATATCAACATTAGTCAGAAAAGTGGCAAACTTGGCTGAGCACGTTTCATCCAGCTCGCAGGAACTGATGGCTTTGGCGGAAGAAAATGCNATCGCCATTGATGAAATTGCCAGCTCCACCAATGAAATTGCCAATGATTCCAGCACAACGATCCATCGAATGAATGAAGCGGGAATGAAAATGAAAGCTTTGGAACAGTCGATGGTGGAATTGAACCAGGAAGCTTTTGAAGTTCAAAAAGCGGCAAAAGAAATGCAACTGGCCGCACAAAACGGCAGCAAATCGGTACAAGATTCCACAGAAGTCATACATTTCATTGAAAATACAATGAAAAGCACGACTTCAACGATTGAAACATTGGGACAAAAATCAAAAGATATCAATTCCATCATTTCAACCATCACCGCCATCGCGGAGCAGACGGATCTATTGGCGCTGAATGCGGCGATTGAAGCGGCCCGGGCTGGCGAACATGGAAAAGGCTTTGCCGTTGTAAGTAATGAAGTGAAGAAGTTGGCCATCCAATCCCAGGAAGCGGCAAAACAAGTGGCGGATATCGTCCACTCCATCCAAAATGAAATCGACACCATCGTTTCCCAAAATGCAAAAGGGGCTGAATCCATTTCCCGCGGTGTGAAAGTGACGGATGAGACGAACGAAGTATTGAACGATATCCTGACACAAACAAACAAGACAACAACCATCATCATTTCAATGGTGGAAAAAATCAGTTCCACTTTGGAAATTGTGAACGAGTTGACCTCATCTTTCAATGAAGTGAATGCCCTCAGCCAAAATACAAGCCACGCTACGGAAAAATCCGCCCAAGCGGCGATGCAAGGTTCGGCGTCGATGCAGGAAATCAACGCCAGCGCCGTGGAATTGGCGAAACAGGCGGATGATTTACGGAATCTTGTGAGTGAATTTAAAATTTAATCCGCCTGCCAACATAAAAAATTCGCTATTTTCTTCAGAAATAGCGAATTTTTTTTATTTTTGGATAGACTTTATATACAACAGGAAAATGTGGGAGATGGAAAAGGTGAGCAATTCAATAAAAATTGGGATTTTGCACATCATTTTTATCTGTATGACTTGTATCGGTTTAAAAAATCATATAACCGTCATTTCACCGGTTTTGGAAACGGCGAAACGGGATGGCTGGATCACTGTCCTTTTGGCCGGCATTGCCATATTTCCATGGATCTTATGGATTCTTTATATACAAAAAAAATCCCGGATGAAACCGTTGAAAACTTGGCTGACTGAAAGAATCGGCAAAGTGGGGGCAAAAATCCTATTATTCGGCCTCGCCATTTTTGCCTATTTCCTTGCCGCTTTCACTTTGAGAGAAACCATTCTTTGGATGTCGTCCACCTTTTTAGAAAACACTCCCATCACTTTTTTGATTTTGATTTATATCATCGTATGTTTCCTGCTGGTTTCAACCAACATTCAAACAATCGTCACTGTGAATGCCTTCATACTCTTTTTCGTCATTATATTCGGTTTTTACGCAGCTTTCACCAATATGCAAGTGAAAAATTATGAACTTCTGCTTCCCATGCTGGAACACGGGTTGCGTCCAGTGTTGATATCCATGATTTTCCCCGCTTCAGGATTCATAGAATTGTTTTTGTTGCTCTTTTTGCAGCATTATTTTAAAAAACCTTTGAAATGGTATCATCTGGGTATTATCATGTTTTGTTTCATCGGTTTGACGATGGGGCCATTGATTGGCGCCATCGTGGAATTCGGGCCGGAAGAGGCTGCAAAGCAACATTATCCCGCTTATGAAGAATGGACATTGGTGTCCCTTGGCCGCTTCATTGAGCATATGGATTTTTTATCCGTTTATCAGTGGTTGGCAGGAACGTTCATTCGTGTCGGAATCATATTATTCATCGTTTGCGACATACTAAATTTCACAGGGCAGCCAAAGAAAATTTGGCTATATATGGTGCCGCCCTTCGTGATATTGAATTTCTCCCTGTTTCTTATTCAGGATGAAAATTTCCTGACATGGAACAATTATTATTTTCTGGAAATTACGTTTCTGTTCTTTTTCCTGCTATCGATCATACTCATTTTGATCAGCATGTTGGATAAAAAAACTGTACGTCGCGACACCCAGCAAAATACGAAATGAAAGAAGTGAGTATGAATGAACATGGATGAAGCGGCCATCAATCTCGATACCTTGAAAAAGTTGTTCCAAAAATCCGAAGATGTGATTTTTTACCCTTTCCAAATCCAAAACGTTCCATTTACTTTGATTTTTTGCGAAGAAATGATCGATCAACAAATCCTGTTCAATTATATTTTGCCATCGATGGAAAAGTTCATCGAAAAAGTGGAACAGCAACTGAATGAAGATCTATTGCGGAAATTGCCTTTTCCCGAACTGAAAAAAACCGTTGAAAAAGAAGAGATCATTACGGATGTCTTTACCGGAAAGCTGGCGATTTATATGGATGAATTGCAGGTGCTGTTCACTTGCAATATCGCCAAAAAACCGAACCGCAATCCGGAAGAGACCAAAATGGAAGTATTGATAAAAGGGCCGCGGGACAACTTTATTGAAAATGTTGCTACGAATATTGCCTTGATCCGTAAACGTCTCCCAACCAATTCTTTATGTGTGGAAAAAATCGTGATCGGAAAGAGATCGAAAACGACCGTGGCCATATTATACATGGAAGATATTACGAATAAGGAAATTGTCGAAGAAGTGAAAAAACTGCTTCAAAATGTTGAGACGGATATCCTTTTAAACGGCGATACGTTAATTGAACGAATTGATAAAAAACGATGGATGATGCCATGGACGAATGAAACCGGAAGACCGGATTTCGCCATCCAATCATTGATCCGGGGAAGAATCGTCATTTTAGTGGATGGTGTCAGTTACGCCATTATCACGCCGGTGAACTTCCCTTATTTGTTAAAAGCCGGGGAGGATTTTGAATACCCTATTTTGTTCAGCGCATTTGAGAGAGCGATGCGCTTGATCGGCGTTTTCATAGGGGTTACACTTCCCGCCTTTTGGCTTGCACTGACCACTTTTCATCAAAACCAGTTGCCCCTTCAACTGCTCGCAACCGTTGTTATTTCAAGCCANGGATTACCTTTTCCTGCATCGCTGGAAATGATTATACTGCTTTTGATGTTTGAAATGTTCCGGGAAGCGGGGATGAGATTTCCTACAGCCATCGGAAGCACGATCAGCGTGGTGGGCGGATTAATTATCGGAGATGCCGCCATCCGTGCCGGAATTACAAGTCCCGCGATGCTTGTGGTGATTGCTTTATCCTTTGTAGCCACTTTCACCATTGCCAACCAGTCATTGCTTACAATCATTACCGTTATCCGTTTTATTTTTATTATTTTCACATCCTTCTTTGGCCTTTTCGGATTTTTCATTTGCATCTTCCTGCTTATTATATACATTGCGAATATGCGGATTTTCGGAGTCCCTTACTTGAATTTTGCAGCGGATTTGGACTGGTCCACACTTGGCAAATCTTTGTTCCGTTTGTCTCCTAAAGAATATAAAGACAGGCCGGAAATGTTACGTCCAATTGATAATACAAGAACGAATGACGAGGGAAAACAATGAAGCAACTCAAAATGATTTTGATTATCGCAAGTTTGATCTTTCTTTCCGGTTGTTGGGATTCGGAAGAAAGTGTACGGATGCTTTACGTTCATGGGGTTGGAATCGATTATAAGGAAGATGAATTTCATGTGTACGTACAACTCGTCAGTTTTGCGAATGTGGCAAGATCCGAACAAATCAACCAGGATGTGATGCAGTCCGAAGTGGGGTTCATCAAAGGCAAAACCATTGATGAAGCGTTTGAAAAATTGTACAGAAGCGTTGATGAGAAATTGTTTTTCGGTCATTTGACTTTCTTGATTTTTAGTGAAGAGTTACTGAAAGAAGCGCATTTGAATGAAGTCCTCAATTCGTTTACAAGATATATCAATACCCGCTATCAAACATGGGTTTACGCAACGGATGAGCCATTGGAACAAATCTTTATTGAAACCCCTATTTTACGAAAAGCCATCACGCTGACGAAATTGGCCAACCCTTTAAATTCATATGAACAGGATTCTTTCATCGAACCGATCAATGTCCGGAAATTAATTATCCAATTAAATGAACCAAGCCATATTGTCCTGATGCCGTATGTGACGGAAAAAGAAAACTGGCATACGGAAAGAGGGGTTGATGCATCTTATAATATTGAAGGGGTAGCCCTTGTCACCCCAACAGGTTTCAAAGGGTATTTAAAAAAGGATGCTGCCAATGGGCTGCAATGGATAACAAACGAATCCATCACCAATTATTTGTCAACAAAAATAGATGGAAGCGACTTTACCTTTTCGAATAAAAATAAAAAAGTGAAAATCGTTCCGAAAGTGGATGGAACTAACGTCAAGTTCGACATCAACATTTCAGTGAGCACCATAGTGAACAGTTTTGATGTGAACGTATCGGAGAATGCGATCCGGCAAGCGGTTAAAAAAGGAATCGAAAAAGAAGTATTGGAAACTTATAAGTTGGGATTGGAAAAAAACAGCGATGTTTACCGCCTTTCAGAAGTTCTTTACCGGAAACATGTGGGCGTTTGGAAAAAACTCCAAAAAAACGGCGTCATTCCATTGACCGAAGATTCCGTCAATGTGAATGTGATCGTTGATAAAGTGAGAGCGGGAAGAACGATGTATAAAAATACAATCGATCATCCTTGATTCAAAATGAAAAGATGATCCGATACACTTTGCGGATCATCTTTTTTTTTCATTCTTTATCATTTTCAAACAGCTTTAAATATTCACCATAGCCTTCTTCTTCCAATTTTTCCTTAGGAATAAACCGCAACGAGGCGGAATTGATGCAATAACGGAGCCCCCCCAACGCCCGCGGTCCATCCGGAAATACATGGCCCAGATGGGAGTCCGCCGTTTTGCTGCGGACTTCAATGCGGCGCATGCCGTAAGATGTATCCAATTTTTCGACAATTTCATCCGGATCGATGGGTTTTGCAAAGCTCGGCCAGCCGCATCCCGCATCAAATTTGTCCTTTGAGCTGAACAGCGGCTTTCCGGAAACGATATCCACATAAATCCCTTCTTCAAAATGCTGGTCATATTCATTCTGATATGGGGGTTCTGTGCCATTTTGCTGCGTCACATAATATTGCATCGGCGTCAACTGTTTCAAACGTTCCTCTTTATTCATATAAATCCCCCCAATGCCGCTTGATAAATTGCGCTCTCCCTGAACCGACAAAATATCGTTCATAATCGAGCGGTTTTTTCTTATAAAAATCCTGATGAAACTCTTCCGCAGGATAAAAGGGTTTTGCGGGCAAAATTTTTACCGCTATCGGTTTGTCGAATTTCCCCGATTCTTCCAACCATTTTTTGTATTGTTCGGCAATGTTTTTTTGCTCTTCATTATGATAAAAAATGGCTGTTTGATAAGACTCTCCCCGATCATGGAATTGGCCGCCCGGATCAGTCGGATCAATCAATTTCCAGTATATCTCCACCAGTTGTTCATAAGGAATGACTTCCGGATCGAAAGTGATTTGCACCGCTTCCACATGCCCGGTTGTACCGGAACAAACTTGTTGATATGTAGGGTTTTCCACATGTCCACCTGTATAACCTGAAACGACTTTTTCAATCCCTTCAAGACGATCAAAAGGCTTGACCATACACCAAAAACACCCGCCAGCAAATGTAGCAAGTTCTTTTGACATCATACTCACTCCTATTGATTTGGTATTACGATTTCCAATTGAATTTGATTATTTTTCAAGTCAATCTCTTTCGCTTTTACCTTTGCACCGGAAGAAAGGGTTAAATTGGACAGATCGACAAAGATTTCTTTGGCATCGGGTCTGATAACCATCCATTCAGGAAATTGGACTGCCTGATCCAATAATTTCAATACCATCGAAGGAGGCAGATTTAAACTTCCTACATTCACTTCCGATTGGACCAAATGGATATTCCCATGTTCATTCACAACGGGATTGAATTTCATCAAAACAGGAACATTGTATCCAAATGCGACAATTTCACTGGATATCTGAATTGAATCATTAACCTCGATTTCCACCGGCAAAGCGGAATTTTTTAATTCTCGTTTGATATATTTTATCGCCAATTTTTCAAAATCATCCGCTGTCGTCTCCACATACAGGACACTATCCGTTTCCTTGGCTTCCGGTTCTTCCGCAGAAGGAACGGCCGTTTTCACTGGCGAAGTCGCCCAGTAAATGAGTAAAGCCAACAATAAGACGATCGCGCCGGATAATGTGAAAAAGGCGACTTTCCAAACATTCATTCTATGACACTCCTATCAATGGGCAAAAAAGATTTCTATTAACATTATCTTTTTTTATGCACCAAACTCTATAAAATATGATTGCTTTTTTAAACTTATTATAAATTTTGGAATAAATTAAATAAATTAAAACGCTTCCGAGAAAAAAGAAAAGTGTCCATCCCTCCGAAAATGGGAATCGACACTTTGGGCAGTGCTCTTTGGCCGGTTATTCCGCAAAGAACACCAAAGCAATGGCGCCCCGTCCTGCATGGGTGCTGATGATGGGCGAAGTGAATGTGACTTCAATATTATCAAATCCTGACTGTTCAATCAAATGTTTCAACGGAGTTCCGACATTGTCCATTCCACCGGCATGGGAAATAGAAACCGCTTTGACCGTTTTCCCGGAAGTATGTTTTGTAAACTCTTTGTACATATATTTAACCACTTGGCCATAACTTCTCATCTTGGAAACGGGCAAATACTCGCCTTCTTCCAAAACCGCAATGGGTTTGATGTTCAATAGGGAACCGAGAAGCGCCCTCCCCTTCCCTATCCGTCCGCCTTTGAGAAGATTTTTTAACGTCTCCAAGTAAATATACATTTTTGTGTTGGCCCGGACAAGTTCCAACCGCTTGATGATTTCATTGACAGATGCTCCGGCATCCCTCAAACGGGCGGCTTCCCGGACTTGAATCGCCATAGCGGTGGAAATGAACCGGGAGTCAAACACCGTTACATTGGCATTTGCCATCTCTGCTCCTTGGCGGGCGGATTGCAATGTGCCGCTTAATTTCCCGGCCACATGAATGGAAATGATTTCATCCCCAACGTTCCCCAATTGTTCATACACCTCTTGAAATCGGCCAGGTGCCGGCTGGGAACTCTTCGGCAATTCCTTTGCCTGATCCATCATATCCAAGAAAGGCTCCGGATGAATATCCACCCCATCGACATAGGTCTTCCCGTCAATGTGCAAAGAGAGTGGCACGATATGAATATTTTTTCTTGCCGCTTCTTCCATTGAGATGTCGCATGAAGAATCCGTGACGATATGAATCTTTCCCACTGATACACTTCCTCTTGCTTAATTTGAATCATTATATAAATGGTTTTTATGGTTGTAAAGATGACAACTGTCATCACTTTCAACACAATTTCAAATATATGACAAATGATAGTGTTGCCGCTGCAAGTATTGGTATATCGTTATAGTCATTAGGAGGTTGATGAAATGAACAACATCGAAGCATTCGATTATAAAAACTGGAAAGAAGAATGTTGGAATGCCATCACCCACGGAATCGGATTTCTCTTCAGTATTCCTGCCTGTGTGATGTTAATTCTGTTGGCCGCCCATTCGGGAAGCGCCATCGAAATTGTCTCCTTTTCCATCTTTGGTTCTTCATTAATTATTTTGTTTTGCATGTCCACTTTATTACATAGCATGCCCGAAAAATATAAAAAGTTTTTCTCCATTCTCGATCATTCATCCATTTATGTATTAATCGCAGGAACCTATACGCCGTTTCTATTGATAGCCATCGGCGGAACCCTCGGACTCGTTCTCCTGTGCATCATTTGGGGGATCGCCATCTTCGGGATCGTATTTAAAAGCTTATTTATTCACCGGTTTGAAGCATTTTCCTTATTGTTGTATCTGGTGATGGGCTGGCTGATCATCTTTGCGGTTAAACCGCTTTATGCATTCATCCATTTGGAAGGGTTTTGTGTCTTGCTTGCCGGCGGATTGTTTTTCACAATCGGTTCTATATTCTATGCATGGAGAAAGCTTCCATATAATCACGCGATATGGCATTTATTTGTGATTGCGGGTTGTGTTTGCATGGTGTATTGTGTGGCGGTGTATTTGTAATTTTTGGATCATTGGCGGCATGAGGCATTGATTAATGGCCAGTGGAATGGAACTTATCGCCACTCCGGAAAGATGACCGCCAGTGGAGAAAAAGTGCAATTGCTGAGGGCGATTATCGCCAAGCTGATGGAATAATCGCCCCTTTTGGAAAAATATTCGCCGAAGTTGTGAACTTAATCGCCTGCACGAGAAAAAGGGGCACTTGCTGTGGCCGTTAATCGCCGAAATTCGAAATTTAATCGCCGAACGAAAAATTTCATATCCTTCGATTTTCCAAAAAGAAAACAGAGCGTACACTTCCCGCTCTGTTTTCGTGCAATTATACCGGACTTACGCCATGTTTCCGTTCCGAGAATACAAGATATTTGGAAGCATAAGCATGCAGTCTTGCCGTCAACACTTGACGCAAATCGTTCGGCTCGATGACATCATCGACAATCAATTCGGAAGCCAACTTATAAATATCGATTTCTTCCCGGTATTCTTGGCGTTTTTGCTCGATGAAGGCCTGCTGCTCCTCTTTTGGAAGCTGGGCAATTTTATTTGCGTAAACCGCATTCACTGCTGCTTCAGGTCCCATTACGGCGATTTGTGCCGTTGTCAACGCAATTACGCAATCCGGCTCGAATGCAGGGCCTGCCATTGCATAAAGCCCGGCTCCATAGGCCTTTCTCACAATCACCGTAATTTTCGGCACCGTTGCTTCGCTCATGGCAAAAATCATTTTTGCTCCATGGCGGATGATGCCTTGTCTTTCCACTTGTGTTCCGATCATGAACCCTGGAACGTCTGCCAAGAACACTAACGGAATATGGAAAGCATCGCAAAGATTGATGAATTTTGCGGCTTTATCGGCAGAATCGTGGAACAGCACGCCGCCTTTCACCCTTGGCTGGTTCGCAATGATTCCGACCGCTTGTCCATCAATCCGGGCAAAGCCGGTAATGAGTTCCGCCGCAAACAGTTTTTTCACTTCACAGAAGGAACCTTCATCAATGATTCGATCGATCAAATCATACATATTGAATGGCACGTTTTGATTTTTTGGAATGATTTCCTCAATCGTTTTTTCAAAGTTCGCAGGCAGTTTTGGCGCTTCCACCGGAGGCTTTTCCCGGTAATTATTCGGGAAATAGCTCAAATATTTTCTTGCGTATTCAATGGCTTCTTCTTCCGTTTTGGCAAGCACGTCGCCGCAGCCGGATACGGAGCAGTGCATTTTTGCTCCACCCATTGTTTCCAGATCCACTTTTTCTCCGATCACCATCTCCGCCATTCTCGGTGAACCTAAATACATGGATGCATTTCCTTCCACCATGATGACCACATCACAGAAAGCCGGTATGTAGGCACCACCCGCTGCAGAAGGCCCGAACAACAAGCAAACTTGCGGCACTTTTCCTGAAAGTTTCACCTGATTATAGAAAATGCGGCCAGCTCCACGGCGTCCCGGGAACATTTCCACTTGGTCCGTAATGCGGGCACCGGCAGAATCCACCAGGTAAATGATCGGGCAAGCCAGTTTTTCGGCCGTTTCTTGAATGCGCAAGATTTTTTCTACGGTTCTTTTCCCCCAGGATCCGGCTTTTACCGTGGAATCATTGGCCATAAAGCATACCGTTTGGCCATTGATTTTTCCAATCCCTGTCACCACGCCGTCCGCAGGCAAGTCGCCAGCCACACAGTTGGCGAATAGGCCGTCTTCGATTTGCACATCTTCATCAAGAAGCAGCTTTAAACGGTTGCGTACGAACAGTTTTCCTTGTTCTTTATTTTTTTGATGGTACTTTTCATGGCCACCTTTTTTGATTTCTTCTATTAAATCTGCGTGAGCCTTTTTTGTAACCGTATCACTCATGGATGAATCCTCCTTTGATTTGTGATGTGTCGCGGCTATCTTCCTTGATATTGTGGTTGTCGTTTTTCCTGGAACGCCACCAAACCTTCCAACCGGTCTTCCGTATGCAAAAGCTCATTGTAGGCAAGCTCTTCAATTTTAAGACCGGTTGTCAAATCCACCTCGATGCCTTTGTTGATGGCCACCTTTGCCTGAATCAATGATANCGGTGCGTTTTTGGCAATTTCCAAAGCNAGTTCCGTCGCTTTCTCAAGCAAAATTTCCTTGTCGTACACCGAATTGATCAAGCCGATTTCAAGGGCTTCATTCGCGGAAATTCTTCGTGCCGTGTATATAAGCTCTTTCGCTTTTCCGACCCCGATGATGCGAGGCAAACGCTGCGTTCCACCTGCACCAGGAATGATGCCGAGGGAAACTTCCGTCAGTCCCATTTTGGCTTCACTGCTGGCAATGCGAAGATCGCAAGCTAACGCGAGTTCGAGTCCTCCGCCAAAAGCGACGCCATTCATGACAGCGATAACCGGTTGCGGAAGAGCTTCCACCTGATTGACGGTGCTGCCGATGAGTTTGACCGTTTCCCTCACTTGCTGTTCATTCATGGTTTTCCGTTCTTTCAAGTCTGCACCGGCGCAGAACGCTTTTTCACCGCTGCCTGTGATCAACACCACACGGATTTCCCGGTTTTTGGAGATGGCAACCAAAGTTTCATTCAGTTCCTTCAATAGTTGAAGGGACATTGCATTGGCCGCTTCCGGACGGTTCAGTGTGATCAAACCGATTCCTTTTTCGATTTCGTTAAACTGTACGAGCGTTGTCAACGTTTGCGCTCCTTTCGTTTCTGGCAATTTCCAATTGTTTCGAAATGAGTTTCTTGCCGATTTTTTCTTCGATAAAGAAAGCCGAATCAATCAGCGCTTCCGGATTTACGCCGGTTTCAATGTTCATTGCGGTGAGCAGATAGTTCAAATCTTCCGTAGCCACATTGCCGCTCGCTCCTTTGGCATACGGACACCCTCCAAGACCACCCGTCGAACTGTCGAAAGTGGTGATGCCCATCTCCAACGATTTCACCACATTGGCAAGGGCTGTTCCTCTCGTGTCATGAAAGTGCATGGCAAAGAGTTGAGGCGGGAAATGCTTCAATAAAGTTTCCAATAAGCTTTCCACTTGGGTAGGTACGCCGACGCCGATCGTGTCGCCCAAAGAAATTTCATAAACGCCCATTTCCGCCAATCGATCAACGACTTTCAACACCTGCTCCGGTGCAACCGGCCCATCATACGGGCAGGCAATCACCGTCGATACGTAACCCCGTACTTTTAGATCCGCCTTTTTCGCCTCATCCACGACCTCTTTTAATACAGGGAAAGTTTCATCAATCGATTTATTGATATTGCTTTTGTTATGCCCTTCGCTGGCGGACATGAAAACGCTGATTTCATCCACATGGCAGTTGAATGCCCGTTCAAGGCCGCGAATATTCGGCACCAGCGCCGCATAAGTCACACCCGCTTCTCTTTTGATGGACTTTAGAACTTCTTCGCTGTCTGCCAATTGGGGAATCCACTTCGGATGAACGAAGGAGGANACTTCGATATAGGATAAACCGGTTTTGCTCAGCCGGTTGATCCAATCCACTTTNTCCTTTGTTTCAATAAAATTGGGCTCGTTTTGCAAACCATCCCTTGGCCCGACTTCTTTGATCGTCACTTTTGTCGGAAGCTTCATCCTTTTCCCCCTATTCGATTTCTAAAATGTCATCATCCACGTTGATAAAATCGCCTTCTTGCACAAAGATTTTCTTCACAACCCCATTTGCTTCCGCTGCAATCGGAATTTCCATTTTCATGGATTCCAAGATTACAACATCTTGTCCTTCTTGTACTTGTTCACCTTCTGATACGACGATTTTCCAAACTGTTCCTGCCATATTTGCTTTTACTAATGTTGCCATTATCATCAACCTCCAATTTTTCTATTCTTTAGGGAAAGGGATAGGGCGTTGATGGATGTGGGTGTTGGGCTGTTTGTTCAATTGGTGCGGATGTTTGCCCGTTTTGTGCGGATAAGTATCCATTTGGTGCGGATACATCCTCGTTTTGTGCGGATGGCCATCTTTTTTGTGCGTTTGCCACCTTGTTTTGTGCGGATNGCCATCTTTTTTGTGCGTTTGCCACCTTGTTTTGTGCGGATGGCCATCCTTTTTGTGCGTTTGCCACCTTGTTTTGTGCGGATGGCCATCTTTTTTG
>JGI1652J44930_10000281_pt1 | contig 20548 bp, 19 predicted proteins | sample NewIslsDNAsample_FD_44930 | JGI IMG/M metagenome (IMG submission 44930)
CTTTTCCATTAGGAAAGTATGTATCAATATCTTTTAAACAGTATGTCGTTGCAATTCTATTATTCCGGATGTTGCTTCTTTAAATTTTAACCGCAAGGGCATGCAGCTCCCTTGATAATTTATCGATTTCAGACAACGAATTTGTCACTTGCTCAATGGCTTCCTGCTGATTCTTCCCTATGCTTGAAAGCTGTTCAATCGAACGGGCCATTTGTTCTGTTACTGATGAAATTTCAGACATGGTTTTTCGAATTTGTTCTGCAAAGGAAATCGTTTCTTTGGAGAATTTCCGGATTTCATTGGCGACCACTTCAAACCCGCGGCCATGTTCTCCAGCTCTTGCAGCTTCAATAGCCGCATTCAAACCAAGCAAATTTGTTTGATCAGCGACTTTTTTTATAATGGACAACACAGCTGTCGATTGTTCCACACTTTCTTCAGCCAGCTTGGAATAATCAAAAAGCTGCGTGGAAACTGTCGTAATTTGTCCAACACCCTGAACGATTGAATTGATGTCGGCAGTCGCACTTGAAAGAACATCCGTCAGTTGCAAGGCAATGTCGCGCAACTCGGTATCTTTTCGAATTTGAATGGCGATTCCACCAATCACTTTTTTTGTNACATCATCTTCCACTGGTTGGGCGACACCTGTAAATTCAAATCCGTAGAATTCTTTAGGTACATCCGANTGCAGACGTTTATTTAATTTTAAAGCNGTCATCAGGGGTTCTTCGGGATTTAGAGGCTGTTGNGGTTGAATATGAAGATTCAAATTCTCTGCCGGAAAATAAGCTAAAAACTTTTCCGTATCACATACGGCTATGGAAAAATCCATCGGGAAAGCCTTTTTCATTGTTGGAATNGTTTCGATGATTTTTTCCAATTTTTCATGAGTTGCCATTTCTTTTTGACTCCTTTCACCATCCCTTATTTTGTTATAAATTTCCGGAAAATTCAATTGTTTAAATTTCCCATTCAGTGGAGAAGGACAAATTCTATAAAAGATCCTTGCCATNCAAAATCATAANATGAAGGTAAATGAAAAAGAGTCATTGCCTATTGCGGCGGCGGCATTGCGGCTACATGNNTCGCTTTTGCGTTAAACAAGCTCAGCCAAGAAAAGGTGGCAGTGTATGATGGCTCCCTGAACGAATGATCTGGATTTCCTGATATCAATTGATTTTATTTATGATAACGATTATCATTATCATAAATGAGTGTGGAAAATTAATATTTATTATTATTAAATGAAAGGTTTCAAGAGGTTTGGAGGAATCAACGTTGGGTAATTTAATTGTAGCAGACGAACAGGGGATCCAAATTCAATGTTATGCTCATGGATATAAAAAGGAAAATCTGGTTTGCCATTCAATCGTTCTAAAGCATGGGGATCTTTTGACAATCACGAACCGCAAAAAATATATCGTGGATGTTGGCTGGTTTGTATTAGTCAAAATAAACCATCATAAAGAAGAATTTATGTTCGTGCAGGATCTGGAAGAATCGGTGGGGAACGGAAAAATGATGGATGAAATCGATTGCATGTTGAACCTTTTGAGCACCTCCTATTATTTGGATCAAGCGTTGGCCCACAAAAATAAAGAGGAGTTTTTAAAATATTCTTCAATTCGTAATAGAATATCCATTTTATTTGAAAGATTATGTGAGAAAGTATATATAGAGGCGTAAAAAATTACCTTTTCATATTTACATTATTTCAACGATTTTTTCTCATGATAAAAGGGGAATCATTCCTGATTTAGCTGCAACAAAACCCATTGGAAAGGAAGTCTTGTATATGGAAAAATTAGAAAAAAGCGCAAGCACAAAAATGTCGCCTACATTGGTGGAAGCATTGAACGACCAAATGAATTATGAGTTTTATTCTTCCCATGTCTACCTTGCGATGGCTTCTTATTGCGAAAGCCAAGATTATAATGGGTTTGCCAAGTTTTTCTTGGAACATGCAGAAGAAGAACGAGCGCACGGAATGAAGATTTACAAATATCTTCATGATCGCGGCGAACAAGCGATTATTACAGGTTTCGGCAATCCAAACAACGAATATGAATCCGTACTGGATGCCTGCGAAAAAGCTTTGGAACATGAAAAAGTGGTAACAAGNAGATTTTATACTCTTTCAGACATTGCAGACAGCGAAAAAGAATATACAACAACAACTTTCTTAAAATGGTTCCTTCAAGAACAAGTGGAAGAAGAGTCTTTATTTGAAACGGTTGTACAAAAATTGAGACGCATCAAAGACGATGAAACCGCACTTTTCATTTACGATATGCATATCAGCCACGGGGAAAATGCGGAGTAATCCTTTAAATAAGGTAGCTACTTACTGAATGTAAGTGGCTGCCTTTTTATTTTTGAAAGAGCTCTCCCATAGCCTATTACATCGACCATAATTTCAGTTGTTCTCCGTCAATTTATTTCGCATTTGAGCAGCTGCGGAAAGTGCCACTTTGTCTTGTAATATTTCTCCTGGTTTATTTCCATTTCCAAGAATATATCCGGCAAATTCAATTCCCATAAAATCAAAAATGTATTGGAATTGCTGAATCAAAGGCAGTCCTTTGATGGAAGGATCATCTCCTCCAACAGCGATTACATACGCTTTTTTGGAGGCCATCTTACTCTTGAAATCAGGATATTTCGGATCCCTTAAAGTTTGTGACCATCGATCAATAAAGTTCTTCATTGTTCCTGACATGCTATACCAATAAATGGGCGTAGAGAAAATTAAAATATCATGTGGGAGTATACGATCGATGATTGAATTATAATCATCCTCTCTTTCTTGAAACCCTTCCTCCGTGTGACGCATGTCTATAATGGGTTGGATATGATAATCCCTTAAATAAATTTTTTCAGCCGCCATTTCTTGGATTACCTGTTCCGTCAGGATCTCTGAATTTCCATTAGGACGGGTTCCCCCATATATTACAGCTATTGACATTTTCATTTCTCCTTTTCCATTAACTGAAATTTACGATTTGAACACCTTATTTTGACTTCTATTACTAGTATCCCCTCTTTAACCTATTTTTCCGCATTACTCATAATATCTTAAAATCAATTTTTTTAATAATATTTAATTTCAGCAACGTAACGGAGGCTAACACACTCTATAACAGAGGTATTAATTAATAAAAAAAACCTACGTTTAAGCAACGTAAGTTTCATTAACAATTAATTTCGCTGAATTTTATATTTGAAAATAACAATCGAAAGACTAAAAAGGAGAGCTGCATAAATTACCACAACATATAAATGAGGATTCATGGCGCTAAAGTCTTCTGCCAAAATTGCCCGAACTAAATCAACAGCATGGGCGAATGGGAGAGCATAAGCGACTTTTTCAAAGGCTCCTCCAATTAACGATAAATCGAGCCATGCGCCAGACCTCACTTACTTATGATACGGTTCCCCCTTCATAATCCGGAAACCGCGGTAGATTTGCTCCAGCAAGATGAGCCGCATGAGCTGGTGGGGGAAGGTCATGCGGCCGAAGCTGATTTTTTCATCTGCCCGATTTAAGACATCTTTATGTAAACCAAGGGATCCGCCGATGACAAAGGCGATTTTACTTTTGCCATAGGTCATCAGTTTTTCCAACCCTTCCGCAAATTCCTCCGAAGTTTTCATTTTCCCTTCGATGGCGAGGGCGTACACATACGTACCATCCGGAATTTTAGATAAAATCCGTTCGCCTTCCTTCTTCTTCACCAACTCCATTTCCGCCTCGCTCAATTCTTCGGGCGCTTTCTCATCCGGCACTTCAATCAATTCGATTTTTGCGTAACCGGAAAGGCGCTTCACATACTCATCCATACCCATTTTTAAATATTTTTCTTTTAACTTTCCGACTGAAATAATTGAAATATTCATCTTCTCACCTTTAACTTGATTCACACCAATTGTTTAACAAATCATATAATTTAGAAATTCACAGCCAATCCACATCGGATTTTTATTTATAAACAAGTTATCCACAAAAGTTTTACACATATCCACAACCNAAATCTATATTTTGTGTAAAGTTATTTTCTTGATACAATATATTTCGCTTCGTTTTCACAGTAATCGCACTTTGTGGATAATTGTTGTTCCTCATCCACTTTCTCTAATATCGGATATTCTTTTGTTTCAGCAACCATCATGTCCAATGCATGATTTACGTGCGTTTCACAGCAAAATTTTTTCATTTCCAATCCCTCCTTCTTGATTCATTTTTCCACAAAGTTATTCACATTTTTCTTATTTTATCCACAAAACATTGTAACAAACAAAAAAAGAGTAGGAAATAATGGATTTTTTCATTCCTACTCTTTTGTGAATAAATCATGTGGATAAGTGTAATTTATCCACAATTATAGNTGACTGCCCTCGGTTAATTTCACTTGAAGTTCCATCATTTTTCCTTGGCGGTAGACTTTCACTTTCATGGTATCCCCGATTTTTGTATCATTATATAGATGTTGCCGCAAGTCAATGGAGTTTTCAATTGGTTTTCCATCCATCTCCACAATGACATCGTATTTCTCCATACCGGCCCTATCAGCTGGAGAACCTGGTACCACTTCCGTCACAACGACACCTGTTGTCACATCGTCAGGCAATCTCAAAGTTTGTTTTTGATAGTAGGCTGGCACTTCCGTCAAATCCAACAAACCGATTCCCATTGTCGGCCGTTTGACTTCACCATTTCGCTCAAGTTCTTCGATAATCGGGATTACTGTATTGATCGGGATGGCAAATCCTAATCCTTCCACAGTGGACTCCGCAATTTTCATTGAGTTGATGCCCACCAATTCACCGGAGATGTTGACTAAGGCGCCTCCACTGTTACCAGGGTTGATGGCAGCGTCTGTTTGCAATACTTCCGTTTCCCAATCTTCATAACCATCCCCATTCAAATCAACAGGGACAGANCGATCTTTACCGGAAATGACACCGGTCGTCACGGAACCATAGAAATCTAATCCCAAAGGATTGCCAATGGCGATGACCGTTTCCCCTTGTTTTAAGACATCAGAGTCTCCGAACTGCGCAACAGTGTCGACGTTTTTACTTGGGATGGTCACAACCGCCAAGTCTGTCCAAATATCGCTTCCCACTAATTCCGCATTTTCTTTCGTTCCATCAGGTAACGTCACTTCCAATTGTTTGGCGTTTTCCACCACATGGTAGTTGGTAACTATGTAGGCTTTGCCCCCATCCACTTTATAGATGACCCCTGAACCGCTGCCGGCCTCCGTTTCCTGTGATTGGCGCGTCCAGAAGTTTGACACTTCCTGAATGTTTGTGATTCCCACAACGGCTTTGGACACTTTTTCAACGGCTTTCGTTACATCCGTTGTCACTTCCGTTGCCGTTTGCGTAATTTTCGGCGTATTTTCCGTCCGATTATTTGCGATGCCGCCTGAATCATCTTCCAAAGAAGGAATCATAAGTAGCCAAACCAGCAGGGCACCCACAATGACCCCGAAAAATCCGACGAAGAAATAACCGAATCCTCCCCGATTTTTGTTCTTTTGCCGACTTTTCTTTTCCTCTTCTTCTCTTCTTAATTGTTCTTGTAAAGGAGAGTACGATGAAAAATCCTTATCCGATTTATTCTGATCATCATTTTGATAAAAACTCATAGTCCTTCTCCTTTCATTCTCTCATCGTCAATATGATACATCTAATCCAATAAAATTACATGAATGCGCACCTAAAAAATTTCAAATCTTCATTCATTATGGTCCTGACACTCAAATTTTAACAATTATTCTTGATAAACAAAAAAGAACTTTGTATTAAAAATACAAAGTTCTGATCATCAAAATTTTTATACCGGCACAAGCAATGTCGGTTCTTCCGCATCCGTATCATGCAAATGCAAAAATTCCCCTTCTTTGATGCCATAAGAGGCCAATACTTGCTTGACGGTCATACGGGCAAGTTCCTTCATATTGTTTTCCTTGCTTAAATGGGATAAATAGACGTGGGTAGGTTTCTCTTCAACCACTTCGCTAATGGCCACTCCTGCATCTTCATTGGAAACATGTCCGACATCGCTTAATATTCGGCGCTTGATGGACCAAGGGTATTTCCCCATTTGGAGCATGCCCACGTCATGATTGCTTTCGAAAACGAATGCATCGGCGCCGCGGATGATTCCTTTCATCCGGTCGCTTACATAGCCTGTATCCGTGATGATGGCCAGCTTCCTTCCGTTTTCATGGAATACATAAAACATCGGATCGATCGCATCATGGGATACGGCAAAGGATTCAATATCCAAAGAGCCGAATGATTTTACCGATTCCATGTTAAACAGAAAACGTTGATCCACCGGAATATTTCCTACATGTTCATCCAATGCTTTCCATGTTTTTTCGTTTGCATAGATCGGCAGTTTATATTTCCTTGCAATGACACCGAGCCCTTTTATATGGTCGCTATGTTCATGGGTCACTAAAATGCCTGAGAGTTTGCCCATTTCGCGGCCGATTTTGGCAAAGAGCTGCTCCATCTTTTTCCCGCTCAATCCGACATCCACCAAAAAGGCATGTTCATCTGTTTCCACATAGATGGCATTTCCGGTACTGCCGCTCGCTAACACACTAAACCGCATATTGTACACCCTATTCTTCTTCTATTTCTTTCAATTGTTCCAGTTCATCTGTTTCATCTACATCTACCGTCAAATCAGATTGTACATCAATGATTTTTCCGTCTACAGCATTGACGAAATATTCCTCTTCTGTTCCAGTAGCCGTCACAACCCTTACTTTCCATGTAGGCACAAACACTTGGGTTTGCGTCAGCTGTACGAGGGTTGAATAGCCAAGTTTGATTTCGGCAATCCGGGAATTTGGTTTTAGCAAGTCCCGCGCATATAAAATTTGAATAACTTGATATGGAGGGAGAAGGGTTTCTTCTTCCTCGAATTCTTCGAAATTGCTTAGCATCGTCTGTTCATATTTCGTCACTTCCAAATCTTCATTCCAATAAATTTTTACGATGCCGTGAATGTTATAATAGATGGTTTTGTCATCGAAATTTTGGAAGAAAATCGCCGTCCGTTCTTCCTCGTTTATTTTCCACACCGAATATGCGGAGCCTTTATATACGTTATTTCTGATGAACTCATTGAAACTCGATTTTTCTTTAATATTCCGAAGTTTCACCGGTTCCTTCAAGGTCACGATCAGTTTGTTGTCATTTTCTACTGTCATTTGTTGATAGTTTTTCAGTTGAATGTTTTCCTCGTTGAAATCCGTCACCTTTGCTGAAATATAAGGGGCACTTTCAACCGTCGGAAGCAAATTAAACGTAATGTGATCATCTTTTAATCTCGCTTCAATGGTTTTGCCACCGGAAACTTTCACTTGTTGGGCTTCGATATGACGGTTCAAATAGAGGGAGAAAAGGAAAACATCCAAGATGAAGAACACGATAATGAATATGGTTTTGGATTTACTCCAGTCCATTCTTTCCCCCTCCTGTCGCTTCCGGCGCAATGCGTTTCCAGCTGCCTTGACTTAACGCAAACCAACCAGGTTCCAACGTAAATAATAGATTATTGTCATTTTGTTTTAAATAGTATCCAAGAATGATATCATCCACTTCATTCAACTGGAGTTGTTTTGATTTTTCAAGAACATCGACGGCCGAGAGCCCTGGCGATACTTTCCGTTGGGATTTTTCAGAGTTTATATCCAAATCCAGCAGAAAATACGGTCTTTTATATCTGAATAATTGATTTTCCCCCCACGTCGTTGTAATCCTTGTTGTGGTATCTGTGCTGAAAACAGGGAAACCTTGCTTGTACAATTGATATTCGACAATATGTTTCTGTTCATTGATGGAAGTTAATCGGTAATCCCCGGTAAAACCTCCGTGCTCATTTACAAATTCAAAACTGTCGAGCAGTAAGCGGGAAGCCGGCAATTCCGCCATGCTTTCAGTAGATGGGTTCACGTAATTCAGATATCGATTTTTTACATCCACCGTCATTAACGTCATACCATCTGTATATTTTAACAATTCTTGACTCTCAACGTTTTTCCGGACAATCGCCGGGTCATAGAACAATATATCCCTGAAAGTATCCGGATGTATTTCATCAATATAGTACGTATATTGTACCAATTCAATTTCATCTTTCGGCACATATAATGAAAGTCCATTGGAACGCTCCACTTCCTGATAAGCGACCAATCCTTCCAACGCTTGTAAAACCGTCGATTGAAAATATACTTCGTTCATTTTGATTTCTGTGCTATATAAAGTCCGATGGGTTCCGCTCAAAAAATAAACCGTCAGCACCTTTTCCGAATCGACTTTACTCCAATCCATGATCAGTTTGTTGAACGTCAATTCCGGCAAATCATCCTGGGAAAAAGGAACAATGGAGTGGAATACCTTGATTGGCACTTCTTCGGAAAAGAAGAACGTAATGCGTTGATCCATCCGAATAAAATCATTCATTTTTTTAATGGACATATTATTTTGAACCGGAATAAGTTCGGAACCTTTCCAGTTTGGCAGAATGTCCATCAAATCATTGATGGCTGTTGAACCAATCGTTCCTTTCCATTCACCTCGATCCCTGACCAATATCCGGTAAGGTTTGATGACCTCCTGAAGATTCTTTTTCTTTCCAACCATCAACTGATCCACTTGCGATGATTCTTCAATTACCTGGAGGCTTGGTGTATAGGTCCAAATGGAAAACGTTAAAACAATGCTTAATAGGACAAGGAAAAGAAGAACAATGGATTTGATTTGCTCGATATACTTCATTCCCAATCACCAGCCCCATCTATTTCATACGGTAAAGTGAAGAATATCGTTGTACCTACTCCNTCTTCACTTTCAGCCCAAATTGTTCCGTTGTGGGCTTTAATCATTTCTTTGGCAATCGCAAGNCCCAGTCCGGTTCCGCCCATCGCCCGGGATCGGGCTTTATCTACACGGTAGAATCGGTCAAAGATTTTACCCAGATTTTCCTTTGGTATTCCCATTCCATCATCGGAAATCATCACTTTCAACATATTCCCTTGAACGGTGAAGCCAAATCGAATGTTGCCGCCGTCAGGGGAGTATTTGATGGCATTCGAAATGATATTATCGATGACTTGTGTCAACTTGTCAGTATCAATTTCCACAAAATAAGGCGTTTCCGGTATATAGCGAATGAATTTCACATTTTGGGATTTTGACATCTCAAACCGGTCAATAATCCGATGGAAGAAACTATTAAATTCAACGACTTCCTTATTCAATTGATAGTCCTTTGAATCCATTTTGGATAGACTCAGCAAATCGTTCACAAGGCGAATCATCCGNTCCGTTTCCGTCTGTACTACATTGATAAAATGAGGAGCAATGTTTTCGTCCTGCCANGAACCATCCGCAAGAGCTTCCAAATAACTTCTCATGGTTGTCAAAGGCGTCCGCAGTTCATGGGAAACATTCGCTACGAATTCACGGCGTTCCATCTCGATTTTTTCCTGCTCTGTAATATCGTGCAATACCGTAATCAAACCGTTCACAAAACCGGTTTCTTTTTGGATCACAGAGAAGCTCGCCCTCAAAATAAGCGGTGATTCTTCTGTGCTGATATCCAAATTGATTGGTTCTTTCATATGAATCAAGTCTTCGAAACTGTAGTTATCTTCAATTCCCAGAACAGAGGCAATCGGNCGGTTTAACGTATCCTCCCTGGTCACTTTTAAAAAGTTTAACGCAGGATCATTGATCAANATGATTTTCCCTTTGCGGTCTGTAGCGATTACCCCATCCGTCATNTTGGCCAAGACGGAAGCCAATTTTCTTCGCTCCGCTTCCGTTGAAGATTGGGCTTCCTGCAAGCGATTCGTTAAGTGGTTGAACGCAATCGCCAATTGACCAATTTCGTCATCGCCGTACACTCGCACTTTTCTTGAAAAGTTTCCTCTGGACATCGCTTGCGCTTGCTTACGCATATCCAAAATGGGTCTGGTGATTGTTCTTGCAATCAGAATACCCAGGATGACCGTGATGACCAAGGAAATGGCTGTACCAACAGCGAATATGCGGTTAATGTCATTCATTTGGTCATATACTTTTTCAATGTTGGACTCTATATAAATTGCACCGATCACTTCGCTGTTCGGATCAACGGTACTTAAAATGGGCGTTGCAATGACCCAAACCCTTGTATTCGTTTCCGGATCCAAAGCAATTTCCTCTTGGTCCGTTTCAGAAGAAATGACTTTCTTTACAATATCATCATTGGAACGCTGCCCGATAATGGCCTGGTTTTCCGAATCGGAAGTGGCGATTACCCGATTGCGCCGATCGATGACCCGAATCTCATTGATATCGCCTGTTGCAAATTCCCGCAAAGCGGCATTCAAACTTTGTTCCAAAGTAGGTGTTGTTTCATCCCGTTCCTTTGTCAACTCTTCGCGGATACTGTATTCAATTAAATCGATTCGTTGAAGAACGGAATCTTCAAAGTTGGACTTTAAGCTGTCTTCCAACTTATTGGAGAAATAGATTCCGATAATTTGCAATGCGATAATAATAAGCAGTACGTAAATTAATACAAGCTTTACATGAATCGAACGGAAAAAACTGACTTTCTGCATTCATTCTACTCCTGTTCAGGATTTCGCAAGTAATAGCCGACGCCGCGGCGAGTGACAATCCATGTCGGGTGGCTTGGATTATCTTCAATTTTTTCACGGAGACGTCGAATCGTTACATCCACTGTCCGGACATCACCGAAATAGTCATATCCCCAAACGGTTTGCAATAAATGCTCCCGGGTCATCACTTGACCAATATGTTTTGCCAAGTAATGCAAGAGTTCAAATTCACGGTGGGTCAATTCGATCGTTTCACCGCGTTTTTGGACAATATAAGCGTCCGGTTGGATGATTAATGAACCAACTGTAATATTGTTTGATTCCTCTTTCGCTTCCTCATTTTGNGCAGAGGCTTTCAGACGCCGCATATTCGCTTTTACGCGGGCAATCAATTCCCGCGTGCTGAAAGGTTTTGTCACATAATCATCCGCTCCCATTTCAAGGCCCANTACTTTGTCGATTTCGGATCCTTTTGCTGTAAGCATGATAATNGGAAAATCGTATTTTTTACGAACCTCGCGGCAAACTTCCATGCCGTCCTTTTTTGGAAGCATGATATCAAGCAACATTAAATCCGGTTGCTGTTCTTCCACCATTTTCAATGCTTCTTCTCCGTCATAGGCGCAAATCACTTTATATCCTTCTTTTACTAAATTAAACTGCAAAATATCCGCAATGGGTTTTTCATCATCGACAACCAAGATTGTTTTGCCGTCCATTATATAATCCTCCTTTATCTAATAAGTGAATCTATATCAATCAAAACTGTCATCTGCTAATATGCCATTATTATTAAATCTATCATGCTTCGTGTTTTCATGCATGCCAAAACTATTATAACAAAAATTATTGTCCTAAATTATTGTGTATTCATTTTATTTTACCGTGTTTGAAAAATGGGCATTATTTTCTGGGAAATATTTCGACATATTTTTCATTTCGAATATTTCCCAGAAAAAAAGAGGCAATGGCACTTGTTGTGTCCATTGCCTNTACCTATATCAATTCAATACGGNTAATGGATTAATGAGTGATCCATTTTTGAGCACTTCAAAATGCAAATGCACTCCAGTGGAATTGCCGGTAGACCCCATTATACCGATAACGGCACCTTGTGGCACTACTTGTCCCACTGAAACTTTAATTTCTGATAAATGGGCATATAATGTTTGGTATCCATTATTGTGGTTCACCACAATTTTATTTCCATAAGTACCATCCCAGCCAGCGAATGTTACAACACCATTATCACTTGCTTTGATGTTGTAATTCGACGGACGGGCAATATCGATTCCCCTATGGAAGCTGCCCCAACGCGATCCCATGCCGCTTGAAATGTATCCGCCGCTCGTTGGCCAAATAAAATTGCCTGTACCTCTGGATGAGATCACCTTTGTTCCTACTTTTTCGATATGTTTTTTAGGTTCAACCAATACTTTTTCATTTGTTACTTTCTTATTTACTACTTGTCCATTTACTTCAGTAACCAGGTAAGACACTTCTTTTTTACCGGGGCTGCCTTTTTGGATGATTTCTTTTTCTCCTTTAAACATGGAAGCATCTTCCTGAACTACTTTTTCGTAGTCAATTGTTTCTGTGTTTAATGTTTCATATACAACCTGTACGTTAACTAAAGGCTTTTCTACCGTAACGTTGATTTCTTGTCCAATTTGTAAAAGCGAATCCACTGTCAGACCTGGATTTAGAGCCAATAATTCTTTTGTTGTCAAGCCATGCTCCTTCGCTATTTTTCCAAGAACATCGCCTTTTTTCACAACATAAACCTGCTTTTCGATTGACCCAGTCTTAATATATTGCACCGCTTGATCAGGTGTAAGGATTTTTGCAGGACTAATTTTTGCTTCTTTACCTGAAACAGTTTCTGATAGCAGAACATCGATGATTTTTTTATCATTTTCTTTTAATGGCTGGTTTTGGGCAGATCCTTTTGATTCCTCAAACACTTTCAATTTTTCTTCCGGAACATATTGAAGCTTCAGTTTCTTAAGGGTTTCTTCATAATCTTCTTTATTTTTCAAGTAGAGAACCGCTTTTCCATTTACTTCAAAGGCATAAGCATCAGTCTGTACTTCCAATTGTTCGTCTAACATTTTTAGAGTTTCTGAATCATTTGTTTTATAAGAAAACACTTGTTCAGGAACAATTGTGACCAGTGCATCTGCATCCACTTCATAACCTTTGTATTTTTCACTTGCCTCTTTTTCTTTGGCTTCAATAACTTTTTTCACTTTCTTTTCATCGGATACTGAACCGATATATTTGTCTTCTAAATACACATGATAAATTTTGTCGATGGAGCCGACATCGCCCTCATTCGCAAATGCCAAATTGAAAGTGATTGTCGATAGAAGTACTGCAGTTACGAATGCCTTTACCAATAATCCGTTTTTATGCTGATTTAGAAGACTTACATTATGACTACTGTGGTGACCAATTTTCCATTTCGTATTCATAATCAAGCCCCTTCCAATATCTCGTCCTGCTCACCAAAGGAATTGCTTCCATACTCTCACAATTATAAAATGTATCATAACGCCAATTTGGAATGAACCGTTTCAGCGTTTTGTAATGAAAATGTATTATTTTAGCAACTTTTGTTACAAAGTGAAAAATCATGTTGAAATATGAAAAATTTTTAGTATTATTCACCATATTCATCAGGTTTATACATTTTCTCTTATTTTTTTGCTGATATAAATGGAGAAATGAATATTATCGGTTTATTACATTTAAGAAGTTCGTGAATAGATCAAATCAAAGGAGCAGGCCGAAAGGAAGGGGGACTTACACGCGATTTTCAAAAGTCCGGAGCAAATAAAAAAAATCATCCAATATATCATATTGGATGATCATTTTCCGTTCTTATTTATTTCTAACACTTGAAGCTGCCGTCACCAAAGCTGCCAATCGCTTCTAATATGTTATTCCCATACATCATTTACAATATTAGTTTGCTCACGGGCTGGTCCTACGGAGAATGTCATTAACCGGATGCCTGTTAATTCAACGATGCGGTTGACATAATTTTGGGCATTCTTTGGCAACTCATCAAATGAACGTACACCTGTAATATCTTCCGTCCATCCTGGAAGTTCTTCATACACCGGTTCGCATTCTTCAAGAACATGTAAGCTTGCAGGATATTCCGTGATGATTTGATCTTTATATTTATATGCCGTACAAATTTTCACAGTTTCCAAACCTGTCAATACGTCGATGGAGTTTAAAGCCAAGTCCGTAATGCCTGATACGCGGCGGGAATGGCGTACGACCACTGCATCAAACCAGCCTACACGGCGAGGACGGCCAGTCGTTGTGCCATATTCACGGCCCACTTCGCGAATTTGATGGCCAACTTCATCAAATAATTCTGTCGGGAACGGTCCATCGCCTACGCGGGATGTATAAGCTTTGCATACCCCAACCACTCTTGAAACATAGGAAGGGCCAATTCCCGTACCTGTTGTCACTCCGCCGGCTACCGGATTGGAAGAAGTGACAAACGGATATGTTCCGTGATCCACATCCAGCATGACTCCTTGGGCACCTTCAAACAATACACGTCCGCCTTGATCTAAAACGTCATTTAACACTTTTGATGTGTCTGTCACGTATTCTTTGATTTCTTGACCGTAACCATAATACTCTTCAAAAATGTCTTCAAATTTTAGGCCTTCCACCTCGTAATATTTTTCAAATAAACGGTTTTTCTTTTCGAGGTTTTCTCTCAATTTTTGTTCGAATACTTCTTTATCCAATAAATCTGCAATTCGGATTCCCATGCGGGCGATTTTGTCTTGATAGCATGGCCCAATCCCTTTGCAAGTTGTTCCGATTTTTTTGTCGCCACGGGATTCTTCTTCAATTTTATCTTGATAAATGTGGTAAGGAAGAATGACATGGGCACGGTTGGAAATGCGTAAGTTTGACGTATCAATGCCGCGAGCCTGCAAACCTTTCAGCTCATTTACCAATGATTTCGGATTGATCACCATTCCATTGCCCATCACGGAAGTTTTCTCTTTATAGAAAATACCGGATGGAATCAAATGCAATTTATATGTTTCTTCACCGATTTTGATTGTATGTCCAGCATTGTCACCGCCTGAAAAACGAGCAATCACATCCGCCTTTTTTGAAAGGAAATCGGTAATTTTCCCTTTTCCTTCGTCTCCCCATTGAGTTCCTACAACAACAACTGAAGTCATTTCAGCACCTCCGCGCATTATGCGTCCTTTATCAAACAGATTCATTTTACAGTGAAATAGAGTATTCGTCAATGCATAACAAGAAAAAAACACGAACAAATAATTTGTATTATAAATTATTGTTCGTGTTCTAAAAAGTTTATATTATTATGCGGCTTTTTTCTCTCTGTTATGCATGAATTGGCTCTTGCCGTTGAGACCAATCAATATTTAAAAATTTATTAAACTCTTTCTTAAAGGCAAGGGTCACCGTTCCCGTAGGACCGTTCCGCTGTTTGGCAATGATGATTTCAATCATGTTTTTGTTTTCTGTTTCTTTATCATAATAATCATCGCGGTATAGGAAAGCGACGATATCCGCATCCTGTTCGATACTTCCTGATTCACGAATATCACTCATCATCGGGCGCTTGTCTTGGCGCTGCTCCACTCCGCGGGATAACTGGGACAGGGCGATGACGGGAACATGCAATTCACGGGCCAACGCTTTGAGGGAGCGGGAGATTTCAGATACTTCCTGCTGACGGTTTTCTCCTCTTCTTCCGCTGCCTTGGATCAATTGCAAGTAATCGATGACCACCATTCCCAGCCCTTTTTCTTGGGCCAGACGGCGGCATTTTGCCCGAATTTCATTAACACGAAGGCCCGGCGTGTCGTCGATATAAATTCCTGCATTCGACAACGTGCCCATCGCAATTGTCAGCTTGCTCCAATCTTCGGCAGTGAGCGCCCCTGTTCTTAATACTTGGGCATCGATGTTCCCTTCGGCACAAAGCATACGCATGACTAATTGTTCAGCACCCATTTCCAGCGAGAAGATTGCCACATTTTCACGGGCTTTGACCGCCACATTTTGGGCGATATTTAATGCAAAAGCGGTTTTCCCTACAGATGGACGGGCCGCTACAATGATCAAATCATTCCTCTGAAAACCGGCTGTCATGCGATCCAAATCCNTAAACCCGGTTGGAATGCCGGTCACATCTCCCGAACGGTTTTGAAGCTGCTCAATTTTATCATACGTTTCCACAAGAACATCTTTCACATGTTTGAAGTCGCCGGCATTTTTCCGATTGGCCACTTCCATGATTCTTTTTTCAGCTTCGGATAATAGTTCTTCTACTTCATCTTCCCGTGTAAAGCTTTCTTCAACAATTTTTGTGGCAGTACGAATCAATCTTCTTAAAATGGATTTTTCTTCTACGATTTTCGCATAGTAGCTGACATTGGCTGCCGTAGGGACGGCATTTGCCAGTTCCATCAAATAGGAAAGGCCGCCGACATCCTCCAGCTCTTTTCTTGCAGACAGCTCTTCGGTAACGGTAACCACGTCAATGGCATTGCCTTTATCGCTCAAATCCAGCATGGTTTGGAAAATTTTTTGATGGGCAATGCGATAAAAATCTTCCGGAACTAAAATCTCCGATGCCGTAATTAACGCTTGCGGATCCAAAAAGATGGCACCGAGAACAGATTGTTCAGCTTCGTGATTATGCGGTGGAACGCGATCTATTAGATCACTCATCGAATTTCGCTCCTTATTCTTCCTTCACATGGACTTTTAAAGTCGCTTTTACTTCCGGATGCAATTTCACTGGAACGTTTGTCACGCCCAATGAGCGAATGCCTTCATTGCATTCCATTTTTCTTTTATCCACTTTGATACCGAAATTTTTTTGTAAGCTTTCCGAAATTTGTTTCGTTGATACGGAACCAAACAGGCGTCCGCCTTCACCCGCTTTTGCTTTGATTTCCAACGTGATGCTTTCCAATTTTTCTTTTAATGCTTTTGCTTCTTGCAGTTCTTGTGCAGCAAGTTTCTCTTCATGTCTTTTTTGGGCCTCTAACTTGCTTAAAGCTTCTTTTGTCGCTTCAACAGCCAAACCTCTTTTAATCAAATAGTTTTGCGCATACCCATCGGCAACGTTTTTCACTTCACCTTTTTTCCCTTGACCTTTCACATCTTTCAAAAATACAACTTTCATTCTTTCTGGCTCCCTTCTAACGTTTCGATAATGGCATTTTTCAATAATGATAAAGCTTCATCGATTGTTTCAACATTCAATTGGCATGCGGCATTTGTTAAATGGCCGCCTCCACCGAGTTTCTCCATAATCACTTGCACATTCACATCCCCCAATGAACGGGCACTGATTCCCATTAAACCGTCCTGGCGACGGGCAATGACAAACGAAGCATTTACATCTTTCATCGCAAGCAAAATATCTGCCGTTTGGGCGATCAATACAGAATCGTATTCTTTTCCTTCTTCTCCATGGGCAACTGCAATTCCTGGATATATAAAACGGACATTTTGAATGATTTTTGACCGTTCAATAAATGTGTCGATATCTTCTTTTAAAAGGCGTTGTACGAGCACCGTGTCCGCTCCGTACGTTCTTAAATAGGATGCTGCTTCAAAAGTTCTCGCTCCCGTTCTTAGGGTGAAACTTTTTGTATCCACAATGATTCCGGCAAGCAGTGCAGTCGCTTCCAATTTCGAAAGTTTTTCTTCATCGGGCTGATATTCCAATAGCTCCGTTACAAGTTCGGAAGTGGAGGATGCATATGGTTCCATATAAACGAGGGTCGAATTGTTGATAAACTCCTCACCACGTCGATGGTGGTCAATGACTACTATCTTTTCAAACCGTTTTAATAAGGTCTCATCCACTACAAGGCTCGGGCGATGGGTGTCCACTACCACCAATAATGATTGTTCCGTCATGATCGTCAGTGCTTCATCCGGTGAGATAAAAAACTCTTCCAAACTGGATTCCTTTTTAATTTCTTTGACCAGCCGCTCAACACTGCCGTTCAATTCATCAAAATCTAAAACGATGTAGCCTTCCACCTTGTTCATTTGAGCGATTTTCCGTACACCGATTCCCGCTCCAATCGAATCCATATCCGGATTTTTATGGCCCATGATAAAGACCCTATCGCTATCCTGGATCAAATCTTTCAAAGCGTGGGATATGACGCGTGCCCGAACTCTTGTACGTTTCTCAACCGGGTTCGTTTTGCCGCCATAAAACTTAATTTTTCCATTCGGCTGTTTTATGGCCACTTGGTCACCGCCACGGCCCAACACCAGGTCCAAACTCGATTGGGCCAGTTCGCCCAGTTCAATCAATGATGGAGAACCTGCACCTATTCCAATACTCAAAGTCAGNGATAGATTTTTCTTCGCTGTTTTTTCACGGACATCATCCAAAATGGAGAATTTCTTTTTCTCCAATTCATTTAANGTGGCTTCATTCATAACCGCCAAAAAGCGGTCCGTATCAATCCGTTTGATATAAATGTCGTGTTCTTCCGCCCAATCATTGATGATGGATGTCACCGTTGAATTCGTCATGCTCTTTGTTTGATCATCCATTCCCTGGGTAATATCATCATAGTTGTCAATGAACAGAATGGCGATGACCGTCCGATCGTCATGATATTGTTTTTCGATTTCCACTTGATCGGTTACATCAAAGAAATAGAGCAGCTTTTCTTCTTGTTTATGAAGGACTTTGAATTTACGATCCTGAATGGTTACAACGCAATTTTGTTTCTCATCGGATTTTCGAATATTTTGCAATTCTTCAGATAGAACAAACAAATCTTGACCTGTCAACGTCGGCATCCCCATAAGCCTCGTCATGTACGGGTTTGCCCATTCAATTTCATATTTATCGTTGATTAATACGACTCCTATCGGCATCTCCAATAGAGCTTCCTGCCCGACTTTTTTCATTCGAAATGCCAAAGATTCAATATATTTTTCAATCGCCAGATGGGATATTTTTTCTTTTCGCCAATCATGGATGATGACAATGGCAACCAATAAAGTAAAAGCTGCTCCAATCCAGACATTCAAAACAAATAATCCAACGATCCCCACTAACCCGAATAATGCCAAATGGAGAAGTGGATAATGGATTTTCCGCTTCCTGTAAGTATCCATGTAATCAGCCCCTTACTTTCGAATCTTCCCTGACACGTATGAACGGATATCGAAACCTAAATCTAAAATTCCAATGAGCATCACAAAATTATACAGCGGAATCGACAAGACGGTCGCTAATCCCTTCAGAAACTTTGGTGCCTTATAAGCATCCAATACAAAGTGCAGGAAAGAAATGCCTTGAATGGTTAACAACACCCATAACACCATTGAAAAATTCAAAATAATTATATATAGTGATGTTCCTAATTCAGGGCGAACAAACAATTGAATTGATAAAACAATCAAATAAATCCATAAAATTGTACGAGGCAAGCGTAAATCTTTAAAAGCGCTAAATTTTGGAACAGCAATGCCCAGGCGTTTTAATATCGGCAAATTTATTGAAATCAAAAGAAATGCCATGAAGAATACGGCCAATGTAACCGTAGCAGGAATGGCAATCTCCATCTGTTGGAACATTAAATTCAATACTTCTTCGGTGATGGGCGTTTCACCAGTGAGATTTTCTGCGAATTGAAAAGATTGCATATAGCTGTCGCGCATTAATTGAAAGGATTCTTTAATAAAATCCATATTAAACAGCTTTACAGAAATGATATATTGAATTGCAAAAGTAATTAATAACGATATTCCAGTCGCCATAAATAAATATGCTTTACTTTTTCCAGTCCGCAATGCATCTCCCATGACGACGCCGCATACAGCAAAAATCATGGAGAATGGCAAAATGACGATTCCCCCAAAGAAAAAAGTGACAATGCACCCAAGGACTCCTAAAATAATGGAAGATGCGCGATCATATTTTGCGCTATACCAAGCGATTGGCAATGGTGCAAACAATGTCGCCACTAAGCTGATGATTGGTACATAATATGCAATAGCAATGAGGATGGCAAAGATTGCAATCATCATTGCGCCATGTGTAAGCCTCTGTGTTTGATTGTTCGGCATAAGATACCTTCCTTTTTTACAATTCAATAAATCTTTACATTCGTATATTGTACCATTTTTTATAAAGTAGGACAAAATTACGATAAAGCCAAAGGGAATTTAGGAAAAAAAAACAAAAAACCAACAGAAGCTGATTCACAGCCTCTGTTGGTTTCATCCATTTATTATTTATCTTCCGCTACGAATGGAAGAAGCGCCATGATACGAGCGCGTTTAATCGCTGTAGTTAATTTGCGTTGATATTTTGCACTTGTACCAGTTACGCGACGTGGAAGGATTTTTCCGCGTTCAGAAATGAATTTTTTAAGTAAATCTACATCTTTGTAGTCGATGTGTGTAATGTTATTTGAAGTAAAGTAGCAAACTTTACGACGTTTACGACCTCCGCGACGTTGTGCCATCGAATTTCCCTCCTTTTTGAATGCTTTCTCCGTTATCCGAATACCTTAGAACGGTAAATCGTCTTCCGAAACTTCAATCGGACCTTTGCTTGAAGCAAATGGGTCTTCATCTACACGTGTATAATTCGGCTGATTTTGAGGAGGTTGACTTGGGAATGGTGTGCCAAATGGATCTGATTGCGGAACACCGTATGAAGGTTGTCCTGCACCGTAGGATGGTTGTCCTCCAGNCGGTTGTCCTTGGGCACTTCTAGGTTCCAAAAATTGCACGGAATCAGCTACGACTTCAGTTGTATAAACACGTTTGCCGTCCGGACCCTCATAACTGCCGGTTTGGATGCGTCCATCGATGCCGATGAGGCTTCCTTT